>Ga0182030_10022957_pt1 | contig 11574 bp, 9 predicted proteins | sample 812S3MmetaG_FD_121299 | JGI IMG/M metagenome (GOLD analysis project Ga0182030, IMG submission 121299) | Permafrost microbial communities from Stordalen Mire, Sweden - 812S3M metaG (Illumina Assembly) | ecosystem: Environmental > Terrestrial > Soil > Wetlands > Permafrost | place: Sweden... | reverse complement strand
TAAATGATTTATAAAATTAAATGATTTGTATAAAAGTTTTTTTTATTTAAATTAAGATTGATACAAAAAGCATTGTAAAAAACATTATATAATAAATGAATTTTAAGTGTGAATCTAATTCTTTTTTCATTCTTTCAGATTCTTCTTTCCAATATAAACTTGTATCTTCTATGGATTTTTTAGTATCTCCTTCATATTGAAAATCTGGAAATACATTCATCCATTTTTTATTTGAAAAAGTGTGTGAAGTTACCATTTTTTTTGATTCATAAAATGAAATATAAATCCAAGTTTTTGTCATATCATAATATGGTAAAGATATATAAAACAATAATTCACAAAACATTCCAATAAATAACCAAAAATAATAAAATGTTTGTATATTTAATTGTTTATAATTCAATTTTTCTAATGTATTATTCCATTTTGAATATGCTTCATCGGGAGTTCCAATAAAAAAAGCATTTCCAACAACAAGTTGTTTCTTTTTATTCCATTCATCTCTATATTTTATTATACTTTCTTCTGTTTCTTTTGATATATTTATTGAAGGATCCATAGTATATAATAAAACATGGGCTGCTTTTATATGAGATTTTACTAAATCTCTTATATAAATCCAATCCCATTGTATATTTTTTGGTGTAGAAAAATGAAATCCTAGAAGAGATGCTTTCATGAATTTTCTAAAATGTTTATCATTTTGACCCCAAATTACTCCTGCTCTAATTGCGCAAGTTTTCATAGATTCATTATGACTTTGTTCTAAAATATAATTTTCTGCTATGCATTTTGATTTTGAATAAGAATCTTTTAAATTTTCTGGATTATTATCAAAATCAGATTCAGATTTCATAAATATGGATTCACCAGAAAAACAAACATTATGACTACTTGTATAAATTAAATTTTTTATACCAGTTTGTTTGCAAGCTGCAATTAATTTTTTAGTTCCATTTACATTTGTTTCATAAGAATGATTAAAATATTCAAAAAAATTGGAATCAAAACATGATGCACAATGAAAAACAATATCTATATCTTTGCAAGCTATTAAAACATTTTCGAAATCATTTAAATCAACAAAATAAAAATTATATTTGTTTTGATTTATATTTGTGATTTGTTTTAATTCAGGTCTTTCTAAAATAGAAACTTGATATCCTTCTTCATAAAGTGCGGAACATAATAGAGATCCAAAAGATCCTAAACCTCCAGTAACAAGACATCTAATATTTTTTTTCATTTTGAATTGATTTTCAAAATTATCAATAATTTTTAATAAATCCATCTTGTATTATTTATATTAATTCTAATAAACCAATTAAAACATAATTATATTTTTAAAACATAATTATATTTTTAAAACAAAATTATATTGATAAAAAACAATTATATTTGAAGTTATATTTGAAGTTATATTTGAAGTTGTAAATTAAGTTGTAAATAAAGTTGTAAATGAAGTTGTAAATGAATTTTTTTTAAAAATAAATGAAATAAAAAATTTATAATTTAATTTATTTTGAAAATGGATTTTTTATATTAAATGATTTATATATATTTTTTGGATCATTTAAATATTCCATAACTTCTAAAGTTTCTTTTAATAATTTTTCAGGATTTAATTGTTTCGATTTCTTTTTAATATTTTTCAAAAATGAATTAGGATCTTGATATTTAATATTACAACTTTTGCAAATTTCTTTTCTATATTTTTTCTTAATACAAATCATATTTCCTTTTACTCTACATAAAGGACAAAATTTATGTTTTGTTTTTTTAACCCAAAGATGTATACATTCAGCATGAAATGTATGATTACATTTTTTCATTGAACAACATAAGTTAACATCATTCATATCTTCTAAACAAATACAACATGTATCAATTTCTGATTTATCATTAATTATTTTAATTTCATTTTTTTCCATCATATTAACAATTTAACAATTTGAGAATTTATTTTATTGATGTATATTATTTCTTATTTTTTTAATTAGCAAAACTAATAAAAAGAAAATTTATTTTTGAGTAATTGCAGCAAAAATAAAAATAAATTTTAGAAAAAATGATATTTGTGTTTATAATTTTATAAATTTAATGTTTAATAATAAAATTTTAGTAATAATATTTTTTAAACAATTTTATTTAAATAAGAATAGATACATCTGAAAAAAGTGCAAAATTATTTATTTTTGATTTAAAAAGTATAAATTTAATAAAAATAATTGATTCAGATGAATATTGTAGTGAGTGGATATTTTGAAGGAAAGAATTTTGGTGATGATGCGTTTTTAATTGCATGGGATAAAATAATGAGTGAAATATCCAAAAATGAGGAAATTAAATGTTTTGAAAAAAATAAAAATAATAATAATATTAAACCATTCAATTATGAATTTATTACAATGGAAAAAATTAGTTTAATAGATCCACAGAAAAAAGTTGATATTTTAATATGTGGTGGTGGTGACTTATTAAATGCATATTTTAGTTCATGTCTTGAAAAATTTTTATTAAAAAGACCAAAAACATTAATTTATGGTGTAAGCTTAGGTGGATATATTGAAGATAATTATCATTCGATATTTTATGATAGAATTTGTTTTAGAAGTCCAGAATTTATAAAATTATGTTGTTTACCCAAAAGTTTTACAAATTATTTACCAGATTTAACAATTTGTTTATTGGATGAAGTTGAAGCAATAAAACCAAAAAATATAAATGATTTTATGAAATATATAGAAATAAGAAAATCTTCATCTAAAAGAAATAATGAGGGAGATATAAAACTTAATGAAAATGATATTAATAATACTAATCAAAATGATTCTATGAAAAATAAAAAACATATTGGTATTTTTCTTACACATAGTATTATACAATCAGAACAAATTAAATATGATTTTGTTTGTGAAGAAATAATTAAAACAATAGAAGAAATGGGAAACGATTATATATTTCATTTTATTTCTTATAATACTTCAATTGATACAAAAATGGATTGTGATTTTTATATACATAATAAAATTCGAGAAATTATAATGAAAAAATATCCAAATGTAAAAAATTATTTAATTCATGATATATTTGGTACTTATAATTTTGATTCTATGATATCTATTATGAAATGCATGGATTTTAATATATGTATGAGATTTCATAGTCATGTTTTTTCATTATTATCTAAAATACCATTTATATCAATGAGACATACAAATAAAGTTAAAAAATTATTAATTGATAATGAAATTGTAGATTTTTCAATTGATATGTATGGAAAATGGAATTATGAAGTTATTGTAAATGGCATTAAATCACATTTTGAAAATCCATCTATTTTGAATGATAAATTAAATCAAATTATTTTAAATTGGAAAAATCAAAATGTAAATAATAATTATGTTAAAATGATACAAAATTGGATTGATGAAGATAGAAATTCTATTTATAATAAATTTATAAAAAGAGAAGTACCACCAATTTATATTTCAAGTGGTAATAAAGAAAAAACTCTAGAGAAAATAACAAAAGATATAATTCGATGTACAGTTAAAATATTGAGACCAGATAATCCAAAAGGAAAATCTTCAGAATGGTTAAAAAAAGCTGGTGGTATAATATCAACAATGAAATTATCAACAACAAGATTAATTGAAATTGTTATAACAATTTTGGGAAATGATAATGTTACCCAAGATGATTATAAGAAAAAAGATTTAATTCAAGAATTAATATGTAAAATAATATCATTTAGAATTACTGGAAAAGACATTACAGATTATAATTTTGGTATTGGAGAGTCTTTATCATCTTGTTGGGATGTAAGAGGTGCAGTATTTTGGTTAATTGATGATTGGAATCAAGGAACTTCAATTAAAATAGGTCAATTTGAATATTTAGCAAGAAAAAATTGGTCATCAATCAAGATAAATGATTTACATCCATTAAAAACATTATTAAAATATAATCCAAATATTGCATCTTCTCAAAAAACTGATCAAAATATTCAAATTAATATTAATAATAATAATATTAATTTTAAAGATAATCGAAACGAATGTATGATAGATGGAGCAAATGATGAATCTTTTAAAGGACAAATTAATGAAAATATTGATTTTAGTAAATTGATTGGAGATTGGAGTTTATTTCCATATGTTGATATGAATTATTTAAATAAACCAAAATTAAGTGGAGTTCATAGAGCTGGATGGGATTGGGTTATATTTAATTTAAATATATTAAATTCCAGAATAAATGATGAAGAAAGAAAGAAAATTCCTGAAAATAAACAAGTAATATTGGATATGTATGGAGATGAAACTTTTGGATGGATGAAACCATTTTATTCAGTAACTGGAAAAATACCATTTAAAAAACCATGGATGAGTTTTTTTCATCATACATTTTTAGAATCTTATTCTGATAATAATTTAGTAAATTGTTTTAATTCCAGGGAATTTCAAGAAAGTTTACCAAATTGCAAAGGTCTATTTGTATTAACACAATATTTAAAAGAAGAAATTGAAAAATGGTTGAAAGAAAAATCAATTTCTGTACCTCCAATTTTTGTTTTATTTCACCCAACAGAAATATGTGAAAAACAATTTGATTGGAATTTATTTGAAAAAAATATGGAAAAGAAAGTTGTACAAATTGGTGCATGGTTAAGAAATACTTATAGCATATATAGTATACCATTAGATCAAAATTATAAAAATCCATTAAAAATAAGAAAAGTTGCATTAAAAGGTCGAGCTATGGAAAATTATTTTAGACCAGAAAATGCAACAATAAAAATGAATTTAAAATTAAATGAAAAACGTGATGTAGTATCAAATATTACAGTACCAACATTTTGTACATGTCAATTAGATCAAAAAGCATTAACTAGCCAATGGAAATCTTGTAATTGTGATTCAGTTTCAATGAAAAATAGACATGTTATAGGTTTATGTGATTTTATAGAACAACAATTTAGTTCTGTTAAAGTTTTAGAACATTTAACAAATGATGAATATGATGAATTGTTATCATCAAATATTGGATTTATGAATTTATATGATGCATCAGCTTCAAATGGTGTAATAGAATGTATGGCAAGAAATACTCCATTATTAATTAATCCTTTACCACCTGTTGTAGAATATTTAGGAAAAAATTATCCATTGTATTATCAAACAATGAGAGAAGCAGCAGATAAATTGTCTGATCCAGAATTATTAAAAAAAGGTTATTATTATTTAAAAAATTTAGATAAGAAAATATTATCAATGAATTATTTTCTTGAACAAATAATATTAAATATCTATGATGCAACAAAATAATCTAAAATAAAATTTTTTCAAATCAATTATTGTTTTTTTTTTAATTAAAATAAATTTTAAATTCCCATTGTTAAAATATGAAAAGATATGTGGGTAAATAAATTATTGTGGGTAAATAAAATTATAATTTTTATTGTGGGAATTTTTTCTTTATTATTAATGAGCGTTCAAAAAAAATTAAATAAATGAAAGAATTTCAAGATTTTAGATAGGTAGATTAATAACTAATATCTTTTTTTGAAAAATAATATGAATACAAAAAAATGGAATCAAGGTGTTTCTGTTCCTAGATCTGTATTGAAATTAGCTATCCATGATTTTCAAACTAAAAGTGATCCAAGCTTTCATTTTACCAAAAATTCAAAGCCTCAAACAAATTTTATAAATAAATCCCCTATTGATTATACAAAAGATGGATCTGATGGATTATTTACAAATTATATGAATAATTACAATAAAAGTTTTAATGAAACCCAAGGAATATCAAGACATCATAATCACGAACCATGGCCACCACATAATTCTCCACATTGGCATAGAAAAGATCATCATCATGATCATCACCATCATCATGGAGTAATTAAAAATTTGCCTGATAATCCACATCATCATCATGATCAAAATCATCGTAGAAGACATGATCATCATGGAAAACATCATTATTATTCATCAAATCCATCACCTAATTATTCTAATCCAGTTACATCATCTTCAAATCAACCAGTTTCTTCAAATACTGTATCAACAAGTCAAGCAGTTTCATCTCATTTTTCTCCTTATTCATCACTTTCATCTTCTTCTGGATTTCCGCTATATTCTCTTGAACCAATATCGACTTCATCATCATTACAACCAAATCAATATGTTAGTTCTTCGAATGATGTTAATTCTTCAGATGATGTCAATTATTCAAATGAAGTTAATCCAATTAGTTCAAATAATGAACCCGATAATAATCATGATCATGATGATAATCACGATCATCACAATGATAAAGATCCATTTTTTTATCATCCAGAAAATGATTGCGATAATTGTGATTTAGTTAATGATTATATATTTGAAATGGAAGTTGGAACTAAAAGAATGATATCTACTGATATATCTGGATTATGTGATAATAATTTCCAATATATTAAGTGGATTATAAATGATCCAGAATTTATAAATGTTTGCAGTCAAGAAAGAGGAGAAAATAAAGTTTTGATTGAGGCATTAAAACCTGGAAAAACAATATTAAAAAATTTATTATATAGAAGTCGATCTTCAAATCCAGAATTTTGTTTTCAAATAATAATTTTAATAAATTAATTATATAAAAATATATTATAAATCAAATAATATTTTCATTTATTATCATTTATTTTCATTTATTTTCATTTATTATTTTTATAATTTTTATTTATTAAATGATTTAAATTTATAAATGATTTTTTTAAAATAAAAATTCCAATTTTGAATAAAATTATAAAAAAAATATTTCAAATTTATCTTAATATTTCTTGGAAGATGGATATTAACAATTTAAATAATGGATTAGATAATAATTATATAACAATATCCCTTGAAGAAATTAAATGTATTAATGAAAATGAAAAATGTATTGGAATCTTTATTTGTATCTTTTTAATGATATTTGTTATATGTCGATTTATATATGAAAATATTGAAAGAATGATAGAAGAAAAAGGATTCTTAAATGGACCAAAGTATTTTATTCCATATATTGGAAATTTATATTCAATGATATTTTGTCCAGAAGAATTTTATGAAAAACAATTAAAATATGGAAAAATATCATGGAATTGTATTATGGGGAAATCTTATATATTTCTTAGTGAACCAAAATTAATTAAGTATGTATTTTCAAATCCAGAAGGAAAAATGAATCTTTGGTTACATTATAATGCTGAAAGAATATTGGGAAAAAAATATAATATAGCATTTATGAATGGTTCTAAACATGAAGAATTAAGATCTGAATTAATGTTTTTATTTAATTCAAAAAGTTTAAAAGATTATGCTAAAATTCAAAAAAAAGTTATTATAAATCATTTAAATAATTGGAGTACAAAACATCCAATCGAAATTAGATTATTAGCTAGAGATTTGAATTTAGATACATCTATTGCAGTATTTATTGGAGAAAAATGGTTAAATAAAGATGAAATTAATTTATTAAAAAAAGATTTCTATAAAATGAATGATGGATTATTAGCAATACCATTTGAATTTTATGGTACATCTTTATATTTTGCAGTAAAATCTAGAAAAAGAATTATAAATTTGATTTCAGAAAAAGTTATACCAAATATAATATCAAATATATTAAATAATAATTTAAATGAATCAAATTCAAATTCCTTATTGGAAAAATGGTTATTAAAAGTTAAAAAAGCAAATTTAAAACAAAAACAAAATAAAGAATATGCATTTCATATATTAGATTTCATATTCGCAAATCAAGATGCGACAACTTCTGGAATAGCATGGGTATTGGAATATTTATCATTAAATCAAAATTGGCAAGAAAAAATATTAAAAGATTATAATTCATCGATTGAAATTGGAGAGAAATCTATCAATGATGAAAAAATGTTATTTGGAAACATATTAAATGAATATAACATCACATCAAATGATTTATTTGTAAAAGAAGTATTAAGAATTCGTCCACCAGCGATTTATGTACCTCACATAGTTTTAGAAGACTTTAAATTAGATGATAAATATGAAATGAAAAAAGGAATGATTATTTTCCCAGGTATTTGGTGGGCTCAAAATTTTGATCCATCAAATACAAAACAATTAAATACATTTGATCCAGAAAGATATACAAAAGATAATGATATTCAAGAAGAAAAAGTTAATTTTGTTTTTGGACATGGATCTCATACATGTTTAGGAAGAATATATGCACCTAATCAATTGAAAATATTTACTATTGAATTCTTAAAGAAATTTAAATTTCATAGAATAAGAACAGCGACATCTGATAAAATAAGATTTATTCCAACAATAATTCCGAAAGATGGATGTTTAGTACAATTATATCCAAAATAATATTTATTTCATTTTATTTTAATAAAATAATTAAAATAATTATTTTTATATCAATGATTTTTTTTTATACAATCATTACATAAAGATTTCATTGCTGGATTTATATTATGATTTTGATTATATATTAATAAAATTAATTCTTGTTTATAAAATGTTTTTAAATCAATATTGTTTTGATTGTTTTGATTGTTTTTATTGTTTTTATTGTTTTGATTATTTTGATTATTTTGATTATTTTGTTTAAGATCATTGGAAATCTTCTTTCTATCAATGAAATTTATATCCATAAGAATAATTTTAAATTTGATTTACAAAATAAAATTGAATTATTTATTTTATTAAATATTTTTCTCATTTATAAAAATAATATAAATATCATTTTTATAAATGAAAATAATAAAGATAATTTTGAAATTTCATGACTTTTTAAATTTTATTAAATGATTTAATAAAATATTTTAATAAATGATTTAAAAATATTTTTTATAAATGATTTAAAACTAAAAGATTTTTTTGCCTGCATCACTTTTCCATTTTATTATAAACGAAGTATAACATTAATTTAATATTTTAAAGAACATAATTAATAAACATGATAATCGACGATAAAATGGAAGAGTTTGTAAAAGATTTGCAACAAAATAGCAAACATTTAAATCATTGTATTTCTGGGATGTTAATTGCAGCTCTTTCTAAATATCCTGATGATATTATAAATACTTTTAAAGTATCTTCCAATACTAATGAAGAAATCCAAATCAAAGGAAATAATAGAGAAAATATTATTATTATGAAAATCCGAATATTACCTTTACCAAAATTAAGTTGTTCTATTGAACCTATTAAAGAAAGAACTCAATAAATTTTGTTATTTTTATTAAAAAAAATAAATTTATAAACATTGTTTAATAAGATTATTCAGATTCTGAACCAGATTCTATTTCTATTTCTACGACCTTTGGATTTTTGTTTGATTTTCTTTTCTTTTTTGAAAATTCAGTTAAATCATAATTTTCATTTTCTGTTTTTCTTTTAGATATTGGTTTTTGACTTTCTCTTGTTTCTGCCAAAATTTTATTTACTGTTTCTTGATTTTTGCTTAGTAAAATAGTCAATAAATTCTTTCTATTCGTTTTTTTTAAAAGAAATCTTTCTGATTCTGGAATTCTGGCAGCTATTTCTTTCTTTCTCAATATTTTTTCAACTAACGCAGCTCTTGTTCCATTTTGATTATCAACATTTTCTAATATAGCTTTAGCCTTTATTTGACAATCTTTTCCAGCTATTGCAGTTAATAATTCTTTTTTATTAAATCTTCTATTAAGTTTTTCAATTGAATATCCTTTTTCAATCAATTCAGGTCTCAATTCCAATAATTTCTCGGCTAATTGTGGTCTAGTATTTCCAACTATTTCTAGTAATTCATTATCTTCGAGACATTGTTTTCTTTGATAAGGTTTAATTCCTCTCTTTTTCTTTTTTGGACTTTCTTTTATTTCTTTTATTTCTTTTATTTCTTTTATTTCTTTAGATGTTCTTCTTTTTCTTTTAATAACTAAAAACATTAATGATTAAATAAAATATTACTTTTATTTCCCGCTAATTTTTCCAAACTTTTTAAGATGATTTGTTTTGATTCTAATTAATGAAAACGATATTAAGATTAAAAAATTATTCTTACCATTTGCAATCTTTGAAGCAATCTTTGATGTATTTTTTGGAACACTTTTTGTAATTTGGTTTAATAAATATGGATTAGTTATTACTAAACGATTTGCTGAAGGACTTTTTGTTTCTATTTATAAAATTAAATGAAATAAAAATAGATTACTTTTCACTGGAATATCTTTGGTATTAATTATTTCCATTTAATCAAAAATATTTATTTAAATGATTTATTTTAAAATAAATTATAAATGATTTATTTTTTAATTAATTTTTTTTCTTTAAGTTTCAAAACTGAAAAAGATTAAAGCTAGCCTTTTTTATTTTTGAAAAGTTGAATTTGTTTCCTAATCATTGTATTTGGTTTTTTTTAAAAAGTCAAGTATAACAAAAATTAATATATTTAACGAAAAATGGAAAGAGCTTCAAATAATTCTTCCAATAGTCAGAGATCTTCCAAAAAAAAATTGGAAGAACTGGAAGAAATAAAAGAATTAAAGGATCCTATTAAAAACCATAGAGTTGTTGTGGTTGGAGAATCTGGAGTTGGAAAATCTCGTTTAATCGAAAATTTAATTCAACAAGTTTTATTAAAAAATGATCCAGTTGGACCAAAAGCTGAACAACTTTCGGAATATATTCAAGAAAGCTTAAAAAATTTAAAGTCAGTAAATTCTGCTGAAGGATGTACAACAAAATCTAGCAAATATAAATTTGATAATTTTGAATTTATTGATTCTTGTGGATTGGGAAGTCCAGAAAAAGGATCTATTTCTACGCAAATTGCATTTATTGATCTTATGGAATCTATATCAAAATATGCTGATGGATTAACTTTATTAATAATGGTTTTTAGACTAAGAATTACACAAAACTTTATTGATAATTATGAATTATTTCATAATATTATATCGCAAGGAAAAATACCGATGATATGTGTTGTTACTGGATGTGAAGAAATTGCAAACCCACAAGATTGGCCAAAGCAAGGAAATAATTTATCAATGTTTCAAAAAAATCATCTTAATTTTAGTGAAATTATTGGAACCACATTTGTAAGTTATCAAGATAAATCAATAGATTTACCATTTATCGAATTAAGAAAAAATTCAACTCTGGCAGTTTTAGATGCAATTTATAAACATTCATTGGAAACAAAAATTCCTATATTTACTGAATCTAATAAATCGGATTTTATTAGAAAATTATGGAACTTTGTTTGCAAAAAAATACCTTTTATGAAAAATTTGCAAGTTCCAAATAATCAAATTAAATCAATTCTTGAAAAAGCTGGAATGGATAAGGACACTATTATAAAATTAACAAATGTTATTGATGAAAAACCAAATCAAAACAGTTTTATGAAAAATATGGTTTAAATTTTATTTTTAAATTAAAAAAACAACAATTAATGTATTTCATTGGCAATAAATAAATTTTCAAATATATTGTAAAATCATTTTTTCTATTCATCATCTTTATATAAAAATAAATTATAAATGATTTATTTTTAAAT
>Ga0182030_10022956_pt1 | contig 11575 bp, 14 predicted proteins | sample 812S3MmetaG_FD_121299 | JGI IMG/M metagenome (GOLD analysis project Ga0182030, IMG submission 121299) | Permafrost microbial communities from Stordalen Mire, Sweden - 812S3M metaG (Illumina Assembly) | ecosystem: Environmental > Terrestrial > Soil > Wetlands > Permafrost | place: Sweden... | reverse complement strand
TCACCTGCCGCCTACAAACCCGCAGCCTCTTCGACTACCTCACCGAGCTCCACGCCGCCCACGCCCGCGGCGACCCCGCCCCGCTACTCACCTAAGCAACACGACCCACTGAACGCTTACGGGAAACCTGGGGTTATCTGGCGCGCTGACGGCGACACGTCGGCGGTCGCTGCGGCAAACGGCTCACCCGGTTCGGCAGCGCAGCTCTGCGATCGTCTGCTCGCCGAGCGAGCGATTCAGCCGTTCGATCAGCTCCTCGCCCATGAGATCCAGCTCCTGAGCCCAGACGGCAGCCTCGCAGGTGACGGTGAGCACGCCCTGACGCTCGGCGGTGGGACGCGCGCGGGCGGCGATCGCGACGCCCACTGCCGGCTCCCAGATCTCCTGCACACGGGCGAGGGTGGTGGCGGGCGCAAGTGTTGAGGTGAGCTGCTCCAGGGCGCTTGAGAGGCTGCGGGGGGCTGGGCGACTCATGCGGCGATCGCCTCCTGTAACACGGCGCCGCGGGAGATCCGCAGGCGTGCGACGGTGGCGCTCGTGGCGCCGGGAACCTGGGCGAGGTCGGTGGTGGCGATCACGCTCTGCCCGGAGCTGGACAGTTCGGTGGCGAGCAGCTCCCGGCGATCGCTGTCGAGCTCGCTCATGACGTCGTCCAAAAGCATCAGGGGCGTGCGTCCGCGTTCTTGCGCGAGCACAGCCCGCTCGGCCAGCAGCAGGGCGAGGAGGGCGATGCGCTGCTCGCCCTGAGACCCGTAGACGCGCAGCTCCCTGCGATCGCGCACGATGGCGAGGTCGTCGCGGTGTGGCCCGTGGCCGGAGTATCCGCGCTCGATGTCCCCCGGCAGTCGCTCCTGTAGCTCTGCGACGAAGTCCTCCACTGTCTCCGCGCGGGAGCGTGGCCGGTACTGCAGCGACACCTCGCCATTACAGCCGAGCGCCGTTGCGCGAGTGGAGAATGGCTCCCGCACCAGCTCGACCGCCTCTGCTCGATCGGCCTGCAGCGCGAGCGCCTTGATGGCCAGCTCGCGATCCCATGTGGGGAGTGTGGAGCGGGATGCCCGCCCTGTGCGTATTCCTGCGAGCAGAGCGTTGCGCTGGGCGAGCACGCGCGAGTACTCGCGCCGAAGCTGTGCGCGCAGAGGCCACAGTGCAGCGACGAGCTGATCGAGGTGGGCGCGGCGCAGGACTGGAGGGCCCTTGACCAGCTCGAGCCGCTCGGGGAGGAAGACGCTGATGAGGGGACGGTTGGGAATGTCCAGCAGGCGCTCCACGGGAGCGCCGTCGGATGTCATGCGCTTGACCGGCTGCGGGCTGCCTGCTTCGGTGCCGTAGCCCACCGACAGCTTGTGTGGCTGTTCGCCATCCAGGAGCTGCACGATAACGCGCGTGGTCTTGGAGTCGAAGTTGACCAGCTCGCGGTCGTTGCGGGTACGGGGCGAGCGACCGGTGCAGCCAAAGTAGATCGCCTCGAGCAGGTTGGACTTGCCGACGCCGTTGGGCCCGTGGACGACGGTCAGCCCCTCGCCCAGGGCGGCCTGCGCTCGCGAGTAGGTGCGGAACGAGCGCATCTCCACGCTGAGCACCCTCATGTCAGCGACCAGCCTACGTCAGACGTTAAGGCGAATGGGCATGATGAGGTATACGAAGTCGCCGGTGTCTGGGGATTCGATCAGGCCGGGACGCAGTGGGCTGATGAGCTTGAGCACGAGCTCGCTGGAGTCGATGCTCTCCAGGCCGTCGCGCAGGAAGTCGGGGTTGAAGCCGATCTCGAAGGACTCTCCATGGAAGGGAACAGGTATAGCCTCGCTGGCCTCACCCACGTCGGGGGTCTGAGCGGAGATGGTGAGCGTGCCCTCGCTGAAGCTGAGCCGCAGCGGCGCGTTCTTCTGGGCCAGCAGGCTGATGCGACGCACGACGTCGGTGACCTCCGCGCTTGCGATGCGCAGTTCATGCTCGACCGTCTCGGGGAGCAGCTGGCGGTAGTTGGGGAACTGACCGTCGATCAGGCGCGAGGAGAGCACGATGTCTCCAAGCTCGAAGATCACCTGGTTCTGTCCGACGCTGACGGCGAGCGCGTCTCCCTCTGCCTGCTGGGCGATGCGGACCAGCTCCTGCAGCGCCCGTGCGGGCACGTTGGCCTCGATCGATCCCTGTAGCGGGGCCTCCAGAGCTGTCTCCTTCACGCTGAGACGGTAGGAATCGGTGGCGACCATGCGCAGCTCCTGACCGGAGGCGGACATGAGCACGCCGGTGAGGACGGGGCGCGTCTCGTCTCGCGAGGCGGAGCGGGCGACACGGGAGACGGTCTGCACGAAGGCCTCGAGCGGCAGCGCGATGCGGGTGTCGGGCGAGGGGCTCGGCAGGGAGGGGAAGTCCTCGGCGCGCAGGGTGCGCAGATGGAACGTGCTGGCCCCGCAGATCAGCTCGATGTCCTGCTCGGCGCTGCGCAACTCCATCGTCAGCTGATCGCCGGAAAGAGATCGCACGACGTCCAGCAGCAGGCGGGCCGGCAGCACGACGGAGCCCGGGCGTTCCACCTCGGCGGCCAAGGGAACGCGCAGGCCGATCTCCATGTCGGTGGCCAGCAGCTCCGGAGAGCGGTCGGGCTGAGCGGAGATCATCACGCCGGAGAGAGCCTGGACGGCGCTGCGCGTAGAGGCGACCCGCGATGCGGTTTGCAGCTGGGTCAGTAGGTGTGATGCTGAGAGGGAAAGCTTCATTGGATGTCTACAAGCTAGAGATAGAAGTAAGTAGGGGCTGTGAGGATGTGGAGATGGCGTGGATAGGAGCGTTCTGCGCTGAGGAGGATGACGCTGCCTGTGGATAGGTGTGGGGTAAGCATCTCAGGCGCGTCGGTCGAGGGTGCTCGCGCAGCTATGGCTGCTTGCAGTCGAGGGTTTCGCACAGCTTCTCCACAGCCTCGCGAGAGGCCGCGTCGGAGTCGATCTTCGCGCTTGCGCGACGGCAGGCGTGCAGGACTGTGGTGTGGTCGCGCCCGCCGAACTGTCGACCGATGGCCGGCAGAGACTCGGCTGTCAGCTCGCGGGAGAGATACATGGCGAGCTGCCGCGGCCATGCAATGCGGGGGCTGCGTGTGGATGAGAGGAGTTCCGCAGGAGAGATCTGGAAGTGCTTGCAGGTCGCCGTCTGGATCTCCTCGATCGTGCGCTGACGGCTGCCGGGAGCGTGGGCGTGTGGGTGGAGACTGTTGAGGACCTCCTCAGCGAGTTCGGCCGTCAGTGGCCTGCCGGTCAGCGAGCTGAAGGCGACGACACGGATCAGCGCGCCCTCGAGCGCGCGCACGTTGCTCGTGATCCGCTCGGCGATCACGTTGAGCGCAAGTTCGTCGGCGAGATCGATGCTGTCGTGCTGCGCTCGCTTGCGCAGGATCGTCAGTCGCGTGGCGAGGTCGGGCGGCGCAATGTCGGCTACAAGGCCGGATTGGAAGCGCTCGCGCAGACGATCCTCGAGGGCTTGAAGGTCGTGCGGGGGGCGATCTGAGGTCAGCACTATCTGACGCCCGCCGTCATGGAGTGCGTTGAACGTGTGGAAGAACTCCTCCTCTGTCTTGGTCTTGCGCTCAAGGAACTGCACGTCGTCGATTAGCAACACGTCGATGTGCCGGAAGTGCGCCTTGAAGCGTTCGGTGTTGCCTTCGGTGAGGGCAGAGAGGAACTCGTTGGTGAAGGACTCTCCGGTGCTGCAGCGGACGGCGAGCCCGGGGTTGTGGGACAGCAGCAGGTTCGCGATGGCGCTCATCAGGTGAGTCTTGCCGACACCGGGAGGGCCATAGAGGAACAGCGGGTTGTAGGCCTGCGCGGGCATCTCCGCCACGGCCAGCGCAGCGGCGTGCGCGAGCCGGTTGCTGTCGCCGATCACGAACTGATCGAAGGTGAGCTTCGGGTTGCCGAGTGGGCCGGGCTCGGTGGCAGGCGGCGATTCGGTCGTCCGTGGTTGAACGTCTTCGGTCACACGTTGCCTGCGCCCGGCGATGCGTTTGCGTGGAGCGTCCACGGGATACTCGGGGCCGACCAGTTCAGCGATCGCGCCGGCGCCGACGACGGCCTCGGTGCTGGCTTGGATCACGCGGCCGAAACGCTCTTTGATCCACTGCCGTGCGTGTTGCGGGGTTTGGATGACGAGCCGCCCCTCGACGAGTTCGACGGGCTGCAAGCTGTCGAGCCACAGACGGTAGGTGGGCTCGTCGACGACGAACGCCAGCTCTGTCTTGACCCTGGACCATATGTGCTCGAGCTCGTCGCTCACGGCAGCGTTGATCGGCTTCTCCCCCAGAAGAAATGGACGGTACGTATGAGAAGTGGGACCCCTGAGAGCCCGGTCGGGCGACTATACCCAACCCCTGGAGACACCCGGTTGGGCTGCTCGCAATTGGCGAGAAATTTTGGCGCCGCAGCGATTGGTATGGAGCGGGCGTGGGGACTCGTAGAGGGCGCTAGACTCATGGAAGTTCGAGCGGTCCTATACTGAACGCCCGGCCCGTACCGAGGTCGTGGGTCATTCGCGCGCTCGCATGTGCTCGAACGAACAGACCAGTGGAGATCAGAGACCATGAAGCGCACCTACCAGCCAAAGAAGCGCAAGCGCGCCCGTGCCCACGGGTTTCGTAAACGCATGAGCACCCGCGCGGGACGCCTGACGTTGAAGCGGCGCCGCGACAAGGGACGCAAGCGCCTCTCAACCTGAGGGCTTGTAGTGGCGGCTACCGCTGTGGATGACGGGCAGGCGATGAAGCCGCGTGCGTCTCCTCGTGGAGGCCGCCTTTCTCGCAGCGCTGAGTTCGAGCGTGTATACAGACACGGCCGCTCGACGGCGAACCGTCACCTCGTGCTCTACACGTTCCCCAACTCCTCCGAGGATGCACCCCGTCTGGGATTGTCGGTCTCGCGCAAGGTGGGCGGCGCGGTGGAGCGCAACAAGGTCAAGCGGCTCCTGCGTGAGGCATTCGCGAGCGTGGAGGAGCAACTCCCGCGCGGGCAGGATGTGGTGATCGTCGCGCGCCCGAGCGCGGGCGAGCTGGGCGAGCGAGACGGCCTTGTGGGTATTCGCACCTCGCTGCTGGAACTGCTGGCCAAGGCCAAGCTCGTCGAGGGGCGCGGCGCGAGCACCGACGAGGGGGAGGCGGGCACGTCGTGAACGCCTCCTCGGCAGCCGGCGATCAGCGTCCACTCGCGCGTTGGTCGAGAGCTGCGGTGGCGGCTCCGATCGTCTTCTATCAGCGCTTCATCTCGCCGGGGATACCGCGCCGCTGCAAGTACGAGCCCACGTGCTCGCGTTACGCGGTCGGCGCAATCAAAGAGTACGGCATACTTAGAGGCCTGATACTGGCAGGGTGGCGGTTGCTGAGATGCAATCCGTGGAGTCTCGGCGGATACGATCCCGTCCACGCCCAGCGAGTTTTCAGGACAGAACAGGGTTCAGGCGGCTGAGAGTCGCCTGCGCCTCGGGACGTGCACGGCAGCCCATAGGTCGTACAGCCCAAACCGCTAAAGACAAGATCGCTGAGAAGCCAAAGCATGCCAATCCTCGCCAACGTGATCCAGGAAGCGTTCTCGCCCCTGATCAGCCTGTTCGAATCGATCATGGTATTCATCCACAACGACGTGGTGGGCGGCAGCTGGGGTCTCGCGATCGTAGGCTTGACAGTGCTCATCCGAGCGGTACTGGTCCCGCTCACTTACAGGCAGCTGAAGGCCATGCAGGAGATGCAGAAGCTGGCACCGCAGCTGTCGGCGTTGAAAGAGAAGTACAAGGACGACACCGAGCGCCAGCGCCAGGAGGTCATGAACCTCTACAAAGAGCACGGCGTCAACCCGTTCGCCTCGTGCCTGCCGATGCTGATGCAGATGCCGGTGTTCATCTCCCTGTTCTACATGCTGCGCACCGACCTGAAGAAGCACATCTGCGGCCCCGCGCTCACCAAAGCCGGATTTGTGACGACCAAGCAGATCGAAAAAGTCGCCTGCAACCAGGTTGCTCCGCACTCGGCGAAGTTCCTCTTCCTACCCGACATCACCAACAAGGCGACCGGGCTGACGCTGGTACTGCTGATTGCGCTGTATGTCGGATCTCAGGTTGGGTCGACCCTGATTGCGACAGCCAGCGCGGACCCCAACCAGCGCCGCATGATGTTGCTGATTCCGGTGGTGTTCGTGTTCTTCCTCTACCGCTACCCCGCAGGGCTGCTGGTGTACTGGATCACGACGAACCTGTGGACGGTCGGCCAGCAATACCTGATTCGCCGCCACATGGCCTCATCCGAGGACAAGGACGAGAACGGCGAACCCGTGCTGGCCGCCCCGGCGCCCGCGAAACCGTCCGGCTCGCTGCGCACGGCGCTGGCCGGCGCGATGGGGATCAACAGCACGAGCGCTGAGGAGTCGAGAGCCAGTGGCCCGGTGGTGGCGCCACCACCCCCACCACGTAAGAAGAAGAAGCGATCGGGGAGGCGGCGATGAGCGACCTGGAGGCAACCCAGGACGAGGATCGGGATCCGGACGAGCTGGAACCACCGGAGCTGCTGGAGGAGCTGCTGGAGGAAGTCGTGGATGGGCTCGGGCTTGAGGCCGAGGTCGAGGTCGAGGAAGTTAGCGGCGTGCTGACGGGGCGCGTGGAGGGAGAGGACGTCGGGCTGTTCATCGGACGCCACGGACAGACGATCGACGCTGTGCAGCACCTCGCGCAGCGCATCGTCTTCCCCGAGGGTCCATCTTCGACCCGGGTCGTGATCGACGCCAACGGCTACCGCGATCGCAGGGCCGACGCGCTGCGCGGAGAAGCGGACCACGCGGCCGACGCGGCCGTCAACACAGGCAAGCCAGTGAATCTCGATCCACTGCCGCCTTTCGAGCGACGGATCGTGCACGAGTATCTCCGCGATCGCGGAGATGTGGAGACTCACAGCGAGGGCAATGAGCCCGAGCGCTACCTGGTCATCACTCCCGCCGCCACTTGAGCGCCGCAACGGGGGCGTTTCACGTTTTTCTCGACGGTGAAACACTCTGAAGCGTGAGCGGCGAGGAACAGCGGCAGTTGACTGAGGTGGAGCGTGGGCTGCTCGTCGGCGTACTGATCGGCGAGGGCAGCTTTGGCGGCGACGGAAAGACGCCGCAGATCACGCTCAGGATGCATGTACGCCACGAGGCGTTGTTCCACTGGTTGCGCGACCTCTTCCCCCGCAGCCGGCTCTACGGCCCCTACCATCACGGTGGCCGTCACTACTACCAGTGGATGGCGCGCGGTGCGGCCTTGGCGGAGGACGTGTTGCCGATCGTGGAGTCTGTGTTGACAGACGAGGTGGATGCGCACGTGGCTGGCCGCGTACGCGAGATGCGCGAGAAGTACTCCGACTTCTTTGGGCGCTTCGAGCGATGACCGATGTCCTGAGGGCCGATCTCGCGGCCCGGTATGACCTGGATGCTGGCCAGATGAACCGCTTGGAGGTGGTCCTGAACGTCATTGGTGAGGATGTGCACGCGCCGACCTCGGTCCGAGACCCGGCTGAAGCCGCGGACGTTCACGTGGCCGACTCGCTGGCGGGGCTGGACGTCGATCGGTTGCGGACGGCGCCGCGGATCGCGGATCTGGGCGCTGGAGCCGGCTTTCCGGGCGTGGTTCTTGCGGTGGCACTGCCGGTGGCAGACGTACGGTTGGTGGAGAGCCAGCGACGCAAGTGCGAATTCCTCGAGCGTCTGTGCGATGAGGCTGAGATCGAGAACACGAGCGTGGTGTGGGCTCGGGCTGAGGAGTGGCTGGAGGGATTGACGGACAACGATGCGGTGGTGGCTCGTGCGCTGGCATCCCAAGCGGTGGTGCTGGAGTACGCGGCGCCGCTCTTGACAGTGGGCGGGGTGCTGGTCGACTGGCGCGGACGGCGCGAGCCGGAGGAGGAGCGCAGCGCGGCGGATGCGGCGGGGCTGCTGGGGATGAGGCTGCTGGAGATCCGCAAGGTGGAGCCATTTGCGGGTGCGCGCGAGCACCACTTGCATGTCTTTGAGAAGGTGACCGTCACCCCGGAGCGCTTTCCGCGTCGCGCTGGGATGGCGCGAAAGCGCCCGCTGTCGAGCTGATTCGCGCCAGATTGGGCGGTCAATTTCCCCACTTTGCCGGCATGGTGCACCCGCGCCCGCCCGATCGGCGCTAGCTTGCAGCAGATGGGCACGGTTTACGCAGTCGCCAACCAAAAGGGCGGCGTGGGCAAGACGACGACAGCTGTGAACGTGGCGGCCTGCATCGCGGAGGCCGGCTACACGACGCTGCTGATCGACGCCGATCCGCAGGCGAACGCCACGGTCGGGCTGGGGATAGCACGGATGCAGTCGCCGGGGCTGTATGAGGTTCTGACGGGGGAGTCGACGGCGCGGGAGGCGGTTACGACGACGTCGGTGGACGGCCTGCTGGCGATCCCGGCAGGCGCTGGGCTGGCGGGCGCGAACGTGGAGCTGCCGCGCATCGACGGCTTCGAGTACCGGCTGCGCGAGTGTCTGGCGGAGTTGCGCGACGATTTCGAATACATCCTGCTCGACTGCCCGCCGTCGCTCGGGCCGCTGACGGTGTGTGCGTTGGTGGCGGCCGAGCGCGTGATCGTGCCGGTGCAGACGGAGTACTTCGCGCTGGAGGGCTTGGCGGGCCTGCTGGAGACGCTTGCGCTCGTCCGGCGCGAGCTGAACCCAAAGCTGACGGTGGCGGGGATGCTGTTGACGATGCACGACAGCCGCACGCGGCTGGGCCAGGACGTGGAGCGTGAAGTGCGGGAGCATTTTCCCGATCTGGTGTTCGACACCGTCATACCCCGCAATGTGCGGGTGGGCGAGGCGCCGAGCTATGGACTGCCGGTGACGCATCACGACCCGCACAGCGCGGGCGCAGAGGCATATTTCGAGTTGGCAAAGGAGGTGGCAGCGCGTGGCTAAGCCGAAGCCGGGAATGGGAAGGGGCCTGGGAGCGATCCTGTCGGTCTCAAGCGAGGGCACGAACGTTGGTCGGGAGGACCTGCGGGAGCTGCCGGTGGAGTTGATCGAGCCGAACCCAAACCAGCCGCGCAGGAGCTTCGACGAGGACGCACTGCAGTCGCTGGCCGGCTCGCTGGGCGAGCAGGGCGTGCTGCAGCCGGTGTTGGTGCGGCCGCGCCCAGGTGGCACGTACGAGTTGGTGGCAGGCGAGCGGCGCTGGCGGGCAGCGAAGATCGCGGGCATGACGACGATTCCGGCGCTGGTGCGCGAGCGCGAGGACTCGGCGGCACTGGAAGTGGCGCTCGTGGAGAACATGGCGCGCGCAGACCTGAGCCCGATCGAGGAGGCCCGTGCTTGCGCGGCGCTGGTGGAGGAGCTGAACCTGACGCGCGAGGACGTGGGCCTGCGCGTGGGCAGGAGCCGGGTGGCTGTGAGCAACTTGATTCGCCTGTTGGATCTGCCGGACGAGGCGGTTGAGATGCTGCAGACTGGGAGGCTGAGCGCTGGCCACGGCCGTGCGCTGCTGATGGCTGAGGATCACGCGGCGCGGCGCTCACTGGCTCGCAATGCGGTGGAGCAGGGCTGGTCGGTGCGGGTGACCGAAGAGCGCGCCCGCCAGAGCTCGGCAGGTGTTGGGCAGGGGCTGCCCGCGCGCAGGGCCCGTATCTCGGCTGGAACCCATCCCGACCAGGAGCAGGCAGCACGGGACATAGCGGACGTTCTCGGCACCGCGCTCGGTGCAGAGGTGAGCGTGAAGCCGAGGCGCGGCGGCGGCTACCGTGCGGAGCTGTCGCTGTCCTCGCTGGAGGAGGCGAGGGCGCTAGCGGTCCGCTTGAAGCCGGGGCTCGCCGCTTAGGCGCATCCCGGAGGGGGCGATCGAGTGGTCCCCTCCGGCGTCGGCGAGTTCGACGAAGAACTCGGTACGGTGGCCGGCGAACAGATGCTCGGCGTAGAGCACCGCAGCACCTGTCGCGCCGAAGGTGGTGCGGCTGCACTCCAGCACTGGAGCCCCGGCCGGCAGGTGCAGCAGCTGAGCGTCCGAATTGCTGGCGATGGCCGCGGCGATCGTCTGCGTGGCGCGCGCGAGCTGTACGCGCAGCAGCTCGTGGAACGGCGCGCGCTCCACATCGGCCATCGACAGGTCGCTGGCCAGCGACTCGGGACACCACACGGTGACGCGTGCGAAGGGCTCGCCGTCGGCGAGGTTGACTCTGCTCACCTCCAGTACGCGCTCGGCGCACAGCGCTGCCTTGACGCGAGCGGGAGCGGCTCGGAATCGGAAGTCGAGGATGCGCCGTTGGGAGACGACTCCCGCAGCATCCAGCTGCGCCTCGATTGTCGCCAAACGCGCGAGCGACTGGCGCAGGGGATCGCCGGCGGTGAACCAGCCGAGGCCCTTGCGCGAGGACAGCAGCCGCTCTGACCGCAGCAGCTCGAGCGCTTTACGGACGGTGACGCGACTGGCCTGGTGCTCGGCGGCCAGCTGCGACTCGCTGGGAAGCAGCCGCCCGCGGGCAAACTCGCCGTCCACAATCCGGCCCCGCAACTGCTCTGCAATCTCTTCATAGCGAATGGTGCGCACTTGTATTACACTTGTACTATCAGCTCTGGCGGACAGACATGGAACCCGGCGCAGTACAACGCCTTTGCGGCAGAGCGCGAGCAGCCGTTCTGGGACCTCGCCGCTTTGGTCGAGCCGGTGCCCGGCATGCGGATTGTGGATCTGGGGTGCGGAGACGGGCGGCTCACGGTGGCGCTGCACGAGCGCCTGCAGGCTCGCCAGACCGTAGGGGTCGACTCCTCGCCGGCGATGCTCGATGAGGCCCAGGCGCACGCGGGGGCAGCGGTGAGCTTCCAGGACGGGGACATCGGCGCGTGGCAGGGGGCAGATGTGGATCTGGTCTTCGCAAACGCTGCGCTGCAGTGGGTTCCCGATCACGCAGCTGTGCTTGCGCGTTGGCGCGATGCGCTTGCCTCAGGCGGACAGTTGGCGGTGCAGGTCCCAGCCAACGGGGACCACCCCTCGCACAGCGTCTCGCGTGCGCTGGCGGCGGAGTGGCTGGGCGCGGAGGCGCCCGCGGACCCTGTCGCGGAGAACGTGCTCGCGCCTGAGGCGTACGCCCGCCTGCTATTCGACCTCGGCTTCCAGCGCCAGCACGTGCGGCTGCAGGTCTACACGCATCTCCTGGGCTCGACCGCTGAGGTGGTGGATTGGGTCAAGGGAACCTCGCTCACGCGCTTCCAGCGGGTCCTGAGTGCCGAGGCTTACGCGGACTTCCTCGCGGAGTACAGACGCCGGCTACTGGACGAGCTGGGCGAGCAGGCGCCCTATCTCTACGCCTTCAAGCGCATCCTCATGTGGGGACGTCTCGGCTGATCCGGCTCGGCTGGCGGGAAGCAAGGCGACGGCGGTAAGATGTGGCCCCTGCGGGCGATTAGCTCCGTTGGTTAGAGCGCTTCTCTGATAAGGAAGAGGTCCCAGGTTCGAATCCTGGATCGCCCACTCACGAACCCCCTGCAAATACACGCTTTTGAGTAAGCGTTCAGTGGGTCAGGGGGACATAACTCTGGTCTGTCGAATTTTGTGGTGTGGAGCGTGAAGAAGC
>Ga0182030_10022955_pt1 | contig 11575 bp, 14 predicted proteins | sample 812S3MmetaG_FD_121299 | JGI IMG/M metagenome (GOLD analysis project Ga0182030, IMG submission 121299) | Permafrost microbial communities from Stordalen Mire, Sweden - 812S3M metaG (Illumina Assembly) | ecosystem: Environmental > Terrestrial > Soil > Wetlands > Permafrost | place: Sweden... | reverse complement strand
GATCGTAGGTACGTAATCGTTTCTGATGACTTTTCGTCAATCGGCCTCCTCATTGGAATTAGGCTATGCATGGAAAACATTTCCAATCGAAGCCATCATTGTCGCGCCCTTCTTTTACTTGTTAGGTGGAAACGTCAATGTAGCAAGCACGAACATCCTCGCTATAATTGCCGATGTGGCTGAGGATACTTCTCAGAGGTAATAAGCCGGCCTCGTTTTTCTGAAACATTTTTCTAATGGAATCTATGTAATAGGACACGGATCTTTGGCTACCAGCATGCGGTTGGCTCAGTCTTGCGGTTACTCAGCCCTGTAATAAGCTCTTTTGCAATGTCTCAAAACCTGTGGTTGCCTTTCTGGATCGGAATTGTGTCCTTCTCATTGACGTTTCCGATGATCGCCGCGCTCCCTGACACACGAAGGTTGTCTCTATCCATGAATAGAGAACCTAACGAAGCACCAGATTCAGAATCCGAGCCATTACTGGCACCTCAACATCATAATATTCATGAAGAGGCCACTGATTCACCGAGTTCCGAAACCTCGGAGCCTCTGGGGGAATTCTTCAGGCAACGACTACGAAAAATTTATAAAGCGTTTCGAAAAGAGATCAATACCTTCGTGCAACTTTTTAAGCACAGTCGTAATGTATCACTTTGCTTGACTGTATTTTTGGTTACGACACTCGCTAGAACAGTTACTGTTATCATGGTACAGTATATTTCAAATCGATATCACTGGACCATTGCCCAGGTAAGCTAGAAAATTCAACCCTATGGTCTACATCTACCCTCCACTAAAGTTATATCAGGCTGGATACCTCCTCACTGTCAAAGCTGGAGTGAACCTTCTCTTATTTACTATCCTCATACCTCTATTCTTATCCCTCGTCACACAAAGAGCCGGCAAATCGGAAATGATTGCCAGTGTCTATGGCGCCAAGGCCAGCATTATACTCTGTGCTGTCGGATCACTAGCAATTGGCCTATCTCCTCTGGTATGGCTACTCATCATTTGTAAGGTTCTCGCTTCAACTTGATTACCATGTGTGCTGACGAAATTTCTCCCAGCCATGGTTTTTTGTGCTCTGGGCACTGGACTCTCGTTATTTTTGCTGTCGCTGCTGACATCCGAGACGTTTGGAACCCTCGATGAACAACATACAGCTCGTGTCTTTAGCGCGGTTGGTCTCATAGAAACACTCGGTGAGATGAGTGGGATTCCTCTCCTATCGAGCGCATGGATTTGCGGTATCAAGATTGGGGGTATGGGACTGGGGTTTCCGTTCTATGTCTGTTCGGTAGGTCATTTCGTCCCCTTTCATACTAGGACCAAGATTATTAACATGCGCAATAACAGGGTCTCTACTCTATTGCTGGTCTGGCCGTCTGGAATCTGCGAGTAATTTGAGGAAAATATTCTTTGTTTTTGCATTGAGATACAATATTCGGTTGAATTGAATTGCTAAGAACGCTTTAAGTCCATGAAAGAAACTTCAGCGCGGAGGAACTTATCGTCGGAAACCTGGGTGAGGGCTAAGCAGTGAGGTGAGCACAAGAAAAGACATTATTGAAATAGCAAACCCTGAAGACCACCTTAGAAATCGGAAAGATCATAACCCCCATCTTCAAAAGGAGTCATCGTCGTGAGAACGACATTGCAAATTGCAAAGCCTAGTTTTGACCCCCCCGCTCTCACTAAACGGCCCATTGACCGGATTTGCGCAAGGAAAAACCCACGACGCCTCCACCCTTGCCATAGCCTCCATCTCTTTCGTGAACGAGACAATGATATTGGTCCTTCCGGCCGTAAACTCAAACTTACTCGGCGTTGTCAGATCTAAATCATCGCGCTCTAGGGCCGCAAGGCCATACACGTCTTGAAGATTGTAGCGTTTCAGCGTCTGCAGGAGATCGTCCACGAAGTCATCGCTGAAGTTGTAAGAGGAGGCAGCATCGACGGAGTTGTTGAACCTGAACTCGTAAGGGAATAGGCGACCATTGACGAAAGCCCAGTTTTTGGGGCTAATGCCAGGCTTTAGGTAGTCTGGGGAAGCGTCGATGCGCCAGGGAGATATAACGTGGTTGTATTCAACGAGGCTTTCGGAGGGTTGGAGGTCGAAGTGCCGGTGAACGACGCAGAGAGCGAGTTCGCGCTGGACGTTATACGTGAGGAAGGTGTTTCTACCGAATGTCTTAGAATACTACCATGGTATTGCATATTCAAGGTGGAACTTACCTGATGGCCTCAATAGCCTCTTCAGAGACTGGGTCCCTCGCCAAGCGCCCAAAGGCTTTTCTATCCATAGGCAGCTGGCCGTAAATCACCTCATCCCATGCCATGAGCTCGTAGGTCTGGTTGATCATTGCGTTCGGAACTGTAGGCCAGTTACTCGGACAGCTTATTTGCAAGGAATTCTGGTTCCTCAAGGCCATTTGCCGTGTCAGACTTGGGGGCTATATGCTCCAAGACGCACACTATAGCAGCTTGAGCCTCATGAGCGGGGTAACCCGTGGTCCAACACGTGCTGATCTTCATACTGATCTCACCTCTTGGATTGGCTAAGTAAGCAACACAACATATGCAAAGCGCTTAATCGGGAAGTTTGACAGCCTCATATTTCGAGTCTCTACCAGTAAGGTTCATTTTCTGTGAGAAGGCAAGAAACGAGGGTGTAGTTGAGGCAATCAACGTCTTCATCACGGAACAGGGTCGTCGCTTGCTGGTGTTTCATAGCTTGGCCTTATCATGCGTCAGCATCCACCAGCTCTTGTCATCTATGGATTGCGTGGAAGAGCAACTTACCGAGGCCTTTAATGTCTTTCCCTACGATTTCGACAAAATTCATGAGATCTTCATCCTGGCTGCTGGTGTTTGGAGTGATTTTGCCGGTTGACGTTTCGGTGAACGGGAACAACCCTTTGCAGCCCGCTCGTACATGAGCAACAATCATTTTCGCATGGTGAGAATTCTGCCTAAGATAATCCACCGGTGCCATGTCTAATGGCCAGTTTGGCAGCCCTGTTTTATATTCCTGGTAATGTTAGCCGATAGTGGTGTAACAAGAATTAAAGGAGAGCAGCCTTACTGGAGGGAGTGGCTCCCATTTAGCCAAATTTGACCTCCATTTCTCCAACCTCCAACAATCACCCTCGAGAGCGGCAAGATACACAAAGGATGCAAGAAAGACGGAGAACCATGTGCTCGGAGTCCTCCCAAACAGGAAGTGCTCTAAGTAGTGAAGCACACGCTTTTCTAGCTCCGCAATATAGACTTCCATGCTGTAATCCAATTGTACGTAGAGCATTTTCGGGGGATCCCGTGCCTTAGTAGCTTCTCGCCATGTCGCACCAATCTCTTTTCCACCGGCAGTGACCTGCCATATCCTGTTAAACCAGAATGATTGAGCAGTCCACATTCGAAGGCAATCTTTCAGCAGTGCAGCCTAGTTCAATCAGCAAAGATAGACCGCACGATCAGGCATGTCTCACGTCTTGTCGATGGGTTTCCATGGTTATCTTGCTTCGAGCATAAGCAGCCTCGAATGTAGTTACCCAGAGCTTGTCCTTCCGCTGAAAGCTTTCTTCACGAAGCAACTCTAGTATCATATCGTCCATAAACTCGTTGAGCCGTGTTTCGGTAAGTATGTCTGACCAGAGCGCCCATGGCTCAGACGGAATCCTCGTCATGGACTGCTCCTTCACTCGCCATGGGGTGTGAAAAAGTAATTCTTGGTCGAGTGGAACAAACTTGTTGACCATAAGAGTCAATTGTGGTTTGTATCCCGTCCCCACCCGAATTTGTAAGGTAGGAACTTTTGAAGTCTCGCACCAATACCGCACGTTTTGCAACTGCGGTTTCAATCTGTGAGCAAACACATCTAAATAGGAAGACATGGTCAGATATCGAGTCTCCATTTGTCTCCGCTCAGTGACTTGCCTTTTCCGTAACAAGCGGAAGTTAAAAATTTAGCACGCACACATATTTGCTTCCATATTTTCGAATTGCAGCACTTATTACACGGGAACGAGCCAGAACACTAAGCGATACATCAGCAAAATCCTGAATGAGTGAGTTATTTTATGACCTTCTCACGGAAGAGTTTGCATCGAACACAAACAGCGCCATTTTGGCCTCTCTTTCTCCGCGTCTCCTGGGGAATCTCTATGGTGTCAGCGGCAGGGCGAGCTTTGCGCTTGAGCGAACGTCTGCCTTTGGTAGCCTGAACTTGCTCTCGACTGGAACCGTCAAGACCAAACACGAAGTATCCGGGGATGTTGGGTTTATTTCCATATCGACCAGCAGATACGGTTGCTGGGGAGGGTTCCTTGGCTGTACCGCGAAGCGAGAGGGAAGTTTTAGTTAACTGTACCGTCGATATATTGGGATTGGCTGTAGCGTCTAAGAGACCCTCGGCAGTCTCGCAAATGGTTGAAGAAAAAGGCTTCGCAGTATGATCGATGTCAACACCTTTTGAGGAAGTAACACCTAATGATTGTCTCTCGCTACGAAGGAGTCCTTGCCTCGTAGAGAGACCCACTTCGTTGTTGAATTCCTCGTCCGAAGCAACTATGCTGGCACCATCCCAGATTTTATTCCCTCCCTGTGAAGTGTCATTTACCGGCATAGTCTCATTAGAGCTCGGCCGAGCATTATCGTACTGAGCAACGCCACCAGAGTTCATTATATCACAAGGATTAACAAATTCCTCAGGGCCGGCAGGACCATGAAAAGGCTCAGGGCTGTTGTGGCCAGCTGAGCCTAGCGGACCTCCAGAGCCATCATAGCATCTGAGCCCTTCCAAAGCTCCCATATCACCAAGATGCCACGAATCGCTCTGGCTCGTTGGAACCCATTGTTCCGAATTCTGCGTCCATGCTTCCCAAATCCCATGATCTGCTGGAGCTGACAGATATGTATCGTCTTCATTCGACTGGGAAATATTCACAGAGTCAAGTTCGAGCTGATTTAAAGTGGTATAGTCTGTCGGTCGTGATGTATTAAAGCCGGGGTCGTAGAAAGGCGGTGCAGAGCTCTGCTGTTGGGCTCGTTCTTGAATTCGTTTGCTTGATTGCCCTGAGTTATTGTGGGGTAACTGTGGAGCAATATAGCCTGCTTCAAAATGATCACTAGTAAAAAACCATAAGCTTCGTTCAGTCACACGTTGTACAGTACAGGTCAGATCACTATTGCCTTAGGCTTGGACCAACTGCCACTTGCCTATTCTTTTGAATACTTAACACAATAGCTGCTAAATAGAAAGACTGTCTAAGGATGGGAGATCGATGCGTGTGTTCAATACCCTTCCGCGAAAGTTAAAATGAATATGTGCTTACTCCTTGGGATAGCTCATGACCTGCACTTTGACAGGAATAGCCCGATATACATTTGATATAGAATGCCGAGCTGCTGAAAACAGATGCAGCAAGGTTGCCAAACGGTGATAGCACCTAGCTGGCTCACGGTGATAATATGATCTGCGACGGTTGATAACCCTTGTTCCGCGCCGTACGATAGGATATGCGATGAAAGCATTAGAACCTGACGTTTCTGCAGTTGCGCAAAGTTGGGCGACTCATTTCAAGTAACTTCACGGGGGCATAACCGCGTCGAGCGTGAGCTATGTGAACTTCAACGGAAAATAAACGCTTGAGATACGGGCTATATTAAGCACCCTGTAAATTAATTTACTAGTACCTTACAAGTTTTATATTATTAGTAACTACAGTAATTCATAATCAAATTTCACCAAAAATTCACCATATTCAAGAAATTATAATTATAAAATACAACTATATAAAGTAGAATCTTTTTATTATTTATTTAATTTTTATAGGTAATAAAGATTTTTATTAATTATATATAAGATTATTAATCTATAGTAAAATTTATAATTTATCAATAATTTAGGAAATTCATAGTATAATAATTATTTATAAAACTATAAAACTTATTTAAATATCTAATTAATATATTTGAAATTTAAAATAAAAAAAAAATTTTCATTAAATTATTTACTACTTTCAATATTTGTTCTGGATTTGAAAGTTTTGATAAAAATTTCTTGAATTTTTGTGTTTAATCATGTAGTGACTAGTGTATAATAATACAACCATACTACCGTAAATTACAAGCATTTTAGTGGTTCATTTTAGCGGTGTTAGCACTGAAACACAATTTATAGGGCTTTATATTGTAAAATTCTCAATGGTACCCCACCAGTTTGACCGAAAACCAGGTCTTCAGTAATGCATTTTCCCGTCCCCGCGAAAGCGTGGAAAACAGCAACTAATTTCAAAGAATCTTTTGTCAACAAATCTCCGAAATCTTCGAATCTTATGAAACATCTGTTTGTATTTTATAATGGTCTACTGTCAGGGAATGCGCTAGACTCTCACATATATATTATCTTCGGCTCTTAAGCACCATCACTACTTTAATATATTAACGAACCACACTATAGAGCTCTACGATCTCTTGAAATGTAGAAACATCATAAAAACATTCTAGGAGGCCGTCTTCAAGCTCCACTACAAATTTTTATTCTTATTTAAATCATTTTTAGATGGAGACTTTTATAATTGCTCTTTTCTTACTATGGACCTCCAGGTTTATTTCTATTTCTATTTAGAGTGATGCTATTTTCTTCAGAGCATCCAAGGGTGGGTAGGTTGTTGTCTTTCATTTTCTGGATGGTGGACATGGGTTGATTGGCACCTCCACAACCCTAGCCATTGAGATACTTTGTTGCTCCAACCTGTGCTTGTGCCAGCCACTCGTCAATCTTCCTCTTAGCCTCCTCATCAACAACACAAAACGAAGCCTTTCCCATCTCACTCTTGCCATCCATAACTTTCGGATCTTCTTCCAACCCAGCAATCTCCCTAACTTTCTCTTTACTACCAAGCAACCCTCCCAACCTAATCAAAACCATGACTGTTCCATCCTTAGCCGGAATCACCGCGCTCTGACTCTTCATGACATTTCCCAATTGCTGCCCGTGCTCATACGTCTCTCGATCATGGCCTTGAGCCTCTCGCTCCGCGCGGACAAGCTCCCAATGCTCATCTGAGATGCGGGTTCGTGTTACGTCTGATCGTTGCGCAGCGATAAGGTTCAGTGCTTCGCGGCGCGAATAGTTGAATAGCTTTTGCCAGCGAGCGATTTGTTCTTCGGTGGGGAACTCGGACGCGCTGAGAGCATCGACTGAGGATGCAGCTTTGGCCATACGCTCGACTTCTTCCCAGCTTGGATCCATATTTATGAAAGAGCGAATCAATGATTCGAAGGATGATGGCTAGGTAGATGACGCGGTGAGAAGAATATATTTTGTCTTTCGAACGTAGAGAAATTAGAAATCAAATTCTAGAAACGTTGTCTCTTACATTGTGAATGTTGTTATGTATTGAGGGAGGTGAGGAAGGAGCGATGGTTATAATCCTTGGAAAGGTGCGGCAAGTGACTCACGAACTAAAATGAGTAGTCCCCGTTTATCGCACTTATTCTTTTTTCTCTTCGGTATAACCGCAAACTTCATCGCTTGAAAAATTAAGAATATGAGTGTTTCGTCTGGGGATTTTTTTTTTCTTTTTTAGATTTTTCAAAAGCATGGTTGTTAAATCCATCGATAATCGCAAAAACTGAACATAAGAGGCCTGTACTGCAAATCCCGATCAGGACGCGGGAACTGAAGCTCGCAATCGCGAGAGTTGACCACGACGATGCAGACCAAAGATTTGTATTCGAGTATTCGATTGCCTGAGGTCTCAAGGATCAGCCGGGCGTGAAGTCTCAAACCCAGCGAAGCTGCAACATCAAATGACCGAAGGTTCCTTCCCTAATGAAGGGAGATTTCAGTGGATGTTGCCGTGGCAAAGTCTTTGTCAGAACTGCACAATCAAAAAGCTTTTGATGACTTTAAAAAGTATCTCATCACTTAACAACCAGCATCTTTCGATAACATAGCTTTCGCCTGCGGGAGGACGATTATACACCACATGAGATCGAGTCTGCTAACGACAAATTAATTGATTTTAGTCAGTTAGATTGAGCAAGAATATCTCTCTAGGCCGTTTCCACAGACTCTGCGGAATTCTCATATCAGATTCGGCGACTAACAACTTCGGGAGCATTGTAGGTCTTCCCAATGCACGTTCAACAGCACTATTCTAATGCTCCTGTTGCAGTGCTCGATAGTCAGCCCCGAGTTTGCAGCCGTTCGTGACGAAATGGATATTCGATTTGCGGTTGCAGTTCAATTCCCGATCGCCATCGTGTCCCGGCAGACTCTGGAGATTGACGAAAATGCCATGCTTGGGGAAAGCCGTTGCGTCAGCGATGATCAATCCGAGATATATGATCCGATCACAAGAAGGTATATCCCGATGCCCACCGAGCATATGAAGAAGAGGGAAGCTTTGAGAAAGGTTTTCTTGCACTTTTCAAAAACTCTGTGCTTTTTCACTGGTGCCATCAATGTCTCATTTGTTCACGAACATTGGATTCCGCAAAGGCTTTGGACAGATCATTTCGATGATGATGACACAAATATTTTGATTGGACAAATCAATCAGGGAGTTATGGACGAAATCTTCACACTTCTGGGCCCCATAATGCGGGAGTGGAGGTCAGACAATCGTTGGCTCGTGGCAGCATCCACCAGAGAACAGCTTGAACGAATCCGCAGCTACCCGGCCCGAGCTGAACGAATTAGGTGGTTCGAATCAATGCTTATCGACCAGACCGTCAGAACAGATCACTGGATTCTCGAGATCTTGGGAAATTTTACTTTGCTCAGCTTGATAAAAATTTTTGCTCCACCAGCTCCCGATATTCCTATCAACCCCTTTCGTAATCGTATTGTACACACGATAGCGTCTTGGGCAGAGGTCTACTTCGAGAGATATTCTATAGCAACAGCGGAGAGGCGAATCGCGGGTGTTGATGGGGAAAGGTCTGCCTCATCCTGATTGACATTGACGGGGCTTTGGGTGGCCTGCGTGGCGAAGATTTGAACGGCTGGGGTAGCTGATTCGCAACAAGGCGAAACGCTTGTTACTGTATCTCTATCCATAGGGGAACTTTCGTTGAGGACAAATATCATGGGTATCGTGTATTGGTAGAAGGATGGGGATGACGTGCAAACAGTTTCATATCACGATTTTCAACCATCCAGCCGGTGTTGCAGTTCAGCCGAGAGCCCACTGTGTGAGCTCTGAAATATAACGATGACCCATCTAGTGCGCCAGTCCTGCCGAGATTCCCTTGCTTGGTTCATAGTTGATATTGGACATAAAGAGAATCCCCGTCGTATTTTTGACCGAATAAATTTTCATCGAAGCAGCAAACTAGCAATCTCCTGAATGCTTGTCATGCTCCTAACTTGTAATGGAACTTCCATGTAATATGCCCACTTTGGACCAACAATCCTGTTGATTGCATCAATCTCGCGATCTGGAATTCCCTCAACCCACCAGAGCCCTCTAACGAGTTTCAAGAGAGCAAGATAAAATGCGAGGATGATCAATGCTCTAGGTCGCTTCGCTTTGGCAACCGCTGTGAACTCTAAATCGAGATGAGATGGCCATGAAACGACTCGGATAAACAAAGCTGCGCTCAATCCATCCTGGCGAAGACTCGCAAATAGTATAGCAAGTTCATCAAGAGTCTTGCAATACAATTGTAGGTCTTTAAAGTCGGGGTCTAGAACTTCTACCGAGGCCATCATATTGAGGAGAGTTGTGGGAATTTGTGGGGTACATTGGAGACCTGTGATTTCTCGCTGGAAAACAGGTCCAACCCTTGTCGCAGACACAATCGGATCCTCTCTCATCTTGATGACAGCAATCAAGCCTTGATACAATATACACCAGTTGACCACAGTAAGTTGCTCATCGTCATCGCCATGATCCTGAGAACAAAGCACTACCGACATTATTGCCATGAGTAATGCGGCCTCCCATGTTTCCGCCCTAGAAGCATCCATTTGAGATAATGCTTGACGGAACTCCTTGAAAGCTCTGGCACGATACAAGTCTGTTTGTCTTCGAGCTTGAGTTGGGTCTGGTAACATTCGTTGCATGTGAAGGGAGCCGACACCAAGAATAGCATGCAAAAGGTAGTCATGCTCGAATGCGAGTCCCGGAATAACGACCTTCAGCACAGAATTCATACCCGGTTGACCAACGTCCAAGGTATTCCAGGTAAATGTTGCATAATGATGCATGATACGCAGATCGGTTGGTGTCAAACTTCCTGAGGCCGTAGGTATGAGAGGCATCAAACTCATGTCGCTAGATGGAAACTCTTCCTTCACCATTTTCTGATTACAAGAAAGAATATCTTTGGTTCTCGTGGTGAGTTTCTGAGTCTTTTCAAGAGAATCAGAACTCGATCGAAATCCAGCGGTCGATGCAGAACCGCGTGATTCGCGTGGCATGTAAACGCATGAGATCTTTCTCGTCGCACAAAAAGTGCATGCTGGCCTCTCCTCATCGCACTAGTTGACATCAGGGACCATATTTCGTAAGGATGGTGGCACTGACCTTGATCTTCCTCGTTTTACATATCTGGCAACCTCCTCTTGACTTCTTGTGCGGCCGTTTGGTGACGAATTTTTCGGTCATGATTTAGGGTGGATTCCCACCTAAGAAACCCGCCCTGAGACCCCTTTGAACGGCTCAGGTAGTGTTTCGATATGTAAAGAGATGTAGACTTGAAAAAATGATCCAATGGTGCTTATTAAGGCTCGACGCGTAAGACTTAGGACTTCAGTTGTCAGACCTAAGCACGTGTTTCATCCAACTTGAACGGTACCTGTAGAGTGGACTCAAGAACACAGGCGCCACCGTTTTATATAGATCGAATTAAAGAATAGATGGTTTAAGATCAACAAAAACAAAGTCTTAGAGTGAAGAGCGCCGAAATTCGATATTCACATGAGTAGTGCATTCTGCAAGGCTGAGGCGTAGACATCTTGACGCCGATCCATGTCTGCCCAAATTAAGCGCGCGTCAAATCGCGTCTTCCAAATTTCCATGCGACTGAGCATTTTTTGAAAAAGCAGACGTAACTGTCTCTATCTGCAATGGCTTCTCTTTTTTCTCTGCCAAACGAATTGCTTCTAGCTTCTTTGTATTCGAGATTTCCATGCCGAGATCAGCAAATTCGCTCCTTAGCAACGCTGTTGGCCGTAAGTTTCCCTCCCTAATTCGTGATGGCCAAAACTTCAGACGAATAGGGACATAGACGAGAGCTGACATGAGTTATATAGACACGGGCAGCGCCAACTAAGAATATTGTACTCTATGGTCTCGAATCAACTGGCAAAAGTGCTATAACGAAAGCCCTGCTTGAAGCATTGTCCAAGCCATCCAAGCTTGCTGCCACGAACGGTCCAGAAGACAGTATAAAGTATGCGATTGTGAAGAGCGCGGAGTGCATAACCGGAAGACATTTACTTGAACAAATTGCTGGTGCTGTTGCCAAGGCATTGCAATGGAGGGGTAAAATAGGACGCTGCGAAAATCTTTCACAATTGGTTGTGGAATTGGAAAGGTTATTGGAAGGATCCAAT
>Ga0182030_10022954_pt1 | contig 11577 bp, 8 predicted proteins | sample 812S3MmetaG_FD_121299 | JGI IMG/M metagenome (GOLD analysis project Ga0182030, IMG submission 121299) | Permafrost microbial communities from Stordalen Mire, Sweden - 812S3M metaG (Illumina Assembly) | ecosystem: Environmental > Terrestrial > Soil > Wetlands > Permafrost | place: Sweden... | reverse complement strand
TTGGATGGTTTGCACAGTATTTATCCATCCAGCTATAAATACTTTGCGGATTTACATGGGCTAAAAAATTAGTTCCGGTGGTCTCTGCATAGGCGCTAAGAAATCCCATCACCCAACTCTGGTCAACAGACTTATTGATATAGTTTGTATCCGTGGTTCTATCTTCAACCCACTCATTGCAACTGATTGTTCCCACGACCAAGTCGGCAGCAGCGCTGCAGAAGGGAAATCCAATTGCGAATGCAGTCAGCAATGAAAGTATTTTTTTCATCCGGGTTGATTTCGGTCGGTTAGAGCTTCATTCTACTACGCGAAGATTACCCGCACGTCAAATACGTTTATCTGATAAGCATTCCAGTCAATAAGCCCTTATAATCCGCCGGATCATCATCGGGTACTACCCAGTTTCTTGCAGTTCCGCTACACTTCCGCGCCATGAAAAAATTATCCCGCTGCTCGTTATTTTTGTTGCTCGTCTTGAGTTGTTTTGCTCAAACGGTCTGGGCATCCCACGCTATTGCATTGCATGGAACTTACAAATATCCCGCTGATTTTCAGTATTTCGATTACGTGAATCCCAAGGCACCACAAGGCGGCGAATTGTTCACATCGAGCCTGGGTAATTTTGAAAAACTGAATCCCTACATTCTTAAAGGGCTACCTGCAGATGGTTTGCAGTATTTGGTGTTTGAGACTTTGGCAGTGCCAGCGTGGGACGAGCCGGATACGATGTACGGACTGATCGCTGAAGATATGAAATTGGCGCCGGATGAATTGTCGATGACATTCAAGTTAAACCGTAAAGCCAGATTTTCCAATGGCGATCTGGTGACTGCCGCAGATGTGAAATATTCTTTCGATCAGTTGATGAGCAAGCAGGCGGCGCCATTTTTTCACCGCTACTATAGTGATGTAAAGCAGATGGTGGTGATTGATCCTTATACTGTTAGAGCTGACTTCATTCGCAAGAACCATGAACTGCGTCTGATTATTTGCCAGTTGCCTATATTTTCGCACAAGTGGGGCGGCGGCAAGTCTTTTGACAAGATTACGCTGGATGTACCGATTGCTTCTGGCCCCTATGTAGTCGACTCCTTTGATCTGGGCAAGCGTATCACCTATCGCCGCAACCCGAACTATTGGGGTAACGATCATCCTGCACGGCGCGGTATGTTTAACTTCGAGCGCATCACTTACCGCTATTACAAAGATTCGCTTACACGCATGGAAGCTTTGAAAGCGGGGGAGATCGATTTAATTCAGGAAAACTCTTCCAAGAATTGGGCGCGTAGTCATCAGGGCAAGCGCTGGTCGCAGGGCGAGTTGGTCAAGGCCTTATTTGCACATTCCAATGGCGCTGGCTGGCAGGGATTTTCGATGAATCTTCGCCGCCCGCTGTTTCAGGATAAGCGAGTCAGAAAAGCTTTGTGGCTGGCAATGGATTTTGAGTGGATGAACCGCCAGTTATTTTTTAATCTGTATAACCGAAGTCCCAGCTATTTTAGTAACACTGAATTGGCTGCGACAGGGCGTCCTGACGAACAACAGCAAAAAGTGTTGCGCGAGTTGAAGGCGGATTTTGGCGACAAATTACCGTCGGAAATATTCGATGAGATTCCGTCGCCGCCAACCACCACACCGCCACATTCGTTACGCGACAATCTGCGTCAGGCGCGTGAACTGTTAACGCAAGCGGGCTGGACTTACCGCGATGGTGCCTTGCGCGATGCACAGGGTAATCCATTCAAGTTTGAAATGATGTTGCATGAGCGTTTTGAAGAGCGTGTTTCAGCGGCTTATGCGCGAAATTTGGAAAAGCTCGGCATCCATATGGATTACCGTGTTTTTGATGCTGCACTGGCACAGCGCAAAGAAGAAAATTTCGATTACGACATGGTGTGGGGTCTGATGGGCGGCTCACAAAGTCCCGGTAACGAACTATTCGATTATTTTGGATCAATCAGTCGGGATCAGCCCGGTTCAAATAATGTGATGGGGATTTCTGATCCTGTGGTTGACGCGTTGATCTCACGCATAGTTCAGGCAGAGCGACGTGAGGATTTGGTGACACTGGTGAGAGTGCTTGACCGGGTGCTGCGACTTGGCTATTACATCGTGCCGCATTTCTATAGCAATGTCCACCGCGTTTCTTATCGCAGAACATTGGCTCAGCCTGTTGTGTTGCCGCGCTACTACACCGTTGAAGAGTGGTCGGTAAAAAACTGGTGGAAAAAACCCGATGAGAAGGAAAACACGCGATGACCCGTTATATAGGCAAGCGCTTGCTGTTGATGATTCCAACGTTGCTGGGCGTACTTTTTTTAACCTTCGTGGTGATTCAATTTGTTCCCGGCGGGCCAGTCGAGCAGATGGTCAGTTTCATGCGCGGCAAGGGCGCGGGCGGAGGTGAGGCGGGTGGCAATCAGCAGGCGCTATATCGCGGTCAGCAGGGCATCGACGCCGAACGTTTGGCCGAAATTAAAGTGTTGTACGGCTTTGACAAGCCTGCGCCGGAACGTTTTTGGATCATGCTCAAGGGCTTCGCTACCTTTGATCTGGGAACGAGTTTTTTTCACCAGAAATCGGTGTGGGAACTGATCAAAGAAAAAATGCCAGTGTCGATTTCTCTGGGTTTATGGACATTGATAATCACTTATCTAATTTCGATTCCGATGGGCATTGCCAAAGCGGTGCGGGATGGAACGCGCTTCGATACGGTGACCAGTTTTATTATCATGAGCGGTTATGCAATCCCCAGTTTTGTGCTGGGCGTGTTACTACTGGTACTCTTCGGTGGCGGCAGTTTTTTGCAATGGTTTCCACTGCGCGGACTGACCTCGGATAATTGGGCGCAACTGTCGCTCGGCGGCAAAGTGCTTGATTACCTGTGGCACATCGCCATGCCGGTGTTTGCAGAAGTGGTCGGCAGTTTTGCAGTCATTACCATGCTTACCAAAAATACTTTTATCGAAGAGATACGCAAACAATACGTGCTCACTGCGCGCGCCAAAGGATTACCCGAGCGCACTGTGCTTTACAAGCATATTTTTCGTAATGCTTTATTGCCACTGTTGACGGGCTTCCCGGCAGCTTTTATCGGCGCATTTTTTACCGGTAGTTTGCTTATTGAGACCTTGTTTTCGCTCGATGGATTAGGTTTGTTATCGTACAACGCCATCATGCAGCGCGATTATCCGGTGGTGATGGGTACGCTATACATTTTTACCATCGCCGGATTGTTTGCCAAGCTGATTTCAGATATCAGCTACGTGATTGCAGATCCTCGCGTGAAGTTTGAAGGAGTTGGTTCGTGAGAGAGACGGTAGCGGATATTAAGCTTGAAATAAAAGCCGACTTGCCCTCGGTGTCGCCCAATCAGCAACGCTGGCGGCGTTTCCGTCAGCATCGTTTAGGCTACGTCAGCCTGATCATTTTTTCCGTGCTGTTCGTGCTCAGTTTGTTTTCGGAAGTCATTTCCAATGATCGGCCGCTGATTGCCTATTACCAAGGGACACTTTACGTGCCGCTGCTGCGCGATTATCCGGAGAGTACTTTCGGCGGCGATTTCCCCACGCCTGCAGATTACCTTGATCCGTTTATTCGGGAACAATTTTCACGCCCCGGCAATTGGGCGATTTATCCGCTAAACACCTACCGCTATGACACGCTCAATTATTTTGCGCTACAGCCTAATCCTGCTTCCCCCAGCGCACAAAACTGGCTGGGCACCGATGACAGAGGGCGCGACGTGCTGGCACGCTCACTGTATGGTTTTCGTGTGTCGGTTCTGTTCGGCTTGGCGCTGACTATCATCGGCGTGTTGCTTGGAATATTGGCCGGTGCCGTGCAGGGCTACTTTGGCGGGCGCATCGATCTTTATTTGCAACGTTTTAGCGAAATCTGGGGGTCGCTGCCCGAGCTTTATTTATTGCTTATTTTTGCCTCTATCTTTCAACCCAGTATCTCATTATTGCTGATTTTGCTTTCGCTGTTCGGCTGGTTGGGACTGGCGGATTATGTGCGTGCCGAATTCCTGCGTAACCGTCAGCTCGACTATGTGCGTGCAGCGCGCGCGCTGGGTCTGGGCAATGCGCAGATCATGTGGCGGCACATTTTGCCCAATAGTCTGACACCCGTTATCACCTTCCTGCCTTTCCGCATGAGTGTGGCGATCACCGCGCTGACCAGTCTGGATTTTCTCGGTCTCGGGGTACCGCCATCCACGCCGAGTCTGGGTGAACTGTTGGCGCAGGGTAAAGACAATCTCGATGCCTGGTGGATCGGTTTGGCGGCATTTATGGTGTTGTTTGTCACGTTGTTGTTATTGGTGTTTATCGGCGAAGCGCTGCGCGATGCATTCGATACCCGTAAAGCGGGAAGCGTGCGATGAGTGCATTGCTGGAAGTACGTAATCTCAGTGTCAGTTTCGGTGAACATGCCGAGGCTGCGCGTGCGGTCGATAATATTTCTTTCACGTTGCAGCAGGGTGAAAAATTCGCTTTGGTCGGAGAGTCCGGCTCAGGCAAAAGTGTAACCGCACTTTCTGTACTTCGGTTGGTTCAGGCGCGCTCCAGCGGCGAAGTGTGGTTCGGCGGTGAAAATTTGGTGACCGCCAGCGAGAGGTGCTTGCGCGGTATTCGGGGCAAAGATATCGCGATGATTTTTCAGGAACCGATGACTGCCCTCAATCCGCTGATGCGTATCGGCGAACAGATTACCGAAGTGTTGTCGCTGCATGAAGGACTGTCTTTTGCACCCGCGCGTGAGCGCGCTATTGCCTTGCTCGCCCGCACCGGCATTACCGAGCCTGAGCGTCGTTTTTCCAGTTACCCGCATGAACTTTCCGGCGGTCAGCGCCAACGCGCGATGATCGCGATGGCGCTGGCTTGCCGTCCGCAATTGCTTATTGCAGACGAGCCGACCACTGCACTGGATGTAACGATACGCGTGCAGATTATGGAGCTGCTTGAAGAACTGCAGCGCGAGTACGGCATGGCGATTTTGCTGATTACACACGATTTGAATTTAGTACAGCGTTTTGCGGATAGAGTCGCGGTGATGCAGACAGGGAAGATTGTAGAGGTGGCAGAAACAGCGCAATTGTTTGCGCAGCCGCAGCACGCGTATACAAAACGTCTGTTGGATAGTCGCCCCAAAAAAATGGTGCAACCGTTAGCTCAGGAACTGAGAGAATCCGACGATTTGCTTCGCGGTGATAATTTGCGTGTAGAGTTTTCTTATCCGGTGGGTTGGTTCAAGAAAAAAGTATTTGTGGCAGTTGATGGAGTTAGTGTAGCCTTGAAACGCGGAGAGACGCTGGGTATCGTGGGTGAATCCGGCTCCGGTAAATCTACTTTGGCGATGGCCTTGCTCGCTTTGCAGCCACTCGCCCATGGCGAGAGTGTTTTTGCTGGACAGTCTTTGCGTAACATTGCGCCCGCGCAGTTGCGCAAACTTCGATCCAGAATGCAGGTGGTGTTTCAAGATCCGTTTGCCAGTTTGTCGCCGCGTCTTACCATCGAGCAGATCGTCGGCGAAGGATTGGCTTTGCACCAGCCGGATTTGAAAATTGCTGAACGTCGCCAACGCATCGCGCAAACATTGCAGGAAGTCGGATTGGAGTCCGACATTTTAGTTCGCTATCCGCATGAATTTTCCGGTGGACAGCGCCAGCGCATCGCAATAGCGCGCACGCTTATTCTCAAGCCGCAATTGCTCGTGCTTGATGAGCCGACAAGTGCATTGGACGCATCAGTGCAGAAACAAGTTTTGGATCTGCTGGCGAATTTGCAGGTTAAACACGGTATGAGTTATCTGCTGATAAGCCATGATCTGGAAGTGATTGAGGCGATGTCGCATCGCATCGCTGTCATGCAGGAGGGGCGCATTCTTGAGCAAGGCTCGGCCGAGGAAATCATCAATTCACCGCGCAACGATTACACTCGTCAATTGCTGGCCAGTGTGTCAATTCGAAGCTGAAGCTAACAATTGTAAATTAAGGTAATTCTATTCCGCGGATGATTGCTAACACGCGGCCCTTATATTAGAGTGTTCGAAGGGTTGATTGTTTCGGCCTGTTTGTTACACCCACTAAACTCAGAAAAGGAAAAGTGTAATTATGAAAAAAATTCTGTTCGTTATTTTTGGATTGTCAATGTTGTCGTTTACCGTAGCTAATGCGGAAGATGTTCGCATTGAGTTTGGCGATAGGCACCATGAAGGTCGCGACGTGAGAGACTTGGAAGCTGCTCACAATCATATTCAAGACAGTATCCATGAGTTGGAGCGTATCAGAGATGCTCATCACTATGATTTGAGCCACCATGCCGAGAAAGCCGAAAGAGCGTTGCGCGAAGCAGAACATGAAATTCATGATGCTATCGAAGCTGCCAGAAAAGAAAGACGCTAAGCTTTCAAGAATCTTTCAAGGTTTAGATCAATCTAATTCTATTATTCAACTGACTTGCTGCACTAAACCACCTGCTTGGGCAGGTGGTTGTTCAGTGAAACTAGCGGCTGGAAGCAAGCTTGATATTACCCTTGGACGGGGTTTGCTTTGCTGGTTTGCTGTTACGTACCAGCTTGGCATTGCGGTTTGCGTGTGCTCTGGCGAGCCGGTTGCCATGCATCCGGCCATTACCCTGAACTACTGTGATGCGTTGTCCGGCTCTAACTCTTTTTACGCCGTTATTTAACTCAAGCAGTCGAGCCTGAGTGATGTGGTAGTGATGTGCGATGATCGAGATAGACTCACCTTTGCGTACGGTGTGTTTGAATGTTTTTCCGACAGTATCATCTATAGAAACCAGATTTGTGTTAAATGCGGCGAATTCAGTTTCGGCTGGTTCTTCGTTATTGACAGGTACGAGCAATGTTTGGCCGCTGCTAATTTTTGCGTGAGCTGAAAGCCCGTTGATACTCCTCAGCTTTTCCGCCGAAAGCCCAAAGCGCGGGGCCAACTGGTCGAAAGATTCCCCCTTTTTGGTTTGGTACGGTTGCCAAGAAACAAGACGCTGATTATTTTTTTCCAGATTGGTTTGGAATGTTTCCAGTTTATCCACTGGCAGTAAAATTACATTGGAATTCTCTTGCAAAATGACAGGGCGATTGTGTCCCGGGTTGAGGGCGAGGAATTCTTCCATGGACACATCAGCCAGCTCAGCCGCGAGTTTGACATCAATCGGGTGCTGGGTAGAAACAGCCGCAAAATAGGGCTGATTGGGAATGCTCGTCAGTTTTAATCCGAAGCGCGCGGGGTCGCTCACGATGTGTTTGACCGCGAGCAGCTTGGGAACGTAATTACGGGTTTCTCGCGGTAAATGCAAACTGGAGAAATCGGTTGGTTTATGCAGCCTGCGGTTTTGTGCCTGGGCACGGCTGACAGCACCTTCACCCCAATTGTAAGCGGCGAGTGCCAATTCCCAATCGCCGAATTGGTCGTGGAGTTGCTGCAAGTAATCCAGGGCTCCGTTGGTTGCGCTGATGATGTCGCGGCGTCCGTCATACCACCAATTTTGTTGCATTCCAAAGTTTTTGCCGGTAGAGGAAATGAATTGCCAGATGCCGGATGCGCGGCCGACGGAGTAGGCTCCCGGATTAAATGCGCTCTCTATGACAGGCAACAGCGCAATTTCAGTAGGCATGCCGCGACGTTCGACTTCCTGGGTGATGTAATACAAATAGCGCTGTGATCTTTCCGACATGCGTTCCACATAGTCGGGGCGGTTTGCATACCATTTTTCGTGAAGGGTGACGAGTTTGCTGTTGAGTTCGCGCATGGCAAAGCCATTGCGAATCCGTTGCCATAAATCAATCGGGGCAGCAGCTTGTTCCGGGCTTGCCGGCGTTACATTCGATGCCGAGAGGGCCGAAGTTGCTTCAAGAAACGCTGAGTCTATAACGATGACGGGATTTGCGGGGCCGGCGGCGTTGTCCGACGTGCCGGGCGCAGCGCTCACGGGCGGTGCGTAGGCCAGATGGCTGTTGAGATCCAGATTCTCTTCCGCTATCGCTGTATTGACGAGCGCGAGAGAAGCAAAAAATACGATAAAAAACTGGCGGTTAAGGAACACTGGCTACACCCGTCGAAAAAATTTATGCGATGTTAACGGAGGTAAGGGGAAGCGTCAATCGACTTTCATGTTTTTAAAGAGTTTATTTGTGGATTTTATGGACTAAAAAAAGTAAAGTTATGCCAATGAAATTTATTGACCGGTAATTCAGATTTTTAATCACCATGACCCATCACCATGAAAACTCGCCATTCGCGCTTCATAATCGCAAAGAGATTGTGTTCATCCTTGAAGATTTGGCGAAAAATCACACTGCAATCAATCTGGATACTCAGGAAGGTTTAGGTCTGGTGACTTCTGTGCTGGAAGTTGATTCGGAAGAAAACTCTATCTGTCTGGACATTAGTCCCGATGCGAGGACAAATGAAAGAATCAGGAATAGCAGACTAGTTACGTTTACAACACAAACCGGCATCAAGGTGCGCTGGCAGGCGTCGCAAATGCAGCTAGTGACACTCTCGGATGGGGATGCATTTTCCATGGCTATCCCGTCTTCGATTGAACGTATCCAGCGCAGGGAATATTTTCGGATGAGTTCCCATTTCGGCAATAAAACCCTGATTTGCAAAATTCCGTTCGGTGCCCGTTTCATTGAAGTACCCGTTGCCGACATCAGCGTGGGTGGAATAGGTATCGACGTTAAGGGGACACCGCCGGAAATCTTTTCTCAAAGTGAAATGCTGGAAGGCTGTTCCATTGATTTTCCGTCGGCAGGTTCTGTTCCGTTCCGGTTTAGAGTTTGTGGAATATGGACATCAAGCCAGACCAAAAGTGGTGAGCAAATGCATCATATCGGTTTGGAGTTCGCGGGGTTGGGCAGAGCTGCCGAGAGCATCATTCAACGATATATGGTGCAACTTGAGCGCGAACGGATCAGTTTGAAGTAGTCTTCGGGCTTGCGTCAATCCGCCCGCCAAAAAAGTTGAAAACGAAAGCGCTGTTTGGAAACGAGCAGACATTTTTCTATCTGGAACTTAAGGTTGCATCCGGCTGTTCTCCAATGTAAGGAGGACAGAGGTGTTAGTGTCTGCCAACAGCCCGTTGATAACCGATTGTGTTGAAAAACTATTTTTTGAATCACTTTAAAAATATTCTAGCCTCATAAAGCGATTATTAATCTTTCGACATGGGCGCTACCTTTGGTATTGATAAACTTGCATGTGAGTCAATATATCCAGCCACATTCGACAATCAAGTGCGTTTTGTGGGCGCACTATTAAATAAATCGTGAAATTTTTCCGGGGGTACGAAAAATAGTTTTTCAACACAAACAACCCACTCCGGTCATAGCCATACAGAAGCAGCCATATATGGACGCCCCCGAAACTGCAATAGCTTTCACTCAGTTTTGACAGAAATAGATAAAGATTGCAGCCATATATCCGGGCTTTGATTGCGGCATATAGCCGCTGCCCCTGATGGAATCCGCTGGTCGAGGCTCTATCATTCGAACGCACTCAAAGTGCCTTGGCTACTGCGAGCTTACCCGACCACGGTCTTACCTGTTTTGCCATCACTTCATGATTGCCTGTGCAATCTGTGGAAACGCTCCTTCTTGTTACGTTATATTTTCAAATCCCGCCCATTTTCAGCGGGGGTTTACCCGACCGGTCAGATTATGCAACGGTGGGTTGTACCGTTGCATAATCTGACCGGAACTTGCTCTCTTGGCTCAACAGCGCCCAAGCGATGCGGACGTTCTTGTTTGCCAGCGCGACTGCCGCCACATTCTTGCCGCGCCGCGCTATCAGCTTGCCCAGCCAGCTATCCGCATATCCGGGCTTATTCTGGGCGTGTCGTATGACCGCCCGCGCGCCATGTATCAGCAGGGTGCGCAGGTAAGTGTCGCCGCGTTTGCTGATCCCCAGCAAAACGGTCTTGCCGCCGCTGGAGTGTTGTTTCGGCACCAGGCCTATCCACGCCGCCATCTGGCTGCCCCGGTCGAAGTTCTTCGCGTCACCAACTGTGGACACCATCGCGCTGGCGGTGAGTGGCCCGATCCCGTTCACCTCGGCCAACCTGCGGCTCGACTCGTTGCCCGCGTGCCATTGTTTGATTTCCTTTTCCAGTACTACGACTTGCTCGTCAAGCACCTTGAGATTGTCCGTCAGGCGACAGATAAGGTGGCGCATGCTTCCCGGCAATCCGTTCTCGCCATCTTCCAGTATCTCCGGAACGCGTTTATATACATGCGCGATACCTTTCGGGATGACGATACCAAACTCGCTCAACAGCCCGCGTATCTGATTGCCTTGCGCGGTGCGCGCTTTGACGAAGCCTTGACGGGCCCGATGAATCGACAGCTCTGCTTGTTGTTCGACGTTCTTAAGCGGCACGAAGCGCATGCTCGGGCGGGTTACGGCTTCGCAGATGGCTTCGGCATCGCGGGCATCGTTTTTGTTGCTCTTCACATACGGCTTCACGAACTGCGGGGCCATCAGCTTGACGGTGTGGCCGAGCGCGATTAGCTTGCGTGCCCAGTGGTGTGCGCTGCCACATGCTTCCATGCCGATCAGGCACGGTTCGAGGTTGGCAAAGTACGGCAGCATATCGTCACGTTTCATCGCGCGACGCGCCGCAGGCTTGCCGCGTTCATCCACTCCGTGTAATTGAAATATGTTCTTTGCCAAATCAAGCCCAATCGTAGTAATCTTCATTTCGGATGCCCCTTTCCTTTGGTGGTTTATCAACAATTCCACTTTGGCACATTGATGCCGTTTCGGAAAGCGGGCGTCCATTACATTATTCGAGAAAAGCATAAATCGAGCCACAATTTGAAACTAAAAAGTTGGAATGCAAGTTAGTTGCAGCGTGAGTCGACGTGTCAAACTATCTGCCGGAAACCATCGCGTGAACTTCGCATATTTTTCCTGCGATCTGTTGCAGGGGTATTTCCTCACAAACAGCACCCGCCTTCATCGCCTCTTTCGGCATCCCGTACACAACGCAGGTATCCTCATTTTCCCCGAAGGTATAGGCCCCTGAATCGCGCATTTCCTTGAGGCCGCGTGCACCATCATCTCCCATGCCGGTCATGATAATGCCCAACGCATTTCTCCCCGCGAACTTGGCAACCGAGCGAAACAAAACATCCACTGATGGGCGGTGACGATTTACCAAGGGCCCGTCAACTACTTCTACGTGATATTGCGCGCCGTTGCGTTTGAGCATCATATGTTTGCCGCCCGGTGCAATCAATGCTCGCCCCGGAATCACCCGGTCATTGTTTTTGGCCTCCAGCACCTCAATCTGACATAGGCTGTCCAAGCGTTGTGCAAATGCTGCTGTAAACAATTCGGGCATGTGTTGCACGATCACAATACCCGCACATATGCGGGGCAACGCAGTCAGTACAATTTCCAGCGCCTGTGTACCTCCGGTGGAAGTACCGATGGCGACAATCTGCTCGGAAGTCTGCCCCAAACGTGTTGCACTAGGTGTAGGTGGTGCGAGCAGGGCATCCGCATTGAGTTTGGGGCTGATATTAACCTGCGGCCGGAGGGTA
>Ga0182030_10022950_pt1 | contig 11579 bp, 11 predicted proteins | sample 812S3MmetaG_FD_121299 | JGI IMG/M metagenome (GOLD analysis project Ga0182030, IMG submission 121299) | Permafrost microbial communities from Stordalen Mire, Sweden - 812S3M metaG (Illumina Assembly) | ecosystem: Environmental > Terrestrial > Soil > Wetlands > Permafrost | place: Sweden... | reverse complement strand
TTTTGCCGATAAGATACTGGGGTTTCGCAAGTCCATTTTCTGGGGCGGCCTGTTAATGATAGTGGGCAGCTTTACGCTTGCATTTTCGCCTGTCGGTCTATACTATATAGGCATCTGTTTCACCATTGTGGGCACGGGCTTTTTCAAGCCCAATATCTCCACCATGGTTGGTAGCCTGTACCGGGCAGGGGACCCGAGAAGGGATGCGGGTTTCGGGCTATTTTACTCGGGTATTAATATTGGTGCGCTGCTTGGGGGCTATTTATGTATTAAAGTTGCCGACTATCATGGCTGGTCTAATCCTTATTTGAATAACCACTCCTGGAATTTGGCATTTTCATTGGCGGGCATTGGTATGGCTATAGGTTTAGGTATTTTTATTTTCACCCGAAAAACTATTGGCCCTATTGGTTTATCACCCCTTGAGAATAAAGTGACGCCTGCAAAAAAGAGAACGTATGAATGGTTGGTTTATGCAGGTTCATTAGTGGTGATACCTTTTATATTGTTACTGGTATCTAAGTCAGAGTACACAGATATGTTCATGTACATAGTAGGCCCTTTAGCGCTGTTGTATATTATTTATGAAATGTTCAAGTACAACAGGGTCGAGAAAGAAAAACTGATAGCAGCCATAATATTTATATTGTTCTCCGTTATTTTCTGGGCGTTCTTTGAGCAGGCCGGAGGCTCTTTGAGCCTGTTTGCGAGGTACAATATCAAGCACGATCTGTTATCCATTAATATGGACCCGAACGAAATTAATAATGCCGCAAATTCTGCTTTTGTTATCGCCCTAAGCCCATTGGTAGGCTTGTTGTGGCTTTGGCTGAGCAAGCGCAAAATAGAGCCGAATACAGTAATTAAGTTCGGGCTTGGTTTTTTATTCCTTGGTCTGGCTTTTTATGTATTTTACTACACGAAATTCTTTGCTGATGCTAATGGAATGACCTCACTTGATGTATTTACGCTGGCTTATTTTGTGGTTACGCTCGGGGAATTGTGTTTGTCGCCTATTGGGCTGTCTTTGATGACCAAGCTAACTCCTGCACCATTGCATGGCATGATGATGGGTATGTGGTTCCTGGCGAGCGCATACGGACAATATGCTGCAGGCATCCTGGGTGCAGGTATGGCTACGGTGAATGAAAAAGCATCACTTACAGAAAAGCTGATCTCTTATACAGACGGGTATAAACAGCTGGCTATCTATGGTGTAATAGCCGGCGTGGTTCTGATAGTTATTTCTCCATTGCTGCGAAAGCTAATGCATGAGGTGCATTGATGTCTATGATTAATATCATAAAGAGGCAACTTACTTTTACCTACATTCGCCCTGTTTAAAGTAATGTTGCGTAATGAACGAAAAAGTCCATACCGAAAAACATTTTCAAAGCTCTGACCTTGTTACGGATATAGTCATCGGTATGAGCGATGGCCTTACGGTGCCTTTTGCCCTGGCCGCCGGGCTTAGTGGGGTGCATGATATTCATACTTCAACCATTATTACTGCCGGGCTTGCGGAGATTGTGGCTGGTTCTATAGCAATGGGGCTTGGCGGATACCTCGCCGGGAAAACAGAAATAGATCATTACAATGCAGAGCATAAAAGAGAAAAATGGGAGGTAGATAACTTACCTGAAAAAGAAAAGGAAGAGGTGAGGGTCATTTTTGCTGATATGGGCATGAGTGAGGAAACGCAGCGGCAGGTAGTGGAGGAAATGGCAAAAGACAAGGAGAAGTGGGTAGACTTTATGATGCGGTACGAGCTGGGGCTTGAAAAGCCAGATTCTAAAAGAGCCAGAAACAGCGCATTAAATATCGGCCTGTCATATATAGTAGGAGGCCTTGTCCCTTTATCTCCTTATTTTTTTACCCAGGTTCCCGTTCAGGGCCTTGAATGGTCTGCTGCTATTACGGTATTGTGCCTGTTCATCTTCGGGTTCTTCAAAGCAAAAGTTACCGGGCAAAATCCATTGAGTGGTGCTATTCGGGTAATGCTTATAGGGTCGGTAGCTGCAACAGCGGCGTTCTTTATTGCCAGGCTGTTCAATCATTAAGACTATCATTGTGAGGAACAATGTAGCAATAAATTCCAAAGACTACTATTAATATGTAAATTCCAAAGACTATGGAACCTAATAAGACAATGAGCGTAAACTCGCGTAAAAACAGTTTCGCTTATGCTTTCAGCGGGCTGTCTCAGCTATTTAAACAGGAGCCAAATGCGCGGCTACATGCTATTGCAACTATTGTAGCGATCACAGTCGGCATTATCAAACATATCAACACAATGCAGTGGGTTGCTATTGTCTTTGCTATAGGGCTTGTATGGATAACAGAGGCAATAAATACCTGTATTGAAAACCTATGTAATTTTTGTTGTGAAAACAAAATACACCCGGAAATAAAAATAATTAAAGACGTAGCTGCAGGCGCTGTTTTAGTAGCAGCGTTGGTTAGCTTTTCTGTAGGTTTAGCTGTCTTTATTTTTGGAAAAAGCTGGTCTTAGACTATTCGAGGTATTGGGAAACAGAAGTTTTGATCATTTCTATTAATTCCGGATCCAAATATCGGTATTCATTAGGAATATCAAGGACATCGACTTGTTTATCCATCACGAATCTTTCTACTAATATTTGTTTATGTCGTTGTTCCATCACAAATATTATATCCGCCCAATCAATCAACGGCTGCGTGATTTTTATGCGTGCGCTGTCCGACGTTCCAGCTGAACGTGCATGATACACATTGCTATTTTTAAAAATAGCTTCGGCGGTAGGAGCTTCTCAATTGGTTCATGGTACACACAAATAGAATATTCGCAACTTTATCTATCAAGAAATAAGACTTTGCAAATTTACACTATCAGCCATTCCACGCATCTCATAGCAGGTCCAGGGCAAATTGTTTTATGATAATCCATAATTCATTGACAGGCTGCCCCAATTTTAACTTTTACGATTTTCGTAAAATGATTAAAGCGCACTCAATTTATTATATTTGCCCCCTTTGAACAGTTAGCTGATGCGAAGTATTTTCATTAAAGAAATAAATTCTTTTTTTAGTTCCATAGTAGGGTATGTAGCGCTCCTGGTGTTTTTGGTAGCCTGCGGCCTTTTTTTATGGATTATACCGGAGTACAGTATCCTTGGGTACGGCTACGCCTCTATGGACCGTTTCTTTTCTATTGCGCCCTGGTTGTTGCTGCTGCTTGTACCTGCAGTAACTATGCGGTCTTTAGCTGATGAGTTTCGCACCGGGACCATTGAGTGGCTCTCTACAAAGCCAGTTACTGACCTTGACATTATTATGGGGAAATACCTTGCTACTATTGCACTAATCGTATTTGCATTATTACCTACCCTCATTTATGTGTATACCATCAGCAATCTTTCCTTTCCTGATGTCAACCTCGATTCAGGCGCTATAATTGGCTCTTATATCGGTCTGTTTTTCCTCGCTGCAACTTTTGCCGCGGTTGGCTTTTTTTGTTCATCCCTCACGGCCAACCAGGTAGTTGGGTTCCTTATCGCACTGCTGGCCTGCTACCTGTTATACACCGGGTTTGAGCAGCTGAGCAAACTGCCCAAATTTTCAGATGGTATAGATTACTACCTGAGCATGATAGGCATGGAATTTCATTATAACTCAATAAGCCGTGGACTGGTTGACTCGCGCGATGTTGTTTACTTTTTATCAATAATCATATTTTTTATATCTCTTACCCGTTTTTCTCTGAGTAGCCGTACAAAAGGCATGGAAAGAATGGGTTAAGAAACCTGGCTTATGGCTACCAAAAAACCTACTAAAAACCAACGACTTGCCCAGGCAAGGATCCGTATTGCTATTATGGCGGCTATATTGATCTGTGTCAATGTGCTTGCTTCTTATTTTCACACCGGCCTTGACCTTACCAGGGAAAAAAGATTCACCTTATCTCCGGCCACAGTGAGGCTGCTGCGCAATATGCAGGAAGTAGCAGTGGTAGACGTGTACCTGAAAGGCAAATTCCCAGCCGAACTGCAACGCTTGCAGGAAGCGGTAAGGGAGCGACTCCGTTCATTTAAAGATATTGCCGGAAATAAAATTATTTTCCGGTTTTCAGATCCGCTTGAAGGAAAATCGGAAAAAGAACAAAAGCAGATAGCTCATGACCTTGATGAAAAAGGCATACGACTGCTGCAATTAAAGGACGAGGACGAAGAAGGCTATTCCATGAAAGTTTTCGTTCCCTATGCGTTGCTGCATTACAACGGTAAGGAGGCGGCGATCATGCTGCTGGAAAACCCGCCTGCCAAATCAGAAGCTGAAAAAATCAATTATGCTGAGGCCGCATTGGAGTATAAGTTTGCAAGTGCCATTAACCAGTTAAGCCGTGCCACAAAACCGCGTATCGCATATATTGTTGGTAACGGAGAACCGTTGGGCATCAAGACGATTGATATGTTGTATAATACGCTGCCCAGCTATTATAATGTTGATACCATTGACTTGTCACATTCTTTGAGTATTTCTCCCGCTTATGATGCGGCGCTTATCATACAGCCAACTATTCCATTCACAGGACCAGACAAGCTGAAGATTGACCAATATGTGATGAGGGGCGGTCGTATATTGTGGAATGTAAATACCCTGAAGGCTTCGCTCGACAGCCTCTCTAACTCACCGCAGTTCATTGCCATGGAATATGGCCTTAACCTTGATGACATTCTTTTTAAGTATGGGGTGCGCATCAATAATGACCTCATTGAGGACATGCAAAACATTCCACTGCCCCGGACGTCAAACGGAGGCTCGCCCGAACTGCTGCCGTGGATCTATTTCCCTAAGCTCAACCCCATTTCCGATAATCCTATCGTAAAGAACATGGATTTCATCATGAGCGGGTTTTCCAACAGCATAGACACTTTAAAAACATCAGGCATCACAAAAACAATACTTCTTCAGTCTTCCAAATATAGCCGTACTGCTTCGTCGCCTGTGCGTGTAAGCCTGAGCATGATGAATTATCCGCTGAAAAATGAAATGTTCAACAAGCCGTACCGGCCGGTAGCCGTACTTCTGGAAGGGCAGTTTCATTCCGTATATCAAAACCTGCTGGCTCCCCAATATCTACGCCTGTTAGATTCACTAAAACAGCCCTTCAAACCCGTGTGCGATACGGAAAACAAAATGATCGTTATCTCGTCAGGTGATATTTTTAGCAATGGCTATACGGCAAAAGACGGGGTGTTGCCTATAGGCTATTACCAATATACAGGCGAGTTTTTTTCCAATAAAAACTTCCTGCTGAATTGCCTGGAATATCTTACCGATAATTCCGGCATACTGGAAGCCCGCTCTAAAGAAGTGAAATTGAGGTTGCTGGACAATGGCCGGGCAAAAGATGAAAAAGCAACCTGGCAGGTAGTAAATGTGGGCATTCCAATAGCTATAGTCTTGATCTTTGCTTCCGGTTACTTTTTCTTCAGGAAGCGCAGGTATGAAACAAAACAAAAGTGATGACAAGGGAGCAAAACATTTCAAAATTCTTATCAGAAAATGCGTAAAACATTTGTATACCTCGCTATCCTCGCCATTCTTGGTTTCGGCATTTATTATTTTCTGTTCAGTAATAACAATAGTCTTTATAATCCTGCAGAAGCCGGTTTTACTACAAAAGATACCGCTGCCATAGGGCGCATATATATTGTAGCCAATGATGGGGATGCCATACTGCTGGATCGCACGGACAGTGGTTGGATCGTGAACAAAAAGTATAGAGCGCTACCAAGCACCCTGAATTTGCTGTTGTCTACACTGGTACAGCAAACAGCTTTATACCCTGTTACAAAAGCAGCTTATGACATCGTTGTAAAAAACATGGCGACAGACGGAGTGAAGGTAGAACTCTATGGACGCGATGGAAGGAAAATGAAAGTAATCTATGTAGGTGGCGCAGCCGTAAATAATACCGGTACTAATATGCTGATGGAGGGTGCCCACACACCTTATGTAGTGCAGATAGCTGGGCAAACCGGTTACCTAACACCACGTTATAGCGTTAACCTCAAAGACTGGCGCGACCGTACTGTCTTCAACCTGCCTACTGAAGAAATAAAGACTATTTCTGTACAATATGTTGATAAGCCGGTCAACTCATTTGTTCTGGTTAACAACAACAATAACGTCACAGTTGAGGCTGACACAAACCTTACAAGGCACTTAGATCCACTCAATGAGAGAAAGGCTCACCTGTATATGAAATACTTTACGAATGTAAATTGCGAGGGTTTTCTCAATGGAATATCAGATATGGATTCTACTCTAAAGGTTGCGCATAAGCACTCCGCTATAGAGATCACTGGTATACACGGACAACGCCAGCATGTGGATATATACTGGATGGGACTGAACAAACGAAGCAAGAATATTACCGAATCAGATCCTGACGTGCCAGATGATTATGATGCGGACCGTCTCTATGCTGTAATCAATGATTGCAAGGACACAGTGATGATACAACAATTTGCGTTTAAAAAAATATTCCGCAAGGCATTTGAGTTTTATCAAAAAGACAATGCGCCCCCTTTGCAGCAACCCACCTACGAGCAGCCTAAAAATGTGATGCTCCATAAGAATCAATAGGGTGGCCAATCACTTTGAAAAGCCGGCTCACTTTCGTTTGTACACCTCGTAAGGGTCGAATTCTTTTACCAAAATATATTTATCTGTGGCGAGCACTGGTAGGCGTTCATCCCGTTGCTTTATAAAGTAGTCCTCGCCACCATTTAAACATTTACTCACAGTAACGCTGTTTCGGCGACTTATGTAGAGGCAATAAAATGCCTCATTAGAAAATGCCGCACTGCTTCCTGGGGGGAGAAAACTGAGCCCGCTGCTAACTTCCGTATATGATTTGTTTACGTCATACTCGTACAAGGTGTCTTTTAAGTACATTTTATTTGTCCCAAAAAAATGCACTGAAAAAAGCGCTAGTACGAAAGCAAAAATGACGCGTCTGGTTGGTAATGATTTTTTATTCAAAGTATTAAAGTGGGTGATCCACATTGCCGTAAATAAAACGCCAACCAGAGTTATACTATTGTGCCCAATAAGATTTCTGCCAAACGGAAGCCGCCTCATATAAATAGCTATAAATAGAAATACCAGCCACATTACCATGTAGAACATTCCGAACAGCACATCTTGCTTTTTTTTTCTGTTGAATAATAGTACTAATGGCAGCAAATAGAGTAACATATTGAAGGAGATATTATGCCAATGAACATCGGAAAAGATATTACTGATGTTTGGTGCAAAAGCCAGGAACATCCACGAAAGGAAAACGCTTTCGCTGGCCTTTTGAAAGGCAAATATGGGCGCCACATAACCATTTTTTGCTATGGTATCCAACCCTGAAAAACACAACACCGGCAAGTATAAAAGAAAAGTGAGTAAAATTGCCGTTACCTGCGCCTTCCATATCGTGATAACCTTTTTTTTATAGAATAGGCAGTACAACAAAATAAATACTATCTCCGCCGCGTGCAGGTAAAAGAAAGAAGGCATGCAGAAGTAGCCTGCCGCACAACTCAGTATGTTGACGTACAACCATTCTTTCTTAAACGACAAAAGATAAGAAAGCAGCGATATAACCAGGCTCCATTCTGCCAAAAGATATAGCTCATAGCCCCGTGCCTGGAAACTAAACCCCCATACCTGGAATTGTAGCCCAACAGTAATGGCTGCTAGAAGGGAGAGCCAGCGAGATTGTGTAAACTTTTGAAACCAGTAAAACATCATAATCAACAGCGAGCAATAGGCGGCTAATGAGATGATGCGGCCCGTTTCTATTTTATCACCTGCCCAATGGAACAGCGTTGCATTAATAAAGTTAAAGAGCAAATGATTGTTAGGTAGCATGTAATACGAAATGCACTGAAAAGGATGTATCCCAGCAGCATTTTGTGCTGAAAATACTTCATCATAGGCGGGTAGGGCGATGCCATTGCCCCATAACCAAAATCCGATGCCAGATAAGATGCAAAGAAGTACAGGCAATGCATTGTTGGTATTAAAGGTTATAGGTGGCGTATTTGTTTTTGACTGCCTGGAAGGAATGATGTACTTACCAATGTAGAATATTCCGTTTATCGCTATTATTATCGCAATGATACAATACATATTTCCATCAGACTTAATGCCTGGAGTGAAAAAGCTTGTGGACCAGTACGCGCTTCGGTAAAAACAGCCATTGAGGTGCAGATACCAGGCTACCAACTGGCTACGATCTGAAAGTAGGTAGCCACAGCAAGCAACTATCACAGCAGCCAAAAAAGCAAGCGCCAGGACGAAAAATATTTTCCGCATTACTGGCAGCCAGTTCTCAGTTTGTATACTCTTTATCACTTAGATGAAATGGATTATCGCTTTAAAAGTAGGGATTTGATAATTAAGTTGCTCAGGAAGCATCGAGATAAAGAATCAACGCCTGACTTTCCGTAAAATTAAATTGCACCAATTACCATTTCATTATGAATTACTGAAAGTAAAATTATCTAACTTCATTTGCCTGCAGTAAATTGCAGCTATATTTTACCATTAACAAATTACCCATTAATCAGTAACATTAAACTATGATCCTTCAGCAACCCCTAACAGATAATTTAGAGCTGATAGCACGGCAGGTAGTGGAAGGCTTTATTATAGGGCTGCATAAAAGCCCGTTTCATGGTTTTTCAGTAGAATTTGCCGAGCATCGATTGTACAATCAGGGAGATCCTCTCAGGCACATAGATTGGCGTGTATATGGTCGCACTGATAAGTTGTTTATCAAACGGTTTGAAGAGGAGACCAATCTGCGTTGCTGCCTGGTAGTCGACACCTCTTCATCCATGCAGTTTCCAAAGGACGAAAAAAAGCTAAGTAAGCTACAGTTTTCCTGCGTGGCTGCGGCAAGCCTTATTCAGTTGCTTAAACGCCAGTTAGATGCAGCAGCGCTCGCCCTGTTCGATGATCAGGTTAATTATTTCTCAGATTGCCGGTCTACTCATAGCCATTATCGCATGCTCATGAATGAGTTGCAACGTATACTGGACACAAATACTGATAACAAAGCAACGAACGCTTCCAAAGCTCTGCATCTCATTGCTGAACAAATGCATAAGCGATCTCTTATAGTTATTTTTAGCGATATGATGGACGATGCCGACAATATAGAAGATATGTTTTCTGCATTACAACACCTCCGCTATAATAAACATGAAGTAATTTTATTTCACGTAGCGGATGGCGCCCTGGAACTTGATTTTGAATTTGAGAACCGGCCTTATGAATTTGTCGATATGGAAAGTGGTGAACGAATCAAGCTGCAACCACAACAAATAAAAGAACAATATATAACTAAAATGCGTGATTTTCAGGAAATGATTGAAAACCGCTGTCACCAGTACCAGATAGACAGAGTTGCTGTAGACCTTTCAAAACCTGTAGACGAGGTGCTGCACGCATTTTTAGTAAAGCGAAATAAATTGATGTAATCACAGGATTTTTTTATACCTTTGCAACCCGTTTGGAAACCCGTAGCGGCTAATAGGCTAAGGGATAATAAGTTAAAAGGTCCCGCGGCGGCGGGGTTGTGGTATGAAGCATAACCGGGAATATGAGATTGCCTGGCAAGGGTTAAAACCCGGTCCACACACATATGTTTACGATATTGATGATCGTTTCATGATGGAGCGGGAGGTTGACGAGAGCTTTAAAAACTGGAATGCACGTATCACATTGCAGTTTGATAAGCATGAAAGTTTTTTCATGCTGCATTTTGATGTAGATGGGCATGTTACCGTTCCTTGCGACAGGTGCGGGGATGAATTTCAGCTCAGGTTGTGGGATGAGTTTGATCTCGTCATCAAACTAACTGGAGATGACGCCTCCAAGATAGAGGATGAAGACGATGTGGTATTTATACCTCGTAGCGAAACGGTGATAGATATTAGCAATTGGTTGTATGAGTTTCTAATGCTCAGTGTACCTTTGCAGCATATTCACCCTGATAAGGAAGACGGAATTTCAGAATGCAATCCGCAGGCATTAAATTTGCTGGATAAGCTGTCTGAACCACCGGAACACATTAAAAATTCGCTTTGGAAAGGATTGGAAACCCTAAAAGAAGGGAATAATCCAAAACCTAAAAAGTTGTAAAGTATTGAGTGCCATAAGTTTGGAAAAAGAAAAATAATTATTAAATTTAAACAATCAAATAAAGTAAGATGCCTAATCCTAAAAGACGACACTCACAACAAAGAGGCGCAAAGCGTCGTACGCATTACAAGGCTGAAGCGGAAACATGGAGCGTTGACCAGGTAACAGGTGAAACGCACCTGCGCCATCGTGCTCATTGGGTAGAAGGAAAGCTCTACTATCGTGGTAAAGTAGTGGTTGACAAGGCCCCGGTAACCGAGGGTGAAAAAACTCAATAACTTATTATTTTCAGTTAATGAAGATAGGCCTTGATATTATGGGCGGGGACTATGCCCCCGCCGAGCCCATAAAAGGAGTACAATTATTTTTTGAGCAGGTGCCTGATCCATCAGTGCATCTGTTGCTAATTGGGGATGCAGAAGCCGCAGCACCATACCTTCCTTTAATTGATGCATACCATCACCGCTATACTTTTATAGAGGCTAATGATACTATTGGTATGCATGAGCACCCCACCAGGGCGCTGAAAGAAAAACCCAATTCCAGCATAGCCGTGGGCTTTGGTTTGCTCATGAAGGGCAAGGCTGATGCATTTATTAGCGCGGGCAACACCGGCGCTATGATGGTGGGCGCGCTTTACTCCGTTAAGGCCGTGGAAGGTATTCTGAGGCCTACTATTGCTACACCAATGCCCCGTATGGATGGTAAGTTCAACTTCTTACTGGATTCCGGCATCAATGCGGATTGTAAACCGGAGCATTTGGTACAGTTTGCACAGTTGGGCACTCTGTATGCGCAGCACATACTAGCCATAGAAAACCCACGGGTTGCCTTGCTCAATATAGGCGAGGAAGAAGGCAAGGGCAATCTCCTATGTCAGGCCACCTATCCGCTGCTTAAAGAGACACCAGGTATTAATTTTGTTGGGAACATTGAAGGCCGGGATCTGTTTTTCAACAAAGCAGAAGTAATTGTTTGCGAAGGTTTTGTAGGAAATGTAGCCCTTAAAATGGCCGAGTCAGTTTACGATATTTTTAAAGTACAAAAAGGCTTCACTGACTCATTCCTTGACAATTTTAATTTTGAGATATACGGCGGTACGCCCATTCTTGGTATTAATAGTCCGGTTATTATCAGTCACGGCATAGCTCATGCGTTTGCTTTCAAGAATATGATCCTTGCGGCTGGCAAAGTAATCAGTACTAACCTAACCGGTGACATCAAAGAGCATTTCAAGATACCGGTGGCCTAACAGGTTCTCTTTATATACTATACTTCACAAGGGATAAATTAGTGGGCTGTTTTTATCAAAGAATTGGAACTTCAAGCTAAGTAGAGACTTCAATTCCGAATGGTGCTTTTGATTGATGTTCGCAAAGAATTTTTCTATG
>Ga0182030_10022949_pt1 | contig 11579 bp, 11 predicted proteins | sample 812S3MmetaG_FD_121299 | JGI IMG/M metagenome (GOLD analysis project Ga0182030, IMG submission 121299) | Permafrost microbial communities from Stordalen Mire, Sweden - 812S3M metaG (Illumina Assembly) | ecosystem: Environmental > Terrestrial > Soil > Wetlands > Permafrost | place: Sweden... | reverse complement strand
TATGGACTTATCGAAGAGCTCCTCGCTGACACTGGTCAAGGATTCGTAAAGCGGTGACATCCCGGCAATGTTGACGAGAACGTCAATGGGACCCACTTCTTCGGACACGCGATCAACCAGTCGTTCACATTCGTTCCATCGACCCACGTGACACGACATCCCCCACGCGTTACGGCCGAACTTCGCCTCGATGTGGCTTGCCAGGTCTTGGCAGGACTCTTGTTTGCGACTCGCGACGACGACCCTGGCTCCGTGTTGGGCGAAGGCGATGCTCATGGCGCGGCCTAGTCCGCGGCTACCCCCGGTGACCACCACCACCTTGCCGGTGAGGTCGAATGACGTCACCGGCCAACTCCAGAGCATCTCCAATAGCACGATTGGCATCGAGAGGGTCTGTTCATCTCACCACGGCTGGAGCATTGGCGTCTGGTAGGCAACTGGTGTCTCGTTTCCTTATTACGAACGCACTCGAACCGACGCACCGGGCGCTGTCGAGTAGTGGCTCTGACGCCGCACGCAGGTCACATCCTCAATAGGGCGACGTGCCGCCGTCGACGTTCATCGCCGAGCCGGTGATTCCCGCCGCAATGTCCGAAGCCAGAAAGACCGCCATGGCCGCGACCTCTTCGCCGGTGTTAGGTCGCTGGATGGCGGAGTCTTTGTAATAGATCCGAGCGAGAGCATCGAGGTCCGGCAGGTCCATTGACTTAATGGTCGTCGGACCAGTTTCGTAGAAAGCGTCAGTGAGAACTATGCCCGGACAGATCGAGTTAACAGTGATGCCAAGCTGACCGACCTCTTGGGCGGCGGCCTTGGATAGTCCAATAATGCCATGCTTATTTGCCGCGTAACCCGCGATGCCGGCTTTCCCAAGCTTGCCTTCTATGGAAGACATGGTAATGATGCGACCGTAGCGTCGGGGAATCATGTGTTGGAACGCCTTACGAATTCCCCAAAAAGTGTGACTGAGATTGAGTTTGAGTTCAAAATCCCACTCCTCGTCGCTCATATCGACGATTGGTGCCGCCACATTTAGTCCTCCCGCATTGAGAACCAGTACGTCGAGCTGGCCGAAGTGATTGATGGTCTCATCAACGAGATTGTCGACGTGAACTCTCTGGGTGACGTCTCCGGCGACGAAACGCAATCGATCACCGGCGTCCATCTCCTTGACCGCCTGTGCCCCTTTAGTCTCATTGCGCCCGTTGACGACCACGCGGGCACCCTCTCGAAGGTATGCCTCAGCGATGGATCGACCAAGACCACGCGTCCCTGCCGTGATTGCGCATACCTTTCCTTCGAGCGTATTCGTCATGACACATCTTCTCCCCCCTCCGCGATCGCGGATTCTTCTGACTTCTCCAAGTCACGTCGAGGTTGGTGAGGCCAGGAGGCCACTCGGCGAACCGGAAATCATCTCAATGACAATGTAACACTCGTAGGAATAAGAAGTCTGATGTTTGAATGCTTGAGAACAGCTTCGCCCGTCTGTTTTTTGCTTTCGCGATACGACGATTGCTCAATCACCAAGCAAGAATTTTGCGATGTGATGACGCTGGTCGACAGCGGTGAGGTCGATCGTACTCATTTGCAAGGATCGTCGCAGATATCGGTGAATGATCGACTCCCAGGTCATACCCACACCCCCGAAGACTTGTATCGCTCTGTGCGCAGCTTCGATTGCCCCGGGGAGGGCCACGGAGGCGGTACTTCGAAGAGCGATGGCTGCGTCGCGACCATCCGTTTCCGATTCCAGAGCACTCCAATAGCAGAGTGATCGTGCCAACTCGATGTGCATATATAGGTCAGCCAATTGATGACTAATGGCCTGGTACGAACCAATGGGTTGGCCAAACTGTTCGCGATCCGTGGCGTATTCCGCACTCAGTTCCAGGAGTCGCGTGGACGATCCGACCGCTTCGGCTGACGCGAACAAGAGACCCCTTTGCCAAATGACGTCAAAGACGTGAGAGGAATTTGCGGGATCGACCAGACTTCTTCCACGCGTTCGGTCAAAGGTTACGTCGAAGGTTCTTCGAGTGCCGTCGATCCCTGCGGTCGCCTGCCACGTGATCCCCTGATCGTTCATGTCCACTAAGTAGAGCCCGGCTCCCGTCTGAGATTTGGCCGCGACCACCAGCGAATCTACGCATTCGACGTCCATCACCCACTTCTTGATCCCACTTATCTCGACATCACGACCGATACCCTTGTCATTGATGGTCAAGCTGGTCTGACTCGCGCTGGACAAAGACGATTCGCCGCCTGGGTCAATCCAGGCCAAAGCCATCCGTCGCTTACCACTGACGACGTCGGGCACTACTTCAGCTCCGAGCGGAGAACCTAACAACGCGGGGAGAGCGAGTGCAACAGTCGAGTACAACGGACCGGGAAGGAGCGCCTGCCCACATTGCTCGAAGAGGATCACCTCTTCGAGCAATGTGGCGCCTGCACCACCTAACGACTCGGGGACTGACAGACCCACGAGTCCCATTTGGACGAACTTCTGCCATGACGATTCGTCCCACCCTTTTGAAGAGTCAGCTAGATCGCTGACGTGGCTTGCCGGATAATTGTCGGTGAGGAGCGACTGCACTGCGTCACGAAAAGCGCACTGCTCTGGAGAAAGAACAAGATTCATCGTGCGGTGCCTATCTTCCTAATGGCCACGGGGCAGTCCCACAACTCTCTCAGCGACAATGTTTCGGAGAATCTCACTCGTTCCCGCTTCGATAGTGTTTCCGCGCGTTCGCAGTCGACGGTAGAGCCAGCGCCCACCGTCAACGGCGTGGGGACCGGACTGCAGGCCATCGATGCCCAACACGTCTGTCGCGATAGTGGCTAGTCGCTGGTTCAATTCGCTCCAACGAAGCTTTCCGATGCTGCTGGAGGGATCGAGGCGTCCGGTTTCACCGAGTTCTGAGAGAACTCGCAAATTAGTCACTCGTAGCGCCTGGACGTCGATCCAGAGTTGGGTGATGCGATCGCGAACGAACGGATCGTCGGCAGGTCGCCGTTGTTTGGTCCCGGGGCGTTTCGCCAGGGCCACCAATTGGTCGAGTTCAGCCCCGAGTTGAGCGGAGAGAGCGACACCGTGGGTACCTCTCTCGTGTTCGAGCGTCGTCATCGCCGCACGCCAACCATCTCCCGGACCGCCAATGATCGACTCGCGTGGCACTCGTACGTTGGTGAAAAAGATCTCGCTGAATTCGGGGTCGCCAGTAATTTGACGAAGCGGTCGCACTTCTATTCCCGGTGATTTCATATCAACCAGTAGAAGTGACAAGCCCTTGTGCTTAACCACGGTGGGATCGGTCCTGACTAACAATAGGCACCAATCAGCAACGCTGGCGAAGGACGACCAAACCTTCTGACCGCTTACCACCCACTCATCACCCTCGAGAACGGCTTTCGTGCGCGCACTCGCGAGGTCCGATCCACTCCCGGGCTCGGAGAAGCCTTGGCACCAGATTTCACGGGCGCCGAGTAACGGCGCCAAGAACCTTGATTTTTGAGAGGGCGTTCCCCACGCCAAGATCGTGGGCCCCGCCATGTCGAGGCCGATAACGCCGAAGTGATCGGGTATCTGCGCTCGGGCGCGTTCCTCGAACCAGACGTTGAGCTCGCCGTAGGACCTTCCTGCGCCACCGAACTCAATTGGCCACGTGATTCCCGCGTAACCTGCATTGGCGAGCATTGCGCTCCATCGGCGCCATTGCTTCACTTCCTCTTCAGAGGGCTCGGCAACGATGTGGGGTGCTTCGTTGCCGTGCACCTCGAGCCACTGGCGTACCTCGGACCGGAAGGCCGCCTCCACGTCAGTATCTGTTATGAACACTGATCCCCAATCATCCCCATACCGACGACTCACGATAACACCTGTAGATAAACATCAGATGTAATATACATTGGACTAATCTATGGAGGTGGGAGTGTTCTTTAAACCGCATGTGGTTTGCCGTCCTCAAGCCTTACCTGACGTGTCGGGCTCACCCACTACCCGCCGGATCGACTCACGCGAGGCAGGTAGACAGTGATCACCCTCGAGGAACTTGAGGACTGCGTACGATCTCGCCCGATGCCCGGTGGAAACTTGACCATCGAGTCATATGAGAGCCAAATACTGGATTACGCACTTTGTGCGGCGGATGGCGATCGTATTCTTGCGCATCCTATGTGGTTCGTCGTCGCTTCGGTGAGATGTTTGGGAGTGACGACTGCAGAATTTTGTCAGATGGCGGCGATGAATGACCTTGACGCACTCTTGTTTGGCGGGGTCGAACTTCATCAGATTCGTCCCCTGCTGGTCGGGGGGGATTATTCGACCAAGGTTGACGTGACGGGGGTGAAGAGGCGACGCGCACGCGATGGAGCGACGTTGGACTGTATCGACATTCGAGTTGAAGTGGTTGACGCCGACGGCAATTCTTACGGCTCAGTGATCAGTAACTACCTAATCAAGAGAAGTGAAGAAAAGTGACGGAGCGTGGTGCCGCTGCCGTGGCTGCGAAGGGTGATGAGTTACCACGTTTGGAGATTCATGGCGTCAACGCGGACTTCATGAAGATTGCCGCACTGGTGTTGCGCGACGGCAACCCCATCCACTTCGATACCGCAGTGGTAAAAACCGCCGGATTGGGGACTCGCGAGGTTAACCAGGGTGCGGTGACGATGGCCTATGTTCTCAATCTCCTGATCGATTGGGGTGGTTCACGAAGCGCGGTATACGACCTGAAGTGTCGTTTCAAGGCCAATGTGTTCGCGGGCGACGATGTGCTGGTGGGGGGAGAAGTAGTGCGAGTCGCTGACTCTGAGGATGGGCGCCTGGTGGAGTGCGATATCTGGGTTGACGGCGTTGATGGTATTCGCGTGATTAGCGGTTGCGCGTCAATTCGAACATCGGATCAGATATGAAAGATCGCAGCGAACTGATGAAATTCCTTCCACCGCCGTTGATGTGGTTTGCCTCGATGCGGCGAGTCCTCTTCGCCATTGGTGAACGTCACGCCCCGTTGGTTCGCCTGCTGACTCAACGGGGCGGGTCTATTTCGGTCGAGTCGTGATTGTCGGGTGCCCCGAAGGAAGGAGATGATGAGACGTGGTTGATGACGCCTCCCAACCTGGAACCGTCGAAGTGACCATCGATCAGCATGTGGCCCTAGTCATCTTGAGCAACGAGAGGTATCGCAATGCATTCACTATCGAGATGGTCAAAGAGTTCACAAGGCTGACGGAAGAACTCGACGAGGATCCTGAAATCTGGGTGATCGTCATCACGGGGGCTGGTTCCCGGGCGTTCTGTGCGGGAGGAGATGTGAAGACCGTGCTGCCTGCAGCCATCGAGGCGCGCGATGACATTTTGAATCCGATCGCTTCTCGGCGATTCCTGTCGAATGTCTTCACGCCTGTGATCGCTGCGGTAGAGGGAGCGTGCCTTGGCGGAGGGTTTGAGATCCTGCTGGGAACTGATATCCGAGTTGCGGGCGAAAGTGCATTCTTTGGCTTTCCCGAGACCTACTTTGGTTTCATCGCCGGCTCGGGCGCGAGCGTTCGCCTTCCTCGACAAATTCCATGGGCCATAGCGATGGAATTGTTGTTACAGACTTCGACATTGAGTGCAGAAAGGGCTTTGTCATTGGGTCTGATCAACCAGGTGGTTCCCGATGGCTCTTCTCGTGAGCAGGCGTTGGAGCTAGCCCAGCGGTTGTCGCACCATGGACCCGTCGCGATGAGAGCGGCCAAGGAGATTGCGGTACGCTCCGTTCGACTAGAAGAGGGCTTCGTCATCGAGCACGACGTGAATCGTCGAGTTCTGTCGTCTGAGGATGCTCGAGAGGGCGTGGAGTCATTGCGAGAGAAGCGTTCTGCAAAATTCATGGGGCGCTAACTTCCCCGTTCGCCCCGCGCGACCCTCAAAGATCGCCGCACATCAGCCGGGTCGAGGCGAGTGAACGAGAGAGGCGGCGGGTGATCGAAATTATCCGACAACCGCCGCCGTCGCTCTCCTCATTTGATTCTCGGGAGAATGCGATTCTGCAAGAATGCGACCACCTCGTTCGTGAATACGTCATTCTGATCACCCGCGATCATATGAGCGGCGCCGGGAACTTCTACGACGGTAACGTCCGACAATTTGTCCTTGATGTCGTCAACACCCTCTTGTGTCACGACGTCACTGAGTTCACCCCGCACCAACAAGGTCGGAACGTGGATGTTTTGCATTGCCACTTCCAGTAGCCCGGTGTAACGCTGAGCGAGAACCTCGGTGCGCCCGCCATCGATGATCCGTGGATCCCAGTGCCAGAACCAGCGACCATTGCGTTGGCGCAACACCTTCTTGAGGCCGTCGGGGTTGAAGGGTCGCTCCCGCTGAGGGGTGAACGACGCAATTGCCGCGGCGGCATCTTCGAGAGAATCGAAGCCCTCTGTTCCAGACTTCATAAAATCCCGGATCTTCTGGATCCCTCGGGGGTTGGCCTTCGGGGCGATATCTACCAAGACGAGGCCACTCGACACCGTACGATCACTCGTGCCTTCGGCCAGTAGTGCGGCCATGCCGCCTAATGAAGCACCCACCAGCACGGGCGGCTTTCCCAATTGATCCGATACGGCGATGCAGTCGGCGGAGTTTGCGGTAAATGAGTAGTCTCCGGTCGCAGACCAATCGCTTTCACCGTGCCCCCTCAAATCAATTGCAATGGACCGCCATCCGTGAGACGCCACGACCTCGGCCGATCTTCCCCACGCGTGCCTGGTTTGCCCACCGCCGTGGAGAAAGAGAACTGGCCATGCATCGACGTCGCCTCGCACTTCGGCCACCAGATTTAGACCCTGGAAACCCTCGAACGTGAGTAGATCAACTTTCATGGAGAAGGCCATGGTAATGGTTAAATGCAACCGGTCGGGGTAGGGGAACTCGGAAATGGGACCCAAGTCGGATGGTAGGGGAGAATCTCGCCACCGGATCACTTCAATGGGATAATGGTGAATATCAATCACCATTGGTGACGGAGAAGTCAGAGTACGACCTCGTTGGTCAATCACCGCAAAACAGACGCTGGGTGATGTTGCGTGGGAGATTGAATCTCTTGTGATAGAAGGGACGTGGTTGGCTATCGCCCTGATGGTGACGCCATCGCCTTCGCACCTCCACCAATCGGTAGCCAGCGGCTAACGATCATTTGCTTTTTTACGGGGCGCCACTAGAATGACGTCGTGCGTCGTGGTGGCGTTGGAGTGCTTTCATCCAAGTGGGGTGGAGAATCGACGGACGTGAACGGACTTCTCGATATGAGAAACATCGAGGGAATGGGAAGTGACTTCGTGCTTCGATGTGGCGATGCGACGGAGGTCATCTGAGAATCGTCAAAGGGATCCCTGGGTAACTTCACGGCGGAGAATGGGCGATACGAGTAAATACCCAGGGCAGGTCGGTGCAGTCACCGACAATCGTTCGGCGAGTATCGGAGATGGTGGACGAGGAGAAATTGTTGACATCCGCTGATCGATCGGAATCGAGCACCGCGCCAGCCTTGACCTAGGACGCGGTCACACTACATCACCGTGATGTCGTCGCGGTGAACTTGATGGACAATCAATAGAGAGTTACTGATTACAAACGAAGGAGGCGAACAAAGTGACGCTGAAGACCCCGATGGAATACGTTGACAGCCTGCGGATGCTACATATTCGTGCCTACGTCAACGGCGAACTGGTAGAGAAGGTAGTGGATCACCCTTCGATTGCCCCACACATCAACACTGTGGCCAAGACATACGAACTGGCGCACGTACCCGAGTACCAGGACACGATGACTACCCTCAGTCACTTAACGGGTGAGAGAATCCACCGCTATACCCATATCTTTCAAAGTCCGGATGACTTGGTGAAGAAAATACAGATGCTGCGCCTTCTGGGTCAGACGACGGGCACGTGCTTTCAACGATGCGTCGGTCTCGATGCTCTCAACGCGATCTACGCGGTCTCCTACGAAGTTGATGAGTCGAAGTCCACCGACTACCACTCGAGGTTCAGAGGATACTTGCGTTACATCCAACGCGAAGATCTCATGGTGGTGGGCGCCATGACTGACCCGAAGGGTCACCGGGCACAGAAGCCTTCGGACCAGGCTGACCCCGACCAGTTCGTGCGAGTAGTGGAACGTCGCCCCGACGGGGTCGTCATCAGGGGCGCCAAAGTGCACAATACGGGTGGCATCAACTCACACGAAATCCTCGTTCTTCCCGGGACTGGGCTTAAGGCGGGCGAAGAGGATTACGCAATTGCGTGCGGAGTGCCCGCCGACGCTGAAGGGGTCATCTTCATCTTCGGGCGACAGTCGAATGATTCACGCAAGCTCGAAGACGGCTGCGACATCGGCAACACCAGGTTTGGGGTTGTGGGGGGTGAGGCCCTCATTGTGTTCGATGATGTGTTCGTTCCTTTCGAGCGAGTGTTCTTGAATGGAGAGGTAGAACACTGCGGCCAATTGGTGAATTATTTTGCAACGTGGCACCGAGCGAACTACGGCGGTTGCAAGGGCGGCAACGCCGATGTTCTCATTGGCGCTACGGCCAAGATGACCAGAATCTTGGGCACCGACAAGAACGCAGTCGTGAAGGACAAACTCATCGAGATGATCCATCGCAATGAGACGACCTATGCGTCCGCAGTGGGTGCCAGCGCGATGGGCTCGCAGTTGCCGTGCGGCTCGTACATGGTCGACCCAATTTCCGCCAACACGGTCAAGTTGAACATCACTCGTAATGTGTATGAAATCGGACGATTAAGCCACGACCTTTCGGGTGGCTTCTTGGCCACCATGCCCGACGCGAAGTCGTTTGAGAATCCGGAAATATCACACTGGGTCCGCAAATATCACACTGCGAATCCGGACTACGACGTAATGGACCGGGTTCGCGTTGGCCGCTATATCGAGAATATGACCAGCGTCACAACAATGGTCGAAGCGATGCACGGAGCGGGTTCACCACAGGCTCAACGAATCGCAATGCTCGGCCAGGCTAATCTTGATGAGAAAATAAAGATGGCGGATGACGTTATCTATGGAACAGACGACGTGCCTGGCCTACCACTTCCCAATGTAAACGGATAAACCGACACCTTGACGGCGACGCTTGCCCTGCGATGTCGTAAAGATCTGGTCAGGCTTCGATGAACTGTCCGGCGCCGGGAGCCGACGAACCCGTGACCATACGAAGCGCAAACTCCGTGTAAATGTAGGCGACCTCGTCGATTGACAGGTCGCCTTCACGATCGAACCAAACGGCAACTCCCATTCCCATTTCCAGAATGGCGAACGAAGCCAACTTCGCTGACGGTACGGAGAAATCCCCGTTCGCACTACCCTCTTCAACGAGGAATCGAAGACGGCGCTCGTAATCGTCACGCATTTGTAGGACGTGAGTACGGGATTCGGGTTCCAGACTCGCAATCTCTCGGTTTCCCACGAAGGCCTCTTGGGGATGAGCGGCGTGATAACGCACGTGGGCCTCGACCGTCCGGCGTAGACGCGTGGACAGATCGCCGCCTGCTTCAAGCGCTGCCAGTTGGTTGCGAATGAGGGTGTCCATGGTGCCCAGCATGATCCTTTGAAGAAGTTCCTGCTTGGATCGCACGTGCTTGTACAGACTCGGTCCCCTGATGTTCAACACGGCACCGATGTCGTCCATCGTGGTGGCCTGATAGCCCCGCGTGGCGAATAATGAAAGGGCCGCACGAGCGATGACGTCAGAGTCGATTTTGAGGGCGGCTAATACGGTGCGGGCCAACAGTTCACTCGTTTCTCGGAGTCATGGATATGCAAAATCGAACATACCTCGTGTTGCGACATGAAAGAGGCTTCGAGGGAGCGGCAGTTTGCGATCCAAGTGTCCACTCGTCGGTCGAGGTTGGCGAATCACAGCAAGAGTCCGGAATGGGCAAAACGATAGCGGGCAGCAAAGCTTTTCATCTCACCAAGGGCAATACAAACGTTCAATGCATTCGAGATGGTCTCATTGGGCTGTTACGAAGTGCCTACATCGAGCCAATTCTCACGATTATCGTCCTACGGCCTGGTCGCCCCGTCATGTCGGTGGACACGTCTTGAGAGGCTGGTCCAGCATGTCAGGACCAGATTCGCCTGGTGTGGAGATAATGTCCTCCAGATCGAAACCAAGCACGAGGCCCTGATCAACTCGGTTGCAACAACCGTAATGTGGCTCTAGCCGCCTCACGTATTGGCTGGAGGAACCCATCCCGTTAGTTGACGAGGCCGAATCCGTCGCGGTGCCGTTGTTCCAGGGGTTCACGATTACTGAGCTCGGTCCGGGGGCGATCTCGACAACTTGCCAAGCAAGTGACGTGGACCCGTATTACAGTGCTCTGAACTTGAAAGGTCGCATTCACCCGTGCGCTATTGCGACCAGCTTCTCCAAAGGGAAGAGAGTGAATCTCTGACCCAGACTTTGACGCGCCACTGAATCAGAGGGCTGTGCAGAAAGCACACTTGGCGCCCGGCCCCTTGGAAAGATCGTCGGTGTGGAGTGTTTGCGTAATGTCGAAATAGAGTTAGCGTCAAAGATATAACATTGAAATAATACATCTGACAAATTAATATCCCTTGTTCGACAAGGGTTTCTCCTCGGGGGTGGCGAAAAATGCAATACATGGGACGTAGAGAATTAAATTCTTCGGCGTTGAAATCAGAAATTCGATGAACGACACGGCGAGGAGCCCCGTAATTGCCGGGCTGGGCATGACCGAAATGGGCAAGGTCTTTGGGCGCAGCGCCGCCCAGTTCGCTGGCGATGCGGTCAGGGCTGCGGCCAGTGACGCAGGTATCGCGCTTTCAGAAATAGATGGCCTGCTCATTTCGGGAAGGGACGGCAATGGCGTTCATCTCGATCTTCAACGTGATCTGTCGTTACAGGATCTGAAGATGCTGACCGTCATGCAATCGTTTGGCTCAACCGCCGGAGTGATGGTCCAGATGGCTTCGATGGCGATACGAGCGGGCGCAGCCGAGGTCGTGGCTTGTGTGTGGGCTGACGCACCACTGTCTCTCGGCGGCTCCGCGAGTAACTACGCAGATCTAGCCCGTGTGCCTGCCGGTTGGTCCGGGCTGCGCGGCGCCTCAGGCGTCGGCGGTGCCAATCCCCTGTACGCTTTGGCGGCGCGACGACACATGATGAGGTTTGGAACGACCTCTGAGCAATTGGGACACATTGCCATAGCGCAACGCGAGTGGGCGAGAATGAACCCTCGCGCGCAAATGCGGCAGCCTATTACCATGGACGATTATCTTTCGTCGAGGTGGATTGCCGATCCGTTCAGGCTTCTTGATTGCTGCCTCGTCTCGAACGGGGGGATCGCCGTTATCGTTACGTCGGGCGAACGCGCTCAATCGTTGGCTCAGCCGCCCGTGCACGTTCTTGGTTGGGGTCAGAACCATCCGGGTCACTTCATGAGTCGGAGCGAGGATTTCGGTTTGGTCTCGGCGGGCGCAAAATCGGGGAGCACCGCGATGGCAATGGCGGGCGTGAGGCCATCTGACATCGACGTCCTCGAGCTGTACG
>Ga0182030_10022948_pt1 | contig 11579 bp, 7 predicted proteins | sample 812S3MmetaG_FD_121299 | JGI IMG/M metagenome (GOLD analysis project Ga0182030, IMG submission 121299) | Permafrost microbial communities from Stordalen Mire, Sweden - 812S3M metaG (Illumina Assembly) | ecosystem: Environmental > Terrestrial > Soil > Wetlands > Permafrost | place: Sweden... | reverse complement strand
CGGCTGCGCGGAGACGGCACCAATCTGTGCCTGCCCGGTCTTGAGCAGCTCGAGAGCGGCCGGTGGCGTCTCGACGATGAGCCTGACACTCACCGACGGGTAATCCCAGTGGACTTCAGCCAGCGCCTTGGCAACCAGGGGCAGCGGCGCAAACTCATCAGAGGCGACCGTCAGGCCGGCTTCGAGCCCTGCCGAGAAGCTTTGCGCATGGCGGTTGTAATCGGCGAGGTCAGCCAGCAGTCTGCGCGCCCGCGGCAACAGAGCACGCCCGGCATCAGTCAAGGCTGGCCGATAGGCCGACCGATCAAACAGCTGGACGCCCGACTCCTCTTCCAGGCCCTTGATTGCATAGGTGATGGCCGACTGCGCGCGGCCGAGGTGGCGCGAAGCGGCAGCAAATCCGTTGTGATCGACCACCGCTACGAAGACGGCGAATTGATCCAGCGAGAAATTGGTGGATCCATCTATTTCCATGATTGACTTTATCTATTTTCGCTACTTTTCATTCAAATTACTATAGATGACGATGCAGCAACGACCTTTCAGCTCTGGAGGAATTCCCATGCCTACCACCGCCCTTCCCCTTTCCACCGGTGCCGGACGCCCGCTGCGGACGTTCTTGTGGATTGCCCAAGTGCTTCTGGCCGCCGTCTTCATCATGGCGGGCGTGATGAAGTTCTTCACGCCCATCGTCCAGCTGTCCATCCAGATACCTTGGACGAGTCAGGTGCCGGAACTCTTCGTACGCTTCATCGGCTTGGTCGATCTGGCGGGTGGCCTCGGCGTATTGCTGCCTGCATTGACCCGTATAGCCCCACGCTTGACTCCGCTGGCGGCGTTGGGTGCCACCGTCCTCCAAGTGCTGGCCATCTCGTTCCATGCCTACCGTGGAGAGTTCTCGGTGTTGCCGCTGAACTTTGTTCTTCTTCCCCTGGCATTGTTCATCCTCTGGGGACGGACGAAGAAGGCACCCATTGCTCCTCGCGCCGCCCGCCACGCGGCTTGAATCGCATGACGGAAGGGGAATGGCGGACTCACGCTGGCATGCCGTGAATTTTCGTGATCCTGCGGACCGTCGCGATTCGCCGGGCCGGCCGCGCGGCGCGGCAATTCACGCGTCTTTTTTCGCCCGCTTTGCCATCATCTCTCGTAATTCACGCTTCAGCACCTTGCCGGTGGCGGTCTTGGGCAGGGCATCCAGAATCACGTATTCACGCGGCCGCTTGTAGGCTGCCATGCGCGCGGTGCACCATATCTTGAGTTCTTCAATGTCGAGGGCGGCGGAGGGTCGCAGGCTGATGACGGCGCAGACGTTTTCGGTGCGATAGGCATCGGGAATCCCGACCACGGCTGCCTCGAGGACCGCGCTGTGGCTCACGAGCACGTCCTCGACTTCCCGCGGCCAAACCTTGTAGCCGGAAGCGTTGATCATGTCCTTCTTGCGGTCGACCAGATAGAACCACCCCTCCGTATCGACGAAACCGATGTCCCCGGTACGGAAGCCGTCGGGACGCATGCTGGCCGCCGTGTCCTCCGGTTTGTTCCAGTAGCCGCGGGCGACGCTCGGACCGCTGACGATTATTTCACCGGGTTGACCGACAGGGACGGGATCGCCGGCATCGTCGGCGATCCAGGCGTGGACATCAAACGCCGGCACTCCAATCGACAACGCACCGCTGAGGGGATCGACGGGCGCTGTCGCGCCAAAGGGCACACAAATCACGCCGGCGCTGGTCTCGGTCAGGCCATAGCCGTTATGAACATACCGCCCGGTCCTTGTCTGGATCTCCGCGATGATGGACGGTGCGATGGCGGCGCCGCCGGAGACCAGGACGTGAAAGCTGTCGAACAGGTCGGCCGTGGCGTCCGGGTGGTGAATCAACGCGTTGTAGGCCGTTATCGCACCCACCGTGAAGGCCGGCCGATGGGCGCGGATGGCGTCGATGACGACGGCGGCGTCGAAGCGGTACATCAGAATCAGAGGGGCTGACAAGGCCCAGGAGAGTGCCATGTGGCCGACCAGCCCGGTGACGTGGAACAAGGGCGCAATGGCCAGGACCGGTCCGGCCGGGGTCTTGAAATCGTACCAGGCGGCGATGGTTCGGGCGTTCACCGACACGTTGCCCTGCGTGATCAATGCCGCCTTCGGAACCCCGGTCGTGCCCGACGTGTAAACCAGGAACGCGAGGTCGTCGGGCAATGGTTGCGCGCGGGTCGACGGCGTCTCGCGCACGGCGAGGATGTCGGCGAGATCGACGCAATCCCCCGTGCGACGCGACAGGGTGGGATCGGGCAATACACGCCGGTCGTCACTGCTTTGCAGATAGTGGGCAGAAGTCGATATCACCGTGATCCCCTCCCGCCGCACCTCCTCGTCGCGCGAGAGGATGACGTCATACAGGGTATCGAGACATATCAGGGTGTGAGGCCGGCAGTCCACCAGGATGGCGTTGACCTCGCGCTCCTGATTCATGGGGTTGATGGGCACGACGACACCACCCGCCTTCCAGGCCGCAAGCACGGCGATGACGAACTGGGGCATGTTTTGCAGGAAAACGGCGAGGCGGCTGCCCGCGGAAAAGCCTCGCTCGAGCAGGAATGCGGCAAGGGTGTCGCTCATCTCATCGAGCTCGCGCAAGCTCAAAGATCGGTCAAAATAGATCACGGCGGGCCGGTTTTCGTCCCGGCGCCTGGTGGCGTCGAACAGCTCGAGCGCACTCATCGGCGGCGTCTCGAGATGGAAACGGTGGCCTGCGCGGTAGTTTTTCAGCCAGAGCGCCGGCGCGTACACGGACGAGTCAGACTTTTTCATACGATCAGTGCTCCGCCGTCGACGGCGATGTATTGCTCTCGAGTCCCGCGCGGAGAAGGTTCAGGTCAGGCACCGTGAGCACGCGGGTCTTGCCACGTTGCGCCATCGACTGACAGATGCGGGACCATTCCGAAAGGGCTTCTGGATCGAGACGTGACGCCAATCGGAGCGGGCCGCCCTGCGCGGTGGGAAAGCCGTAACCCAGGCAGAAGGTCAGATCGATGTCACTGTGGCGCCTGCCGTATCCTTCAGCGACGATGTTCAAGCCTTCACTGACGACGGCGACCATGCATCGCCCGATGATTTCCTCGTCGCTCAACTCCCGGCGGGTGATCGATAGCTCGGCGGCGCATTGGCATGCGAGTGTGCGGACTTGTGGATTCTCGCGCCGTTCGCGCGTTTGGGCCTCGTAAAGATACCAACCCGCACCCGTGGCACGACCGGCAAACCCGGCTTCGCACATGCGGTCGCCGATGCGGGGCTGCGCCAATCGGCTGTCGGAGCGCGCGCGTCGCTGGCGCACTCTCCAGGGCAGGCGATTGTCGATGAGGTCCAGCGTGCGGAACGGGCCGATTGCCATTCCCCAATGTTCCAGGGCGGCATCGATTTGTGTCGGCGACGCCCCTTCTTCCACGAGGTACATGGCCTCCTGGTGCCAGCGGTCGAACAAACGATTGCCGATGAATCCATCGCAATTACCGGCGATCACCGTGACTTTGCCCAGCGAGCGGGCAAGACGCGTCGTCGCCATCGTCACTCCGGCAGCGGTGTCCCGGCCCGGCACCACCTCGACGAGCGCTGTCACGTGGGCGGGGAGGAAAAAGTGCGTCCCGATCACCCTCGCCGGCCGGCTCGTGGAGGCGGCGATTGCGTCGATGTCGAGCGTCGACGTGTTCGATGCCAGTATGGCGTGCGGGGACGTCATCACGTCCAGTGAGCTGAAGATCGATCGCTTCAGATCCAGGTCCTCGGGAACCGCTTCGACGACGAATTCCGCTGCTGCGCTGCAGCCCAGGTCTGGCGTCGTCCGGATCGTCTTGGCGTGCGTCGTGCCGGCGCGGCCGTCCCATCTGGCCACGTCCGCCCGGGCGGCCTCCAGCTGGGCGAGAGAAGGGTCGATCAACTGAACGTCGACTCCGGTTCTCGCCAGTGCGTAGGCGATGCCCCGCCCCATGATGCCCGCTCCAACGACCGCGGCATGACGCAGCGGTGCGACATCCCCCGGCAACCCGTCCGGCGGCGACGCGTGACTCGCTGCGATCATCCGGGCCAGGTAAGCCTCCGCATCCGGTAGGTCGGGAACGTCGAACAGGAAAGGACTGCCCACGCCGAGGCCATCAGCCCTGATTCCCACCGCCGCCTCGCGTGGGCTGATCGGTCCATAAATTCACCTCGGCCGAACGGTCCGGCCCGGAGAGATATCGCTGGGTGGCGCCATACTTCTCGCGGCCGGCCTTGATTTCACTGCGGGCGATCGAACGCAGGTGGACCTCGTCGGGACCGTCGGCGATTCGCAATGCGCGGCCCATGGTCCAAAGGTCCGGCAGCGGCGTATCCGGCGACAGGCCCATGGCCCCGAAGCATTGAATGGCTCTGTCGATGACGGCCAGCTGCATGCGCGGCACGACCACTTTGATCATGGCGATCGTGTTGCGGGCGGCTTTCACGCCCTGCTTGTCGATCAGCCATGCGGTGCGCAAAACCAGAAGCCGCGCCTGATCGATCTCGCAGCGGGAATTGGCGATCATCTCCTGGATCACGCCCTGCTCGTGCAGGTACTTGCCGAAGGTCTTGCGCTCCAATGACCGGTCTATCATCAGCGACAAGGCCAGTTCCGCCTGGCCGATGGATCGCATGCAGTGGTGGATGCGGCCGGGACCAAGCCGGGCTTGGGCCATCGCAAAGCCGGCACCCTCCTCACCGAGCAGGGACGAGGCTGGCACCGTCACATTCTTGAAGACGATTTCGCAATGGGTCTCGTGGCTGACGTGATTCATCACCGAGATGTTGCGAACGACCTTGAGGCCGGGCGTATTCATGGGGACGAGGCACATGCTTTGCTGTCGATGGGTGTCGGCTTGAGTGTCGGTTTTGCCCATCACGATGGCCAATTTGCAGGCCGGGTTGAGCGCACCGGTGATGAACCACTTCCGTCCATCGATGACGTAGGTGTCGCCGACGCGGCGAATGGCGGTGGTCACGTTGGTGGCATCCGATGACGCGACGTCCGGCTCGGTCATGGCGATGCAGGATCGGATCTCCCCGTTGAGCAGCGGCGTCAGCCATCGGGCCCTTTGATCCGGCGTGCCGAACATGTGGAGCAATTCCATGTTGCCGGTGTCGGGAGCGGAGCAGTTGAAGGCCTCCGATGCCCAGGGCAGCTGGCCCATGATTTCAGCCAGCGGGGCATATTCCAGGTTGGTCAGGCGGGCCCCGGGTTCGTCGTCCTTGAGGCCGGGCAAAAACAGATTCCACAACCCCTCGGACCGGGCGAGGGCCTTTAGGTCTTCCATGAAACTGAGCGGATAGCGGCGCTCGGCGGCCTCCGCCAGGAATTGCCGATGGAGCGGCACCACGTGTTCGTTCATGAAGTCGCCGACTTTCGCCCGCAGCGCCTCGACCTTGTCCGAATATCCGAAATCCATGTCAAACTCCTGCCAGATCGAGGCCGTGGTGGGCGAAGGCTCGCGAGAGGATGGTCTGGCGATCGAGTTCGCTCGTCGTTCCGTGACCACCCTGGATCGCGCGCTGGACGATGCCCTCGAAAATGATCGCCAGCCTGAAAAATGAAAATGCCATATAAAACGGGTCCAGCGGTCCCGTCATCCCGCGTCGCGACAAATACCGTCCGGCATAGGCATCCAAGTGCGGAATGCCGAGCGCGTCCAGATCGAGGCCGGCGAGACCGGAATGTTCGTCGCGCGTCTGAATCCAGGCCAGAAGGTTGTAGCCCAGATCCGCGAGCGGTGCACCGATCGATGACAACTCCCAGTCGAGCACCGCCACGACCTGCGGCTTGGACGGGTGAATCATGAGATTGCCGAGCCGATAGTCGCCATGAATGAGGCCCACCCGGCCGTCGTCGGCGGGTTGGTGTGCCTGAAGCCATTGGCCCAGCCGATCGATGCCGTCGCTGCCGTCCAGGCGCGACCGCTCGTGCTGCTTGCTCCAGCGCTCGAGCTGCCGCCCGAAAAAATTGCCGCGGCGCCCAAAGTCGCCGAGACCCACGGCGTCGATGTCGATCCCGTGGATCAGCGTCAGAACGCGGTTCATGTCGTCGTAGATGGCGGTGCGATCGGAGGCGCTGAGACCCGGGAGGCTGTTGTCGTGGAAGACGCGGCCCTCCACCTTCTCCATGATGAAAAAAGGGGTGCCGATGACTGCGGGATCAGCACAGTAGTGAAACATTGCCGGGACCGGAACGCCGCTGCCACTGAGTGCCTTCATGACGCGATATTCGCGATCGACGGCGTGGGCCGACTGCAGGATGGGCCCCCCGGGCTGCTTGCGGAGGACAAACCTCGCGGGGCTGCCGCCGACCGCCACGGCATAGGTGGGGTTCGAGAAGCCACCCCCGATCGATTCGAGGTCCATCGATCCTCGAAACTCGTCCCGCAGTGCCGCTAGGTACTCAGGCAGGCGCGGAAACGCTTCCTCGCATTGCACGTTTGCCACTCCCAAAAATTAATGTTCCCACGGATGCTTGTTTCACGTCCCCCCAGCCGAGAGGGGGGCTCGGGCGACCGGCGGGCGATACTGTGCGGCCCAAGTCACATCAAGTCATTCAAAGGATTTTCCATGAGCGAGACGACACCGACCCGGCAGGTATCCGACTGGCTGGCCGCGCTTGACGCGGCACTCAAACGCGGCGATGCCGCGGGCGCCGCTGCCCTGTTCGGCGACGACGGCTATTGGCGTGATCTGGTGTCGTTCACCTGGAACATTACCACCGCCGAGGGCAAGGTCAAGGTGCGCCAGATGATCGAGGACGCCGTCCTTCCGGCCAAGCCGTCAGCGTGGCAGATCGAAGGCGAAGCGAGCGAAGCGGGAGGCGTGACGGAAGCTTGGGTGCGCTTCGAGACGGCAGTGGCGCGCGGCTATGGCCATCTGCGGCTGAAGGGCGGCAAGGCTTGGACGCTGCTCACGACCATGAGTGAGTTGAAGGGCCACGAGGAACACAAAGGTCCCACGCGCGACATGGGTACGGAGCACGTCGCGCGACGCGGCAGCAAGTCCTGGCTGGAACGGCGTCAGCAGGAAGAGGCCGAACTTGGGATCACGACCCAGCCTTACGTCGTGATCATCGGGGGCGGGCAAGGGGGTATCGCGCTCGGCGCACGATTGAAGCGGCTGAACGTGCCGACGATCATCGTGGAGAAGAACGAGCGGCCCGGCGACTCCTGGCGCAAGCGCTACAAGAGCCTGTGCCTGCACGATCCGGTGTGGTACGACCACCTGCCTTATATCCCGTTTCCCGAGCACTGGCCGGTGTTCAGTCCGAAGGACAAGATCGCCGACTGGATCGAGATGTACACCAAGGTGATGGAACTGAACTACTGGGGCGGCACCGAGTGCAAGGGCGCACGCTACGACGAATCGAAGAAGGAGTGGACGGTCGAGGTCGTGCGCAACGGCAAACCGATGACGTTGCGGCCGCGGCAGCTGGTGCTCGCCACCGGCGGATCGGGCTTTCCCTACATGCCATCCGTGCCCGGCGCGGACACGTTCAAGGGTGACCTCCAGCACAGCAGCGAACACACGGGACCGGAAGCCTACAAGGGCAAGAAGGCTGTGGTAATCGGCTCCAACAGCTCGGCACACGATATCTGCGAGGCGCTGTGGGAAGAGGGTGCGGACGTGACGATGGTGCAGCGCGGTTCGACACTAGTCGGGCGCAGCGCCTCGCTGGGTGCGCTGACTTTGGACGCTCTGTATTCCGAAACCGCGCTGAAGGCGGGCATCACGACCGACAAGGCGGACCTCCTCATAGCCGCGACGCCGTACAAGGTTTTGCCGTCACTGCATGCTCCCGCGTACGAGAAGCTGCAGAAGCTCGACGCCGAGTTCTACGCGAACTTGGAAAAGGTCGGGTTCATGCTCGACTTTGGCGAGGACGGCTCCGGCATATACATGAAGGCCATGCGCGTCGGCGGCGGCTATTACATCGATACGGGAGCGAGCGATCTTCTGATCGACGGCCGGATCAAGCTCAAAAGCCGGGTCGGCATCGAGCGCATCAATCATCAATCAATCGTCCTCACGGACGGCACCGAGCTGCCAGCCGACCTGATCGTCTTTGCCACCGGCTATGGCACGATGGATAACGTCGTTGCACAGCTCCTCGGCAGGAATGTCGCCGAAAAGGTGGGCAAGGTCTGGGGCCTCGGGTCGAATACGCGCGGAGACCCCGGCCCGTGGGAGGGCGAACTGCGCAACATGTGGAAGCCGACGCAACAGGAGGCGTTCTGGTTCCATGGCGGCAACCTGCACCTCTCGCGGCACTACTCGCAATTTCTGGCCCTGCAGCTCAAGGCGCGCATGGAGAACGTTCCCACGCCGGTGTATGGCTTGGCGCCGGTACATCACCGGTCCTGAGGGAGAGGCCCGGCTCAACCGGTCCATCGCAAGGGTGGGCGGCGTATGGCACCACGTGGGTGCCATACGCCGCGTCAGATGGGTGGATGTCACCCGCAGTGGCTCAATCCGGATCGGCCACGTGCAGCAGGAGTTTTCCTGGATTCTTCACGGTGTACATCGTGGGCAGCAGCTCGGGCGCCCGTTGGAACCCTTCGACGATTTCCTCCTCGACCTTCAGCTTGCCTTCCTTGACCCACTTTGCGAGCGTGGCGACTGCCGCACCGATCTGGTCCCGGTAGAAGGGCAGCAAAATCCCCTGGAGCGTCAGCTGGCGCGCGCAGATTTGCATGTAGTTGCGCGGCCCCTGCATTTCCGTCTCGTTGTAGCCGGACGAGATCGCTCCGCAAATCAGCACGCGGCCGCGGTTCGCCATCTGCAGGAACATGGTATCGAGTATCTCGCCCCCGACATTGTCGAAATAACAATCGACCCCTTGCGGACACAGCTCACCGAGGCGCTTGGCAAGATCCTCGCTCTTATAATCGACGGCCGCGTCGTAGCCTGCCTTCTCCACGAGCCACTTGCATTTGTCGCGACCCCCGGCGATGCCAATGACCTTGGCGGCGCCCAACGCCTTGGCGATACCCCCGGCGAGCAGGCCGGTCGCTCCACCGGCGGATGAGATGACGATCGTATCGCCCGATTTGACCTTCAAGCCGTCGGAGACGCCGAAGTACGCCGTCAGGCCGTTTACCCCGAATATGCTCAGATTCCAGGTGAGCGGATAATCGCCCCTCGGCAGCACACGCAGCGGCAGCGGACCGTCGGTGCGGACCAGGGGATGATCTTCCCAGCTCATGAGCCCTTCGACGATGTCGCCCACTTTGTAGGACGGATCGTTCGACGTGACGACCTGCCCGATCCCGGCGGTGAGCATGGGTTCGCCCAGTTTGATCGGCGGCAGGTAGCCGGCGCCTCGTTCGGTCAGCCACAGCCGTTGCGCGGCGTCGTAGCCAAAGTAGAGCGCGCGCAGCAGAATCTGTCCGTCCCGGGGCGCCGAAACGGGTCCCTCGGCATAGACAAAGTCGTCCGGCTTGACGAGTCCGTCGGGTCTGCGTTGCAGCAGCCACCGGCGGTTGATGTTGTTAGATTTCAACGGATTTTCCCCAGTGTGAAGCTTGCCGACATCATCGGCCAGATCATGGGCGCCGGCCCCACTCTTTGCTGGGGGGGTGGCGCCCAATGGAAATCAAAAGCTCTTGGAAAGGGTCAGCCGCACCGTGCGCGGTTCCAGGGGATGCACGTGCAGATCGGCGACGCCGGCGACGGGTTCGCCCGGCAGCCGGTCGACATACCAAAATTCAGCGGCATTGGCATGAACGTTCAGAATATTGTAGAGACCGAGACCGAAGCCCCATCCGTCGCGCGAGTTGAAATGGAGGTCACCATTCCATTCCCCGTACCCTGAACCTTGCACGGCGTCGTCCGCGGACAGCGGAAAGCCACTCAAGTACCGGTATTCCAGTCCGCCGCTCCAGGACCCGAGATTCTTGATGTAGGCGGCGAAGGATCCGGTGGCGAACGGGGCGTTTGCGAGATATTCGCCCACATGGCCGGTGCCGTCATCGAATGGTGTCTTGAAGCGGGCGTGGTTGCCGGAATAGCTGCCGTAAAACTCCAGCCAGCGAAGCGCCTGATAGGTCGCGTTGACCTCGAAGCCGCGACGTCGACTGGCCGGCCCGGCATTGTCCTGTCCGACGTCCGGATTGTAGGTGGTTTCCGATTGGGCATCGAGATTGAAGGCGGCCAGCGTCACCGTGAAGCGGCGCGTGATCTGCTGTCGCAGCCCGAACTCCTCACCCGTCTGGGAGGCGAGAAGGGGTGCCACGGCCGTACCCGTGATGGAACCCTGATTCACGCCGCGAATGTCGTCGCTGTGGAAACCCCTTCCGGCGCTGAAATAGAGTTCCGTCGTGTCGACGGGAGTGAAAATCAGGCTCCCCTTGGGCTGAAACAAGTATTGGCTTGCGGTACCCGGATTCGTTCCGGCATCGGCGCCCCTATAGTATTCCTCGCGCACGCCCAGCACGCTGCGGAACCAAGGGTTCCAGTGGGCGGTGAGCTGGGCGTAAACACCCGTGTCGTCGACCCGCGCCCTGTCGGACTCACTGAAGCTCAACGGATCATCGATCGCCGGCAGCGGCTCGCGGTCCCGGGTCGGAAGACGCGACACATCGACGTGGTCGGAGCGCACTTGAGCTCCCACCGTCCAATCCGTGTTGATTCCCAGCAGCTGCTCGGTGCGCGAATAGCTGACCGCGGCACCGAGCGTCGTGCGGTCCTCGTGCTGGGCTTCCTGATCTCCATTCACAGGGTCCACCAGAAAATGCGTGAAGTCATTCCAGAGCGTGAGGTGGGAGTTGATGACGTAGGCGTTTGCCTGGAACTGGCCCTCGCCAATCCGCTTGACAATCTGGGCGGAGATGCTCGCGCGCTGGGCCTGCCCGCCATCGGACGGATCGAGGGAACCAAAGCGGCTGATCAGCCCCTCGTCGATCGCCCGTTCCGGCTGATCGGTCGTGCTGTTCCACAGGCCGTGGTAGAACATGCCGGTGAGGGAATACCCGTCCCGGTCATTGCCCCCGCTTGCGCGCACCACGGCATTGATTTTTCTCTGATCGTCCGGGTTCACCCACGGCCCGTCATAGTGCTGAAGCTCCAGCGCGCCGAGCAGCCGGCCCTCGCCGATGGACGTGGAACCGGCCATGAACGCGCGCTGAAATCCCAGCGTGCCCACGGTCAGCGACGCCTTGGGATCGATCACGTCCAGGTAGCTCATGTGAACCGTTCCCACCGAGGAAAAATCACCCTCGCCCGCGTAATAGGTCCCCTTCGTATACCGGATGTTCGTGGCCAGTTCCGGAATCATGAAATTCAGGTCGGTATAGCCCTGGCCGTGGGCGTTGGTAGGCTCGTTGATGGGCATGCCATCGACATAAACGCCGAGGTTCGTGCCGTGATCGAGGTTGAAGCCGCGCATCAGGTATTGATTGGCCTTGCCCTCGCCGCTATGGGAGGTCACCACCAGCCCCGGGACGGTCTCCAGCAGCTGGCCCGGACGGTACGCCGGGGTGAGCGCCAATTCGTCATTGACCACCACGCCTTCGCTGGCCGTCGTCGCCGTGCCAAT
>Ga0182030_10022947_pt1 | contig 11579 bp, 3 predicted proteins | sample 812S3MmetaG_FD_121299 | JGI IMG/M metagenome (GOLD analysis project Ga0182030, IMG submission 121299) | Permafrost microbial communities from Stordalen Mire, Sweden - 812S3M metaG (Illumina Assembly) | ecosystem: Environmental > Terrestrial > Soil > Wetlands > Permafrost | place: Sweden... | reverse complement strand
GGCTTCGGAGACCCTGAAGGCGATCGCGTATGCCACCGGCATGACCGATAGCACAGTCACTTCCGCTGTCTTCACCATCAACCCCGTGCCGCAGGTGGCGGTGCCGGTGTTCAATCCAGCCGGCGGCAGCTTCACTGGAACGCAGCCGGTAACGATCACCTCCGCCACCACGAACGCCGCGATTCGCTATACGACCGACGGAACGGCTCCCTCGGAGACTGCCGGTATCTTATACTCCGGCGGGATTTCGGTGGCGGCTTCGGAGACCCTGAAGGCGATCGCGTATGCCTCTGGGATGACCGATAGCACAGTCACTTCCGCTGTCTTCACCATATCGACGGCTTCGGGGCCGGCCTGGTACAACACGTCTTGGTCCAGCCGTAAACCTGTGACCGTGGATCACACCAAGGTCTCCAGTTCGTCCAACCTTTCCAATTTCCCCATGCTGTTCTCGCTCACCGACCCGAGTTTGCAGGCCACGTCCTTTGGCGGTAGCGTGGGTAAGTCCGACGGTACGGATATTCTGTTCACCGCTTCCGACGGTGTGACCAAACTGAACCACGAAATCGAATCTTACAGCCCCAGCACCGGTCAACTTACCGCCTGGGTGAACCTTCCGGCCCTAAGTGGCACGGCTGACACCGCAATCTACGTGTATTTCGGCAACGCCGCGGCCAGCGACCAGCAGAACAAGGCCGGCGTGTGGGATAGCAACTTCGCCGGCGTGTGGCACATGTCCGACAACGCTGCCTCGACGACCGTTGCGGACTCCACGAAGAACTCCGGCTCCGCGACCGCGCATGCGAGTACTAACACAAAAACCGCAGCCGGTCAAATCGGCAGCGCCCTGATCTTCGACGGCGTTTCCGACTACGTTACCGCACCGAAAGCGACGGCGGTCGACATCCCTAACAATACTCCCGTCACCACGGAGGCATGGGTGAACGTATCGGCCTTTACTTCGCCCAACCAGGTCCTCGGCTACATTCTCGGCAAGGGGTATAACAATGACGCCGAGGCGTACTTCCTGCGAATCCAGAATGACTCCAGCGGTCTCAGCCTCAAAGCCGGGATGGTCAATAGCTCCACGTTTGCCGCATCGTGGCCCATCTCCGCCTGGAACCCGGGCGAATGGCACCACGTGGTCAGCAGTTGGGATGGCTCCGGTTGGAACATATTCTTTGACGGCGTCCTCAAAGCACAATTCGCCACTGCAAATGGTCCACTTAGATTGGGGCTGCCGCTAACTATGGGCGGGGAATCCATCGGGGGAGTGATTGCCGGACTCCTGGCTTGCAGTCTGGACGAGGTCCGCATCTCAACTACTGCCCGCTCCGCAAGCTGGGTCGCCACCGAGTACAATAACCAGCGTTATCCCACTAAGTTCTATACAGTCGGGGCAACGGAGACTCACTGATGACTACCGCACGCAGGTCAAAACGCCGCCGGGCTCTACTGAGCGCGACATGTCTGTTGATTATTCTGGCGTTCGCCGTTTCTCGCATGGCGAATTCCCAGGCCACCATAAGCGTGACACAATTCGGGGCTAAAGCGGACGGGATCCTGCGCAACGATGGCGCGATGACGGCCGGATTGGCCGTGCTGACTTCCCCGTCCGCTTCCTTTAGCGCTGCCGACGTTGGGAAGTACATACAGGTAATCGGAGCCGGGTCCGGCGGAACTACGCGCGCGGACGGCTCCATGACCGCTGGATCGGCGGTTCTCAACTCCACGTCCGGCAAGTTCGCTCCTACCGATGTCGGCCGCGGCGTCGTCGTGCCCGGCGCGGGAGTTTCCGGGGGGGACCTGGTCGCGCAGATCGCCGCCTACACGTCGGCCGCGTCCGTGACCCTCGACGCCGCGGCACATCGCGCAATCAACAACGCGCCGTACTACTACGGCGCGATGACACTCGAAGGTACGATTCAGAGTGTGCAGAGCTCCACCGCCGTTCGGCTGACCGTCGCCGCTTCGGCGACGTTCAGCGGCGCAACCTACGCGTACGGCACCAATGATCAGGCGGCCTTCCAGTCTGCCGTCGATACGGCCGGGCAAGCGGGCGGAGGCAGAGTCGAGGCGCCACCGCCGGCTGTATGTCCCACCCTTGCCGTTTGCGGATACGTCATCGCCGCGACGGATCAGATGACGGCAAGCGCCCCGGGCGCCGTCAAGATACGATATTCCAACGTATCTTTGATCGGCAAAGGAGTCTCCACGAACCTGTTCTGCCGCGGGGCGTGGGCGACGTACTCCAATAGCGTCAAGTTCCCGGGTCAGACCGCCACGATTCGCGGCAACTGCCTGGCGATCGGCGATAACGGAGGGCGCAACAAGGCGGCCGGAGAAACCGTCTCGAACGTGACGATCTCCAGCGTTCACCTTTATGGCATGACGAACGGCAACACTTACAACAACAGTTTCAGCCCAACCGATCCGCCATTAACCACCACGGGCGACGGATGGGACATCACCCATAAGGCGATCTACCTCTGGGAAGCGGGCACGTTCTCAAATATTCTGGTCGATTCCGTGCATATTCAGGACTTCAAAGGAGAGAACATATTCTCCGGCGGGTCGGCAGTTACCGAAACAGTCATCCAGAATTCGACCATGACGAATTTCAATGGAGACGGTATCTCCATGTTGGCGGCCGACCTTCAAGTTCTCAATAACACCATTACCAACGGGTCCAATGCCGGCGTCGAAAACGCGACCAAAGGCGCGGGCAGCGGAGCCCTTCGCCGCCAGATTTACGCATCGAACACGATTTCCTTGATGCCTAGAGAGGCAATCGTGATTTACGGCGTGGATAGCACCATCCCGTCCGGTTCGGTCCAGATCGTTGGTAATTACTTCGACACCATCGGGCAGATCAATGGAAGCGCGGGCCAGACCGGGATTCTGGTGATCCCGCAGGCCGGAGGCGACAACGTCCCGCCGGCGAACGTTTCCATCAGCGCTAATACCTGTCACGATTGCCGCTCGTTCGGTATTCTGCAAACGAGCGGGAACACGCAAGTCTCCGACAATCTCTTTATCGTGGACAGATACAACGCGTACAACTTCCTGTCGTTCACTTTTCCGATGAAGGATTTTCTAATCGCCCGCAACGCGGGATATGCGACCGCGGCGGGCAAGTCCCTCGACAGTGTGTACGTGCTCAACCCCGGTTACGTGTCCGGAAATTTCGCCTGGAACAACGTAACTGTGCAAGAGAACGTCTGGCGATTTCCGGGAACCTCCAACTACACGTTCTACACGACGCAGGGCCCCGGATGGGGCCTGGTAACGGCCAAGAATGTGATTTGGGGAGGCGACACATGCATCGGATGCACCTACCCGGACGTGAACCGCGGCGTTGTGAACCTCTCTCAGACAACTATCGTCGAGCCCTACGGCCCTGTCGCTTACGTCACCGGAAATACCGCGCAGGCGACCGCGACCATCGACGCCGGCAAGGAGCAGGATGGATCCCAGATTCGGATCGTGAACGCCGGATCTTTCCCCGTCGTTTTCGGTACGGACAGCAATCTTCGACTGCCGGCCGCCGTCAAAGTGGCCCCTGGCGGTTCGATTTCCTTTCGCTATAATGGCGCGATTGGAAAGTTCACCCCGGATTAGAACCGCAAGGGACGGCCGGATGTGCCGTACCTGGTACCCAGACCCGCAAAGTGAGAAGGCAAAGCCGCTCGTGAGGAGGTAGTATGGGTCCATGCGTACCTCAGGTCCGGGGGTATGCCATACCTTGGGCGAATGAAGAGAAAACTCTACGCTGCCATATTCGTTGTTTTGCTGATCGGGGCCTGCCTGGGCGGGTATAGAATCATGAAGCGGCGGCACGCTGCCGACGAGTTTGGCCGCCCCGCTTCGCTACATCCCGGCAGCGGCAGCGCCAGCGCCGTTCCGTCCGCCAAACTCGAGGATCCGATTCAACGGGAGTCCTTGCCGGAATACCAGGACATTCCGGCCGCCGCGGCGGCGGAACTGACTCCGGCAATTCTCACGGATGCGAACCGCGAGAACTGGTTGCGCTCGCAGGGAGACAACGGGGACAGCCGGTATTCTTCACTTACCCAAATCAACTGCGAAAACGTCAGCCATCTCCAGGTTGCCTGGACCTATCGTTCCAAGGACGGAACCGCCAATATCCAGTGCACCCCGGTAATCGCCGAGGGCGTCATGTACGCGCCCACGGCGGGTAACTATATTGCGGCAGTCAACGCCGCCAACGGTTCGGAGATCTGGCGCTTTAAACCGGAAGGGCACCCGGCTCAACGGGGGCTGGTCTACTGGCCGGGCACCGGCACACTCGGCCCGCGTCTGTTCTTTACGTCCGGTGCGTACCTCTACGCTTTGGATCCCAAGACCGGGCGTGCGGCCACAGGCTTCGGGCGGGGCGGCAAAGTCTCCTCGGGCGGAGTTATTGCACCAGCGATTTATGAGGACGTCATTGTAGTTGCCAACTGGAATGTCATTCTCGGCTATGATATTGCGACCGGAAAGCAGCTTTGGCAATTCGACGTCCTGGGGAAGCCCGCGCCGGGGCAGGAAGACGTCGACCGCGGCGGAAACGATTGGGGTGGAATGGCCATGGACGCCAAACGAGGCATCGTATATGCCTCCACCGGCTCTCCGCATCCAAATTTTCTGGGGTTAGACCATCCCGGAAGCAATGCACACGCCAACTGCGTAATCGCGCTGGAGGCCCGAACGGGACGCGTGCTGTGGTCCTTTCAGGAGATCCGGCACGACATCTGGGATCTGGATATCCCCGCCCCGCCCAACCTGGTCACGGTGATGCACGACGGCAAACGGGTGGATGCGGTGGCCCAGGTCACCAAAATCGGCAACACCCTGCTGCTCGACCGCGTCACCGGCAAGCCACTCTTCCCTTACCGTTTGCGGCGCGCCCCGGTTTCCAAACTGCCCGGCGAAACTACCTCCCCTTACCAACCCGTCTTCGATCTGCCGCAACCTTTTGCCCGCCAGGTATTCACTAAAGACGACGTAACCGATCTGTCGGTTTCGGCCCATGCTTTCGTGGAAAAACAGATCGCCGGCACCAACTTTGGATTCTTCCAGCCATTTGAACCGGGAAAGCCGACCGTCTATTTCAACGTGCATGGCGGCGCGCAGTGGACCGGAGCGGCTTTCGATCCTTCCAGCGGGTGGCTTTACGTCAGCGCCAACGAACTCCCCTGGATCATGACCGTGATGCGAGTCCGCGCCGGAGCCGCCCGCGATCCCAACCAGCCACCCACCCCGGGAGAGACGGCGTACCGGCAATTCTGCGCCGGATGTCACGGGAACAATCGCAAAGGCATTGGCATGGCCTCCCCGCTCCTGGGGCTCGGGAATCGCATGTTGGACGATGAGGTGATCGAGATTGTCAGGAATGGACGCAACGCCATGCCGCCGGTGGAGATGACTCCCGACCAGCGGCAGAAACTTCTGGACTTCCTGTTCGACCGCGATCTTCCACAAACATCCGCCTCGGAGGCCAACGCCCGTTACACCTACCTGCCCAACGGCTATCCAAAGCTCCTCGACGATCAGGGGTACCCGGGATGCAAACCCCCTTGGGGCACCTTGAATGCCATCGATCTCAATACCGGGAAGATCGCCTGGAAAGTGCCACTGGGCGAGTACGAAGAACTCACCCGGCTTGGGGTCCTCAAGACCGGCACCGAGAACTTCGGCGGCGCGTCCGTGACCGCCGGCGGACTCGTGTTCTGCGCCGGAACGCGCGATCTCAAGATTCGCGCCTTCGATAAGAACAGCGGCCGCGAACTCTGGAGTTGCAAACTGCCTCATGGCGGGTTTGCGCCTCCCGCGACCTACCAGGTGAACGGCCGTCAGTATGTCGTGATTGCCGCGACCGGCGGCGGTAAGTTGGGTGGACCCACGGGCGACACCTACGTGGCGTTCGCCTTACCCGACCGCATCAAATAGCTTCGCCCTCTCTCCCGTTCCCCAGATCCCTTCCCACCATTGGGTGGGGCCGGCTTCAGCCTCCCCATCCGCTTCGAAGCTCGGACTCTCTTCCCTCCGCTCCACCCAACCCACCAGGTTTCCTTTCCCATTCCACCACGTCCGGCCCGCGGTGCGGACTCGGGACGTGGTATGCTTCCCCGCCAGTACGCTGAAGTACCTTGGTAATTGCTGGTAACTGGCTGACCTGCAACGTCCATTGAGGGTTTCGCCGAAAGACGTCGGAAAATTCCGATATGCAAGTATTGACAAACCTCGGTAGCGCGATTACAATCGGATAAAAGCGGCTGATTATGTTAATTTGATCACCGATAACTTCGGCCAAGGAGTTTGGCTGCCTGTAAGTTGGAGTAAGTGCTGAAATCTCTGGACCGCTCAAGCCCTCGACCTGGCGCCTCCTCCGGCGATTTCTTCAGCACCGGATACTCAAAACAACGTATAGGTACATTGAGAATCGCTCCTATGCCTATAATCGAGCGCACGCCCTCGATGAGAGACATGGGCTGTTATCCGATCGTAGATATCATCGGATAACTTTCAGGGACCGCGTTACGGGCCCGGACAGTGCGACTCCCGGTTACACCCTTGGGTTCGAAGAACCTTACATCTTGGGAGGTGTCCGTCTTGGCCTCTATTCGTCGTAATCTGCAATCGTCCCCCGGCTTTCTCTCCGGTCCCTCTCTCTGTTTCGGCGCCCTTCTATGGCTGGCCATGGCCCCAATCTCCCAAGCCCAACTCAACGTCAGTGTAACCACGTTCGGCGCGCAGGCCGATGGTATCCTGCGGACGGACGGCGCCATGAACCTGGGATCGTCGATCCTGACTTCCGCATCGGCGTCTTTCACATCGCTCGACGCCGGCAAGTACATTCAGGTGATCGGCGCCGGTCCCGGCGGCAGTTGCCGGACGGGTGCCATCATGGCGCAAGGCTCCACGGTCCTCACGGCGCCTTCGGGCAGTTTTAATCCGGCGGACATAGGGCGCGGAATCATCGTAATTGGCGCCGGTGCCGGGGGCGGCAACCTGGTCACCGCCATCGCCAGTTTCACCGCCAATAGTTCCGTAGTCCTGAATGCGCCAGCGCTGGCGGGCACGAGCAACGCTTTTTATTGTTACGGTGCGATGACGCTGGAAGGAACCATCCAGTCGGTCCTAAGTCCAACTTCAGTCATGCTCAGTACTGCCGCGGCCGCCACGATTACCGGGGCCACTTACTCCTACGGCACCGACAATCATGCGGCTTTTCAGACGGCGGTCGATACGGCGGGGCAGGCGGGCGGCGGGACGGTGACGGTGCCTCAACCGTCCTCGTGCCCCGGCGGCGCGGTGTGCGGCTACGTGGTCAGCACTACGGACCAGATGACCGCTCACGCACCCGGCGCGGTAAAAATACGGTATAACAATGTTTCCCTGATTGGCAGTGGTTCCCAAATCAACCTGTTCTGCCGCGGCGCCTGGGCCACATACTACAACAGCGCAAAGTATCCCGGCCAAACCGGCACGATCCGGGGCAACTGTATCGCAGTCGGCGACGACGGCGGACCCCGCGGTGTCGCGGGCGAGTTCATGTCCAATGTGACAGTCTCCAACCTGCACTTGTATGGGATGACGAACGGCAATACCCAGAGTGTCAGCTACAGCCCCACGGATCCTCCGCTCACCACCACCGGCGATGGATGGGACGAAACCCACAAGGCCATCTATCTGTGGGAGAACAGCGCCCTCTCCAACATCACCATCGATTCCGTTTATATCCAGGACTTCAAGGGCGAGAACATTTACAGCGGCGGCTCCGTCATGACGGGCATCGTCATCCGTAACTCCACCATGACGAACTACAACGGGGATGGCATTTCGATGCTGGCCGCCGATCTCCAGGTCTTGAACAACACCATCACCAATGGCTCCAATGCGGGAATCGAGAACTCCTCCATGAGTGGCACCAGCGCCGCTTTGGTTCGCCAGCTCTATGAGGGCAACACCATCCGCAACATGCCGCGGGAAGGGTTGGTGGTGGTTGGCGTCGATTCGGGCATCGCCGCGGGTTCCATCCAGATCCTGAATAACTACTTCGATACCATCGCCCAGACAAACCGAAGCGGCGCCCAGACCGCCATCTATCTGGCGGCGCAATGCTGCGGGGTTGATGTCGCGCCCTCGAATGTGACCATTTCCGGGAACACGTGCCACGACTGTTTCTCCTTCGGCAACCTGCAGACCTCGGGCACGACCCTGGTGTCGAATAACACCGTCATCCTCGACCAGATGAATGGAGATACGTTCCTGTACTTCACCTTTCCGATGACCAATTTCACGGTTTCCAATAACACCGGTTATCGGACTGCCGCCGGCGCCGCGGCCGGCCGCACGCTGAACAGCGTTTATACGCTGAATCCGGGGTATGCGACGGGCAACTTCGCCTGGAATAACGCGCTCGTCGAGAATAACTCCTGGAACTTGCCGGGGACCCCGAATTACACCTTCGTCATCACATCGGGTCCAGGCTGGGGTCTGGTGACCGCCAGAAACCTGATCTGGCAGAACGAAACGTGCAGCGGGTGTACTTATCCGGATATCAATCATGGCGTTGTGAATCTGGCCGCCAGTACTACGATCGAACCGTATGGTCCGGTGGTTTACGTCAATGGCAATTCTTCGCCGGTCACCGCGACTTTGGATGCGGGCAAAGAGTTGGATGGATCGCAAGTGCAGGTCATCAATAACGGCACGGCGCCGGTGGTCTTCAACACGGATCGCAATCTCACGCTCTCTTCCCCGATCACGCTGAATCCCGGCGGCGGGAGCGTGCTGTTCCACTTTAACGGCGCGACGGGAACCTACTCGGCAGGGTCGTCGATTTCGGTGACACTGGCGCCGTCGACAGCATCTCTCGGCGCCGGTCAGACCGTGCAGTTCTCCGCATCGGTCAACGGAACAAGCAACCAGCAAGTCACCTGGAGCCTGTCTCCCGCGGGAATCGGCAGTCTTTCCGCCGCCGGCCTGTATACCGCCCCGGCCTCCATTTCAAGTCAGCAGACCGTCACGGTCACGGCAACCAGCGTCGCCGATCCGACGAAATCCGCCGCGGCCACCGTCACCCTGAACCCGCCGGTGACCGTTGCGGTGAACCCGCCCTCGGGCTCGTTGACCGTCAACCAAACTCTGCAACTGGCGGCCACCGTAACCGGTTCGACGAACCAGCAGGTCACCTGGAGCCTTTCGCCCGCCGGAACCGGTACCGTTTCCACTTCCGGCCTGTACACGGCTCCGGCCTCCATCCCGGTTCAGCAAACCGTCACCGTCACGGCAACCAGCCTCGCCGATTCCACGAAGTCCGCCGCCGCGGTGTTCACGCTCACCCCGTCCGTGGCCGTTTCGGTGAATCCGCCATCCGCCTCGCTGACCGTCAGCCAGACCCGGCAACTTACCGCCACAGTTACGGGCGCTTCCAACCAGCAGGTGACCTGGAGCCTGGCGGGCGCGGGCAGCCTATCGGCCACCGGGCTCTATACGGCCCCCGGAACGCTAGCCGCGCAACAGACGGTGACGGTGACGGCTACCAGCGTCGCCGATGCTACTAAGTCGGCAAGTGCCGTTATTACGCTCACGCCGGTGACGGTCTCCCTGAACGTTCCCAGCGCGTCGCTGGGCGGAGGACTGCCCCAACAGTTCGCCGCCACGGTTACCGGCACAGTCAACCAGCAGGTGAATTAGAGCATCACACCGGCGGGAGCAGGCAGTATCTCCGCCACCGGCCTCTATACGGCGCCGGCGTTGGTAACTGCCCAGCAGACCGTTACTGTGCAGGCTGCCAGCGCCGCCGATTCCACAAAGTCGGCATCGGCCCTCGTCACGCTCTATCCGGTAACCATATCCTTGACACCTTCCACCGCTGTCCTGCTAGCCACCCAGACCGTGCAGTTCGCGGCGGCCGTGGGCTGGACGAACAATCCACTGGTGAGTTGGAGTATCTCACCTTCGGGAGCCGGCAACATTTCCACCGGCGGGCTCTATACGGCGCCCGCCAACGTGAGCGCGCAGCAAACCGTAACCGTGACGGCCGTCAGCGTGGCCGACGCCACCAAGTTCGTCACGGCCGCCGTAACGCTCAGCTCCGGAACCGGCTACGCCTATCAGCGCTCCGTCACTATTGCGCACGGCCAGGTGTCTACCAGCGATCAAACCAATTTCCCCGTACTGATCAAGGGAGTTTATCCGTTCCTGGCCGCGGCGGCCTACGGAGGCCATGTGCAGAATGCCAATGGCTATGACATCGCCTTCACCGCGGACAGCGCCGGACTCCAGCGGCTTAATTGGGAAGTGGAGAGCTATGATCCGGTAACGGGAACCGTAGCCATTTGGGTCCAGGCGTCCAGGGTATCCTCTTCCGCCGATACCGTGCTCTACATGTCTTATGGCAACCCGGCTATCGTCAGCCTCCAGGGGAATAGGAACGCGACTTGGGACAGCGGCTTTGCGGCGGTCTATCACATGAGCGAAAACGCCCCCTCCGTCACCGTGGGCGATGCAACCTCCAATTCCAATACCGGGACGGCGCAGGCCGTTACCAGCGCCAAAAGCACGGCGGGCATCGCTGGCGCGGGGCTGCGTTTCAACGGCTCAAGCGACTATGTGAACACTGGTAAGTCTTCCAGTCTCTCGATTACCGGCCCCATCACGTTAGAAGGATGGGTGAACCTCGCATCCTGGCCTGCTAATGGATATGGCGGATTCCTGGCTGCCAAAGGTCAGCAGTACTTCGTGGAATTCACGACAGACAATAGCGGTTCGCATGGTATTGTGGCCGGAACCTATCAAGGCTCCAATATGTTTTTCGGCACCGCGGTGGCTGTCAATTCGGCCTTCACCGGGGCATTCCACCATGTGGCGGCGACTTGGGATGGCCTGAACTGGAGCCTCTATCTCGATGGCGCCCTCAAGGTGCAATCGGTCTCTCCGCAGGGCCCGGCACTCTCCAGCGAGCCGTTCACCATGGGCGGCCAGACTTACTCGGGCGGATTCCCATTTCAGTTCCTCAACGGTGTGCTGGACGAGGTACGCGTGTCTTCGCTGCCCCGCTCGGCCGGCTGGATCGCCACGGAGTACAACAACCAGAGCCAGCCCTCGGCGTTCTACACATTGGGAGCGGAACAACTGGGATCGACGGCGCCCCCCGCGGTCGCCGTCTCGGTGAATCCGCCCACTGGCTCGATCACGGCCGGCCAGACGATGCAGCTCTCGGCCAGCGTTACGGGAAGCAGCAATCAGCAGGTCACCTGGAGCCTCTCCGGCATGGGCAGTGCTTCTTCCTCCGGCATGTACACGGCTCCCGCGTCGGTCTCTTCGCCACAGACCGTCACCATTACGGCCACTAGCGCGGCCGACTCCACCAAGTGGGCTTGTGCCGTAATCACCGTCAATCCCGCCGTGTCCATCGCCGTATCGGTGAATCCGCCCACCGGCTCGATCACGGCCGGCCAGGCGCTGCAGCTCTCGGCCAGCGTTACGGGAAGCAGCAATCAGCAGGTCACCTGGAGCCTCTCCGGCATGGGCAGTGCTTCTTCCTCCGGCATGTACACGGCTCCCGC
>Ga0182030_10022946_pt1 | contig 11579 bp, 9 predicted proteins | sample 812S3MmetaG_FD_121299 | JGI IMG/M metagenome (GOLD analysis project Ga0182030, IMG submission 121299) | Permafrost microbial communities from Stordalen Mire, Sweden - 812S3M metaG (Illumina Assembly) | ecosystem: Environmental > Terrestrial > Soil > Wetlands > Permafrost | place: Sweden... | reverse complement strand
CGCCGTCGCGTCCAACGAGCTCTACCGCTCGAACCTCGCCAAGGGCCAGACCGGTCTCTCGATCGCCTTCGACCTGCCGACCCAAACCGGCTACGACCCGGACGATCCGGCCGCCGCCGGCGAGGTTGGCAAGGTCGGCGTGCCGATCGCGCATCTCGGTCACATGCGCCAGCTCTTCGACGGGCTCCCCTTGGCCGAGATGAATACCTCGATGACGATCAACGCGACGGCCGCCTGGCTCTGGGGTCTGTACCTGGCGTTGGCCGAAGAAGAGGGCGTCGATCCCAACCGACTCCAGGGCACGACCCAGAACGACATCGTGAAGGAGTACCTCTCGAGGGGCACGTATATCTTCGCGCCCGAACCCTCCAAGCGGCTGATCGTCGACATGATCGCCTACGGACACGACCACGTCGCCAAGTGGAATCCGATCAACGTGTGCAGTTACCACCTCCAAGAGGCCGGGGCCACCCCGGTCCAGGAGATCGCGTACTCACTGGCCACCGCGATCGACGTCCTCGACGCCGTGCGCGACTCGGGCAAGATCGAACCGAACGAGATGCCCCACGTCGTGGGTCAGATCTCATTCTTCGTGAACTCCGGTGTGCGCTTCATTGAAGAGATCGCCAAGATGCGCACGTTCACGGCCATGTGGGACGAGATCTGTCGTACCCGCTACGGCGTTGAGGACGCGACCCTGCGCCGCTTCCGCTACGGCGTGCAGGTCAACTCGCTCGGTCTCACCGAACAGCAACCGGAAAACAACGTGCAGCGCATCGTGCTCGAGATGCTCGGCGTCACGCTTTCGGCCGACGCGCGCGCTCGCGCGCTGCAACTACCGGCCTGGAATGAAGCGCTCGGACTCCCACGCCCGTCGGATCAGCAGTGGAGCCTTCGGATGCAGCAGGTACTCGCCTTCGAGAGCGACCTGCTCGAGTACCCGGATATCTTCGCGGGCTCCTCGGTGATGGAGGCCAAGGTCCACGAACTCACGAACGGTGCCCAGAACGAACTCGACGAGGTGTTGGCCCTCGGCGGCGCCTTTGCGTCAATCGACGAACTGAAGAGTCGTCTGGTCGCCAGCCAGTCCCGGCGAGTCGCGCGCATCGAGTCGGGCGAGCAAGTGGTCGTGGGCGTCAACCGGTTCACCGAGACCGCGGACTCACCCCTGACGAGCGACAGCGCGATCGAAACGATCATGACCGTGGACCCGGCCGTTGAGCGCGAATTGATCGAGGACGTCGTGCGTTGGCGCGCCACTCGCGACGAGAATGCCGTACGTGCAGCGATTCACGAACTCACTCGCGTGGCGAGTAGCGACGATCCGGCCGACAACATCATGGTGCCGACCATCGCACTCGCCAAGGCCGGGGGCACGACCGGTGAATGGTCGAACGCGTTGCGTGAGGTCTTCGGGGTCTATCGCGCGCCGACCGGCGTTCGCGCGGGCGTCGGTGATCGCGGCGAACTCTTCGCGACGCTGGTCGCTCGTTCGAAGGCGGTCCAGGGTCAACGAGGTCGACCACCGAAACTGCTCGTGGCCAAACCGGGACTCGACGGCCACTCCAACGGCGCCGAACAGATCGCCGTGGCGGCGCGCGACGCGGGGTTCGAAGTCGTCTATCAGGGAATCCGACTCTCCCCCGAAGAGATCGTCGCGGCGGCGCGCGACGAAGACGTCGACGTCATCGGGTTGTCGATTCTCTCGGGTTCACACCTGGCCCTCGTGCCAAGAATCCTCGAGTGCCTTCGCGAGAGCGACCTCGACATCAAGGTCGTCGTCGGTGGCATCGTGCCGAATGAGGACGCGAAGTCACTGCTCGAACAGGGGGTGGTCGCCGTCTACACCCCCAAGGACTTCTCCCTCGGCGCGATCATGGACGACCTCTTGGGAATCGTCGAGTCGCTCAGCCCAGTCGCGGTCGACGATTAGAGAACGGCGCGGCGTTGAACCAACGGCCGGAGAATCGCCAGACCGGCGCTTGATCGACCACCGCGACGGCTTTTTCACTTCGTAGGACCTCTTCGACCGCCGCCACGAGCGCCGCCAACTCGTCAGGTGGCAGTTCCGGCCTCGGCGTCAGGCCGTAGTTCACAGAGGGACGTTTCCGTGCTTGCGCTTCGGCAAGTCCTCACGCTTGCCGCGCAGTAGTTCGAGGGATCGACAGAGGATCCGTCGCGTCTCGGCCGGGTCGATCACGTCGTCGATGAATCCGCGTTCCGCGGCGATGTACGGCGACGCGTACTCCTCTTCGTACTCCTCGATCAATTGCTTGCGCAACGTCGGGGCATCGTCAGCGTTCATCAGGTCACGACGGTGCACGATCTCGACCGCGCCGGCCGAACCCATGACCGCCAATTCGGCCGTCGGCCACGCGTAGGCCAGGTCGGCGCCGATCGACTTGGAGTTCATCACGACGTACGCGCCGCCGTAGGCCTTGCGAGTGACGACCGAGATGCGCGGCACCGTCGCCTCGCAGAACGCGTAGAGCAACTTGGCGCCGTGGCGGATGATGCCGCCGTACTCCTGGTCGGTGCCGGGCATGAACCCGGGCACGTCGACGAAGGTGACGATGGGGATGTTGAACGCGTCGCAGGTGCGCACGAAGCGCGCCGCCTTCTCACTCGAATCGATGTCGAGCACGCCGGCCAGCACGTTCGGCTGGTTCGACACGATGCCCACGCTGTGACCGTCGATGCGCGCGAAGCCGCAGGTGATCTGCTGGGCGTAAGTGGCGTGCACCTCCATGTAGTCACCGCCGTCGACGACCGACGTGATCACCTTCTTCATGTCGTAGGGCAAGTTAGGCGATGCGGGCAGTATGTCGCGCAGGTCTTCGCAGAGCCGGTTAGGGTCGTCGCCGGTCAAGATGCGCGGCGCCTCTTCCATGTTGTTCGACGGCATGAAGGACAAGAGGTAGCGCACTTCGTCGAGCACGCTCTTCTCGTCGGGCATCACGAAGTTGGCGACGCCCGACTTCGTCGCGTGGGTCAACGCCCCGCCGAGCTCTTCTAACGTCACGTCCTCGCCGGTCACGGTCTTCACGACGTCGGGACCGGTGATGAACATGTGGCTGGTGTCTTTCACCATGAAGATGAAGTCGGTGAGCGCCGGTGAGTAGACGCCGCCACCGGCGCACGGTCCCAGGATCACTGAGATCTGCGGCACGACACCGGACGCGCGGGCGTTGCGGATGAATATCCCGCCGTACGCGTGGAGGGCGGCGACGCCTTCTTGGATCCTCGCGCCCGCGCCGTCATTGAGTCCGATGATCGGAAGACCCATGGTCGTCGCCATGTCCATGATCTTGTGGATCTTCTCGCCGTGGGTCTCGCCGACGGCGCCGCCGAAGACGGTGAAGTCCTGGGAGAAGACACAGACCTTTCGACCGTCGATCTTCCCGTAGCCGGTGATCACGCCGTCGGTGTAGGGGCGGTTCTCTTCGAGGCCCATGCCTGAAGCGACGTGTCGATTCAACATGTCGAACTCCTGGAAGGTCTCCTCGTCGAGCAGGTATTCGATTCGCTCGCGCGCGGTCATCTTGCCCTTGGCCTGATGGCGCTCGATGGCCTTTTCACCGCCGGCCACCCGCGCTTCGGCCTTACGAGCGTCGAGGTCGGCGAGGCGTTCAGCCATTGAATGCTCCATGAGGTGCAAGGCTACCCAAACGGCGCCGACGACGTCCCGTGGAACAGCAATCGTGGCTCGACGCGGCAATTCCGCAATCGCCATTGCGAACCCGGTGGGTCGTGAGAGCCGAGCGCTTCAGAAAGGCTCCCCGACCGACCCGAAAGCACGTGGGACACACCGATCTCGCTCTCACGACATCGAAACTCAATGCCTCCAGAGGGAACATAAGACAACTTCTGCAGTCAAACGATGCAACAATCGAAGAGTGGTTGCGCTACTCGCGGTGCTGTTGGCCGTCGCCGTGATGATCGGCGTCGGGTACGCAGTCGCGTCACGTCGTCGACGCATCGCGGCTGAAGCGATGGTTGAAATGGGCCAACTACTGGAGGCGCCGTACGAGTCGCGGGCCTCCGCTTCAAATCCCGCGACCCGTCCACTGACCGACGCCTTGACGAGGTTGGGAACTCGTCAGTTATTCGAAAGAGACCTCGCCGTCTACGAAGGGCAGGTCGCGCGATACGGACTTCACGTGTGCATCGCGCTCATCGACATCGATGAGTTCGGCAACTTCAACGACCGCTACGGACACGAACGCGGGAACGAGATCCTCGTCGCCGTCGCCGAACGACTCACCAGTCGCTCGCGTTCAGGCGACTGCGTCTATCGCATCGGTGGGGACGAGTTCATCTGTCTCTTGCCGGAACAGACGCTCGTGACTGGTGCGAACGCCGTGGAACGGATGAAGCGAAGCATCCAGGAGCTCGCCATTCCTTTCGAAGGTTCACCCAGCGGAATTGTCACCGTGAGCACTGGTCTCGCCCTGCTCGACGCCGAACACTTGAAGACGTCGGGCGAACTTTTGAAAGAGGCCGGGGCCGCTCTCCTTCAGTCCCGGTGAACCTGCCGGACAGTGGACGTCGAACGTCGACGTGCTGCGAGATATCGAGAGACCTATTTCGTCTCTTCAACCAACTCGATGAGCGTGCCGAAGGATGTCTTCGGATGCACGAAGGCGACGATCGTCCCTCGAGACCCTGGTCTCGGCGCCTCGTCGATCACCCGCGCGCCGCTCGCCTTCACGGCTTCGAGTGTCTCAGCGCAGTTGTCGACCCGATAGGCGATGTGGTGGAGTCCTTCGCCGTTCTTGGCGAGGTACTTCGCGACCGGCGAATCGTCGCGCGTCGGGGTCAGCAACTGAACGTAGGACTCGGCGACTTTGATGAGGGCTTCGGCGACACCGTCGGACTCGACGACTTCGCGGTGCACGACGACCGCACCGAAGACCGTCTCGTACCAGGCGATCGCGGCGTCGATGTCGTGCACCGCGATGGCGACGTGGTCGATCTCGGTCAGCTGGGACGTCACGACGGGGCCTGATCGTGTCGACGAAAGATCGTCAGACGTTCCTCACCAACGAGCGAGCGGAGCTCGGGGTTCGTGATCCCGAGACCTTCTTCGGACGCGACACAGAGGACCGCGATCTTGCCCTCGTGTCGGTTGTGGTGCAGCTCGTAGGCCGCTTCGCCGGTCTCTTCGAGCGCGAAGACCGCCGACAATGGCGGAACGACCTTGCCGTCGATGATTGTTTGGTTCGCCGCCCAGGCCTCGCGATAGTTCGAGAAGTGCGAGCCCTTGATCGTCTTCAACTTCATCCACAGGTGCCGATTGTCGTACTCGATCATGTAACCACTGGTCGCCGCGCAGGTCACGATCGTGCCGCCGCGCTTGGCCACGAAGACACTCGCGCCCATCGTCGAACGCCCGGGGTGCTCGAAGACGATGTCGGGGTCGTCACCGACCAGGTCGCGAATGTCTTTGCCCAGACGGCGCCACTCGCTCTCGTCCTGGGTGTGCTCGTCCTTCCAGAACCGGTAGTCCTTCGCGCGCCGGTCGATCACGTACGCACAACCCAACTCGTGCAAGGTCTCGACCTTGGCCTCGCTGGAGACGACGCCGATCGGCGTGCCGCCGGAGTTCAAGACGTGTTGGACCGCGAAGGAACCGATGCCTCCCGAGGCGCCCCACACGAGCACCACGTCGCCCTGGGTCACCGGCGCGCCGTTGTGCGAGACCAACATCCGGTACGCCGTCGAATTGCACAGCGCGTTGACGGCCGACTCCTCCCACGTGAGGTGCGTCGGCTTGGGCATCAACTGGTTCGCTTTGACGACCGCGATATCGGCCAGTCCCCCGAAGTTCGTCTCGAATCCCCAGATCCGCTGGTTACTGGAGAGCATCGAGTCGTCGTGACTCGACGGGTCTTGGTCGTCGACGTAGTTGCAGTGCACGGTGACCTCGTCACCGACCTTCCAATTGCGTACCGCCGAGCCGGCGCGAAGGACGACGCCGGCGGCGTCGGAGCCGATGACGTGATAGTCGAGCGCGTGGCGCCGTCCCCAAAAGGACTCCTTCGCCAAACGGTCGAGGAACCCGAAGGTGGACAGGGGCTCGAAGATGCTCGTCCATACGGTGTTGAAGTTGATGGACGATGCCATGACCGCGATGAAGACCTCGTCGGGAGCGAGTTCCGGGAGCGGCACCTCGTCGACGTGCAGACTGCGACGCGGATCCTTGTCCCGACTCTCCATCCCGTCGAACATGGTTTGCTCGGCGCGACGCACGACGACCGCACGGGTCGTCGCGGGCATCTCGGTCGACGCCAACTCCTCGGCCGAAGCGCCGGAGCGCACCGCGTCGAGAATCTCACTCATCCGGCGAGGTTACTTGGCCTCGCCACGTCGCCCGTTCGAAAACTGTGAACACACAAAGCGAGGTCGGGCCCTGCGCGACCCAGTCCGACAGAGATGACCGGCGTCTAAAGTCGGTTCGTTGCAATCGAATGCACGAAGGAGTCTCCATGTCACGAAGCGTCATCGTCGCCGGCTCACGAACGGCCATCGGGAAACTGGCGGGCGCCTTCGCGTCGCTCAGCGCCCAGGACCTCGGGGGCGCCGCGATCAAGGGCGTGCTCGATCGCACCGGCGTCGATCCGTCCAGCGTCGATCTGGTGCTGATGGGTCAAGTCCTCCAGGCCGGCCAAGGTCAGATCACCGCTCGCCAGGCCGCGGTCAAGGGCGGCATCCCGATGACCGTCAACGCCACCACGATCAATAAGGTCTGCCTCTCGGGACTGCAGACGATCTATCTCGCCGATCTCATGATCCGCTCCGGTGAGGCGGACGTCATCATCGCCGGCGGCATGGAATCGATGACCAACGCGCCGTATCTCCTGCCGGGCGCGAGGTCCGGCTATCGAATCGGCGATCAGAAGGTCGTCGACTCGATGATGTTCGACGGACTCACCTGCGCCTTCGATCAGTGCGCCATGGGACTCTCGACCGAGCGTTACAACCAGGGACGGATCAGCCGCGAACGTCAAGACGAGTTCTCCGCGCGCAGCCACCAACTCGCCGCGGCGGCGATCGCCGCCGGAAAGTTCGCCGAGGAGATCGTCGAGGTCGCGGTGCCCCAGCGCAAGGGCGATCCGATCCTGGTCTCGATCGACGAGGGCGTTCGCGGTGAAACGACCGCGGCCTCACTCGCCCAACTGCGGGGCGCGTTCGAAAAAGATGGCACGATCACGGCTGGCAACGCCTCCCAGATCTCCGACGGCGGCGCGGCGGTACTCGTGATGTCCGCCGAGCGCTGCGAACAACTCGGACTCACGCCACTGGGCGAACTCGTCAGCTACGGCCAGGTCGCCGGTCCCGACGCCTCGCTCCTCACCCAGCCCTCGCACGCGATCTTGCAGGCGGCGAAGAAGGCGGACCTCGACGTCAAGGGCCTGGATCTCTTCGAGATCAACGAGGCGTTCGCCGCCGTCGGCCTCGCGTCGGTCGACGACCTCGGCATCGACGAGGCCAAGGTCAACGTGAACGGCGGTGCCATTGCGCTCGGCCACCCCGTCGGCATGTCGGGCACCCGAATCGCGCTCTCGGCACTCACCGAACTGCGTCGACGCGGTGGTGGCGTGGCCGCCGTCGCACTCTGTGGCGGCGGCGGGCAGGGCGACGCCGCGATCCTGCGGAGCCTCTAAACCGGAATATAACTGGCGACGACCTCGTAGCGTTCCAGGCCGACCGGGCGGTCGTCGGGCAAGGCCATCACGTAGGCACCCCCGAGCGGATAGTGGTCCCCGCGCAATGACTTCGGCAGGTCTTTCGCCAGCGTGATCATCACCTCGTGCACCGTGGGGTTGTGACCCACGACGAGTAGCGACGTCGTCACCGGGTCGATGGCGGCGAGATCGATCAGAAGGTCTTCGGGACTGACGTCGCGACGCCCGTTGTAGATCAGTTCGCTGAATTCGCAGTGCCCGACGAACGCCGTGCCGTGAAAGGCCCGTCGAAACGTCTCTCGAGTTCGGGCGGCCGAACTCACCAGGGCCGTCGTCGGCCCGTACTGGCCGAGCTCTTTGGGGTCACTCGCCCACTCGTGAAGGCGTTCGCACTCCTCACGTCCGCGTTTGCTCAACGTGCGAGCGAAGTCCGACTCGCCGGGCTTGGCCGGTGACGACTTCGCGTGTCGCACCACTGTCAGATAACGCATTCGAGAATTCTGGCCCAAATCCCTCACCAACACCACCGGCGCGGTCGTTTAGCGTTGAGGGGTGCACGCGTCCTTGTCGTACTTCCAGGCGATCATCATGGGACTCACGCAGGGAATCTCTGAACTGTTCCCGGTCTCCAGCCTCGGTCACAGCGTCTTGCTGCCCGCTCTACTGGGCTGGCACAATCTGGTCAACTCCCAGTCGGCCTCGGAGTCGTTCTTTCTCGCCTTCATCGTCGGACTGCACGTGGGCACGGCCCTCGGTCTGCTCGTCTACTACCGCAAGACCTGGATCGCCCTCTTTCGCGGATTGGGCCGTCAACTCGCGGCCGTTCCTCGCGCCGGCGTCTCGTCGCTCTGGCACCTGAATGAACTCGACACCGATCCGAACTATCGGCTGCTCTTCGTGCTCGCCGTCGCCACGGTGCCCGTCGGCATCGCCGGGCTCTTGTTGGAGCACAAACTGCGAGTCCTCTTCGCCAAGCCACTCGCCGCCGCGATCTTCCTCACGATCAACGGCGTCATCTTGTTGGTCGGCGAACGACTGCGTCGCAATAGGGGCCGACACGTCCGATTCAAGCAACTCGAGCGGCTCTCGCCCGCGGGCGCCTTCGCCATCGGTTGCTCACAGATCTTCGCGCTCTTGGCGGGGATCTCACGCAGCGGAATCTCCATGGTGGCCGGCCTGATGGACGGACTCGACCACGAAGAGTCGGCGAACTTCGCGTTCTTGTTGGCGACGCCGGTCATCTTCCTCGCCGGGGTACTCAAATTGCCCGACCTGATGGGCCCGCTCGGCGACGGCGTCCGCTATCAGACGCTCGTCGGCGCGTTGTGTGCCATGGTGACGGCGCTGATCTCCGTGAGGTTCCTCACCAAATGGTTCACCACGAAGACGCTGATCCCTTTCGGGTTCTACAGTCTCGTCGTCGGAGCGCTCTGCGTGATCCGATTCGCTTAGTCAGTGAGGACGCGACGGCCCTCGATCGCGCGACCGAGCGTGAGGTCATCAGCGAACTCCAAGTCCCCGCCAACGGGCAGTCCACTCGCGGGCTGGGAGACGACCAGGCCGGGCACTTGCAACAAGCGGCTCAAATACATCGCCGTCGCGTCACCTTCGACGTTGGAGTTGAAACAGAGGATCACCTCTTTGACCGGGCCGCGAAGTCGGAGGATCAACTCCTGGATTCGCAACCGATCCGGCGTCACGCCTTCGAGTGGGTTCAAGACTCCGTGGAGCACGTGATACGTGCCGTGGAACGCGCCCGAGCGCTCGACGGCGACGACGTCTGGAGGATTCTCCACGACACAGATCGTCGTTTGATCGCGCCGATCGTCGGCGCAGATCGGACAGAGCCCACCCGTTTCGGCGATGTTGCAACACCGTTCGCAAAATGAGAGCTTGGTCTTCATCTCTTCGATTGACAGGGCCAATCGAGCGACGTCCTCACTCGGCTGACGCATCAGCCAGAACGCGATGCGCTGGGCCGACTTCGGTCCGACGCCGGGAAAACGGCCCAGTTCATCGACGACGGCCTGCAGCGGGGGTGGGTAGCTCACGTGACCTCTGTCGCGCCGGGGAACATCTCGGTGATGAGGTGGTCGCCGGCCGAGTCGACGACGATGACGGTCTCGTCCCCTGAGTAACTCTCTTCGACTTCCGTTTCACGCGCGCCTATCGGACGAGTACTCGTCGTGGGGACGCTCGCGCTGCTCGCCAACGTTGCGTCAACCGCCCACGTGATCTGAAGTGGTGACTTGAATTCGTGTTCCATGGCACTTCGCAACCCTTGGGCGATCAACTCGGTGTTCTGGCGCATCTCTTCGCTCGGCACCGCGATCGTGAGGGTCTGTCCGTCGAGTGAGCGAACGAACGCCGATTTGAGCAGTAACTGGGCGCCGCGCGAGGTCCTCGGGATGACGCGCTCGACGAACCTGGCGCGAACGTCGTCGAGGTCGAGTCCGCCTTCGACGATTCGAGGTGGAGTTTCAGGTTCCACGGCTTCGGCCGTTGGTGCCGGGGCCGGCACCTTCTCGGGACGATGCGGCGCCGCCGGCGCCGCGGTACCGATCGGTCGTAGAACCGCCGGGGGCGGAGGTAACGTCGGTTCGATTCGAACGCCGTCACGTTCTAACTTGGTGAGCCGTTCGTCCAGTGCGTCGATCGTGCTGTCCAACTCGGGCCTGATCAACCGGACCATGGCCACTTCGAGGATCACGATCTTCTCTGGCGCACTCTTCATTTCGCGCATGGCTCGCCCAACGGTCTCTAACACGCGAACCGTGCGGGGAAGTCCTAGTTGGTTGCCCCACTCGATGAGTCGATCGCGGTCACTGTCGACCGCGTCGGCGACTTCCGGGGCGACCTGGAGCAAGAAGACCTGACGCACCTCGGCGGCGAAGTTCTCGGCGAGTTGTTCGGGGTCCCATCCCTCTCTCGACAACTCCGCGAGTGATCTCAATGCCGCGACCGCGTCGGCGTCGACCAAGGCGCGAAAGAGACCGTCAAACTCCGGTTGCGTTTCGATGATCGAACCAGTGGCGATGAGTTGGTCCAGTGCACTCAATGCATCACGCGCCGACCCGCGACCCAGTCGCACGGCCGCTTCGATCGTGGCGTCGTCGGCGCTCAACCCGGCGGCGTGTTCGACCTCGTGCAACAGTGAGCTCAATGTCTCGCCGTTGAAGAGTCGGAACTCGAGGTGCTGAGTGCGCGATCGGATCGTCGGCATCACCTTGTGCGGATCGGTCGTCGCGAGCACGAAGACCACGTGGGACGGTGGTTCTTCCAGCGTCTTCAAGAGCGCCGCCGACGCGGCCTTGGAGAGTTGGTGGACCTCGTCGAAGATGTAGACCTTCCAGCTCCCGGGAGTTCCGTGCCAGGCCCCGGCGGTGATGTCGCGGATGTCGTCGACGCCGTTGTTGGACGCGGCGTCGAGTTCGGTCACGTCGAGTGACGTTCCCTTGGTGATCGCCACGCAACTCGCGCACACGTTGCACGCGTCGCCGTCGAGCGGATTCTCGCAGTTCAAGGCCTTGGCGAGGATCCGAGCGGTCGTGGTCTTTCCCGTTCCGCGCGGTCCGGAGAAGAGATAGGCGTGAGAGACCCGTTGGTTCTTCACCGCCCCCTGAAGCGCGCGAACCACGTGGTCTTGACCGCGCAATTCGACGAATCGACCCGGTCGAAATCGGCGGTACAGCGACGTGACGCCGTCGATAGAAGTGGGGGTTGTCGACGCTTCAGCCATGCACGCATGCTAACGGTGGCCTGTCAGGTGCCGAGGTCCAAAGCAGTGGTCAGGCGATCCGTGGCACCCAACACGATTTGCTGAGAGCTGCTGGCTTCCACCCCTGACTCGGTTCACAAACGGTCGTCGCACGGGACCCGACCACTGCTGTG
>Ga0182030_10022945_pt1 | contig 11580 bp, 10 predicted proteins | sample 812S3MmetaG_FD_121299 | JGI IMG/M metagenome (GOLD analysis project Ga0182030, IMG submission 121299) | Permafrost microbial communities from Stordalen Mire, Sweden - 812S3M metaG (Illumina Assembly) | ecosystem: Environmental > Terrestrial > Soil > Wetlands > Permafrost | place: Sweden... | reverse complement strand
GATCGAGGCCGGCCACGGCCAGTTGATAGTTGACTTGGGCCTGCAGCAGACTTAGCTCAGCGGTCGCCAGTTCGGTTTGCGCTTCGAGCACAAAAAAAATCGTCTCCGAGCCCAGTTCGTACTTGCGCTGCTCGGCGGCCATGGTCTTCTTGGCCAGGTCCAACGCTTCTTTGCCGGCGGCAATGCTGAGTTTCGCCTGCTCGAGTTGGTGGACGGCGTTGCTGACGTCGAGTTCGACCTGTTCGCGGAGCTGACGTTCGTTGTACAAATCGCTGCGCCGCGATACCAGCGCGTTCCCGAGTTCCGCTTGTGCGGCCCGGTTCCGGACAGGCAGCGTCAATGACAATTGCGCACCATAGGTTGGATAGTTGAAGTTAGACAGCTGACTCAGCGATGAAGTCGAGAGGGTCTGGCCGGTGCCGGTGAGCTGGGTGCCTCCCAGGCCGTTGCTGGCGTAGATGCCGGTCAAATCGAGTTCAGGCAACAGGTGATTGTGAGCGAGACGGATGCTGGTTGCGTCGTTGGCGAGGGCGGCGCGGTTGGCATCCAGCTCCGGGCGTTTGGTGAGCGCTTGTTGCAGCGCGGTGGCCGAGTCGATGGTGCGCAACTCGCCTGCTGGATCGGGCTTCTCCGTGAGTACCAGATCGAGGGCCTGAATATTCTGATCCTGATCGGCGCCGATGGTCATGCGGAGCGCATCCTCGGCTTGCTTGAGCGCGTATTCGCTTTGGATGACCTGCACCCGTCGCGATGCCACCTGCGACTCTGACCGGTAGATGTCCAGCGGCGGCAAGGCGCCCAGTTCCAGCGCGCGTTTATCGCGTTTGTACGTGGCTTCGGCGGCGTCCATGGAACTGCGCGCGACCTCCAGGTTCCCTTGCGCTTCGACGACCGACCAGTACTGGCCCACGGCCTGCAAAATATTATTGCTCACTTGGGCGGCGAAATTGGCGCGCGATTGCTGCAGGTTGCGCCGCGCGATCACCAGCGGCGCCTGATTGGCGAAAAGCCAGCCATTTTTCAGGAGAGGCTGCGTGAACTGAAAATTGAGAGTGGAATTGATCGAAGGATCGAAAATGCCAGTCGAAGTGAGGCTGGAGTTGTTGAAGGAGTAATGGCTGCTGCTCAGTCCCGCCTGAACGTTGGTGCCGGTCTCGAACGTCTGAGAGTAGGTGAGCTGAGTCGACCTGGTAATGCTCTTCGCCGCCAGCTCGAGGCCTGTTCCGCCCAGAGTGGTTTGGGGAGGGAAAGTCGAATTATTCGTGATGTAAGACCCGGTGACCGAAGGATCGAACGGCGAGTGCGCGCCCAGCAGCGCGAATTTTGAAAAATCCACCTGCGTTTCCTGAATCCTCACAAAGCTGTTGTTCTCCAGAGTGAGGACGACCGCGTCGCGCAGGCTGAGGGTCAGCTTTCCATCCACCACATAGGTTCGCAGGTGCTCCGGCGACGCCAGTTTATTGGAGCGGACCTGCGGCGTCGCCATGTCGTTGTAGCCCTCGCCCTTTTGTGCCCAGCCGGCCGGAACAAGCAACGCCGTGAGCAGCACGATCAGGATGAAGAGCAGCAGCGGACAGGAAAAAGGCGACAGGCTCAGGCGAGAACGATTCATTCCTCAATTCCTCCAAGGTTTGTTGACTGGTGCGATGACGCTGGCCGCCGTCTACTCCCAACGAATGGCTTCGACCGGATCCAGACGTGCGGCTTTGACTGCAGGGTAAATTCCGAAAATCAGGCCAACCGTAATCGAGACGATGAACGCCAGCAGGATGGAACTCAGGGTCACAATGGTCGACCATCCTGCCAGCCAAGCGATCAGGCGCGACATGACGAAGCCGAACATGATGCCGAAACTTCCGCCGACCAAGGAAATCAGCGTGGCTTCAACCACGAACTGGCGAATGATGTCCGACTGGCGGGCGCCCACGGCGCGGCGCACGCCAATCTCGCGGGTACGTTCCAGAATGCTGGCCAGCATGATGTTCATGATGCCGATCCCGCCCACCAGCAGGGAAATGGAAGCGATCGCAACCATGACGGTGTTGAACAACCGTTCCGTCCGCTTCTGCTCGGCGAGCAATTCGGCGGGGACAATCACACTGAAATCGCCGGCCGAATGATGCGATGAATCCAGAATGGCTCTCACCAGTTGCGCCACCGAAGCCATGTCCGCGTTGTCCCGAATATTCAGATAGATGCCGTCAATCTCATCGCGCACGTCGCTGTAGTTATCTTCCAACCGCAGAATCGCCGAGTTCAGCGGAACGTACATGATGTTGTTAAGATCCTGGGTGGGCACGCCCGCGACTTCGGTCTGTGAACTGAGCTGCGGCGAGGCCACTCCGATCACGCGGAACCAGGTTTCATTGGCTTTCACGTACTGGCCAATCGGGTCAGCGGACCCGAACAGGCTTGAGCGCGCGGCCGCGCCCAGCACGACGACCGGCGCAGCCCGGGTTTCTTCGTCCTCGCTGAAGAACCGGCCTTGCAGCACGTGCAGGCCTGCGATCTTCAGGTAATCCGGGTTGACTCCGTAGATGGTCGGCGGATCCTGCTGCGATTTCGGAATCGTCTTCGAAGGCGTCAGCCGCTTGCGCGGAGTGGCCGCCACGATGTCGCCCACATCATCGCGAATCACGCGATAATCCTGAAAAGAGAGTCCCGGGGAAAGTTTGCGAACCTTCTGATGCGCCTGCCACTCGGTAGTTTCTTTCGCTTCCACAATCAGGTTGTGGACGCCCATCTGCTCAATCAGAGCCATGACTTTCTGCCGCGCTCCGGCTCCGATCGACAGCATCGAGACCACGGCCGCGACGCCGAAAATCATTCCCAGCATGGTCAGCAGAGAACGCAGCCGGTGCAGCAGCAGATTCTGCAGCCCCAGTTGCATGTCCGGAAGCCACTGGTGGTAGCCGTGCAATATCCGTGCGGGAGGAGTCGATGCGGCAATGGCCATTACGGAGCGCCTCCTGCACCCGCAGTGGAGGCTGCGCCGGAAGTCGGAGCTTTTCTCGGCGCCGTCGGATCGACAAGCGCGATCTCGGTGCCGACGCTGATGCCGGCACCAACGTTATCAATGGCCGCCCGGCTCTCGTTCTCGGCCTGAATCTTCACTTCATGCGGCTCAAAATTATTTCCATTGCGCACGTAAATCAAGCGCTTGTTCTCTTTCAAGAACAACGCCTGGCGAGGTACGTAGAGCACGTCTTTTCGCGGGTCGCTATTGATATAAAGGTGAGCCGTCAGGCCGGGCCGCATTCGCGGGTCGGTAGTGGCGAGGGTGATGGTCACCTCAAACTTGGTGGTGGTATCGTCCTCCCAGAACATGCGAGCGCTGCTGCCGCCGACGGTTTTGACGGTGCCATGAAATTTAGTATCCGGAAACGCATCGAGCTGGAAGTCGACCGACTGTCCTTCCTTAATGTTGTTACGTTCTAGTTCTCCCACTTTGGCCACCAGTTCCAGCCCTTTGGGATCGATCACCTGTCCCACGGTTCTTCCGGGCTCAACCTGGTCGCCTTCGCGATACTCCGGGAAGGTCTGGCCCGGAAAGCAGCAAAATCCGCCCATCGCACCTTGATTCTTATCCAGCGCGACCAGGCCATCCATGGGAGCCACGACGCGCATCTTGTCGATGTTCCCCTGAGCCTGGTCCATGGCCAGCTTGGCCTTGTTGCGCTTTTCCTCGGCCAGCGAAATGGTGGCTTGATTCGACGCACTGCGGGACTTGACGTCTTGCTCCAATTCCGCCAGCACGCGTTTGGCCTGATCGAGGGCGAGATCATTTTTTCGCGCGTCGATGGTGCTGACCAACTCGTTTTTCTGCACATCCAACTCGGCTCGCCGGACGTCGAAGCGTGCCTTCAGCAGCGCGACTTTGTCCTGAGCCGTTATCACCGCCGCGTCGGCCTTGGCCTTGGTAATCTCCTGTTCGGCTTGCAGCAACTCGGAGCGATTTTGTTCCAGCTTAAAGTGCTGCTCGCTGGGATCGAATTCCATCACCAGTTCGCCCTTTTTTGCGGCCGCGCCGGTGTGCAGCAGATGGGTGAGTTGCAGCGCGCCTCCGCCAATCGGCGGTGCAGTCAGTATCTCCGCATGGCTGGCGCGCAGTTCTCCGGTGACAAACACCTTCATGTCGAGATCGCCGCGCTTCACGATTCCCGTCGGGAGTTTGTCGCCCGCTGCTGCCGGCGAAGCCCGGCGCACAGCGGCCACTACGCCGACTGCGGCGCATAGCACCACCGCTATCACTGCCCACGTGATGGCACGCCTGCTTCTCATTCCAATGCCTCTACTCCTTCACAGAAGGATCTCTCAGTGCCACTTGCTCTCCGGCGTCCACGCCGCTGGCCACCATGATCCTGTCGCCGCTTTTCCTTGCCACCTCGATGTTGCGTTCCTCGAACTCGGTTCCTCGCCAGACGTAAGCCACATTCTGTCCTGACTTTTGGAACATCGCCTGGGCAGGGATAGTGATCGCATTGGGCACGCGGTCGACGATGACCGTGACCTGCCCGGAGATGCCGGGCTTGAAGCGCGCATCCGTCTGATCGAGAACGATCTCGAGAGTAAAGTTGCGAGTAATCGGCCAGCCGCTGCTGAAATCCATGCTGGCGATAGCACCGATCTGAGAAACATGTCCGGTGAATTGGCGGTCCGGGATGGAGTTCAACTGGACGGTGACGGACTGATTGGGAGCGAGGCGGCCGCGCTCGGTTTCATCCACGCGCGAGGAAATGCGCAGTGTCGTCGCGTCGGGCAATATGGCAATCGGCGCTCCCGGCCAGGTTCGGTCTCCCGGCCGCCACGGAGCATCACTGGAGCCAGTCCAGTGTTGCAGCAGGCTGATGGTTCCCGCCGAGGTCGCGTGCAAGGTCATCAGGGTCAGAGAGCGTTCCGCACGCGCCACATCAAAGGCGGCTTTCTTGCTGGCCTGCTCCGTGCTCTCAATGGTCGCCTTGTTCAGAGTCTGGTCGGACTTCTGTTTGGTCTCGGCCTCGCGCAGTTTTTGCTCGGCGTCGGCCAGCTTCAGGTTGGCCTCTTCGCCTTCAATCTTGGAGACGATTTCCTGCTTGCTGGCCTCGAGCTTGGCCGCTTCCACGTCGTAACGCGCTTTCAGCACAGCTGTCTTGTCTTCCTCTTCGGACAGACGCGCCTGGGCGCGGGCCTGCTCGATACCGGCCTCGGCCGACTTGAGCGTGGACTTGTACTGCGCCAGATCCTGCTCCGTCTTCGTCTTGTCGAATTCAACCACTGAGTCACCCGGCTTCACGACCGTGCCCTCGGGCGAAACCTTGATGATCTGCAGGTCGCCCGCTTCCGCTGGCGCGCTGATGGTCACTGACTTCAACGCTTTCACTTCGCCGCGAAATTGCAGCGAGTCGAGAAACTCTCCGCGTTTCACTTCATAAGTGGGAACCGTAGGCGTGCGCTTACCCAGTCGCACCGCGCCCAGCACGACTCCGCTTCCAGCCAGCACGAGGATCGCGATGGCCATCGCCTTGCCCCGCATCGAAAGCTGGCGAAAACGTCGAATCACTACGACCCACCCCCTGGCTTCTGATCGCGGTTTTGTGAAGTACTTTTTTCCGGGCCCGATTGGGCGCTTTGTGTGGTGACATCCACGTCGACCGCGGCCGAGAGATCGGGCATCAGCTTGGGGTCATTCCCCTCGATGGTCACGACCACCACAAACGATCGCACCTTGTTGGAAAAGTCTCCTCCCTCGCCGACCGGAGCCAACTGATCGAGCTTGGCCGGGAACACCAGATCGGGATACGCATCCAGCCGGACCTTGGCCGTCTGCCCAACCTGCAGGCTGGGAAAGTCCTGCTGGTTGGCCATGACGCGCACCTGCATGGCGGAGGGATTCACGACCTGCATAAACGCCTCACCCGGACGCACCTGGTCGCCTTCCTGCACCTCGCCCATGGTGCCCTGCTTCCAGATCGTGTTGAGCACCACCACGCCGTCGAGCGGCGAGCGGATCTGCATCAGGTCAGAGTTGGCCTGGGCGTGCATCATGGTCTGCTGGGTGCGATCGCGCTGAATTTCCAGGATGCGGATCGCAGCCTGGGCAGCCTTACGCTTCAAGTCAAAGGTTTCGCGCAACTGATCGTAAGTGGCCTTGGCTTCGTCGAGATTCTCCTGATTCTTTTCCGCATCAATGCGCGAAACGATTTCGGCTTTCTGAATTTCCAGTTCCGCTTTGCGAAGACTATCCTCGGCCGCTTTCAATTCGGTCTCGTCCTTGGCGCGAGCCGAATTTTCTTTCGCTTGCTCCTCTGCAACTTGATCCACCAGTTTGTCGTAGTCGGCCTGCTTGTCGACGAAATCCCGCATCTGGGCTTGCCGGTCAAACTCCACCAGCGGATCGCCCTTCTTGACCCGCGTTCCCCCGGGCGTCAGGTGAATAATGGTGAGGGTCGGAACCGACTGGCCCGCGAGCAGGGGGGCGAGGATCTCACGCGCCTGCACCGCCTCGGTGGTCCCTTTAAGGCGTAAGACTTGAGTTGAAGCTACGGAGGCCGGTTGCGCCGCGGTTTTGCCTGCAGGAGTCTTGCTCCTGATGGTCGCGAACAAGATGGCGACGAGCACGGCGGCAACCGCGACCAGCACCATCCAGCCGCGCAGCCATCCCGAACTCCCTCCCTCACCGCCCTCTGTGGGCGGTCGTGGTGGTAGCTGTTCCGGTCGAGTTTCCGGCTCGTCGGGTTGAGGCTTGGAGTCGGGAGTTACTGGCGCAGGAGCCGAGTGCATGAGTGAAGTACTCCCGCCGTAGGAATCAGGTTGCACGGCAAAAGTTGCCCGCCGCCTCTGGCGCCTACTAAGTTATCTGAGTGGGAGCCGGTTTCCAAGCGCTCATTTAGATCGCGGGAGATGGCATGTTCTTGCGAATCCATCTTAACTTTTTTTCTGCCGGGAAATGACAATCACGAAATGGTCGGCGGAATGATCAGGAAGGGAAGTCACCACACACGGCTGCGCGAGATCGAACCTCAATCTGCGCGCTGCGCGCACAACAAAACGCGCGACCACGACGGTGTCGGGTCCCCCGCGTCGCATCTGCGTGAGCACCGCGGATGGCGCGGTGTTCCGCCCAATGACGCTATTGCACTTCGTTGAGTTTCTGGTAGATCACCATCGCTACCAGCACCAGCAGAAAGACCCCGGAGCCGATGCTGAATACCCACATCGGAACCGTCAGCCGGTTCACTTTGACTAACAATTCGGTCTGCTCTTCCTGCATGTGCGAATTGTTGTCATCGAGAAACAGTTGGTCATCTTCGTGCATGGTGAGTGTGCTCTTGTAAATGAGGAGGACGATCAGACCCACAGCGAACAACCCGAATACTCCTCCAACTATCTCAATCGGCGTCATAAGCCACCTCGGCAGATTCCAAACCCAAGCGCAGCGGCATTCCACATCATGGTGGGGCACGCAGAAAGCACCCCGGTTCCCGGGAAGGCCCTAACGGCACGATTATAGCCCGGTTTGCCAGGCTTGGGCAGGGAATAAATACCTTTGTTCGGAGTCGGTTACAAAAGCGGCAAGAATGCGAACCTCCCGGCGGAAGCCCGCATCCAATTATCAGATGGTTTCCCTGCAGGCTGTGTGCCGGATGGCCCCTTGTGGCGGAAGCGACATTTGTTATAATCGAACAGCTTTAAAGCCAAGGAGATACCAATGGCCACCACCACCGTTCCTGGAGTGTCGAGCCCGGAAGCACCGAAGAAAGCCGCACCCGTCACCCTCACCGCCAACGCTGTCACCAAGGTAAAAGAGATCATGGGGCAGCAAACCCCCGTCCCGGCCGGCTTGCGCATCGGAGTCGTGGGCGGCGGATGCTCCGGTTTCTCTTATTCCATGCAGTTTGAAAATGGCGCCGGAATGATGGACAAGACTTTCGACATGGACGGACTCAAGGTGTTCGTCGATGCAACTTCGGTTATGTATTTGAATGGCTGCATCGTCGATTACGTCGAGACCCTGGAAGGCGCAGGCTTCAAGTTTGAAAATCCGAACGTGAAGAGCACCTGCGGCTGCGGATCGTCGTTTAGCGTGTAAGCTGGTCGCGAAAAAATTCTGAGAAGACGAAACGGCCTCATCGGGAACGATGAGGCCGTTTTTAGTTGGTGATCGGATGGCGAAACCTTATTGCTGCTGTGGAGGATTGCTGGGGGGATTCTGCGGTTGCCCAAACCCTCCGCTCGAGGGCGTGTTTGGACTGTTCCCAAAGCCCGAGGAAGACGAACCGAACCCGCTGCTGTTGCCGAAATTGCTGCTGTTGCCGAAACTGCTGTTGCTGCCCGCCTGCCCGTTGCTTCCGCTTTGTCCGTTCAGATTCGGCGGGGCCTGCGGCCCGAATCCCGCGAGTTGGGGCTGGTAGGGCGTCGTGATCAGCCGGCCCTGATCCTGCGCCGGATCGTAAACGAATACCCAGTCCTTATATTTCTTTTTATGATTGAACTCCCGGATGGTGGGGTCTTTGATCCGTGTGTTGCTGGCGACTCCCACAATCGGCCCGCCGATGATTTGACCGGAGCCGATCTGATTGCTTCCAGCAACTGGGGTTCCGGGCGCCGACGGATTAGTCCCATCGTCCGGGCCAGTCGCGGAAGTCTGCGAACCCGGCTGCGAGGGATCGGTTCCCGTCGCCGAATTCTGACCGAACGCGGAATTGGAGTTCCCGCCAAACGATGAATTCGAATTGCTGCCAAACGCACTGCTGCTGCCGAATGCGGAAGTCGGTGAAGACCCGCTATTCATGCCGATCGGATTCGCGCCGGGAATGACCCCGCCCCCTATCCCGCTGAGCGACATCTGCACTTCGCCGAAGTGCAGCAGCTTGAAATCCGCGCACTCCGAGTTCTTGCAGTTCAACGGGTCTTTGTAGCGCTTGCGCAGAAAGCGCAGGTGGTTCGTGTTCTCCAGATCTTCAATCTTAGTGGGATAGCGCCCAAACTTTTTGTAGTAGCCGCGGATGGCCCGCGAATACTGCACCCCGCGATGAATCATCTCCTCTTCGCGATCGCGCCTCATTTCGAACTTGAGGTCGGAGACGATGATCGCCGCGACAATGGACATCATCGCTACCGCCAAGAGCAGCAACAGCATGATGTAGCCGCCGTCGTTGGTGTTTCGCCGGGAATTTCGCCGCATTAGGGGATGGAAACGCATTTTCAGTGATCCAGATTGCTAAACTACTGAAGTACTCAATCTCCTCAACCCTGCGTCAGCGGAATGTTCTGCGGCGGGCCGCTGTACACCATGTCCTGAATCGAAACCGAGGTCGGGGTAATGTGAATTACTTTGTAACGCCGGTCCACGATTTCGCCTTCGCCCGCCACGAACACATCCCCGTCGCCCGACTTCAGAAATATCTTTTTCGCCGTGCCCACGGAACTGGCGAAGCCATAAAACTTGAGAGGAATGGGCGGTGCCGGCTGGGGGGTCGGCAGATGGTAAGGGTCAGTGCCTCCTGTCGTTCCTCCGTTTCCGCCGGCGGCTCCGTTAGCGACCGGCTTTGGGATGACGACCTCTTCCGCTCGCGAAGTGAAAATATTTACTCCCGTACCTTCATACTGGGTCTGCTCGCTGGCGGCCAGCAAGTCCAGCCGCAGCGTCGGATCCAGATTCTCAACTCTTGTCTTCTTGGTGTTCTTCGTTCCCGGACGCCCTGTCACGTGCGGCGTCGTCGTGGGCAGCGGAGCCGCCAACTCCGTGCTTGCAGTCGCGGTCGACGATCCCGTGAACATCGGGATGACCTCATACGCCAAAACCGCGATCGCCACCACGCCGAGCACGGCTGCCCACATGGTCTGCTTCTTATTTTCGAGTCCTAGCTGCACTACGATCCCACCTTCAAATATGTTTCCAGCTTTACGCCCAGCTTTACCGGCCCTTGCTGCTGGCCGCCCAGCGTGACGCTGTTGATGATGAAAAACACCTGATCCCGTTCCAGTGCGTTGATGAACTTGGCCAGGGAAGTGTAGTTGCCGGCAAAGTCCGCATCCATTTCCACCGGCTGCAACCCGCCGAATTCCGCATCTCTTACCTTGTATTTTACCTGCTCGATCGATACCCCATTGGCGCTGGTAAGTTTGCCGAGCTCGGTCAGAATCTGTGATTCCTGGGTGGGGAAGCGTTTCTTGTAGAAATCGCTGATCTGATGGCTGGCCAGCACGACTTTCTGCGGCAGATCTTTCAGCGGCGCCACCTGGCGCGTCTTGGTAACCAGTTCGACCTGCAGCGTGTTCAGTTCCTGCCGCCGCGTTTCTGCTGAACCGATGATCGGCGAAAAATATATAGCGGCTGCCAGGATGTCGATGCCTGCCATGATCGCCAGCGCGGTCTTTAAATTCTTCCGGGTTTGCCGTAAGTCAGGCATCAGGGCTTTCTCCCTTTCGGCCGGGCGGCCTTCGGACTCGCCTCTGTTTTTGATTTCGCATCCGTTTTGGGTGACGCGGATGGCGCGGATGTTGCCGATGGCGCGGACACAGCCGGCAGCGGCTCGGGTATGTAAAACGCTTCGATGTCGAACTGTTCGTTGTCGCCAGTGTTGGTTTGTTGGAAGCTCTCGTGGGTGACTTCGGTCTGCGCAAAGCGTTTCGAGTCTTCCATCCGGCGGGCCAGTTCCAGCGCCCGGTCCCGCGAATCGCCCGCCACCGTCATTTTCAGTCCGAGACGGTTGTCCTCATCCAGTTCGGGACTGATCGAAACCAGGTGCACCCGCGGCGGCATCACTTTTTCCAGACTTTCCAGAACGCGCGTCCAGGAGAACGCCTTGCGTTCGATCAGCTGATTCAAAAACTGCGACTGATCGCGGGTGGCACGGTTTTCCGGCAGGTTGAGGATGCGCTCAGCCTCGGCCCGCAGCCGGTCGCGGTCGGCAATCATGGCCTGCTTTTCGGCGATGGCCGCCCGATCCCGCCGGGCATTGACCCAGCCCGTCACGTCGAGCGTCAGCAGCACCAGCGTGAGCAGCGCGACTGCGCCCACGGCGGTGCCCCAGCGCATCCAGAACTGCTGCGCGTCCTCGTAGGGCTGGCTCGCGAGATTGATATCCAAACGCATAAAAAATCAGGGTTCAGGGATTAGGGATCAGTTGCAAGAGGTTAACTAACCCCTGGACCCTGATCCCTTTCCCCTACGAAATCAACGCTCCCACCACTCCTGCCATTCTCCAGCGCGGCACCGCCCCGCCGGTACTCAATCCCAGTTGTGCCGACGAGACCAGTTCCTGCACGTCGGCTCCGGTCTGGGCGCGCAGCGCGGGCGCCGCGCCCCCTGACTCCGGCAGGCCGGCAATATAAATCTGCTCAATGTTCAGGTGGTAGGTGTCCTGGAAAAATACCACCGACGGATAAACTTCCTCGGCCAGTTGCTCGCCCGTGATGGTGACCCCGCGCGTGTTTTCCAGAGTGCGAAACAACTGCAGCTGATTTTCATTCAGGATCGCAATGCTGGTGGTGTGCGCATCGACTTTGATTACGAGAGTTGGCTTCTTCGCTGCAGCCGCGCCCAGGGCGGCCAGCGTGGAGGGCAGCACCACGCCCGGATTGAACCCCGCATCGCGG
>Ga0182030_10022942_pt1 | contig 11581 bp, 8 predicted proteins | sample 812S3MmetaG_FD_121299 | JGI IMG/M metagenome (GOLD analysis project Ga0182030, IMG submission 121299) | Permafrost microbial communities from Stordalen Mire, Sweden - 812S3M metaG (Illumina Assembly) | ecosystem: Environmental > Terrestrial > Soil > Wetlands > Permafrost | place: Sweden... | reverse complement strand
CCGCGAACAATTTGGTTCAGTTTACTGTCACGTCGAACTTGGTGTTGGCTGTAATCACGCCGCTGGTGGCTGTCACCCCAACGACATATGCTCCCGGCGTGGTGCCGGGGTTGGCCGGAGGATTGTTCACCGGAGGTGGCGCGGGGCTTTTCGCCATACTACCGCAGCCGATGTCCGTACCGGCGACGACCGCAAAGAGCAGCAGAGCCAGGAGCGTCTTCAACTTTCGCCGGCGTGCGGGGACCCCGAAGAAGAGCACTGCCGCCAGGGCCATACCTCCGCCAACCGGCATGATCCGGCGCAGCGGGTCGTGGACCACGGAGGCTGACGCGGGTGTGGTGCTAATCGTGAGCGTCGTTGTCACAGGCGCCGTCCCAGGGATCGTTACCGGAGCGGAAACCGAGCAACCAGGCAAATCGGCAGCGTTTGCCGGAAAGACGATCACGGCGCAAGTGACACCAACCGATCCGGTGAACCCTGCGGCGGGAGTAATCGTTACCGTCGAGGTCACAGTGGCGCCAGGCGACGCGATGCTGGCGGAAGTGGCCGTCACCGTGAAACTAGGTGGGACTATGATGCTAGGTGCAATGACCGTAAAATTGATCTCCGTGCCCGAGAGACTCGTGCCATTGCTCAAGGCTTGAATCCCCAACTGGTCTGTTCCTGCTTGAGTCTGGCTTGTGGTGGAGATGGTGACTGGCACAATGACCGGCGCGGTCTCCGAGAGCGTGGCTGACGGCGGAATCGAACATGTGGGAAGAGGACTAAAGCCTCCGATATTGCAGGTGAGGCTTACGGTTCCTGTGAAGCCCTGGTTCGGTGTGATCATAAGCATCGATGTGGCGCTCATCCCAGCCATAAACGGTGGGACGTTCGTCAGGGCGGTACTGACGAGCGGCTCCGTCAGCAGTGAAATTGGATCAGAGACGCTGGCGCCATACTCGGCATCGCCGGTATAGCTGGCGTCGATGGAGTGTTCGTACGAATTCCCGCTCGTGGGAAGTATGAGGACATTGTTCGCAGTGGCCGTTGCAGATTCTGGTTGAAAGAGTGATAGCGTGATCGTATCGTCTTCATCGCCGGCAAGCGCCCCGGCGATGTCCGATGTTCCGTCTCCATTGAAGTCCGCAACCGCAATCGAACCGCTATCGGTTACTTCCTGCTGACTCATCACAGTCGTAAAGGTTCCGTCGCCATTGCCCAGTAGGGCCAGATTGTTCTTCCCTGCCACCGCCAGGTCGGCGACACCGTCCGCATTGAAGTCGCCCACCGCCACGGTCAAGCCGGAATATCCACTCGCCGGGCCTACGCCGGTAAAGCTCCCATCGCCATTGCCCATCAAGATGATCACCGTGCCATCTGCAGCCACAGCGAGATCCAACTTGCCGTCTCCGTTGAAGTCGGCAATCGCCAGCGCATTGGGTCCAGCGGTCATCGCGATGCTCTCGGCCGAGGTGAAGGTTCCATCTCCGTTGCCTAGCAGGATGCTCACGGAATTGCTATTTTGGTTGCCTACCGCGATGTCCAGTTTGCCGTCTCCGTTGAAGTCTCCCACCGCTACGGCACCGGGATTGGCACCAGTGGGCGACGTCGCTCCGACGATGAAGGTTCCGTCACCGTTGCCTAGCAGGATGGTGACGTTAGAGCCGGTCGTGCCGCCAGCCAACACCAGATCCAGCTTGCCATCTCCGTTGAAATCGCCTACGGCGAAGGCATGGGCAGCGCCGATGGGTTGCGACTGGTAGCCGTTCGTTACTGTTCCGTCTCCGTTGCCCAAAAAAATGGTGACGACGCCGTTGTACAAAGTGGCAAAGTCCAGTTTGCCATCTCCGTTGAAATCTCCCGTCACAATACTGCTGTTGAACTCTCCCGTAATGCCGTTGGCGCCAGGAGCGGTAAAGGTCTGCGCATCCTCGAAGGTTGCATCTCCATTGCCTAACAACATGAATCCATCGCCGAACGCCTGTATTGCGACCAGATCGGTGATTCCGTCTCCGTTGAAGTCTCCGGCCGCAACCAATACGGGAACTTCGACAAAAATCCCCGACGATAGAAAGGTCTCTCCCGTATTAACAGGTGTCAGCGTAGCCGTTGCCAGCACCGTATTGGCAGTGCTCGTATCCACAAACGATACCGGGCCCGTTGGCGCAGCGCCCGCATTGCCGGATACCGTGGCGGTGAGGTTGTAGATCCCCTGAACCCCACTGGCTGTCACGGTCGTTACGGAGGGCGAAGACTTCGCAACGACGGTCACAGACGCGACAGCCGATGAGCTCGCCGCGGCATTGGTCGTGCCCAGGAAGATCGCCTTGTAGCTATGGCTTCCGATCCCGGGACGGAACTTCAGCGTCGCCGTCCCCGCGCCGGTCGACTGCGCGGTACCCAGCAGGTGTATGTCGGTGCAATATTTCGCCGTCGCGTCGCAGAAATTTATCTGACCCGGCGATACTGGGTTGCCTCCGGCGGTGACCGTCGCTGTCAGCGTCACCACGCTGCCAGTCGTCACTGTTGTTAACGCGTTTCCAGCGGAGGTGACGGACAGCGTTGTTATCGTGGAGGCGGGCGCTGCCCACACATGCAGCAGTCCAACACCTTGGCCAAGAGAGACTACCGCAATGAAACACCACAAAGGGCGCAAGAGGGCGAGCAGTTCTCTGCCTGCAATCAATGTTCGCTGAAAATGCATAGATGATCTCTCCCGAGGAACCAGACAGATGCCGATGTATTCGTTAACTAAGTTTGCGCAGACTTATTCCACGCATTTCTGCTGGTTTTTCAGGAGTGTGCGCAAGGATTCTCTGAATCCAAGCCTGGAAGCTCCGAAGAATGCAAATGCACACGAGCACCCCGCTACTGCCGCTGCGTTCATATCGGCCAGTGTTCAAGAATGTCGCCGAGACTGCAATCTAAACTGTCGACAACCGTCATTATGGACTGACCGGAGCGATGCGCAGACCGTGGGTTAGGCTGCGAGTTCTTGAGAAACCTCAGTTCAGAGCCGCAAGCGGAAAGAGCCGGGCAATATAGCTGCGCGAGTGTGCCGTCATGGGGCTTTCTGGATTCCGAGCGCATAGCATAGTTCAGAATCAGTATCCCCAAAGCGACGGGGCGGGTTCTTGACAGGCTTAGTCCCACTGGGACGGAGTGCATCACGAACCGTCTTCCGGGCTCTTGCGAGCCGCGACATGACGGTCCCTATCGGGATCGATAGGACCTCTGCAATCTCTTTGTAGGAAGCTTCCTCCACATCGCACATGAGAATCACTTCGCGGTAAATGGCCGGCAATTCCTCAATAGCGGTTCGAATTGCGGCGATGCCCGAACTGTCGATAAACAGCGATTCAGGAGTGGTGCAAGTTACGAATGCGGGAAGGGTCTGCTCCTCCGAATCCAATCCAACCATCAACTGACGTTCCCGGAGTGGGCATGATTTGAGAAAGGTGTTTCTGAGGATTTTGAAAATCCATGCTCGGAAGTTTGTGCCGGGCTGAAACGATGCGAAGCTCCGAAAAGCCTTGAGGAACGTTTCTTGTACCAGATCCTCGGCATCATGATCGTTTTGCGCCAGCCAACGCGCCAGATTATAGACGGAATTCACCGTGGGCATGGACAGTTCTTCGAATTCTGCGAGTGCTTGATTCCCCTGCGAAGATACCACCCCGCTTCCAGACGTTCGCGTTGGAGCGAAATCACGATGCCTCATTTCATTTCCCCCCGAAGCAGGGCGCACCCTGTCTAACATCGAATCTGATCTGCTCGCTCTGCGGAGTCAATTCACAGAGACTTTTCTTGCCATATCCCCTCCCTATTCCGGTAAGTGCCTGATGAGCATTGGCTTAACACGAAATATATTTTCGGGCGGCCGACTGAGATGCTAAACTTTGCCCAAGGTCCAGTTCAGTATGGAACCATTGCGGCCCAGCTCCGTCGTGCGGTTCGGAACATTTGAAGTCTCGTTCCAGTCGGGCGAAGTTCGCCGCGCCGGAGTGAAGATAAGGGTGCAGCAGCAACCATTGAAGGTGCTGCAGATCCTGCTGGAGCGTCCGGGGGAACTCGTCACTCGGGAGCAACTGCGTACCCGGCTTGGCGCCCGGGAAACCTTCGGCGACTTCGACCAGGCAGTTAACATTGCAATCGGAAAGATCCGCAGCGCACTCGGTGATTCATCTGAAAGCCCGCGCTATATCGAGACTCTTCCAAAACGTGGCTACCGGTTCATCGCCGACGTGACTGTAATCGATGCCGACACCGGAACCGATCGACTGGAATCCGTGGCAGGAATGTCCCGAACCCAGGAACCTCCACCCAATAGTTCGAGCAGTCCTCAACCTGACAATCCACTCCCTACTCCTGCATTCCCGAACCGGTCGGCCACAGATGCGTTGAAGCACCGGCTGCGAACCACCAATGGAACCGCTGTGGCTTTCGTGCTGGCTCTGTGTGTCTTGATGGTGGCCGCGTATCTGGTTCTATCCGGGTTCGGCCGGTCCCCGCATATTCGATCTCTGGCAGTACTGCCACTTGACAATCTTTCCGGCGATGCCGGACAGGATTACTTTGCCGACGGAATGACCGACGAACTGATCACGGACCTGGCGCAGATTCGCGCTCTGCGGGTGGTCTCCCGCACCTCGATAATGATGTACAAAGGCACGCGCAAGTCCCTCCCTGAGATCGCGCGGGAGTTGAACGTAGATGCAATCGTGGAAGGCTCCGTTCTTCGCTCCGGCGACCAGGTGCGCATCACAGCGCAATTGATCCAGGTGCCGGCTGACAAGCACTTGTGGGCGAATAGTTACCAAGGCAATCTTCGTGACACGCTGGCCGTGCAGAATCAGGTAGCGCGCGCCATTGCCGAACAGATCCGGATTGAAGTCACTCCTCAGGAGAAAGCGGCGTTGAAGAAGGATAAACCCATCGACCCCGCGGCTCACGAGGCGTATCTAAAAGGGCGGTATTTCTGGAATCAACGAACCGCTGCCGGATTCAAGAATGCGATCGACTTCTTCAATCAGGCCGTCGCCCGGGATCCAAGGTACGCCGCGGCTTATAGCGGACTGGCCGATACTTACGCTCTCTTGGGAGACTGGCAGTATTCAGTAATGACGCCGAAAGAAGCCATGCCCAGAGCCAAGGCTGCCGCAATGAAAGCCTTGGAATTGGACGACAGCCTCGGCGAAGCGCACGCTTCCCTTGCCTTTTGCCTGGAAGGGTTCGACTGGGATTTCGCGGCTGCGGATAGAGAATTTCGACGGTCAATCGAGCTGGGCCCCGGCTATGCGACCGCGCATCATTGGTACGCATGGCACCTGAGCCTCGTGGGCCGGGGCAAAGAAGCAATCGCCGAGATGGAAAAGGCGAAAAATCTCGATCCGATATCCCCCATCGTCAATGCCGATTTGGCTGAACTCCTCCTCATAGAGCACCTTCCCGATGAATCGATTCAGCAAAGTCTTACCTCGATCGAAATGAACCCTGGCTTTGCTTATGCGCATGCTCAACTGGCTCAAGCGTACATCGAGAAACGCATGTTCAAGGGGGCAGTTCGTGAACTCCAGAAAGCCATCCAGATTTCCGGCGAGAATCCCGCCCTTAGCGCCAACCTGGCTCGGGCATACGCTGGATTGAACAGAAAGCCAGAGGCGGTAGCACTCCTCAACAACCTGAAAAGTAGCTCAGCTCCGGACTATGCGCATGCCATCCATATTGCAATGATTTACACCGCTCTGGGCGATAGGGATGAAGCCATAGTTTGGCTCAGACAAGGTTTTGAAGATCGATTTAATCCGGGCGTTCTCACCCGGCCTTGCTTCGATCCGTTACGATCGGATCCGCGCTTCCAGGGTATTTTGCGCCGCGTCGGGCTTCCAGCGAAGACCGAAAGCACGGAATCCATTCCCGGCCTGCCGAACGGCTGAGAAGTCACCCCACACAAGTCGCTGCGTTCTGCGTAAGTCCGTTGAAACTGCATAAGCAAACCTTCGCGAAACACCCCCGAATCCACAAGCCCCCTCGAACTTCCAGCACGAGGTGCTACCTGCCAAAAATCTGGGTAGGACCCGATGGTACTGCACTCACATGGAACTCCTTGGGTCGAAAGTGTGATCCCGGCAGGACCACGGCGATGTGGACAAGTATTTTATTTCAGTTAGTCGGGAATAAACCGCGCTGAATTTGGTTCGCACATGTGTATGATCCCCCGCAGAACGGATCGCCTGCGGGTAACCGTCAACTCCATTACCACGCCGAACGACAAGAACCGGGATCAGGGACAGGGGGAATTGAATGTACGCATCCGCAATGAAGAATTCAGCTCGCGAGCAGATTCTCACTATCGACCAGGATCAGCATTTCGATAGCATTAAGTATAGGGATCGAACAGCAAGGACCACCGAGGCTGAGAGAGTGGCAGCAATAGGCAGAATGGCTTGCTTCATATCCCATGATCTGCGGAGCCCACTCTCCGCAATCTACGCTAATCTCGAATTCCTTAGTTGCAAGGAAGTTCTCCCGAGCGACCGAAGAGAACTACTCGATGAGGTGCGAGAGGCCGTGGTGGCGATGACTGAACTCATCGACTCCCTGTTGCGATTCGCTCGCGGTGACGGACACAATCCATTCGGACATCACCACGTTGGCGTGGCCGCCGAGAGAGCAGTTGCTGCTGTGAGGCGTCATCGAGCTGTACACGGCGTCTCGATCGATGTCGAAAGACGCTCCATCGCTACCGCGAAGATCAACGCCCGGCGTATCGAGAGTGCAATCTACAATTTGCTGCTCAATGCCTGCCAGGCGACGCAACATTTCAACCCCGAACCCAAAGTGAACATGGTCGTTGAAGCAATTGGCCCAATGATTTGTATCACCGTTATCGATAATGGGCCGGGGGTACCGTCGTCCATCCGCGATACCCTCTTTGATCCTTTTGTCACCTGCGGAAAGCACGAGGGTCTCGGACTTGGACTTGCCATGGTTCGCGAAATAGCAGAGGAACACCTTGGTTCTGTTCAACTGACACAATCTGAACCAGGCAAGACAGTCTTTGCACTGCTGATTCGGGCGCATACCGGAACTGATGCTGATCTGAAAAGTGCTTGAGGGTTGTCTATGGAGGCAACGAACAGGGTGGGACTCCACTGGCAGGTTCGTTCGGTGATTGCTCCGCCAATATCCGAGTTCCAAATTACCGAAACAGAAGAGGAAATATGGAGAGCTCAGCCTGCATCCGAGATCGCTTCCCGACACCAGGCAGCGGGGAGGCTGTGTCCACGTCGTTGGATCGGCCGATCGAGTCGCCCAACATGCCTGCGTGTCCCAGTAGTCTGATCAGGCGCCTGCGCTTTGAGGCTGCAAGCAAGACGCGTCTAATTAGAAAATTGGAAATTTTTGCAGGGGCATGCTTATGAGATGCGGCATACAGCTCGTCACCACGGCCGTAATCATAATCGCCATGGCATTGGCTTCTGTTGGCGCTCGCGCTTCAGACCTGGACGGCGGTGCAACCGATCTTGCCGCGCTTCAGGCCAAGGCGGCACAAGCCCCGCCCAGAGACAGATGCTTCCTCTATGCTGAACTTGTCGGTCAATTGGCGGACCGTGCTGGCCAACAGATTAATTCCGGTGATTCCGACCAAGCTTCGGAAAGCCTCAGACTAATCAGCCAATATGCAGAACAGATTGATTCGGCTATTACCGATGAAAGCAGAAGGTTAAAGGATGCCGAATTGCTCACGCGACGCGCCTCGTTTCGCCTCAGCAACATGTTACGCGGTGCCTCATATGAAGATCGGCCGCTTTTGGATGCGACTCTCAAGCTCGTGTATCGGGCCCAGACGAATCTCATGATGCAGGTTTTCAAACACTGAATTGCGCCTGGCATTCTCTTGTGAGAACGTCGATCTTCTCTTCCATGTTCAGACTGGAGCTCCGGTGCTGAACCGTTCCTATCTACCTTAGCTTCGACCGTTTTCCAGGCAAATTGGGCGTTTCAATGTACGTTCCGCGCGAACGCCAGAGAAGTCGGGTTGACCTACCGTCGATCAGCGATTGTGTGGCTGCCAAGTCTCTTGCCACCCCATCAATTTCAGCCAGCAAAGACCCATTGCCTTGAATCCGCATATAAGTCCCTGCTCCTATGACCTCTTCTTTCTGCAAGAAGCGGGATACTAGGGATACCGAATTTTGTGGAAATTCGTTCCCCAAGGAAGAACCCATAGACAACAGGGGAATCTATAGACGAGAGGGAAATCGCTCATTATCAGAGGCTTACGGGACAAGTCTAATGAATGCAGGAACATGGCAGATTTCGGGGGCTAGTCTTCGAATCCCTCCGCGCTGACCGTTCATTATCCGCGTTTACGGGTTCGCACGAGTCTTACGAGCATCGAGAGCGAGGCGCTACAGTTCCCTCGAGGTGAATGACGATTCGCAGTACAGACCGTTCCGCGAAACGAGTTTGTGGCTCGGACACAATACCGACAAATGCTGGGTACCGGAACATACCACTCAGCACCAGAAGGTACAACAACCGCAGATCTACAAGTTCAGTAATACCAACAACTTATACTTATTCTAAACCGCTTATCGAATGAGGAGGCGGCACTGAAAAGGCTGCACGAAACGCACGGATCTGGGCGGCCTGTTGGACATGAGAAGGTTCACCGGTTTCGTCGAATTTAAGTGTTGATGATTGAAGATTCATTCCGAGTTTAGCGGCCCAGGCAGCCGTCGCGTTGGACCCCGCACCCCACCAGATGCGGCCCCGCAGGCCTTCAGATTACGGCTCAAGCCGCAGCAGACCTGGCGGATTAGAAAACATCGGGTGCGGTGGTGGTGTGATGGAATTTCAGAAATTGGGCGTGCAGGAAATACCCTCCATCGCCGGGGAGGCCGGGGAGGTTTTCAAGAGGCTGCCCGGTTGAGCCGTATAGAGGATCGCCTACCAGGGGATGGCCGATGGATGCCAGATGGATTCTGATTTGATGAGGGCGGCCCGAATATAGGCTCACGTCAAATGTTGTTGTGCTTGCGATGCGTGTCCTTGACATATAGTGCACATCACCAAAAATATGAGGCGACGACGTGTGGTGGACCGGGAATACCGTCGATGACATTGGTCTTCAAAATAAGCTGAAAACTCTTTGTGCGCCAATCGCTTGGAGCTGACTTTAGACCCTGTTCGAGGAGTTCTGAGCTTGAGACAAATTCGCCCGCAGTTTGTGTTCCAGCAACGCTGGGGCCGGCAACGGAGACGACGAACTGTCCAGTCTTTGAGTTAACGAGTCTGGTTACGAGCCCATAATCGACAAAGTTCTTTTGGGTTGGCTCCCCTTCGAAATTCCAAGTTCGCCCGGATGGACCCTGCTCCTGGATTCCGACTCCCCAGACGAAAGCGAAATGGAGATCTGAATTCATCTCCAAAGTCCACCGATTGTTGAAAGCCCCGACGATGACCGAAGGAGACGTGCGTAGATCCTGGAAGGAGTAGTCGTTGCCAATTCTGAGTTGGTGAGACTTTTTCATCGCAGTGAAAAGATCCGAGATTGGCTTCGCGGCTTCTACGTCGCCGCCTGCCACTCCGTAGCCTGAATAAACCTCCATGTCCTTCCAGGCAATCACCTCATTCGGATTGAGGGGAAGCTGTTGGTTGTCCCGTTGATCCTCGGTAGTGAACGTACCCGGATGCGTTCTAGAAAACTTCTCGTAGAGATCGATCTTCGGACGGTAAACCACGGGCCGGGCCAGGCAGATGAGGATCGGGTGCTGTGAGTTCAAGGCAGGAGCCCAAAAATATCGGCGGCAACCTTAACAATTGGACAAACGAAGATATGGCAATTGCCAAGCGTTTGGTCTCGGCCTATCACCAAGTGCAGAAAACTATCACGCAGGGAGATTTGTACCGGCTCATTTCTCCGACCAATGGCAGCGAACTCTCCTCCACAGAGACCGTCTCGCCCGACAAATCGCAGGCCGTATTTTTTGCCTTTGTGCATTCGACACAGGAGGGGCGCAGTTTAGCGCGCGCCATCACTGTTCGTACGAAGGAAGCAAAGATGCGCCACCCGACGACAGACAATGAGGCGGTCCTATTGGCAAGAAACAGATCAGAAGTCCGTATCTGGCAGATGCCTTCAAAGGAGATTACATTGCCCACGACATCTTCGGTGTCGTCCGGCAGCGCAGGCAAATACATGGAGTCGCGCCGACTGAATTTCAGCAGTGTGCCCAGTTTCTCCTTAGCCCTCTCCTCGCCCCTCCGAATCGGAAGAATGCGGAGCAGCGACGCATGTGCCGTCCTACCAGGAACCAGATCGCAGGACGAATTCAGGACCGCGAATTTGGGCATCCCCGCGATGCGTTCCCCATAGAAATACGCTGCCTCGCTTTGAACGATGTCACCCTGCAGGACGGAGAACTGGTCATCTGGGGTGTCGAATCCGAGGGCCGAAGTCTCGCCGTAGTCAATCGGCTTGCGGACAATCGCGTTCACCGCGTTCCAAACTTCCAGCCGCCCTTTCGTGCCAGCCAGCCCATTGGAAAATGCCTGAACAGCTTGAATCGCCTCCTCGCTGTGCGAGATCGACCGCAATTGCCGTTCAAGCTCTCCAAGTGACGATGCCATATTTAGAACCGGGGCCTCGGAATCGCAGCATTCTCCAGATTGAATCCGTCCGAAGCCTGTGCATCCATCTCTTCCTGAGTCAGTTGAAACGCATCGTGCCCGTCGCGCGTCGGCAAAACAGGAGACCCGGCAAACAAGGCGGCCGAATGGATCAGAAGTTCGACATGCTCCTGATCGGGATGCTTGGCGACAACTCTGGCAGCCTGGATAATGACGTTCAAACCCTGCTGAAGCCGACGCACATCCGCTGCCAGTCCGACGAGATGCTGAAAATCGGCGTCGCGCAGGACACGGTAAGTGACACCCTTGCCGACGAGCGTACCAACTCCGTGCTCGGGAATTTCCTCAAGCGTGGTGTTTCCCCCTTTGCGGAACTTCTCAAACGAGTTCCAAGTCGGTCCTGGAACAAGGGCCAAGGCGGAAGGGCGTGCAAGTGTGGTGGACATGGCGAAACCTCCACGAGTAGATTAGCATAATTCCAACGATAATCCAACGGAATCGTTGGTTTTACGTTGTGGTGATTTAGCGTCGAGATCACGGAGAAGTCGAAACACGAAGGCCATCGTTGGCAAATTTCTTACTAGGTGCGAACTGCGCGCTGAGTCCAGGGACGAATCCGCTCCGTTCGGCGCGGGCTGAGATTACCCAACCGCGCTGGAGGTGTTGAAGGCACCTGCAAGTTCACCGGCGGAGGCGCGCCAGTTCGGGATGAATCATCAGGAAGTGATGGGCTGATTCCACACGATCAGCCCATTGGCCACTTGGTTGTAGTTTCGCCCGCATTTTGCCCGCAAATAGTGCCCAGTGGGCCGTTTCTGCCGGTTGTGCCGGTTCCTAAGTACTGTGCCGTCTATATTTTGCGGTTTGAGCTATTCCATGGCATGGAAGAGGTCATCGGTTCGATCCCGATCAGGTCCACCAATTAAATCATAGACTTAGAGACACTCTCACTCCTCACCTT
>Ga0182030_10022940_pt1 | contig 11581 bp, 12 predicted proteins | sample 812S3MmetaG_FD_121299 | JGI IMG/M metagenome (GOLD analysis project Ga0182030, IMG submission 121299) | Permafrost microbial communities from Stordalen Mire, Sweden - 812S3M metaG (Illumina Assembly) | ecosystem: Environmental > Terrestrial > Soil > Wetlands > Permafrost | place: Sweden... | reverse complement strand
TCTCTAAAGGGCCGTCGAAGACTACGACGTTGATAGGCTGGGTGTGTACGCGCAGTAATGCGTTTAGCTAACCAGTACTAATTGCCCGTGAGGCTTGACCATATAACACCCAAGCGATTTGCCCTAACGTGCAAATCGGGTATGGGTTTGGACTCGATTGCGACATATGTCGAAAACAAATTGTACGAATTCGCGGAGGGGCTGAGCCATGACTCGGCCCCTTTGCAACCGGTTTGCCTGGCGGCCATAGCGAGTGGGAACCACCCGATCCCTTTTCGAACTCGGAAGTGAAAACGCTCTGCGCCGATGCTAGTGTTGGCTTTGTCAATGCGAAAGTAGGTCACTGCCAGGCTCTTGATTTGATGATATAAAAACCCTCACTGACGAAAGTTGGTGGGGGTTTTTTCGTTTTGCACATCCCGTCGCGCGCCGGATCGCGCAATCCCGGCCAGCTAACCATCGGGCGGCTCTTGGCCTCTCGGTCGTTTTGCAAGTATCCTTTGTTCCACGCTACGGGCTGGGGAGCCTGCAGCCGCAAAGAGCCTTGGCAGCCAACAATATGTAGTTCCCTGATGCATCGACGCTGCGAAGCCCGGATTCGAACGAACTGAACGCTACACGATTTGCGATTTACTGCCTGATCCAAATCTGGGGACGTAGTCATGCTGAAGAGACTTTCATTTGCCGCAGTCATTCTCCTATTCGTTGGAGTGACCGATTCCTTCGCGCATCACGCGGTCCAGTCGGAATTCGACGTCACGAAATTCACGGTACTGAGGGCGACACTCACCAAAGTCGAGTGGCTGAATCCGCACAGCTACATGCATTTCGACGTCCTCGGCGAGGATAAATCGGTTCAGCACTGGAACATCGAGACGGGAGCGCCAATCGCGCTGCGCCGCGCGGGCATTGCGAGCCGCGACGTTTTCAAGATAGGTGAAACGTATGTACTGCAAGTCCATCCTGCCCGCGATGGATCGTTCACGGGACTGATGAACGAAGTGACGTTACCGGACGGAACCAAGGTGCAAATCGGCTCGCAGGAGTCGATCAGCGGCGGCGAGCAGAAGTAGATGCTGAGTACATCCCCAACGCTGCCCAACGTACGACCGGCGATGATCTCACTGATGGCGGCGATAACGATCGCAGGGGTGTGCTGTGCGGCGACCGCGGCACAAGCACCGCCGGCGCCCGAGCGCGCGCAGGCCGATCTGACCGGCTATTGGACGCAAGGCCTCAGCCGCGGTCTTCCAATTTCAGATGGAGAAGAGCCCGCAGACTCCAAGGTGATCAAGGCAGTCATCACGGTGCGCAAGGGCAAAATCCAAAATTTGACGAACGACAATACGTTGATCGCCCGGTCTGGCGACAATCTGCCGGTATATAAGCCGGAGTTCTGGGGAAAGGTTCAAGACCTGGATTTCAGGGGCAACAAAGAAGATCCCAGCACGCATTGTATGCCCCCGGGCGTTCCGCGGATGGGTCCGCCCTTGCGCATCATTCAGACGCCGCAGGAGGTCATTTTTTTCTACCCCGGACAGGCTTCTCATCACGACTTTCGCATGATTCATACCGACGGTAGGCCGCACAATCCGGCGAACCTTCTCGACGATTCATGGAATGGGGACTCGGTGGGGCGGTGGGATGGCGACACGCTGGTGGTCGAGACGATGGGACTCAGCGAGGATAGCTGGCTCACCGCTTATGGAACTTTCCACTCCGATGCATTGAAGGTGACCGAGCGATTCCGCCGCGAGGGCAACCAACTCAATTACTCCGTGACGGTGGAGGATCCGAAGGTTCTGCTGAAGCCTTGGGTCACGCAAACCATGCTGCGTCCGTTGCCCATCAATGCGGGCGAAGCGGCGCTCGCCGAAACGCTGCCTTGTTCGGAGCGGGATTCCGACCATATCGTCGGGCCGGAACGTGAGGGCTGATGGAATGACCCGGTTCCTGATCCGATGCAGCCACGCGGCCGGTTTGCGGCGGTCTTCGACCGCGGCGCTCCTATTGTTCGCGGCAGGTTCCGTTCTTGCTCAACCGCCGCAGTCTGCACCGCGCGCCCCGTCGTCGCCTTACGGTGCCGGCGCCGAGGGCGCGGCTCTCGTTATCCGAAACGCAGCCGACGCGCTCGGTATGGTTCGCGGGCTCGGCCCCCGCGAAACCTTGGACGCGATCAACCGCCTGCAATTCACCGCCGAGGGGACTGAGAAGAAGTCGCGCGTTCGCGTCACGGTCGCGATCAGCTTGCATCAAGAGGCGGTACGCATCGACAAGATAAGCCAAGAGGATGGCAAGACCTATCGCCGCGTTCAGGTGGTCGCGGAGAATCGCGCTTGGGATGAAAAAACACCGGGGATCGACCCCACTCCCGCTCCTTCCCAAGCGAAGCAGCGACGTTTGTATCTGGCCATGTTGCCGCAGGGGTTCTTGCGAACGGTGTTGACGGCACCCTCGAAAGAAGTCGAGGTGGTGGGCAACGGGGCGGGCGCCACGATCAGCTTGCCGTATCAGGGGATGCGCTTGCGGGCGACGCTCGATGCGGATTATCGTCCGGCGAAAATTCAGGCAGTGCAGTCCTCGAGAGTCGTCGCTGAAATGGATTTCGAGAACTACAAGGATTTTGATGAATACGAAGTGTTCTTTCCGTCTCGCATCGTTGAGAAGCGCAATGGAACCATCGTGTCCGATCTCAAGGTGACAGAATTTCATACCGCACCGTATGTGGTGTTCGACGTGCCACCGGATGCGGCTTCGTCCTCGAAGTAGCACAACCGCCCAAGATGCAATTCCTAAGCTGGCTCCAGGATTTGGACATCAGCCAGTGGGTGGCGGGATCGGACTGGGGATATCCCATCTTGCTGAGCATTCATTCGATCGGCATGGGAACGGTCGTAGGCATTCTTGCGATGTTCAACCTTCGGGTGCTGGGCTTTCGCCGGGACATACCTTTGCTGGCGCTGGGCAAATTCATGAACGTGGCTTGGGTCGGTTTCCTCATCAATGCCACATCCGGCCTGTTGCTGTTCATGTCCGCCGCGACTCGGCTGATCGCCAATTGGCCCTTTCTCGTGAAGATGGCTTGCATCATCATCGCCGGGCTGCTTTCGTGGCTGCTGTGGCAGTCGCTGATCAATGATGATCTGCGGCGGTCGCGCTCGTCGGCGGACCTCCCCGCCAATCCACATTTGGACAAAGGCTCCCGCATCATCGCAGGGGCGTCGTTGGTCACGTGGTTTGCTGCAATCACGTCGGGCCGCCTGATCGCTTACGTGATGGACCACGCTCTGCTAAAGGCCGGGCTGTGACCTTCACATTCTTTTTGCGATGGGCGCACGACACCTGGCTCGGGCACATGGCACGGGATATCTGGTGGTTTTTTACCGCGGGCTTAATAATTCATTTCACCGGCCTGTGTCTTCTCATGGGCGCCATGCTCATCATTGACCTGCGTGTGCTCGGGTTCGCGAAAAATATCCCGGTGGCGTCAGTGCTCGGCTTCCTGCCATGGGCTTTGCTAGGTTTTGGTATGAACCTCGCAACGGGCATCATGTTCTTCACTTTCGACCCGTTTGCCTATTGGCACAACCCTGCGTTCAAGATCAAGTTGTCTCTGATCGTCCTGGCGGGACTAAACGCGCTTTGGTTCGCTCTCTTGCAGCACCGTAAAGCGCTGACTCCTGATTCGGGTACGGCCCCTGGCATGTTCACCCGCGTGAGCGCGGGTATTTCTCTCGGGCTTTGGATCCTCGTCATTGTTGCGGGCCGGATGATCGTCGCATTTCAAGGATCGCCCAACTTGTTCTATTGAGCCGAAATTTAGGATTCGGACACTGCTGGCCAGGCATCCACAGGCGCTCGACGAATTTTGTGCACTGCCGCTCAAGAAAAAGTGACGTCGAATTGCGCCGTCAGCGTTTTCCGAGAGGCGATAGCGAAAACTCCTGGCTTTGGCCGCGCAGCCGCGCAGGCACAATGGCCGCGTGTAACTAGCAGGAGAAATTCGATGAATCAAGCACTTAGTGGCATCAGAGTGGCAATCCTCGCAACGGATGGTTTCGAGCAGTCGGAATTACTGGAGCCGCGGCAAGCGCTGAACGAGGCGGGCGCAAATACAGAAATCGTTTCGCTCAAGAGCGGTGAGATCAAAGGTTGGAATCACAAGGACTGGGGCCAATCGGTCACCGTGGACAAGACCATTGATTCAGTCGACGCGAAAAACTTCGACGCACTGCTGCTGCCCGGCGGCGTGATGAATCCCGACACGCTTCGAATGAACTCAAAAGCGGTCGCCTTCGTGAAGGCATTTTTCGCGGCAAAGAAGCCGGTGGCGGCGATTTGCCATGGTCCGTGGACCGTTATCGAGGCAGGAGCTGCCAAGGGCCGTACGCTGACGTCGTGGCCGTCGCTCAAGACCGACGTGCAGAATGCGGGAGGCAATTGGGTCGACCAAGAGACCGCAGTTGACGGCAATCTTGTCACGAGCCGTAATCCAAAGGATATTCCCGCCTTCAACCGGGAGATCCTGAAGTTGTTCGCGACCGCACATTCCCGCGCGGCTTAGGGCCAACAGCTCGAGGGTGCGCGGCCAGATTACGAGTGCCCGGTGGCTGCGGCGCCAAGTTAGCCACAAACAAGTTAGCCACAAAATCGAGGAAGCTGATGTAGGCTAGAGCTGGAGGCCATACCACAGGAACATGAGCATCAGAGCATTCATCGAGGCGCCATTACAGGGGAAGACCTCGGTGGCGCGCGTGTTTTGGCTGTACGGCATCGTGGGTTCCCTGCTGTATAGCTGCCTGGAATTCCTGATCGATCCGGGCAGTGCGGGGCTTTTGCGAACCTATACGCTGGGCGGTGCGCTGCTGACTCTGTACGTGATCGTCGCCACCTATCGATGCGCCGTGAATTGTCGCTCGCCGGGCATGGCGCGATTCGTGCGCGTGTCGTCCGTGATCTCGCTGTTGCTGCTGCCCGTGATCACCTACCTGGAGTTGAGCGGCGCGTTGAGCACCGACCTCTCGCAACTCGAGCAGCTGAACTTATAGGCCGCCGGCCTATCGGATCTGTGTCATCGTATGAGCGCTTCGCGCAGTGATCCGGCTAATTAACAACGTGGAGCGACAAGCATGCGCGTAGGCCTAATGACCCGCGAGTATCCGCCCAATGTCTATGGCGGGGCCGGGGTCCATGTCGAATATCTCTCAAAAGAACTCGCCAAAACAATTGAGGTCGATGTTCACTGTTGGGGTACCCAGTCGTCGGATGTCGGCAACCTTCACGTCCATGGCCTCAAGCCCGATCCGAAGATCTCCGGCGACCATAGGCAGAAGTTTGCCACCGCGATAGATGCCCTTGCCCTGAACCTGGCGCAGATGAAGGAACTCAGCAAAATCGACATCGTGCATACCCATACTTGGTATGTTTCGATGGCGGGGTTCCTCGCCAAAAAGCTCTATCGGGTGCCTTTTGTGATGACCACGCATTCCCTCGAGCCGCTGCGCGCCTGGAAAGCCGAGCAACTCGGTAGCGGCTATGCCTTGTCATCATGGATGGAGCGCGCCGCCATTCTCGACGCCGACGCCATCATCGCGGTGTCGAAGGGTACGAGAGCCGACATCATCAGGGCCTACCCGCAAGTAGAGCCGGATAAAATTCATGTCATCTATAACGGCATCGATCTCGATGAATATCAATACACCGATGATGTGACGGCGCTCAAGAAGTACGGCGTCGACCCCAACCGCCCCTATGTCCTCTTCGTCGGGCGCATTACGCGCCAGAAGGGCGTGACCCATCTCGTCGACGCCATTCCGCACTTGCCTCCCGGCACGCAAGTCGTACTCTGCGCCGGCGCGCCCGACACCCCGGAGATCGCCGCGGAAATGCGCGCAAAAATCGAAGTGCTGAGACGGGACACCCCCGGGAGTCATGAGGCTGCCCTCGAAAATTTTGCCCTCAACGGCGGTTACTCGATCGCCACGGGAGATCCGACCCACACCGGCCATAACATCGTATGGATCGAACAGATGGTCACGAAGGAAGAAGCCATTCAGCTTTATTCGCATTGTGCAGTGTTCTGCTGCCCCTCCATCTACGAACCCTTCGGGATCATCAACTTGGAAGCCATGGCTTGTAAGGCCCCGGTGGTCGCCTCGGCGACCGGCGGCATCCTGGAGGTGGTGGTGGAAGGCAAAACAGGCCACTTGGTGCGGTGGGATTCCGATCCCAACACCACTTTTCCGGTCGACCCCGCCCAATTCGCCCGGGATCTCGCCGCTCAAGTCACCGATCTTCTCGACGACCCCGCTAAAGCCCGGCGCTATGGGGAGGCAGGCCGCAAGCGGGTCGAAGCCACCTTCTCTTGGTCCGCGATCGCCAAGCAGACCATGGAGCTGTATCGCAAATTAATCGACGAGCACGAAAGCCAATCGGCCCAGGACTCGCGACCTCCGGCGCACGCCCGTGGTGACACTGGATCAAACCACAGATAGGATTGGGCTGCGATTGGCGCTGCCGATCGCAAAAAAACAACTAACGGGGTGGATCATGAAGCGAATACTCTCGAGCGCACTGTGTGCGTTCTCGGTCTTGGCCGCGACCGCAAGCTATGCGGCGCCCAGCGGGGCACCGAAACCGATGATCGTCTCGGCGGTCAACGCGACCCAGCTTGCCGTTCTTGCGGGCAATACGCGCCCCGAAGCCAATGCGGCCAACGATGAAGGCGCTGTCGCCGACTCCCTTCCTCTGCAGCACATGTTGCTGCAATTGAAGCGCTCGCCGGAGCGCGAGGCGGCGTTGACACAGTTGATCGATGATTTGCACGACGCGAAGTCGCAAAGCTTTCATCAATGGCTGACACCAGAGGATTTCGCCGCTCATTACGGCGTCGCCGCGCAGGACGTCGCGACGGTCGAGAGTTGGCTGCGATCGCAAGGCTTTACGGTGAATGGCACGTCGGCGAGTGGTTTAACCGTCGATTTCAGCGGTACCGCGGCGCAGGTGCGCCAGGCGTTCCGCACCGAGATCCACAATTATCGCGTGAACGGCGTGCCGCACATAGCGAATTCCAGCGACCCGCAAATCCCGGCTGCCTTGTCACCGGTGGTGGCGGGCATCGTGTCGCTGCACGACTTTCGCCCCAAGACGCAGTTGGTCAAGCGCCAAGCGAATCCGGGCTACACCTACACCGGGCCCAACGGTACCAGCCACGCCTTGGTCGCCGGGGACATTGCGACGATCTATAACTTGAAACCGCTGTTCGCTGCCGGTTATTCCGGCAAGGGTGAATCCATCATGGTGGTGGAGGACACTTATTTGTATTCCACCAGCGATTGGCAGGTTTTCCGCGACACCTTCGGCCTGACAAAGCCTTATCCCTTCGGCTCGTTGAGCCAAGTGAGCCCGGCCGGCGGCATTACCTGCACAAATCCCGGGTTTCAAGGGAAGAAGTCGGATCCTGGGTTCGGCGACGACGGCGAGGCGGCGATCGATGTGCAATGGGCGAGTGCCGCCGCGCCCAACGCAGCGATCGTGCTCGCGGCGTGCGAGGACACGACCACGACATTTGGCGGCCTGATCGCGCTGGTCAACGCACTCGACGGGCCCGCCAAAAACCTGCCCTCGGTCGTTAGCATCAGCTATGGAGAGGCCGAAGCGTTAAACGGCCAGAGCGCGAACTTGAGTTACTACTTTGCGTACCAGCAAGCAGCCGCGGAGGGCGTGTCGATATTCGTGTCCTCCGGCGATGAGAATGCCGCCAGCGCCGACGGGGGTAGCCCGGCGAAACACGGTATCAGCGTCAGCGGCTTTACCTCGACACCCTACAACGTTTCGGTCGGCGGACTCGATTTCGGCTACACGGCCTTCGGCGTGGATCCGTCGATTTATTGGAGCGCGACCAATAGTTCGACTTTCAGCTCGGCGTTGACCTATATCCAAGAGATTCCCTGGGACGGGTCGTGCGCTTCCACGCTGTTGGCGGCGTCGTTCGGCACGACGCCCGCGGCGTTTTGCAACTCGAGCGACGTCACCGACACCACCAATCCGCTGAATTATTTTTTGAACGCGTTCGGCGGCAGCGGCGGCCCGAGCGGCTGCGCGCAGGGGACGCCGTCGGTCGCCGGAGTGGTGAGCGGAACCTGCAGCGGGTACCCGAAACCCTACTGGCAAGCCGGTTTGGTGGGCAATCCGCGCGATGGCGTGCGTGATATTCCCGATGTGTCGCTGTTTGCTTCCAACGGCATTTGGGATGCCTACTATGTCGTATGCTGGTCGAATCCCAACGTGAATGCCGGCGGCGGATTTTCGTGCACGGGCGTTCCCAGCACCTGGGCCGGCTTCGGCGGCACGTCAGTGTCGTCGCCGATCATGGCGGGAATTCAGGCACTCGTGAATCAGAAGACCAAGAGCCGCTGGGGCAACCCCAACACCGTGTATTACGCGATGGCGCACTTCGAATACGGTTCTTCGGGCTCCTCGACCTGCAATTCCACCACGGTCGATAAAAAGGCCAACCGCTGTGTCTTCTACGATGTCACCCAGGGCGATAATCAGAGTGCCTGCAAAAAATTGGATGGCACGGCGATCGACTGTTTCATCACCAAGGGAGACAAGTACGGGGTGCTCTCGACTTCGGACAAGAATTTGGTGCCCGCATATCTGACCAACGTCGGCTGGGATTTTCCGAGCGGCATCGGCTCGGTCAACGCCTACAATCTTGTGATGGATTGGCCGGGCGGCTTCTAGGTCGAGTGGCGCTGCGAATTATTCGCAGCGCCAACCTCTACGCTTTCAGCGATGCCATGTCGATGGAGAAACGGTATTTCACGTCGCTCTTCAGCATCCGCTCGTAGGCCTCGTTGATCTTCTGGATGGGGATGATCTCCACGTCGGCGGTGATCTTCTTCGCCGCGCAGAAATCCAGCATCTCTTGTGTCTCGGCGATTCCGCCGATGGCGGAGCCAACGAAATGCCGCCGGCGCATGATCAAAGGGAACACGGCAATGGAGAGGGGATGTTCCGGTGCGCCCACCTGCACCATCGCGGCGTCGCGCTTCAACAAGTCGAAATAAGGGGCGAGGTCGTGCGTTGCGGCGACGGTATCGATGATGAGATCGAAGCTCTGCGCATGCTCAGCCATTTGTGCCGCGGATTTCGACAGGATCACCAAATCCGCGCCGAGGCGGCGTCCATCCTCGACTTTCGAGGCAGAGGTGGTGAACAGCGCCGTACTTGCGCCCATGGCGTGGGATAGCTTCACGCCCATGTGGCCCAAACCGCCGAGCCCGATGATGCCCACTTTCTTTCCCGGGCCGGCTCCCCAATGCCGCAGCGGTGAATACATGGTGATGCCGGCGCACAGCAGCGGCGCGGTCGAGGCGAGATCCATGCCGCGGGGCACCCGCAACACATAACCTCGATCGACGATGATGCTGTTCGAGTAACCGCCGAAGGTCTGTCCACCGATGACCTTGTCCGTGCCGCCGTAAGTTCCCGTCATTCCCACTTCGCAATATTGCTCGAGGCCTTGCTTGCATGAGGCGCACTTGCGGCATGAGTCGACGATGCAACCGACTCCGACTTGATCGCCGACCTTGAAATCGCGCACGTTGGCACCGATCGCGGCGACGCGGCCCACGATTTCATGTCCAGGAACCGCCGGGTATTCGGTAAAATGCCATTCGTTGCGGGTGAAGTGAAGATCGGAGTGGCACACGCCACAAAACAGAATGTCGATCTTGACGTCGTTCTCGCCGACGTCGCGGCGCGCAAACGTCAGCTGGGAAAGCGGCTTATCAGCCGCCGTCGTGCCAAATCCCATGTAGTGGGGCATCATCTTTAGCCGCCCGGCGCGTCGCTGGTCGAAACTTTTGGAATCTCTCGAGGCGGCGGCGCGGCGCGTGTCAGCACGTCATTGAAGTAGCGGATTTGCATGTCCCCGGTCAGCAGTTCGTGAATTTCGCCGGTGACCCCGTTCTTGGTGCGCCAAGCGACGTATTCCTCATAGTGGCGCCGCGTGGTCCATCGCTGCGCGGAGATCACATCGTCTGGCACATCTTGGTTTTGTCGGATCGCGACCTCCTCGCAACCGGCGTGCTCCAGACTTTCCGGCAACAATTTGCTGATGAGCGCGATGAGATCCTGGGCACGCCCGGGCTTGGTGTTGAACTGCGTGATGATGTTGATGCTCATGGGCAAATCGTCCGACGGAATGTACATCAGTTGAGTCGGCCAAAGTAGCGGCGCCCTGTCGGACAAGACCGCGAATGCTCATCCGTCCTACATGCATACGCTGATTCTCCCCCTTGGCAAATTGGCCGCCGTGGTTCATATAGTCGTTAAATGGTGCTCGCTCCGGCACCCATCACTGGGGATTCCAATGCCCGACAAAGTCATGAATTCAGCTACGCCTCCTCGACAGTCCGGGCCTCGTCAGGGTGAGCCTGGCCAGGCCGGCACCATAGGCGACGGGGGCAATTCCTCCCTGTCGCAGAATGCTAGAAACGACGCTAGAAACGACGATGGGGTCACTAACCCTCGGGACGGTCGCGGACCGCTGAGGCGGTGCGACGATCAGGCCGCCAAACTGCCGCTTCGGCCGCCGCATTGATGGCAAAATGCCGGCATGCCCGGCAGTCAGGATTTCGCCTCTGATCCCCGCAACTTTTCCGCGCTGATCAGCCTCAATGGTCGTCATGTCGCTCGCGATGAGGCGACCGTGTCGATTTTCGATGGAGGTTTCGTGGTCGGCGACGGGGTGTGGGAAGGGCTGAGGTTGCACCGAGGGACTTTGCTGTTTTTGCCGCAGCACTTGGATCGGCTTTACTGGGGCCTCGCCCAGATTCGGTTAGACCTTGGGCTCGACAGAGCGGCTTTGACTGCGGAGCTGCACCGCTTACTCGCCGCCAACGCCATGCAGGATGGCGTGCACATCCGCGTGATGGTGACACGCGGCACGAAGTCGGCCCCGAACCAAGATCCCCGCAACGCCATCGGTCCGCCGACCGTCGTGATCGTGGCCGAATACAAACTGCCCGACCCCGGTTTGGCGACGCGCGGCTTGAGCTTGCGTACTGCCTCGATTCGTTGCTCACCCAAGCACATGTTTGATATGCGCTTGAATTCCCACAGCCGCTTAAACCTCATCATGGCGCTGTTGGAGGCGATCGAAGCCGGCGCGGATGAAGCGCTGATGCTAGACCCGCATGGATACGTGTCGAGCTGCAACGCGACGAACTTTTTTTGGGTTAGAAACGGCGAGGTCATGACCTCGAGCGGCGAGTATTGCTTCAACGGCGTCACGCGCAGCAATATCATCCGCCTGTGCGAGCAACACGATATCCCGCTTCGACAAGGTAACTTTGCGTTGGATGACGCAACGGCCGCCGAGGAGGCATTCGTCACGGGGACCTTCGGTGGTCTCACCCCGGTGCGGGAAATCGACGGGCAGCGGCTGCCAGCGTCGCTGCCGGGACCGGTTACCGAGCAGTTGCGGCGGCTGTATGAATCGCTGAAGGATGCGCAGGCGGCAGGCTGATGGATACGTCCGCCTTGCACGGCGCCCGTTCACACGGCGCCC
>Ga0182030_10022938_pt1 | contig 11582 bp, 10 predicted proteins | sample 812S3MmetaG_FD_121299 | JGI IMG/M metagenome (GOLD analysis project Ga0182030, IMG submission 121299) | Permafrost microbial communities from Stordalen Mire, Sweden - 812S3M metaG (Illumina Assembly) | ecosystem: Environmental > Terrestrial > Soil > Wetlands > Permafrost | place: Sweden... | reverse complement strand
GCACCAGCCGACGCAGCACCAGCCGAAGAGGGATGACGACGCAATGCCAAAGATGAAGACGGACAAGGGCGCCGCCAAGCGGATCAAGATCACCGGGACCGGCCGCCTGCGCCGTGACCAGGCATTCCGGGGCCACAACTTCGAGACCAAGAGCAGTGTGCGCACCCGCCGCCTGGGCCGTGCGGCCGACGTGTCCAAGTCGGACGAGAAGGCAGTGCGGAGGATGCTCGGCATCTGATGTGCCGGGCCACGAACTAACGAGAAGAGAGGAGGACCCCCGATGGCCAGAGTCAAGCGATCCGTACACGGTCGCAAGCACCACCGCGCCGTGCTGGAACAGGCGAAGGGGTACTACGGCAACAAGAGCCGTACCTACCGGTCGGCCAACGAGCAGCTCATGCATTCGATGCAGTACGCCTTCCGGGACCGCCGCGCCCGCAAGGGTGACTTCCGCAAACTGTGGATCCAGCGCATCAACGCCGGCGCCCGCCTGCACGGCTTGAGCTACAGCCGGCTCATCAACGGGTTGCATCTGGCGGGAATTGAGGTCGACCGCAAGGTGTTGGCCGATCTGGCGGTGACCGACCCCGACGCGTTCGGTGCGCTGGTCCGGGCCGCCCAGGGCGCGCTGCCTGCCAAGGAAACTGCCGAGGTCGTTTCCTCCTGAGCCAACAGCTGGCGTTCACGCATCGGCGGGTTCGTCGTCTGCGGAGCCTGCTGCAGAAGCGCTCGGCTCGTTGGTCCGAGCGCGTGTTCGTCGCCGAGGGTGCTGAGCTCCTGCGCACAGCGCTGCGGGCGGGCGTGGCGATCGAGTCCGTGTATCTCGCCCCCGAGGCCGAGAACGACCCGATCACCCGGGAGACGTGTCAGCAGGCGCTCGAGACCGGAGCGCGGCTCTTTATCCTCGCTGCGGGCGTGCTCGAGCGGGTGGCCGACACGGTCACGCCGCAGCCCGTTCTGACGATCCTCCCCATGATGGACAACGACGTGACCGGGGTCGATCGACGGGCCGCGGCCGAGGAACCCCTGATCGTCGTGCTGGTCGACGTGCGCGATCCCGGCAACGCCGGGACCGTCCTGCGGACCGCCGATGCCTCCGGGGTCAATGCGGTCATCTTCAGCGGCGAGTCGGTCGATCCGTACAACCCCAAGACGGTGCGGGCGTCCGCCGGATCCCTGTTCCACGTCCCTTTCAGTGTCCAGGCCGACCCCGTCGCCCTCGCGGCCTCCCTCAAGGCTCGCGGCTACCGCACCTTGGCCACCGTGGCACGGGACGGCGACGATTACGCGACCCTCGACTGGTCCGTGCCCACCGCACTCTTCCTGGGGAACGAGGCAGCCGGCCTCGGGGCTGAGGTGCGCCAAGCCGTCGGAGGGGCTGTGGGCATCCCGATGGACGGCCGGGCCGAGTCCCTCAATGTCGGCGTGGCCTGCGCCGTGCTGTGCTTCGAGGCGCTGCGACAGCGCCGGTGCCCGGCCGTGGGTTCGGGCCCATCTACCATTTCAGTCTGATGAGCGAACCGATCGGGAGCGACTTCGAGCTGATACTCCGCGACGGCGCGGCGGCCATCGCCGCCGCCGCCTCGACGGACGCCCTGGCGCAGGTGGAGACGGACCTGTTCGGCAAGCGCTCCGTCCTCTCCGGTGCGCACCGCTCGTTGGGGTCGCTCGACCCTGAGCAGCGCAAGGAGGCCGGACGCCGTCTGCACGAGGTGCGGGCGGCCCTCGAGTCGCAGGTGGCGACCCGGCGCACCGCCCTGGCCGACGCCGAGAGGGCCGACCTGTTGGTAGCAGACCGGCTGGACCTGACCGAGGTCATTTCCGATCAGGTCAGGTCGCCGGTGTCCCGGGGGCACCTCCACCTGGTGTCGCAGACCAGGGACGAACTCGAGGATGTGTTCGCCGGAATGGGCTTCGAAGTGGCCGAGGGACCCGAGGCCGAGACGGACTGGTACAACTTCGAGGCGCTGAACATGCCCCCGGACCACCCGGCCCGCGGCACGTTCGACACCATGTATCTCGACATCGGCGAGCCGGAGACGGTGCTTCTGCGCACCCACACCTCGCCCGTGCAGATCCATCTCATGGAGGAGGCGGTGCGCCAGGGCACGCTCCCCATCCATGCCGTAATGCCCGGCAAGTGCTTTCGGCTCGACACGCCCGACGCCACCCATCTCCCGGTGTTCAACCAGATCGAGGGTTTGGTGGTGGACCGCGGGATCACCTTCGGGGACCTGGCCGGCACCATCCAGACGTTCACCTCGGCCTACTTCGGGGAGGGCATGCGGTCGCGCCTACGCCCGGCCTACTTCCCCTTCACCGAGCCGTCGGCGGAGTTCGAGATCACCTGCGCCATCTGCCGGGGCGAGGGGTGCCGGACCTGCTCGAACATCGGGTGGGTGGAGCTCGGTGGGTGTGGCATGGTCGACCCGGCCGTCTTCACCGCGGTCGGGATCGACCCTGACGTGTGGTCCGGCTTCGCGTTCGGCTTCGGCATCGACCGCTTGGCCCTGATGCGCCATGAGGTTCCCGACCTGCGGCTCTTCATGGAGAATGACATCCGATTCCTGTCCCAATTCTGATTCCCGTCCCCATTCTGAAAGACCTTCGTGCGCGCTCCGCTCAGCTGGCTCCGTGACTTTGCACCATTCCCCGACGACATCGCGGGTCTGACCGCCGCGCTCGATGACCTGGGCCTGGTCGTCGAGGAGGTCGAGCACATCGGCGAGGGGCTCGAGAGCATTGTGGTGAGCGAGGTCACCGAGATCACGCCGATCGAGGGAGCCGACAAGATCCGGCGGGTCGTCGTCGAGGCGGGGGACGGTCCCCTCGAGATCGTCTGCGGCGCCTCCAATTTCGCGGTGGGCGACCGGGTCCCCCTGGCGCCCGTCGGCGCGGTGCTGCCCGACGGGACCGCGATCGGCCGCCGCAAGATGCGAGGTGTCGAATCCAACGGGATGTTGTGCTCGGGACGGGAGCTCGGCCTCTCCGACGACGGTGCGGGTCTCCTCGTGCTGGGCGAGGACATCCCCGCATCGCCCGGGACCCCCTTGACCGAAGCGCTGGGACTGCGCGACACCGTGTTCGACATCACGGTGGAGGGCAACCGGCCCGATGCCTGGTGCATGGCCGGCATCGCCCGCGACCTGGCCGCCCGGCTCGGGCTCCCCTTCACCCTGCCCGAACCGCCCGCGCCGCCGCCCAGCGGGCGGCCCGTCACCGACGCCGCTCGCGCCTCGGTGGAGGACCTCGACCTCTGCCCCCGTTTGACGGTCGCGGTGCTCAGCGACGTCGTCGTCGGCCCCTCGCCCCGGTCGATCGCCCAGCGCCTCACCCTGGCCGGCATGCGACCGATCAACAACGTGGTCGACGCGTCGAACTACGTGATGCTCGAACGCGGGCAGCCCACCCATCCCTACGACGTCGAGCGGCTCGGTGGGCCCGGGCTCATCGTCCGCCGCGCCGAACCCGGGGAGACGGTCGAGACGCTCGACGGCGTCACCCGGACACTGGGGGACAGCGGTGCGGACTGCCTGATCTGCGACGGTGAGAACGTGGCGGTGGGGGTGGCGGGGATCATGGGTGGGGCGTCGTCGGAGATCGCGGCGTCGACGACCGAAGTACTGCTCGAGGCGGCCTACTTCACTCCCATGGCCATCGCACGCACCTCCAAGCGACTGGGCCTGCGGACCGAGGCCTCGGCGCGTTTCGAACGGGGTTGTGACCCCTGGGGGATTGACGCCTGCGTCAATCGTTTCAGCCAGCTGCTAGCGCAGAGCTCGCCGGGCCTCACGGTCCACGACGGCATCATCGATATCCGGGGTGCGGTACCCGAGCCGTTCACGCTGGCCGTCCCCCTCGCCCGGGTGCGGCGCCAGGTGGGCGTCCCGCTCACCGCCGAGCAGATCGCCGCGCTCCTCGATCCCATCGGATTCACCACGACGGCCGGCGCGAGCAGTCGGGCGGACGCGGACGCGGACGCGGACGCGGACGCGGACGTGGAGGAGCTCACCGTGCGGGTGCCGACCAATCGGCCCGACGTGCGCCCCGCCCCTTACGGGATCGACGACGTCATCGAGGAAGTGGCCCGGACGTTCGGGTATTCGAACATCCCCCCGCACACGCCGACGTGGCCGGAGCCGGGCCATCTCACCGCGTTGCAACGGTCGCGCCGTCTGGTCAAGAGCGTGCTCGGCGGCCTCGGGGCTTCGGAGGGCTGGACCAATACGTTCGTCTCGGAGGAGGACCATCGCCGGGTGGGGCTGCGCGGTCCGGCCGTGCGGGTGTCCAACCCGCTCCTCGCCGAGGAGCCCTACCTCCGCCGCTCGCTCATGCCGGGATTGTTGCGGGCGCTGGCCTACAACGCCGACCGGCGGCAGGGATTCATTCGCCTCTACGAGGTCGGCGTCGTCTTCTCGCACCCCGACGAGGGTGGGCCCCGCGTCGTGGAGCGCAGCGGTGCGGGCGGATCGCAAAAGGCGTTGTTGCCCGTCGAGCGCGAGCTTCTCAGCGCAGTGTTCGCCTACGACGACGATGATGCCCGGTCAGCGGTCGCGGCGTGGCGTGTGCTCGCCGATGCCTTCCGGGTGCGCGGAGTCCGGTTGGTCGCGCCCGGACCGGGAGACCTGCCGGCGGTCCTGGCCGGGCTGCACCCCACACGGGCGGCGCAGCTGGTGGCGGACGGCACGGCCATCGGCGCGGTGGGGGAGATCGACCCTGGCGTGGCCACCGATTTCGGGCTCACGCACGCCAGCGGGCCCGGCATCGTGGCGCGGCGGATCGGCTGGCTCGAGGTCGACCTGGGCCTCCTGTTCGACGAGCGGGTCGTGCCTCGCCGGGCCATGGTGGCAGCGGCCGTCAGCCGCTTCCCGTCCTCCGATATCGACCTGGCGCTGGTGGTCGACGACGGCGTGCCGGCCGATGTGGTGGCCGACGTCCTCGGTGCGGCGGCTGGCGACCTCCTCGAGTCGGTGACGCTCTTCGACGTATACCGGGGAGCGCACATCGGCGAGGGCACGCGCAGTCTCGCCTTCCGCCTGCGCTTCTGTTCGCTCGACCACACCTTGACCGACGACGAGGTGGGCGCGCTGCGGGCCCGGTGCATCGACGCGGCCGTGAGCGAGCTCGGCGCCGTCCTGCGCTGAACCAGGTGCGCGTGTGTCAGGTCGATCCGGGCGACGGGACCGCGTTCGACGCCTGGTACGCCATTTTGCAAGTCACCGACGAGGAGCGCTGGGGCGACCCCGACGGGGGGTTGAGCCGCCGCGAGGTGCATGCGGCGGTGAGTCGCCACGGTGGCGCCGTGGAGTACCGATGCCTGGCCGCCCTGAATGCGTCGGGGTCCACCGTCGGTATCGGACTGTGTGAGGTGCCGCAGCGGGACAATCGGCACGGGGCAACGCTCGACATCCGGGTCGCCCCCACGTACCGCCGCCGCGGCGTCGGGTCGTTGATCCTGGCCGAGGCCGAACGTGGTCTCGCCGCCGCCGCCGCCGCCGCCGCCGGCCGCTCGGTCGTTTCGGCCCTGGTCGAGGTTCCCCTGGCCGCGGTCGCCACAGACCCCTCGAGTCCGTTTGCCCGACGGAGCGGCTTCGTGGCCACGCAGACCGGGAACCGGCGCACCCTGGTGCTACCGCTTGCACCCGGCCGCCTGGCGCGCCTCCGCAGCGAGGTGGACCGGGCTGCGGGCGGCTATGTCGTCCACACCTTTCGGGCACCGTGGCCAGGAGAGTATCTCGACGACCAGTATGAGCAGAAACGACGGATGTCCACCGACGAACCCTCGGGGGACGATCGGCGCGAGGAGCAGGTATGGGATGCGGCGCGGATCGAGGAGTCGGAGGCGTGCATGGCCGCCCAGGGCAAGGCGAGGGTGGTGGCCGTCGCACAGCACGTCGGGTCAGGCCGTCTGGTGGCCTTCTCCGAGCTGGCCCTCCCGCAGGATCACCCGAGCGAAGCGTGGCAGCTGTCGACGCTGGTCCTGCGTGAGCACCGGGGCCACCGGCTCGGCTTGGCCGTCAAGCTGGCCACCCTCGAAAGCCTCGGGGCTTCGCTTCCGGCTGTGACCCTCGTCGTCACCGGCAACGCGCAGGAGAACGCCCCCATGATCGCAGTCAACGAGATGCTCGGCTTCGAGGTGGTGGCCAACGGCACGTTCTGGCAGAAGCAACTGAGGATCTCGGCGTGACGATAGGCCCGCAGGTAGAAGAGATAGACCCCCACGACGAGGCTGCGTTCGACGCCTGGTTTGCCGTACTGCAGGCGACGGACGCGGAGCGCTGGCCCGCCAAGCCGGGCTGGCAACGGGTGGAGCGGATGGCCATGGCGCTCGACGGCGACGGTCCCGAAGAGCATCGATTGCTAGTGGCCCGGGACGGTGCGGGCGTCGTGCGCGGCATCGCCGACCTCGAGCTCTACCGTCGCGAGAATCCGGAATTGGCACGGGTGGAGCTGCGGGTGCTCAGCGACTCCCGCCGGCGCGGCATCGGCAGCAGCTTGTTGGCCGCGGTCGAGCGGCTCGTCGTGGCGTCGGGCCGCACCCAGCTGGGCGGAATGGACGAGACGCCGGCGCGCGCCGACTACCAGGACGCTGCCGGCCCGTTCGCGGCGCGCCACGGCTTCACGTTCGCCCAGGAGATGGTGCGCCGGGAGCTGCGGTTGCCCTTGGCCCGGCGCCATGTCCGTGCGCTGGCGGACAGCCCCAAGGCGAGACCGCCCGGTTACTCCCTGATCACCTTTGCCGACCGCTGGCCGGACGAGCTCATCGAGGATCGCTGCGAGCTGGGCCGGCGGATGTCAACCGACGTGCCGATGGGGGAGCAGGAGCTGGACGAAGAGGTCTGGGACGCGGCGCGGGTCCGCCAGATTGAGGCGGCGTTCGCGGCCCAGAACCGGGCCAAGGTGATCACGGTGGCCCGGCATGACGACTCGGGGAGGCTGGCGGGGTTCACCGAGATTGCCGTGCCGCGGGGAGCCTCGGAGTTGGTTTGGCAACACGACACCCTGGTCAAGCGGGAGCACCGTGGGCACGGCCTGGGCTTCGCCATGAAAGTGGCGAACCTGGCGGCGCTCGAACAGCGCTTCGCCACGGCTCGGTGCGTGAGCACGTGGAATGCAGCCGAGAACGCGCCCATGATCGCGGTGAACGACGAAATGGGGTTCGAGGTGGTGGCCCGCTCGAACTACTGGCTCAAGAAGCTCGGGTAGAGCCGGCTGGGTCACGAATCGAGGAAGCGCAGGACAGCCAGCACCCGGCGGTGATCGGACTGGGAGACCGGAAGGTCGAACTTGGTGAAGATGTTGGCCACATGCTTCTCCACCGCACCGTCCGAGATGACCAGCGCCGTGGCGATCGCCGCGTTCGATCGTCCCTCGGCCATGAGGGAGAGCACCTCCTTCTCGCGTGTGCTCAACACGGAAAGCGACTGTGTCCGCCGTGACGCCCCGAGGAGCTGAGTGATCACTTCGGGGTCCAGTGCCGTCCCTCCGGAGGCCACCCGTACCAGCGCCTCGACGAAGTCGCTCACGTCGGCCACCCTGTCTTTCAGCAGGTAGCCGATACCCGACGCGTCCTCGGCCAACAGCTCCGCGGCGTAACGAGTCTCGATGTACTGGGAGAACAGCAGGATCCCGAGCCCCTCATGCTGGCGGCGCAGGTCGATGGCGGCCCGCAGGCCCTCGTCGGTGAAGGTCGGCGGCATGCGGATGTCGACGATCGCCACGTCCGGCCGGTCCCGCTCGACCGAGCGGCGCAGCGATTCAGGGTCACTGACGGCGCCGGTGATGACGAAGCCCCGATCCACCAGGAGCTGGACCAGGCCGTCGCGCAGCACAGCGGAGTCTTCCGCGATGACGACGCGGAGCGGGCTGGGCACCCGGTCATCCGTTGTGCTGCTCATTTAGGCGTGCAACGGCAGATCCACGGTGACCACAGTGGGGCCCCGGGGCGGGCTGGCGATGTCGAGGCGGCCGTCGACCGCGTGCACCCGGTCGGTCAGGCCCGCCAACCCGCTCGAGGACGACCCCACCCGTGAGAGTTGTGCCCCTCCCGTACCGTCATCGCGCACGACCACCCGCAGCCACTGCCCGTAATCCGTGCACATGATGCTGGCGTGCGAGGCATGGGCGTGCTGAGCCACGTTGGCGAGCAGCTCGGCTACGCAGAAGTAGGCGATCGCCTCGATCGCCGGCGTGGGGCGGTCATGGAGCGTGACGGTGAGGTCGGTGGGAATGGTGCTGCGCGCGGCCAGGGTGGACAGCGCGCCTTCGAGGCCGACATCGAGCGCGGGCGGGTGTATCCCGCGGGCGAGGTCGCGCAGCTCGACGATGGCCTCCTTGGCCCCGCGGTGGGCGTCGTCGACCAGCTGGCGGATGTGGTCGAGCTCAGTTCTCCCGCCGACCCCGCCGACCCCGCCGACCCCGCCCCCGACCTCCGCATCCCCGATCGTAGCCAGCTTCTCCTTCGCCATCCCCAGGCGCATGGCCAGGGCGACCAGTTGGGCCTGGGTGCCGTCGTGCAGGTCGCGCTCGATCCGCCTCAGGGTTGCCGCCGACGAGTCGACCGACTGCGCCCTCGCCCGCTCCAGTACGCGGACCCGCGCCGCCAGGGCATCGGGAGCGAGCAGCACCCGCATGACACGGCGGTCGAGGTACACCACGACGCGCACGGCCCACGGGGCCGCGAACAAGAACACGATGCCGGCAAAGAACACGCCGACACCGTGGAGGAACCCGTTCTGGCCCGCCGAGAAGAAGCCGGGTCCGAACACGACCTGCGGCAGCCCGAAGACGGCCACGCGGTTTCCCGCCCCCGCTCCACCCCACACCGGGTACGTGATGCAGAAGAAGGCGTCCCACCAGGCGGCGAACCCGACGAGGATGCCGAGCGCGGCCAGGGGAACTTTGATGGCGAGATACGCCATGGAGCGCCACCCGGTGCGGTCGCGCAACGCCGATTGGAGCCAGCCCAAAAAGCCCGGGCGTGCCACGAAAGGCTCGGGATCCTCGATCTGCTCGTCGAGGAGCCCGCGGGCGAGCTGGCGATGGAAGCCGCCGAACCCCCTGGCCATCCGGACCGAGAGCGCCAGGACGGCGAGCCCGAAGAACGTGATGGCCAGGACCATGCCGGCGAAGAGGGTGCCGGCGACGCAGACAAAGCCGGCGGCGGCGAGGGGAGCGCCGATGGCCAGGAAGGAGAACTCCGACCACGAGCGCCTGGTGAACGGTTCCCGCCAGATGAGGCGGGCTATCTCCTTGGCCCGGTCGGAACGACCGTCCATGATCGTCGTCACCATCTCCTTGGACAACGCCCGCACCCGACTGCCGACGCCATCGACCTGCTCACCCACGTGCTCGGTCGGCCCCGGCATCATGCGTCACGCCGACTGAGTACTGCGACCCCGATTCCGAGCGCCAAGGCGCAGTAGAGGACCATGAAGAGGAATCCGGTGGTGGCGGAGAGCTGACCGGACTGGGGGATCACGGCGGCGATGGAGTTGGCCAGGATCGACAACGGGGCGAAGCGACCGGGATTGCCGTCGCTGTTCAAGGTCTGGAGCAACACCGGCAGAAGGAAGACGACACCGACGTAGGCCGCGATCGCGCCGGCGGTGTTACGGATGATCACCCCGAGACCGAGACCGAACATGCCCAAGAGTGCCAGAAAGGCGCCCGACAGGAGGAGCGCGCGCAACACCCCGGGTTGGCCCAAGCTGGCCACCGGTACGCGGCCGGAGAGGATTGCCCGGCCGGTGAAGAAGCAGGTAAAGGTCAGGATCTCGCCCACGACCAGGGAGATAGCGCCGATCACGGCAACCTTGGCCCCGAGGAACAAGGGTCGGCGCGGGGTGGCGGCCAGGGAGGAGCGGATGGTGCCGCTGCTGTACTCGCCCGTGATCATCAACACGCCGAGCACCCCGATGGCCAGCGATCCGATGGCCAGCCCGCTCAGCGACTGGTTGGTCGAGTCGAACCCGCGCGCGAGCCCACGACCGTGATGGTGGAAGCTGTTGGTGGCGAGGATGGTGACGAGAAGCGTCCCGGCCACGGTGGCGAAGAGCGTCCGCCCGGTCGACCGTATTGAGCGGAGCTTGGTCAGCTCGGCGCCCACGGCTTGTCGCACCCCGTAGCCGCCGGCGGGCATGTGCCGGGTTGCCAGATTGGTCATGACCATCTCTTTCGTCTTGCTTTCGTTGGCTTGCGTTCGGAGGAGCGAGTCAGGCGGCCGAGTGGGAGTGGGCCTCGAACTCGACCGCACTGTGGGTCAACTCCATGAAGGCGTCCTCGAGCGAGCCGCGGAGCGGTGAGAGCTCGTGCACGGTGAGGCAGCGGTCGGTCGCCAGGTCGCCGATCTGGGCCGCCGTCAAGCCGGTCGCCATGATGGCGCCGTCATCTTCCATTCGGGCGACCGCTCCCGCGTCGTCGAGCGCGGCGAGGAACAAGGCGGTCATGGGGGTCACCAGCCGCACGGCGTCGAGCGATGCGCGCGCGGCGAACTCGCTGACGGTCGTCTCGGCAATGAGGGACCCGCGGCCGATCACCACCAGGCGCTCGGCCGTAAGCGACATCTCGTTGATCAGATGGCTGGAGACGAACACCGTCCGCCCTTCGGCGGCCAGGTCGCGCAGCAGGTACCGGGCCCAACGGATCCCTTCGGGGTCGAGGCCGTTGATGGGCTCGTCGAACAGGAGCACGCCGGGGTCCCCCAACAGGGCGCTGGCGATCCCGAGGCGTTGCCCCATGCCGAGCGAGTACTTACCGGCCCTCTGGCCCGCCACCTCGGAGAGCCCCACGATGTCGAGCACCTCGTCGATGCGCGAGCGAGGGATCTCATTCGACCTGGCCAGGAAGCGCAGATGGTCGTAGGCGCTCCGAGCCGGGTGGAAGGACTTCGCATCGAGCAAAGCGCCGACCTCACGCAGGGGCCACCGGAGCTCCGCGTACGTGGTGCCGTTGACCCGGGCCCATCCCGACGTCGGGTTGTCGAGCCCCATGATCATGCGCATGGTCGTCGACTTCCCCGACCCGTTCGGGCCCAGGAACCCGGTGACCACGCCGGGGGTGACTTCGAGGCTCAGGTGGTCGACGGCCACAGTGCGGCCGTAACGCTTGGTGAGTCCCTCTACGACGATCATGGGTCCAAGGTAAGGAATGACCGCGGCGATGAACATGGCGCCAGCGGGCGTCCCTCCCTGGGGCTACCCCCCGGCGCTACCCCCTGGAGCGCGCCGGCAGACCGCCTCGATGTTATGGCCGTCGGGATCCCGGACGAAGGCGGCGTAGTAGTCGGTGTCGTACTCGGGGAACACCCGCGGCGCGTTGAGCACCTCGGCACCGAGAGCAACTGCGGCCTGGTGGAATCCCTGCACCTCGTCACGGCTGCGGGCCGCGAACGCGAGGTGGAGCTCGCGATCGTGGGGCCGCTGGGCGGGGATGATCCAAAAAGAGCCTGGCCCGGGACTGAAGAATCCAACCGCGGCACCGTCGCGGTGCCCGGGCCGGATCTCCAAGGGCGCCAGGACGGCCTCATAGAACGCGGTGGAGACCGGGACATCGCTGACTTGGAGACTGACGTGATCGATCAT
>Ga0182030_10022937_pt1 | contig 11583 bp, 8 predicted proteins | sample 812S3MmetaG_FD_121299 | JGI IMG/M metagenome (GOLD analysis project Ga0182030, IMG submission 121299) | Permafrost microbial communities from Stordalen Mire, Sweden - 812S3M metaG (Illumina Assembly) | ecosystem: Environmental > Terrestrial > Soil > Wetlands > Permafrost | place: Sweden... | reverse complement strand
ATGACCTTTAGTAATTAAGTCTTTTCTTAACTTGGGGCTTCTAAGTACTTCAGCGATTGCTTTTTCAATTGACGGCACATCCAGCGGATCAAAGTACTTAGCAGCGTTGCCATATATTTCAGGTAGACAAGTGGCGTTACTACTAACGACTGGTGCTCCGTGAACCATGGCTTCCAGGCCTGGTAATCCAAAGCCCTCACTGAGCGAGGGGAATATATAAGCTTTGGTATTTTCATACAACCATCTCAGTTCTGCTTCCTCAACAAAACCACTGAAAAATACATTATGTACTCTGTTCTTGGTTACGCCCTGCTTGATCTTTTTATAAGCCTCATTTTCCTTGCCAGCTAAAACTAGAATTAGTTCAGGGTGCTTTTTTTGTAATAACGCGAAAGCCTCAATTAATCTTTCTAGATTTTTATGAAGGAAGGGCCGGCCGACATACATTATAAAGTCTCTGTTTCTAAGCTCTAGAATTATTTTAGCTTTTTCCTTAATTTTGTCAGCTGCTTCATACGTCACGATAACTTTGGATTTTCTAATACCACTAAAATTAATTAGATCATCTTTGACAAAACTCGACGGGGTAAAAATACGAATAGATTTTTTAGCTACTCGCTTCATAAGCTGAGAATATATTTTTTGTCTGGTTTTAAAAACAGCAATATTTTTAATAGGGTTATTAAATCTCAGTGTCGTCAAGTCATGAATTGTTGTTACAGTAGGGCCGCTGTATAGCGCAGGCTGCTGCGGGAAGGTAAAATGGACAAGATCAGGCTTTAGCTCACGTATCTGGCTTCTGAGTCCTGTCTGTTCGGCAAAGGTAAATTCTTTATACGGACAAGACACAGCCTGAAAGTTTTTATTAGTTGGTTTAAAATCATCCAGATCGTTAGTTTTAAGCAGTAAAAAGTATGAGTTAGTTTTATCTATCTTTTGAAGATACTCAACAAGCTTTTCAACATACCTGCCACTGCTGGTCTTATACTCTCTAGCATCAATTACGATTCTACTCATTTCACTCCCTTAATTTTCCACCAATATGATCTTAATTTTCTTAGCGCCTTAGCATTTGGTGGTAAATCATGCACCATTAAACCCCAAATATAGTCGTCCGATACTTGTCTATTCTTCTGTATTTTCTTTCTTTTAGCAAATGCGTCGCGCAGTAAATATGTCGCATGGGCATCACCCTTAACTGCTTTCCAGCCGTCTCCCCTCGTAAATGCTCTACCAAAAAACAATAGTCTAGCTAACATAAATCTCCAAGTAACCTTGTATAGATATTTTCGCGGTACGTTTTTAACGAGTAGAAGTGGCAGATTCTTCATCGTCTGATAAGTAGTAAAGCCTTTAATCTTGCTACTGGTTGCTCCGATTTGGTGATAAACAACTGCGCCGGGTTCAAAGACAACTTTCCAGGCAGCCAATTGGGCTCTAAAGCTTAAATCGACATCTTCATAATAGGCAAAGAAATTATTGTCTAGCAGTCCAATTTCTTCAAGCATCTTAACTCTATATAAGCTAGCTCCACCACTAGCACCAAAAATCTCTGTGTCTTTATCATACTTATTAATGTCTGATTCGCCTCTACCTCTAGGGTAAGGTAAACCCCAGCTTGTGTAGTAATCTCCCGTGCTGTCTATTTTTTCCCCTGAGCCATCTAGTATTTTGCTGGTAGCAATACCCGCTTGCTTTTTTGATTCCAGACAAGCAACTAAATTCTCCAACCATTTGTTATCGGCAACAGCATCATTATTAAAAGGTGCTACAAAATCCGCGTTCATTTCGATTGCTCTTTTAAACCCTTGATTAACAGCCCCTGTAAATCCGGTATTTTCCTTATTTAGAATAACTTCAATTTTGTCCTTATACTTATTAAGAATATTGAGGGAATTGTCTACAGAACCATTATCCACTACTATGATCTGGGTTTCTATAGATTGAGAAAGCAGGGAATTAATACAATCCTCTAAACTATTTTCACCATTCCAATTAGGTACTACTACAACTGTTTTAACCATCGACGAAACCAATCATTTACTCTATAATACCTCATACTGTAATGATGAAACGCATATTTTCTAAGCAGAATAGAGCGCTGCTCAGCGAGCTAGTACGCACAGATTTCAAACTAAGGTACCAAGGTTCAGCCCTCGGCTATGCTTGGTCACTACTGCGCCCTCTTTTTATATTTGCAATTCTGTACGTTGTTTTTGTTAAGTTTTTAAAACTAGGTAACGGCATACCGCATTACCCAGTCTATCTGTTACTTGGTATAGTTTTGTGGAACTTTTTCTTTGAAATGACAATGCAAAGCCTAGGCTCAATTGTTGGACGAGGCGATTTAATAAGAAAAATCCGTATACCTAGATGGATAATTGTACTCAGCAGTAGTATTGGTACGGTAATAAATCTATTACTAAACCTCATCGTAATTGCCGTTTTTATGTTTTTCGGCCATGTTGGCTTACTAAGTACTATTGTTAGGTTTCCGTTTATATTAATAGAAATTTACCTGCTCGCGTTTGGCCTATCCTTATTTTTATCGGCCGCATTTGTTAAATACCGCGACATCAGCTACATCTGGGAAGTAGTTTTACAGGCTGGATTTTATGCTACGCCAATACTTTACCCACTATCACGCATAACTAACGTTACTCTCCAAAAAATCATCCTTATTAACCCGCTCGGACAAGCGATACAAGATGCGCGCTACAGTATAATAACTCACTCAACTACGACAGCTCACGGCATTTTCAAAGGTGGTTGGCATCAATATATCCCATTTGCGCTTGTTCTAATCATATTAGTTATAGGCGTTACATACTTTCGAAGTCAGGCAAAATACTTTGCGGAGAACATTTAGGTATGGATGAAAGCGCTGCCGTAAAGATAGAGAATGTTAGTAAAACATTTAAACTGCCTCACGAAAAAACCACCTCTATAAAATCAGCGGTAGTTAATTTCTATCGCAGAGATAAGTCGTTTGAGCTGCAAAAAGCCCTTGAGGATATCACCTTTGATGTCAGAAAAGGAGAATTCTTCGGAATAATAGGCAGCAACGGTAGCGGCAAGAGCACTTTGTTAAAATTGCTAGCTGGCATATACGTACCATCTCGAGGCAATATCAATGTCATCGGCAAATTAACTCCCTTTATTGAATTGGGTGTCGGCTTTAATGCTGAGCTGACTGGCCGGGAAAATGTATATCTCAATGGCTCGCTGCTTGGTTTTTCTAGAAAAGAAATGCAAAAGATGTATAAAGATATAGTAGATTTTGCTGAGCTCGAAAGATTTATGGATCAAAAACTAAAGAACTATTCTTCAGGTATGCAGGTTCGTTTAGCATTTTCAATTGCCATCAGAGCACAATCAGACATATTACTTATTGACGAAGTTTTAGCAGTCGGCGATGCAGGTTTTCAAAAGAAGTGTTTTGAATATTTCTACGACCTAAAAAAGAATAAAAAAACAGTTATTTTTGTTTCCCATGATATGGACTCCATCCAAAGATTCTGCAACCAGTGCGCCTGGTTAAAAAACGGTGTATTAATGGCCATTGGAGATTCTCAAGAAGTCGTTGAGAAATACAGAGAGAATATATTCGACGAAGAGTCTAAGAAACTTCAGAAACAAGTTAACAGTAGTGTAGTCACCGATTTATCAATGAAAATTAAAGGTGATACCATCTTTAGTCCAAACGATAAGGTTAAATTGAACTTCAGCTATAAATTACTAGAAAAAAGAGATGTTGAGTTAGGCGTATCCCTTTTAAAGGATGCAATAACTTTTGGCAATACATCTAGTAAGGGGATTAAACTACCAAGTGCGCCGAACACATATGAGGGCGAGCTTGAAATTGACCTGTCTTACCTAATGGGCGGACAATATGAGGTATACTTCGGCTTATTTGATGTTAAGTCGCGCAAAGAACTGGCCTTTAAAAATAATGCTGTGACATTCTACATTTCCGATAAAGGCAATTCACTAAACGGCATAGTAAGACTAAATTATCATTGGAACAAACTGCCAGGTAACAAAACACATGATAGAAAAGGGTAAAACTAATAATGTCTAATTACACTAAAAGTTACTTTGACGAGTCCAACACCAACCATTCGTGGTACAAAGCCTATACTTTGATAGCCGCCAACTCCAAAGTGTTGGACGTTGGTTGTAGTAGCGGAAATTTTGGCGAGGTGCTAATAAAAAGAAAAAATTGTGTTGTTGATGGCATAGAACTCGACAAGGATGATGTTAAAAGAGCTGCTAAAAAATTACACAGAGTATATCGCTTGAACGTTGAAAGCGATTCCTTGCTGAGACTTAAAGATAAATATGACTATCTGTATTTTGGGGATGTCATTGAGCATCTGTTTAATCCGTTAGCAACTTTGAAAAAGGTAAAATCGCTGCTGAAACCCAATGGATCAATTATATTTTCTATTCCTAATATGGGTCACATATCTGTTCGGCTTGAACTACTAAAGGGCAACTTTGAATATACAGAGACGGGACTACTGGATAAAACACACATTCGTTTCTTTACGCTCGATGAAGTGAAAAGAGTCTTTAACGAATCTGGCTATGCAGTAGAAAAGTTAGATTATGTCGAAAAAGACTACCCAAAAAAACTAATCGATCAAATACTCACAAAACAAGGCCTAAAAGCCAACAATAAGTTCTACGAGATGGCAGCCCAGCCTGCGGCTAGCGCTTTTCAATTTATCGGAGAAGCAAAAGCCAACACCGCTATAAAAGCTAAGCCCCTAAAACAGTATGGGCCGGTTGATCACTTTGAAACCTTTTATAATGACACAGTCGACTCTTACAAAATGCAGCTAGAGCAAAAGAATAAGCTAATAGAAGAACTAGAAAATAGGAAAACCTTAAATCAAAAAGTTATACTTCGATTAAGAAAAAAATAAACCTGTCTAACTATCGTTTCTTGATCACGCGCCTAATTTGTCTCTTGATCGGTACCGGAACATATTTTTTTAAAAGCAAAGTTGAGGTTTTGGGCTTTACGTAATGATACTCCGCGGTTTGTTTCTTTGACTTAGACGGATCAACAGTGTCGATGTATTTTACTAACGGCAAGGTCGTGTTGGACCATTTATATGTATCACGGACTTTTTTAATATTCTTTTTATAGACTTCAATATTAGCTTTTATCTCTAAAATGGCCTTCGACATTGCATTATCATCACCAATGTCGACAGCTACACCCAGGCTATCCTTTGCTATAACATCTGCGAAGTAGTCTCCTTTAGTTGCGACTGTCGGAAGTGTAGCGTATATATGGTCTAATACCCTTGTTCTATGAGAGAACTGGGCTTCAATAGAGTCCTTGTGTGCATAAATTGCGGCATCGGCTTCCAAAAGATAATTAATTCTGTCTTCGTAGCCAAGCCAGCCCTCTAAAAAGTAGACATTCTTATCAATTAAATCTAACTTTTTTGCCAGCTCATATGTGCGATTAGTTTCAGACATTCCTGGAGGTATATCTTTATTTGGGTGCTTTGTACCAAGAAAAACAAGCTTTATATCCTTATGTGTCGTTAGTTTCTGCATAGCTTTAATTGGAGTCGTGCCATCGAACCAATCCCAGATTCCACCAGTCCAAACGATCACAAAATCTTCTTTTTTAATACCAGGCACTACACCCTTTAAAACATTTTTAGTATGTTCAGGTGTATCATCATTAATGCCCATAGGCGCTAAAACAAAATTCTCATAAATATCTTGCCCTCTATATTTACTTGGTACTATAGAATTTCCGCCAAATGCAAAACCAATCCACCAATCTAACTGTCGAATATTTGAGCACGTAAAAAGATCACCAACTTCAAAGAATCTACGATAACTATCTACCGACATTCTGAATTCATTATCATCGATAGGAGTAATCTTATTATCCTTAAGTAGCATAGAAGCCAGAACCTCGACTTGAACAGGTGCATATAAATCAAAAATTATTAACTTCCCGCTTGCCCTGGCATAGCTGATCATATCCTCATTCAGCCACATAGCTAGTATGAAATCATGTTCGTCAAAAGCTTTGTGGAACTTTTGTACGTCGACATGCTTAAGTACATAATTAGACTTTAGGCTGGATTTTGGATTTGGACTATATACACCTAAAGTGACAGAGAAATGCTTACCTAGTTCATTGGCAATATTATGGTATCTAATGCCAGGCCCTGCCATTATGTTGCCTACAACATCGTGAGACAGTATCAAGACTCTTTTCTTATTCATCTTCCTTCATTCTCTCAAGTTCTTTAATAAACCTTTCAGGTAATTTGTCTGCAGTCCAAGAACTAATCATCATACTTCTATGTTCTCTATAGTATATATCTTCTTGAGTCGGATGATTACTATCAGCGTACCAAGGCAGATGCCTGGCCGTATATTTGCCAGCTGTTCTTATTGCCGGATTAATAAAGTAGGTATAGGTATTGGGTTTATATAACGCAAAAGTAGTGTCAATACCGGCATCATAAACATCTTTCTCAAGTTCTATTTTCCAGAATTGCTTTTCCCAGGTTGCTACCTGTTCACGCAAGAGATATTGTTTTGGCAGATCGTCAATTTTTAGCGCAAAACCAACTTTTAAATAACTAGGGTATTTTGTATGAAGCTGAAAAAAGTAATCTAGGAAATCATCCGGACATTCATCTACAGGGAGAATATCCGGATCGGTTAGAATGTAGTATGTCTCATATGTCAAAAGCGGTATTGCCTGCGAAATCCATGGAGACTGTGTACCGATATTACGACCAAGTGGAACAACTTGATATTTTGTCTTGGCATAATATTCCATTAGCGGCGGATAACTTGAATCATTGTCCAATAAAATTATATTAGTTAAGTTATATTTCTCTAGCCAACCAACAATGCTTTCAAGAGTAGATAACAGGTCACGACATATAATCAGCACTGGTATTTCTTTGTTATTTTCAGGCAGCAGGGAAATGTTTTCTGGATGGAGGGCCCAGCTAAATTCATTCCTAATATGTCTTAGAGTAAGTGCTACTTTTTTACGCCTTAGCGTCAACATACCGCTTAGCAGATCTTTTAGTCGCCCGATCTTTAAGCGCCAATTTATCTTTGGGCTGAATAGCCAACCGATACAAATAAATACATATTGCACGTACCGACTTCTTGGTATAGATGTTAATCTCAAAAATGCTGCGTGCACTCTGTAAGCCAGAGTCAGTTGATTTTTTAAGACAGCCTTGATCTCATTAATGTAGTTTTGATCGAAATTTACTAACGGAGATTTAATGGTCTTTATACTGCTAGAAAATGGGAAGTACATAACTTTATCTCTAGTAGCACTAGTTCTGGCTAAAGCTATCCAACTGGCTGTTTGCTGATCGACTTTTATTCTTGTGCCGAGAGTATTATGAGCAGCATCTTTTGTCAGCAAAATCCTTATACTCTCTTTTAGCTGATTATCAATTAGTGAAATTGGATCACTTTTAATAATTTTTTGGGTATCTTCTACAAAGGCCACGAAGCTGGATTTATGGAGAAATGCACCATACATTAACTTTGATAGAAACTCCTTATTATCCAGCTCATCACCAGATTTCAGCATCAGCACCCATTCATTAGTGGCCGACACGACGCCTAAGTTGTAGGCTTCAAGCGACTTATTATTATGTTTTACACTACGAACATTCAGCTCATGACTTTTGTTATAAACATTATCTCCTGACACGACTACGATATCTGAGGGAACCAAGGTTTGTTTTTCAATTGATTTTAGAGAAGCTTCAAGCTTATTAATATTATCTGTAGCGTCAATTACTATTGAAATCTTTTCAACCTGTTCATCAATAGCTTTCTTCATGTAGTTTTTTGGCAGCTTCTTGCCAAGAGTGTATCTACTAATAAATGTCGGCAAAAACAAAAATGAACTTTTTATAGTAGCTATAGCTTCTGCTTTATCTTGAACATCGCGGTACCGGACATATCTTAGGCAAGCCTTGATACCATGAGCATAGTAAGTCACTAGGAACGGCCTAATAAAAGGCCTGTCAAAATTTCTAACAGCAAACCTAAACCTATTCCTATACATCAAATAATAGAAAATATAAGGGTGGTTTTTAGTTGATGCTCCACCCTTATGCCATACATGCAGCTCTGGGTCATAAACGATCTTATAACCAGCTCGTTTATAGCGAGCAAATAAATCTATCTCCTCGAAGTAAGCAAAATATTTGGGATCGAAATAACCAAGTTCGTCTATAATTGTTCGTCGTATTAAGGCGCAAGACCCAGACACATTATTGACCACACTAGGCTTGCCATAATCGTGGCTTAAAGTAGTAACCTCGCCGGTAATTGGATTCAGAACCTGAAACGAATAATAGGTAGTTTGCTTGTTGTTATCTTCGCTCAAATGATAGGCACGGCCACCGACCACAGCTACTTCTGGATCTTTAAAGTCCTCTAAAGCCTTGTTTATATAGTCGCTTTGTATCAACGCATCATTGTTAAGGATTAAAATATATTCGCCGTTAGTATGGTGCAGTCCATCAACATGACCTCCCGCAAAGCCATGGTTTTCACTATTAACTACCAGCTTTATATTTTTTATTTTTTCAAGACGTTTTAGCGAACCGTCGTGAGAGCCGTTATCAACTACAATTACTTCATAATTAGAATAATCTAGCTCTCTAACATGCTTTAGGCAAAGCAAGGTGTCTGCTAGCCCATTCCAGTTAAGGATCACTATGCTTACTAGGGGTTCTGTTTTATTCATATTCACGTATCAGTATTATTCTAACACGTAAATAATCCGCCAATTCGACTTGGCAGTTCATCCATTGGCGCAACCTGTAAGTTGCTATAGCTATAACCCAATCTATTGCTAAAACATTCCCACGGACCCACGGGCTGTATGTAGTCACCGTCGGTGTCTGAATTTACCAAATATATATTATTGTTTGCTAGCGCCCATGTACCAACTCTGACATCCATTTCCTCTCCGACAGGATAATTTTGAATATCCAGTGTAGTTGCAGGCGTAATGTAGCCCCAATTAAAATTGTAACTTTCAAAAGCAGTAGGAGTAACTATGTGCCTAAGCACGCCGCTGGTCGGATTATTGCTATCAGTCATAATTTGGTAAACAGCATTATTATATGAAACTAGTGCTCCGACTGGGTGTTGATAGGCGGTTAAGAATGTCCCTGTTATAGCCGTTGGTACCTCTGAGTTTGGTATAGTCATAATTTGACTCCATTGGTAACCCAAGTTTAAGAAGGCCGCTAAGCTAATCGGTTGAGCCTCGAGCGTACCACCAATATAGTTCATGACATAAACTGCATTCAGACCGGGACTTGTAAATAATGTACCAGGGGCAAATGTGTTGATCGTTGGTCCGTATGATAGATTTGCGTCGCCAGTTGAGCCTCTAACAACATTAGCCCAGTTAAAGTCATAACTATCAAAGACATCAGGATTTGCAATCCAATCCTTAAGATTGTTATTCATTAAGTAAACGGCGTTGTTCTCAATGATTAAACTGCCATTAGGATGAGGCGTAAACGTATCATTCGCAAACTGACTGCCAAAATATGAATTAAAGATTGAATCAAAATTTTCATTTCCAGCGAAGTGCGGGGTATACCAATAAAGAGCAGCAGTGGCACCGTCTGACATTAGTGTGCTGACGCCATCAATTGTTGTATAACCATCGTAATAGACTGGCGATGGGTCAGTCGAACATCGCATAAATGTGCCGGCTGTCATAGGTCCTTCATAACAAGTTTGTGGATCATCAGAATTATTCCAACTATCTCCAGTTTCAGGAAAATTTGTCGCCTGAACATCAAAACCGGTATTGCCCTGCGACCTCTGTTCGCCAAATTTAAGCAGCCATGCTGCGTGTATTACTTGTTGGGAAAAGCCTACCTGATCAATACTACTGACACAAGTACCAGACACAGATGTAACATTAACGCCATTTATGGTATATAAATCTACACCAGAGTAATTATGCGTAGTGCCGCTATCAGGACAACCGTAGCCCATCGCGCCGGCGTAAGATAAGGTGCCGCAGCCACCACCACCTGAAACTAAACTTTGCTCTTTCTGCATTGTAGTAAGTAAGACTTGAGGATTTAAGCCATAGGCATTGGCGGCGTCATAAATCACTTGTCCGGCTGAAACGTTTCCACCGTAAGTAAAACCTCCGCCTGGCGAATATCCGGTTGGATCTGGTGCTGAAAAACCATGGGAGACACTTATGCAACTTGCACTTCCAAACGTACTGTTTACCCAAACATCTATGGCATTGGCACTCATAGTGTTGGTGTCGTCAAAAGTAAAGTCATCTATCAGATCGCTAGAGTTAAAAGTTGCATGGGCAGACGGTGTATGCAAGAAAATGCCCCCGGATAACATGAGTACCAATATTGCACTAAATATAAAAATTCTTTTCATCATTGTACAATCAATTCTAACTGATCATTAGTAGATTTAATACTATTATTAATTGATGCCACGGCTGTAATTAGCCAGCTACCACTGGTAAGATGAGCATCTGAAAATACATTCCAGCTCCAGCTTGTGGCACCGTCACCATCAACTGTTTGTGCTGGAAGTTGCTTAACTGTTTGCCCATTCGTAAATTCTATATAACAGGAAGCTCCCGGCGTTGTGTTACAGACGGAGACCTCATTATATGAAGTAGTACTACTGGGGTGATGATTGCTCACAAAATCTCCATAAGGTGCAATTAGGCTAGAACTATTGGATGAGGTTGATGAACCGGCAGAATCGGCAGTCGACTTAGTGGTTGCACTGCCAGTGTTTACTGCTGTAGAAGAGGGGTTAGCTGGAGCAGCTTTTAGGCTAGGCGTAGTATTATGTGAAGTTTTAATAACAGATACGACTTTTTGTTTATGAAAAATATTAATCGTATTAGTCAAACCTAAAACCAGGACCGCTATTACAATAACGGCTAGTGTAGCTATGCTAATTTTTAAGTATTTATTGGCGCCGCCAATATACGATTTATTTTGCTTGCTTTTTAATATGGCCATGTTTTTATTTTATAGTAAATCAAGTTTGGTGTACCTAAATTTATAGCATATATTTCAGCTATTTACTAGCTAATTTTAAGTATTAGGTCCCGATTATGATATATTGCATAAAGCTGAAGCTAATAAATATTAGGCAAAATTTAATGATAAAGAGAATCTTTAACAGAAAACGTATAAATGGCCCAGTACTGTACTTTTTAATTGCTGGCGGAATCTTTGGATTTTTATTAGTCTTCATGCTCCCTCCGATGCAAGGACCAGACGAACCTAATCATTTTCTGAGGGCTTATCAAATTTCAACTGGCGGACTTGTTTCTGGCTACGTCAATGCTTACGGAGAAAGAGGCATAGCATCAAAACCAAGCAGAAGTATCGGTGGGGTTGAACCTACAAGTATAGTTAAGCTAACAAGACTAGGTTACGGCGACCTACCACCAGGCGATACACAGGTTAAAATTAACCACAAAGAATATCAAGCTATGGCTGACATAAAAAACTCGAACACTAAGATAGCTGT
>Ga0182030_10022936_pt1 | contig 11583 bp, 6 predicted proteins | sample 812S3MmetaG_FD_121299 | JGI IMG/M metagenome (GOLD analysis project Ga0182030, IMG submission 121299) | Permafrost microbial communities from Stordalen Mire, Sweden - 812S3M metaG (Illumina Assembly) | ecosystem: Environmental > Terrestrial > Soil > Wetlands > Permafrost | place: Sweden... | reverse complement strand
TGTTGTTGTAATAGGTGGTACCACCCCAACCATTGCCGTAACCGCCGCCGCGACCACCATAGCCACCCTTTGCATATGCCATGTCGGGATAAAGCAAATTTCCAATAACAATGGCGAGACTAAGAATGGTGAGCACTCGTTGACCAAAACCTAGAATAAGTTCTTCGTCATTAGACCATTCAGCAAAGTTTTCTTTGAGGGTAGTGAGTTCTGCCACCATTTGCGCTGGCAGTTCAGAGGCGCGTTTCAACAGCCTGGAAATCAGTGCTTCTAAATCGACCGCCTGCAGAAAAGCAAAAGGAGCTTCCAGGAAGTCATTGATCATTTCTCCCACTTGCTCTTTTTGAACGGAAGACATGAGTTCAAAAGCTTCATGCAGCACAAGCCGAATTTCCTTAGGCTGGCATTTGCTGTCGCTATCAATAAGGCTAAGAGACTTAGCCAGGGCGTCACTGATGTCTGGTGGCAAAATATTTTTACCTGTATCATTTGCAGGTATAGTCAAATTGTCAATGCTCATCGCAAGCGAGTTTTGCAAGACTGGCGAGGTTGGCTTCAGTTCCACTCCATACTGAAAGTAATGCAACAAGATAGAGCTTCCATGAGCCGCCGGAATCGCCTTTGATTGAAAATCAAAAAGTTCTGCTGGAAATTCAAAAAGGTTTGCGACATCGACACTATTGCGGATAACATCGCCTGAAAAAATTTCAGCAAAAGTGGTATCAAAATCAATTGCATTGATTGTTTTCTTGGCAGCTAATAAAAAGCCCCAATCCTGACCAAATCCCTGTGCTGCAAACGATGGAATTTCCACATGATAAGGTCGAGGGTGCAATCCGGCACGCGCAATACTATTGAAAATCGACCAGAACGCCTGTGGTGTTTTTTGTGGAGAGACCGCATTTATCGCAATCACTCCAGTAGCCGTCAGTAAGGAATTGAGTTTGTTGTACCACTCAACGCAATGAAATTTTGCGCCAATAACGTCTTCAGGCACAGTCAGGTCACTAATAATCAAGTCATATTTTTTGCCATCATGGATAGCCTCTTCTACGTACGTCCAGGCATCTTGAACATACAGTCTCATTCGAGAATCGGCAAAGCTCGACTTATTGAGAGTGGCAATGTCTTTCTGAGCCAGATTCACGACTTCTTGAGAATAATCAACAAGCTCTACTCGAGACACACGCATCGATTTGAATAATTCACGAGCGACAAGGCCATCACCGCCGCCGATAACAAGCGCTGTCAGGTCACTTTGATTGCGCTTTGTGGCAACAAGAAGTGCCGGTATGACCAGACCTTCGTGATAGATACACTCGTCCTTACTGTCAAACTGCAAATCGCCGTTGATAAATAAAGCAATCGAGCCATCTTCGCCAAATTTCAAAGAACTATCCATCATGCCCCCTCGGTGAATCAGAAGTGAATAAAGCTCAATTAGAAAATACTGTTATTCGAAAAAATCGTGCCCATTTTCATAGACAGACCGATTCGAATAACCCCTTAATGATGAGCTTACCTGCTGAAAAAGAACGGGAAGATGAAAATTTGTTCACAATTCAAACAAATTGATGAAGACACTCTTGTGCAGTGCATTTTGAAATTTTCGCGTACCCGATTTTAGCGTTGCCAGTAATGCAATTGTGATCAGCGGCGTTAGCAACAACTACAGCTTTTAGCTCACATGTTTCTTCGGAAAAGTCTCGGCACGTTTTTCTAAGTAGTATCGAACGTTCGTCACGACGACATTACGCTTGCCGAGCATCGCTAACTTTAAAACCAGACCAGTATGTCCATGTAAAAATGAGTGCCACCATTTGGTAGCTACGAATTCGCCAATTACCACGGTTATATTGGCATCAGGACTACTTGATTGCGTTTTCGCCACAAAAGTCATGATTGGCTCGAGCAAAGAACGAAATGGCGAATTCAATACTTCAAGCCTGACGTTCGGGAACACGCGAGCCCAGTGCTCGCGAAAAGCTGCAGTCTGTACTTCATCTAGCTGTACATGAACGGCGATGCAATCTGTAGACAGTGACAAGGCATAGTTGAGAGCCGATAGCGTCCCTCTATTAATTCCCTGCACTAAAACTAACACGATATTTTCTTTCGGCACCATATCAATAGTTTCGTTTGCGTCTATCCGCAGCTGCGCGGAGACATCGGTATAGTGCGCAAATGTCTTTCTAAAAACTACAACAAGCGCCATGATGAGCAAGATAATTACCCAGGCACCATCGACAAATTTTTCTACGGCAATATCAATAAGCACCAGGAATGTAGCAAATGCGCCGCAACCATTTATCAGTGCCTTGACGTGCCACCCTTGCGTTTTCAGTCTGAACCAGTGGGTTACCATGCCGGCTTGAGACAATGTAAACGCGAGAAAAACTCCAATTGCGTACAGAGGGATCATCGCATCGACGCTGCCTTTCTTCAAAACAATGAGCAATGCAGACAAGATACCGAGCGCGATAATGCCGTTGTTAAAAACCAGTTTGTCACCGAGAGCCGATAATTGCCGAGGCAAAAAACCGTCGCGAGCAAGCAGAGATGACAAACGCGGAAAGTCCGCAAAACTGGTATTAGCAGCAAGGACGAGAATTAGAGCTGTGAAAATTTGAGTGATAACGTAAGCACTACTCCAGGCTCCTTCTTTGCCAAAAATGCAACCAGAAATTTGATCGATTACAGCAGGAGCAGTGGAGCCATTGAATTCCCAGTAGACGACATGAAATTGCATCGCCAACCAGGAAATTCCTAAGAAGATTGTGCCAAGAATTACGCCCATAGCTACAAGCGTTAAGGCCGCATTGCGCGATTTATTTTCTTGAAACGCTGGCACACCGTTGCTTATAGCTTCTGTCCCGGTCATCGCCGAACAACCATTGGCAAAAGCACGTAAAAGCACAATCAGTCCAAAAGTACCGAGTGTGCTCTTCTCAATCTGGACAGCACTGGACCAGCTTTGATTTACATACTCAGTATGAAAATGCCATCCCACCAAGTGCCCCGCTAAACCGATAACGATCATCAAATAACACATCAAAACAAAGATGTACGTCGGCGCAGCAAATAAGCTGCCCGACTCTTTTAGACCACGCAAATTAGCGAATGTAAGGAAACCAATAGCGATGCAGCAATACAAAACCAGATGATCGGCAACATGTAGCGGCGCAAATAAAGGCACGTCTTTTAAGTTTTGAATTCCAGAAGCAATCGATACTGACACTGTTAAAACGTAATCAATCAGCAAAGCCGCAGCAGCAATAAGACCTGGATAAATGCCCAGATTTGATTTCGAAACAATGTAGGAACCGCCACCATTTGGATAAGCAAAAATGGTTTGCCAGTAAGACAACACAACCATCGCCAAAAGACCGACAATCGCACAAGACACTGCCATCGTGTAATTAGTGTATTCAGCTTGTTGCGCTGCCACCCACATTCCCGCACCACCAAGAGCCAGCACTATCTGCTGAGTCGCGTAAGCAACAGATGAAATTGCGTCTGACGAAAATACTGGTAAAGCCAAATATTTAGGTAATAAAGAATGGCTGACATTCTCGCTTGAAATTGGATTACCAAATACAAGTCGTCTGATCTTCTGAGTAGAAGATAGAGGCAGGTCGGCTTCAAACCGAGCACCGTCACTTTCCTTTGCAATTTCTTGACTAATATTTTCTTTCAAACTTGCTTCCCAAATAGAGACGCCGCGCCAAAATGCGCGTGATTGTTCCTATTAGAGCTTGCTATTTATCAAGAAAGTGACAAATTTGCGTAATTTAATATCAAGAAAATATCAAGTCAAGTCAAAGATTGATTGTGCCTTCTTCATAGAGTCTTGATGATGGAGTCCCTTTAAGTTTAAATCAACACATTGACGAACCATACACTTGTATGGTTTAATATCTTCAGTTCCTAATCCCCATATTTATATGAGCGGCGCATCAAGTTATCGCTCATCGCAAGCACTCAAATTTGAATGCCTGTAGATTTATGCGTCCTGACTCAATACGTATTTATTACGTGCGGATTCGCTCATTTCAAACTGTTTCAGATTAAAGGGTGACAGTACAATGCGAAGCAACATTGCCACTTTAAAAGAACATTTTGAACAGTTGTTCCCGGGCAAATGGCTAACTAAGGGACTAAACAAAAAAAATCTGCAAACAGGTCTGGAAGATATTGATTCCAGTCCTTCAAAAGGTCTTGCTCGAAAGCGCATTACTGAATGGGGAGGAGCAGCCTCTTCTGGTAAAACTACTGTTCTTCGTTCGGTCATAGCAAACTGGTGCGCATCGGGTCTACATGTAATTTATATCGACAGCAATAATAAATTGATTCCCTCTGATTGGGCATTCATAGAAGAAGGCAAAGAGGGCGGCAAACCAGCCGGTTTCAGCAGCAGCAAGAGACAACTGGCACTAGTTGAACCCGCTCGAGCAGCAGGTAGGTTCTGGGTGGTGCGTAATCTCTCAAACAACAATAAAAAACACAAACAAAACGCTGTATGGGCAGCCGAACAGTTAATTCGCTCAAATTTATTTGATGTGGTTGTTTTTGATTCAAGCAATTCAACACCCTTATCCAGTCGTCTTTATGCAAGATTGCAGCACGCTTTAGACGCCTCCAAGGCTGCGCTACTAATTGTTAAAGACCATGAAATAACAAGCTCTACCCAATCCAACTGGGGAGTTTACACACAACTTCATTTTGAATGGTCGACACCACTAGTTTGCGAAGATGGTTTAAATGGTGTCACATCAATTGCCCCAAAAATTCATGGCACTATCGCCAAAGATGGACTAACTAATAACATTGAGGTTGCGATGAATTCTTATGCCGCGAATCGCTTGTTTACGCATCCCCAGATTTCCGATCGTCGTACATCAAAAGCAAGAACTGCTTTTAAAAAATAAGCCATTTGTGCTGGTCCCAGCAAAGCCCCGAGGCACTATTGATAAAGTGACTTACAGCAATGCATCAGCCTTGAGCAGAATTACTGTTTTTATGTGCTCGCCAGAAGCCAGCAAAAAAGGCATTTATGCAGGCATGAAATTATCTGACGCCAGAGCCACTTGCGCGGATTTATTATGGCGTGAATGCAACGAAAGATTGTACGCAGCAGCCCAGACCGATTTTGTGCAAACTCTTTTAGAATGCTCTCCTCGTGTTGCAGCACATCAATCAGGCGTTTTTCTTCTTGATGCAAGCGGACGTCAACGTTTAGGTGGTGAGAACAAATTATGCCGAGATATTTTGAGGATTGCCGGCAAAGCTGGCTATGTCAATGGTCAGGTCGGTATTGCCGACAGTGCCTTTCCTGCCCTTGTAGCTACTCGCATAAAAGATAGACGCTGGTTCATTGTCAATCAATACAGCAGTGCAAAGTTTTTAGCCAGGCTGCCAATCGATCATCTGCCACTCAGTCAAAGTTTATACGATCTTCTATTTTCTCTTGGTATTAAAACCATGGGACAGTTTGTGCAAATTCCGCGCGAAGAGGTATTAAAAAGATTTGGCACTGAAGGATTGGCGGCCCATGAGTTAGCTCTCGGCTTCGACTTGAGTCAACCGCGTATACCTGTCGCAAATAAAATTTTTGAATCTCAGGTTGATTTAGGCGGTCCCATTGAAGCATTGAATCAAACAATGTTTGTAGTGAAGTCAATGCTTGACGGACTCACTCAATCTTTAAATGAAGAAGAATTACGAGCTGAAGAACTATCAGTATCTTTTTTCAATGATGACGAAAAATTTGATGAACGTTCGATTCCTCTCGTGCAGCCATCGAACAATCCTAAATTTTTACTTGATGTGGTGCGCTTATCTCTTGAAGCACAACCTTTAACACGAGAATTTACAGCTTTAAAAATTACCATAACACGCTATTCATCCGCTCAATGGCAACAATCTCAAATTTCTGAATTACCTGAAATAGCAAATGACGAAAATGCTTATCAGCAAAATGATCAAACGGGAAAAACAGAAACTCTCGAAAATATGAATTTGCTTTTACAGCGTTTTATTCTCCGATTAGGAGAAGATGCTCTCGTCAAGCCAATTGCCAATGATCAATATTTACCAGAGAAAGCAGGTCGCTGGCAAGCAGTGATTAACCAACAAACTCGCAGTGCGAATCACAACTACACCGACAATTCAACATCTGAATCAAATTTAGTTTCTACCGTGATCAATACCGCATATATAGACAATTTACTGGGAGAAAAAGGATTAGTGCCAAATTTAGTTTTAAAGAAAAATACGCCGCCAGTGCCTGTTATTGTTGAATTTCATGAAGGCAGTCCCAAAGCTGTTAGATATGATGGACGCTGGCATTACATCAAGAGATTGACTTCACCAGAGTGTTTGTCTGGTAACTGGTGGGACGATCCAATCAGACGTTCATACTACACTGCTTTAATAGACACCAAATCTGAACCGCTAGAAAAACTGGAAGAGCCAACTCTGCTATCAATTTTTCACGAACAAGATTCCAAATCATGGTTCGTCGACGGTATTTACGACTGAAGTATCGAAGATAATCAGCCCAGTTCAGGCATCGCCTTCAAATAAATTGATTGTTTCGGTTGAGAAAAAAGGCGTTTTAACATCGGCACAAATTCATCCAGAGGCATATTCTTAAAATCGGGATCAAAAGAATTTTGATCGTACTTATCGCAAAATTCTTTAGCGACCGATCTGGCGTCTTTTGAGTCGTTGTGCATGAGGCATCCTCAGACTTTCCGGGTATTTATAGTTTAGTCGATATGAGATCAAGGGTGAATTACGCCTAAAAACGCCGCCACTTCGTATAACTACCATTCCAGAACCAGGCACTTTAGACCAGAATTAGCCTGTCTTACTCCAACCCCAGAGCCTCATGTCCCAGCCAAGCCCTCCAGAAAAATCTAGCCTTCCCCCAACTGAAGCACAAGGCAAGCAAGAGCCGGATGACAAATCCAAGCTTTCTAACGGCGTCTGGGAGTCGATCAAGCAGGATTATGTCAAGCCTCTAGCCTGGGTTGAGGGCAATGTCGTTGCTCCGCTGTACAACGAAGCAATAGTAAAACCTGTCAATACCGTCATCGACAAAGCTGAAAAGCTCCATGTTCCGATCTCAAAGTTACAAACAGCCGCAGTGCCAGAAGCCGGCATTGATTCTCCTGGTTTTTACGCTCAACAAATGGCCTCAACGGCAGGTAATTTAGCCTGGATGGTCGGCGCTGGTGCGGTCGCTGGCAAATACTTGCGAGCTGGCGGTGAGGCTTTAGCTCTCAAGGCAGAAGCAAGCGGTTTTAAAATCGAGACAGCCCAGAGCATCCGTAATTTCGCAGCAAGACGCGAGGTCGCTAATATTACGGGCGCTGCATTGTACGGCGCGGCAATTGACCCGGAAAAGGGTCAGAGTCGAACAGGCAACGCCTTCGCAGCAGCTGAAGGGATGCTCCTTTTTGAAGGCGCGAATAAATTCGTTGGCAGCACCAAGTTTCTCGATGCGCGGGCTATTGGTCTTCGCGCTGCCACGGGCGCTCCAATCGGTATGTCACAACAATTTTTTAGCACCTGGATTGCTACGGGGAATGTGGACGTCAATCCAGAACACTACGAAAAGGCAGCCGTTTCAGGCGCCTTCATGAATACGATGCTGCCTGGCTTGATGAAGGTGCCTGAGTTAATTGCGCCAAAACTGGGCATCAACGCCTATGCGGACCGCTTCGCCGAACAACAACATCAGAGCGCATTGGCTTCAGTTAAATTAGATACGCCAGCAAAGCCAGGTTCATGGGCCGACCCTAAAGCAGCAGACCTGGCTATTTCTGCTGGTCGAACAAATATCACGGCCAGAGCACGCTCTTCGGCGACCGAAGAAAGCAATATCAACCATTTGACTAGGTTGATAACTTTAAAAGATGGAGACAAACCTTCGATATTTGTTGAGGAAAATGCTCACATTAGAATTGCCAGAGATCCCAAATTTGAAGAAGGCTTCGTCAAAGCAAGCGAGTCACTAAAAGCTGATCAAACCGAAGAAGCTCGTCAGCAGTACATCAATACACGAGTAGCTCAGGAAGTCGAAGCCCATACAGCTCGACTTGAAGCCATTCAAAAAACCGGGTCAGCCGAATCTACCAGCATCAATCCTTTAGAGATAGCTAAAGAGTATGCTGGCAAATTTGCCCTGGAGGCGGACGCCTTTATAGCGAGCGGCGGCAATTTCAGACCAGAAATGAGCTTCTCACACAGTCCCGGCAGCTTTCATGCCGGCGGCGGCGGCGTCGAATTCACCCAAAATGTAGGCAACATTGGTCCTCACCCTAGTCACGATGGTGCACCCCACCCAATTAGCGACACTCACAACAGTCTTGATGTCCAGCAAACGGCAACGCGGATTGGCTCTGTTGATAGAAGCTCTCTCTTAAAGGACGTCCCTGAAGCTGAAATTGCTACAGTTCCCATGAAGCCCGGTGAGGGTTGGACTTACACCTGGCCAAACGGTGTTCGTGTTCTTGGTCACGACAATGTTCAAAAGCTTGCTTTCACAAGCGCCGACTTAAGCGAATTCACGCTGACCAAGATTGATCCGCTAACCAAAGAAGTTTCCAGTATCGTCAAAAATTTCGCTGAAGGGCAACCTTACAGATCGCTAAAAGATGGGCCAGTCAGATTCACATATACAGAGTGGGAGCAAAACCTGCACACCGCTCACAATATCTATCAAGTAGACAAACCTGGTGAATGGAATTTACCGGCAAAATCGACATGGGAAACCTATCCTCGCAGAGTCCTTTTAGATATAGGCGGGCAGCCCGTATGGATAAGCAGCATTCTGCGCCACAATGATCCTACTGGCAGAATTGACTATGGTCTCTCAGATATTTCCACCCGATTGACTGAACACGCAAATCCGCAGCTAATTGGTGATTACGAAGGTCACGAAAACTGGAAGCCCGGACAGCCCGTACCTTTGAACGCAGATAGCAAACCAGCGTTCTTTTTGTTCCAACGCTCGCAGGAACACACAGACGGCAGCCTGACCGATTTCGTTTATGACCCACGCAAACTTGATCCGGCTTTCCCGCGCGATCAACTTATGCCGGATTCATCAATCGATTCATTCGCACCAAACAAACCCTTAACTACCTCTATTGGAAATTTTGAAAATGTCCATCGAATGGCAGACGAACTGCGCTATCAAAATGATGGCGAAGCAAAGGTTGTGCATTTTGGTGGCGATAAACTGAAAGTAGTTAGTCAAAAAGCGGACGAAGAACCTACAGTCGAATTCGTGGATTCAATTAAAGAAAAATATCCACAGGGCCGCGATACGCTCTGGGGCAAAGCCGTTGAACTAGAAATCAAACCCAAAAGCATGATTGCCACATTGGCAGATGGCGGCAAAGTAGAGGTGTTCAATTCAGTAGCTTATCCAGACGGCGCACCATTTGAAAAACTAAAAGCTGATGGCACCGTCGATGAGCGTTTCGCCAACAATCGATTTGGTAATATACGGCGCGTTGATACCATGGCTCCAACCAAGGATGCAAATGGCAACACAGTTGAAGGCGAAATCACTCTGGTCAAGGAAATCAAAACAACGGAAGGTGTGCAGTATTCAAACGTTCATGTACCACCGAAACCATTTAATATTCGTTGGTTGCCTGCCACCAAAGCTGATGCCTTTGAAGAATATCCTGGACCAACTAAGCCTACAACCTATTATTTGTCAGACATGGTTGGACAAAATGGCGAAAAAATACCATATGGAACTATTGAAACAAAATTGGATGGTTTCAAAACCGATGATTTACTGAAAAACGGTCCATATCAAGCTGTATGGCGTTATCAGCGTGGTCTTTCGTTTTTGAAAAACGTAGAGAATGGAGCTAATAACTGGACAAAGAGTTCAATAATCTTTGAAGATGCAGACAAGAAGCAACCGCCATTGTTAATTCTCAACAAGGATGTTATGGACGAATTTAATCAGGGGAACAGACGCCAGTTCGGAGAAAATGATCTCTGGGTCGAACATAACGGTAAGCTTGTGCCGAAGCCCCTTTTGACCGAAAATTATCCGTTTGGCCAAACAACACCGTGGGGAACAGCTTTTAATCGAGCCACCTATTATAACGGGCTCGCGCTTTTGGGTATGAAAGACGGCTCGCAAGTCATCGTCAATGAAAAAGGACAATTCGTCCAGAGAATTCCTCCTGCACCTGCAATCCAATAAAGAGTTGACCAGCATACAAGCGTATGGTAGCATTTAAACATCAAAACAAAAGCACTTCCGGTCAGATTCTTGCCTTGGCTGGAAGAGTTTTTTGTATGTATTACACATAAACAGTAAAAACTAGAAAGTGTCGTCAGCATGGTTGATAGATACGCAGAATTGCATTGTCATTCTGCATTCTCTTTTTTAGATGGAGCATCGCTTCCTGAAGAATTAGCCATTTGCGCTAAAAAATTAGGCTTGCATGCTTTAGCTTTAACCGATCACGATGATCTCGGAGGCATCGTCAGATTCGCTCATGCAGCCAGTGAAATTGACTTAGACGCAATCATTGGTGCCGAATTGACAATGGAAGATGATTCACATCTGACCGTCCTTGTAGAAGATTCAAACGGCTACAAAAACCTCTGCCATCTCATTACTCAAGCCCGTGCTATCGGTAATCGAGGTAGCCCGCGCACTTATTTTAGCAATTTATTCGACCATCGCTCGGGACTGCTTGTTTTATCCGGCTGCATTCACGGAAAAATACCAACACTTCTTGCCAATCATGATGATGCTGGAGCACTCAGTCATCTGCGACAAATGCATGAGGTATTTGGTGAAAAGTTTTTCCTTGAGTTATGGAATCATCAAATCAATCAAGAAGCTGGTATAGCAAAGCAACTTATTAAAATAGCTGATAAATATTCGATACCATGGGTAGTGACAAACAATGTGCATTACGCTTATCCAGAAAAAAGAATTATTCACGATGTTTTGACCTGCATCAAACACGAAGTGACTTTAGCATCAGCTGGCAGACGCCTGCGCCCTAATGCCAGCTGGAATTTAAAATCACCCAAAGAGATGGCATTCCTCTGGCGCAACTATCCTGAAGGCATTCGCAATACAATTGTAATAGCTGACCAGTGCCATTTTCGTCATGGCTCCCTGAGACCACCATTGCCCGATTTTGCTGTCCCAGAAGGTAGCACGAAAAAAGGATTGTTAGAAAAACTCGTCTGGGAAGGTGCGGCAAAACGATATCTCAATTTAACTAAAAAACATATCAAACAAATCAATCATGAACTGAGCATAATTAATGGTCTTGATCTGGCGCCATATTTTTTGATTATGTGGGACATCGTCAATTTCGCCAAACTAAACGGTATAGCCGTTCAAGGACGTGGTTCTGCAGCCAGTTCTGCGGTATGTTATTGCCTCTACATCACAGCAGTAGATCCAATTGGCATGGATTTATTGTTCGAGCGTTTTTTATCTGAAGGACGTAATGAACCTCCTGATATAGATTTAGATATCGCGCACCAAGAACGAGAAAAAATAATTCAATATGTCTATGA
>Ga0182030_10022935_pt1 | contig 11583 bp, 12 predicted proteins | sample 812S3MmetaG_FD_121299 | JGI IMG/M metagenome (GOLD analysis project Ga0182030, IMG submission 121299) | Permafrost microbial communities from Stordalen Mire, Sweden - 812S3M metaG (Illumina Assembly) | ecosystem: Environmental > Terrestrial > Soil > Wetlands > Permafrost | place: Sweden... | reverse complement strand
GTGACGTTCGAGGGCGCTCGGGCTCAACATCGCGGCATCGCGCGCGAAGAAACTTCCCAGAGGCCAGCGCCACTCCCAGGCGTTGATCCCCATGGTGATCTGGTGCGCCTCAGCGGTCGCCGCATCCACCGCGGCCAGTTCCGGACACGCTTCGGGGGTCACGATCGTTACGCCAGCGCCACGCAATTGCTCCAGCGTGGCCTCCAGCGAGGCGCGCGCGAGCGCGGGCAGGATCGGCCACCCGGTGGTGCGCAACAACCCCAACCGCGCCGGACGTCGTGATGGCGGCAGGGTCAGCGGGCCGGTCAGGCCGGGATACCCGGGATCGCCGCCCACCCGCTCGGCGACCGCGCGCGCCATGGCCCATACGTCGTCGAGGCTCGCGGCGATCGTGCCGGTGACGCTCTGGCTGAGGTAATCCAGGCTGCCGCCGCGGTTGATCCCGCCCACCGAGGGCTTGAAACCGTAAGCGCCACAGAAGCCCGAGGGCCGCAGGATGGATCCGACCACCTGCGTTCCGAGGCCGCCGCACAACATGCCGCAACCGACCGCCGCCGCCGATCCGCTGCTGCTGCCGCCCGGCGTACGCGTCGGATCCCAGGGGTTGCGGGTGCCTCGCGGGTGAGCGGAGGCGAACTCCGTCGTGACCGTCTTGCCCAGAATGACCGCGCCTGACTCGCGCAGTCCCTGCACGCTGGCGGCGTCGAACCGCGGCCGGTAGCCATCGAACAGCGGCGAACCCATGCCGGTGACCATGTCGGCCGTGTCGATCATGTCCTTCACGCCGACCGTCATGCCGTCGATCGCCGAAAGCGGCGTGTTCGCCCGCCAGCGGTGCGCGGAGGCCTCGGCCGCGGCACGGGCCGTCGCGGCGTCGATCACGGTGAAGGCACCGACCGCCGCCTCACGGCGATCGATCTCGGCCAGGCATTCTTCCAGCACGCGCACCGGAGAATCGGCGCCGCCGGCGAAGGAGGCCGTGCGACTGACATAGGGGCGGCGCATGGGGGTCGGGTCCATGGAGGGGATCTCAATTCAGCCGGCCAGGACAGTGAGGTTCACCAGGCCGCGCGGTTGGGGGTGCGGCGCGATTCGGACAAACCGCGCGTTCAGAGCAGACGCTCCACCCGGCCTTCACGAACGACGGAGTGGGAAAGGCATTCCTACCGGACCGGCGAGCGAAGGGGTTTTCTTTGCGTCACTCTGTTGCAATCCCGGGCTCATTGGCAAGCGACCTTGAGAGGCCGCGGCAGTTCTCATTTTGCCGGTCGGCCTGCCTGGTTCGTCATCCTCCGGCCTGGCCGGAGGATCGGTCGAACCCCGCACGACCTTCAATGGTGACGCATTTTCTGACGCGTGTGCGGCTACCGATTCCTCCGGTCGATCCCCCGATCAAGTCGGGGGAGGAGGATGACGGGAAGTGTGAGCGGTTGCGTCAAAATAAGAACTGCTGGAGAGGCTGCGCGGGCCTGGCGCTCGAACGGAGAATCGGGGTCTCCACCGCGTCAGGATAGCGGCGGCTTGCACCCGTGTGGCGCGGCCATGACCGACGTGTGGCGACGCCTCAGGTCGTCCCCGTGCTCGTCACGAGAAAGTCAACCAGCGGGAGGCCGCGATTGATCCCCGGAACAAGTCTGGGGCAGACTGTCACGACGAGCATCAGGATGACGACAGGGTCAGGCGAAAATCTCGCCCAGTCGCTTGATCGATGCCAACGTCCGCTCGACCGGCAGGCCGGGCCACTGGCAGCGCATGATGAAATGGTTGACGCCCAGAATCTCGTGATAACGGGAGATCTCCTCCTTCACGGACACCTTGTCGCCGATGATGAATTTGTCGCGGGCGAATTCTTCAAATGGGGTTTCGGTTTTCTGCCGTCCTTCCAGCCCCCAGGCCGCGTAGGCGTTGTACTTGTATTGCAACGGTTCGCGGCATTCCTCATGCGCCGTGGCGTGTTTTTCGCCCACGTAACATTCGACCGTGATCGGAAAATCCGTCGCCGTCCGTCCGTATTCGGCCAACGCGGCGCGGTAGGTTTTCATCAGAGGAATGGTCTTGCTCAACCCGCTGCTGTTGACGATCAGCCAGGCGTCACCGATCCGCGCCGCCCGCTTCACCGACACATCCGCCTGGCCGGCGATATACAGCGGCGGGCCGCCCGCCCGGACCGGCTTCACCCCGATGCCCGCGTCGTTCACCGTATAGAAACGGCCCTGATGCGTGACCTTGTCCTCGGTCCACAGCCGCTTCATCAGGGCGATGCTTTCGTTGAACCGCGGCGCCCGTTCCGACAGCGGAATTCCGAACGCGTCGAACTCCGGCTGACGGTACCCCAGGCCGAGACCCAGAATGTAATTGCCGCCGGTCAGCACGTCGAGCGTGGCGGACTCTTCGGCCACGTGCATCGGATTTTGTGGCGGCAATATGAGAATGTTCGGCCCGATCGTCATGCCGTCCGCGTGCGCCGCCAGATACCCCATCAACGGGGTGATCTGCAGCATCTGCATCGGAAAGGTCAGCCAGTGATGCGGGAACCACAACGACTTAAAGCCGGCATCGCGCGCCGCGCGCACCTGCTGAACCATCTCCGGCACCCGCGCGCCGACATCGGTCCCCTCGGGAAACTGGGTATTGATGAACAGTCCGACCCGCATCGCGATGGCTCCTCTTGCGTCGCCGTCAGCATAGCCCGGATCCGGTGGGGCTTGAAGCAAGGGGGGCATGGGGCCATTTTCCGGGCATGGCCAGGAACGAAAACCGCATCATCGACATGACGCTGGAGGGCGAGTTCGTCGCTCCCCCGCCGCCACCGAAGCCGCCGATCGGCGCGCGCGTGATGCTGTGGGCCATCATGGCGATGGTGCTGGCGGTCACGGCGTTGATCGTGGCGCTGACCTTCTGGTTCGTCATCATGATCCTGCCGGTGATCCTGATCGCCGGGGCGGTCGCGTATCTGGCGTTCCGCTATCAACTCTGGCGCGCCGGCCGCTCCTTCACCATCCGGCGCGGCCCTTATCGGTGGTGAGAGGCCTGCTGCTGGCGCTCGGCCTGATCGCGGCCGCGCCGGAGTTCGCTCCAGCCTTCGCCGGAGACGCCGACGTCACCCACGTCGATATCCGTCAGCGTGACGGACGTTACGATCTCGACGTCACCATCCGGTCCAAGGACACCGGCTGGGAACGCTACGCCGACCGGATCGAGGCGCTGGGACCTGATGGAGCCGTGCTTGGCACCCGGATCCTGGAACATCCGCATGAGGACGAACAACCGTTCACCCGCGACCTGTACGAACTGCCCGTGCCGCTGGGCATCGGACGGATCACCGTCCGCGCGCATTTCAAGCCCACCGGTTTCGACGGCGCCACGCTGACCGTTCCGCTTCCGGGCCGGTAGCGCGGCCGCCGTTCAATACCCAGCAGATCCCTACTCCGCCGGCGCCATCGCCCGCGCGCTGACCCGTCGCGGAATATGCAACCCCACCGCGGCGATCACCGCGCTGACAGCGGTAAACGCCGCCAACCCATACAGCCCGCCGGAGTAACTGCCTGTGACGTCCTTCAGCCACCCGACGATCGCCGGCCCGAGCGCCCCACCGATATTGCCGAAGGCGTTGATGAAGGCGATGCCGCCGGCCGCCGCGGCGCCGGTCAGGATCATCGTCGGCATGGCCCAGAACGGTCCCTTGGTGCCGTAGAACCCCGCCGTCGCGAGGCACATGCCCGCCAGCGACCACCAGGTGCCCATCGTCGCCCCCGCCACGATCAGGCCCACCGTGGCCATCGCGCAGGTCAGGAACAGCAGCCAGCGCCGATCGCCTAACCGGTCCGACAGCCATCCAAACAGAATCATTGACGCCGCCCCGCAGAAATACGCCAGGCTTGTCGCGTAGCCGGCGACCATGTTCGTGGAACCGGTACCCAGGGATTTGATGATTTGCGGCGCGAACAGCAGCAGGCCGAGGCTGGCGGTGACGATCCCGAGGTAATTGAACGACAGCAGCAGAACTTTCGGGTTGGCGATGCCGCGCATGATGCTGAAGGTGCCCCCCGCCTCGACCGCGCGGCGTTCGTGGATCAGGGTGTTCGTCAGCCAGGCGCGTTCCGGTTCGGTCAGCCATTTCGCCTTGACTGGATTGTCGGTCATCGAGACCAGCACATAGAACCCGATGAGCACCGTGGGGATGGCTTCCAGAAGATAGATCCACTGCCAGCCTTTGACGCCCAGGAAGCCGTCCATGCCCAGGATGGCGGTGGAGATCGGCGCGCCGAGGGCCACGGAAACCGGCAGCGCCAAAGTAAAGGAGCCGATGATCCGCGCGCGATGCGAATCCGGGAACCAGTAAGTGAACAGCAGGATGATTCCCGGGAACAACCCGGCCTCGCCGGCGCCCAGGAGGAAGCGCACCAGCAGGAACGTGTTGGGTCCGATCACGGCGGCGGTGGCGGCGGAGGCGATGCCCCAGGTCACCATGATCCGCGCCAGCCAAAGCCGCGCGCCGACCTTGTCCATGACGAGGTTGCTTGGGATTTCGAAGACCACGTAGCCGATGTAAAACGCGGTGGCGCTGAAGCCGTAGGTAGCGGCGGTCAGGCCGATGTCCTTGTTCATTGTCAAAGCCGCGAAGCTGACGTTGATGCGGTCGATGTAACAGAGAAAATACATCACCACGGTCAACGGCAGGATGTGCAAGTACACTTTGCGCATCGCGGATTTCTCGATCGCGTTATCCATTCACGGCCTCCCGAAAGTCTTCTGTCACACATTAGACGGTATTCGCGGCGATCTGGCCAGATGCCCGTGCGCGCTTTCTTCAGTGTAGCGGGTCAAAGGCCGTCATGGCGATGTGTGGGGTGGTCGTCGGGTGAGAACCGGGTCTCGCCCGCGCCCGTTTGGCCGCGGCGAATATCATTACGATCAGGCGTGTTTCGCCTCTCGGAAGGCGGTTTCCGTGCTGTCTCACTCTTGACCCCGCGCCGCGACCGCCGGTCGCTCAAGGTTTCTCCGCCGCGCCCGATCAGATATTGACCGGCGCGCCCGTCCAGACCGCGCGGTACAGCGCCACGATCTCGCTCGCGTTCGGCACCCGAGGATTGTTGTTGGGGCTACCCGACGCCAACGCCTGCTCGGCCATCAACGCCATCTTATCGTTCCAGTCGGCCTCTTTGATGCCGAAGCCGGCGGGCGTCGGCACCGACAGATCCTGGTTCAACGTTTCCAGCCCGCTCACCAGTTTCGCCGCCGCGATCGCGTCATTGTCCCCACTCCCGGCGAACCCCGATCGCCGCGCCGCCTGGGCATAGCGCGCCTCCGCCCCATGAATGGAAAACCGGGTGATCGCCGGCAGCAGCATCGCGTTGGACAATCCGTGCGGCACGTGGAAATGCGCGCCGATCGGCCGCGACATCCCATGCACCAGCGCCACCGAACTGTTGGAGAACGCAAGCCCGGCCTGGGTGGCGCCGATCATCATGGCTTCCCGCGCGGCGTGGTTGCCGGGTTCAGCGTAGGCGGCGCGGATGTTCTTGCCGATCAGGTCCATCGCCGCCAGCGCCAGAGCGTCCGAGAACGGGTTGGCTCGTTTCGAAACGAACGCTTCCAGCGCATGGGTAAAACTGTCCACGCCGGTGTCGGCGGTGGTGCGCGGCGGCACGGTCAATGTCAGTTCGTAATCGACGATCGCGGCCAGCGGCAGGCAACCGAGGCCGTTGATCAGCATCTTCTCGTCCCGTTCCGTATCGGTGATGACGGTGAAACGGGTGCACTCGCTGCCGGTGCCGGCGGTGGTGGGAATGGCGATCACCGGCACCGCGCCTTTATCGGCCGAGAACGGAACTTTATAGTCGCGCATTTTGCCGCCGCCGGAGGCGAGAATGGCCATCGCCTTCGCGGTGTCGATGGGCGAGCCGCCGCCGAACCCGATCAGGCAGTCGTAGGGCGCCTTGGCAAAGGCCGCGACGCCGGTTTCGATCACGGTGTCGGTCGGCTCGGGGATGGTGTCGCTGAACACGTCGGCCTTGATGCCGGCGGCGGCCAACGGCTCCAGGCAACGGTCGATCAGCCCCAGTTTGACCATGAATGGGTCGGAGACGATCAGCGGGCGCGACAGACCGAACCTGGCGAGAACGTCGGCGATCTGCTTCACCGCGCCGCCGGCGACCAGCAGCAGGCGAGGGGCGGCGATATTGGCGTTGACGGTGGCCATGGGGTTTCCTCCAGCAGAACCTGATGCCGCCGTTTAGAGCAGAACGCGGGCGGGCGGAACGCCGGGCCGATGATGCGCCGCGGAGGAGGCGGGCGGGCCTCGCCTGAACCGCCGGCGTGGAATAAGAGGGGGCATAAGAGGAAAACGGAGGAAGCGTTGTTCCAGCGCCTGCATCATGTCGCCTACCGCTGTTCCGACGCGGCCGCCACGGTCGATTTCCATAGCAACGTCATTGGGCTGAAGTTCGCCCATGCGATCTCGCGGGATCGTGTGCCGTCGATGCAGGCTTTCAGTCCGCATCCGCATATTTTCTTTGAGCTCGCGGAGGGCAGCACCCTCGCGTTCTTCGCTTTGGCCAACGCGCCGCCGGCGTTGAAGGATCCGAACACGGCCGACCGGGTGCGGCATCTGGCGCTGGAAGTCGCCGATGACGCCACGCTGCTGGAAGGCAAACGCCGGCTGACCGAACGAGGCATCGACGTGGTTGGCCCCACCGATCACGGCTTTTGCAAATCGATCTGGTTCTTCGACCCCAGCTTGCATCGCATGGAAATGACCGCTCGCACCGAAACGTCCGGGGGTGGCGAGCGGTTCGCGCGCGAGGCGCCGGCGATCCTCGCCACATGGGAAGAGCGGCCGCGCTCGGGCGCGCTGGCCGGATAACGGAAATCACCTGGGAGATTGTCGTGAACGTTCGCCTGTTGAAACTACTGCTGACCATGACGTGCCTGACCTTAAGCATCGCGGCGCGCGCGCAGACGCCCCCGATCAGGATCGGCGTGCTGACCGATCTGACCGGCCCATCGAAGGATATGGATGGCCCAGGATCGGTGGCCGCGACGGAGATGGCGGTGGAGGATTTTGGCGGCGGGGTGCTGGGACGCTCCGTCACGGTGCTGACCGGCGATCATTTGCTGAAGCCCGATATCGGCTCCGGCATCGCGCGGCAATGGTACGATGATGGGGTCGATCTGATCGTCGACGTGCCGGTTTCCGCGGTCGGGTTGGCGGTGCAGGCGGTTTCGAAGGAAAAGAAGAAACTGATGATCACGTCGGCGACGTTGACCTCCGACTTCACCAGTAAGTTTTGCACGCCGTACTCCATGCAGTGGACCTTCAATACGACGGCGCTGGCCAACGCGACCGCGAAAGCGGCGGTGGATAACGGACTGAAACGATGGTTTTTCCTGACCGCCGATTACGCGTTCGGTCACTCGATGGAGAATGACGCGACCAAGGTGGTGCTGGCCAACGGCGGATCGGTCGCCGGATCCATCGCGCATCCCTTTAACTCCCCCGACATGACCAGTTACGTGGTGCGCGCGTTGGCCTCCGACGCGCGGGCGATCGCGCTGGCCAGCGGGCCGCCGGACAACGTGACGGCGATCAAACAGGCGGGCGAGTTCGGGCTGGCGACCTCCGGCAAGACCATGGTGGCGCTGTTCACCGGTATTTCCGATGTGCGCGCTCTGGGATTGCCGGCCGCGCAAGGGCTGGTGCTGACCGAGGCTTACTACTGGGATGCCAACGATGCGGCGCGGGCTTTCGCGAAACGTTTTTACGCGCGGACACAGGCGATGCCGACCTCGGTGCAGGCGGCGGATTACTCGGCGACGTTGCATTGGCTCCAGGCGGTGAAGGCGGCCGGCACGACGGATGCCGACGCGGTGGCGGAGAAAATGCGCGCTCTGCCGGTGGAGGACATGTTCGCGCGGCACGGCACGTTGCGTCGCGACGGCCTGATGGTGCACGACCTGATGCTGATGAAAGTGAAGACGCCGGCTGAATCTAAAGGGCCATGGGACGTTTACAACGTGTTGTCGGTGGTGGCGGGCGAGAGCGTGTTTCCGCGGGTCGAGGACGAGGCTTGCGCGATGGCTCGGTGAGGCGTTGCCAGGCTTCACGCCGAATGGTCACGGCAAGGGATGGAAAGGGAATGTATCCAGGCATTGATTTTATCATCATTTGATGCGTTATGTGATGCCCAATAGCGAGGGAGCCACCGCGATGCGCACGACCGTGACACTTGACGACGATCTGGTCACGAAGGCCCGGTCCTATACCGGTTTGCAAGAGACGTCCGCTTTGCTGCGCGTGGCGCTGACCGCTCTGATCGAAAGGGAAAGCGCGCGGCGTCTTGCCCGTTTGGGTGGCAGCGAGCCTGACCTGAGGCCGATACGGCGGCGGCGGACCGAGCCGGCGTGATCCTGGTCGATACCTCGATCTGGGTGGACCATTTGCGACATGGCGACGAGCAGCTCGCGGCATTGCTGGATCGCGGCATGGTGCTGATGCACCCGTTCATCATGGGGGAACTCGCGTTGGGACAGTTGCGCCAGCGCCAGGCCGTATTGACGGATCTGATGGACCTTCCGGCCGCGACGGTGGCGGGCGATGACGAAGCAATGCGCCTGATTGAACAGGAAGCTCTGTATGGAATGGGCGTTGGATATATTGACGCGCACCTTCTGGCCGCCGCGCGCCTGACTCCTGGCGCGATGATCTGGACCCGTGACAGACGTTTCCTGGTTGTCGCGGAGAAGCTCTCGCTGGCCGCGCGTGTGGTTCATTAAGGTCGCACGGTCCGGTGTGATTTGATCTCAGGATCGGTCGGCTCGGTGACGATGACTTATTCCGATGACGAGCGGACACACCCGGCGCGAAGCGGTGTTTCCCGCGACTATCCCACGATGATCGCGTTGCGCAGTTGCAACGGTGAAGCAACGTTGTGCAACGGTTCCCAACTGCCGCCAATGCCGCGGATCAGCACCGTGCCGGAATCCAGAATCCGGCCCGCGATCCCTTGCGTCACATCGACCGTTTCGACCTTGGAGACATTGATCTCCTCGGTACGGCGAGCGATCCACCCAACCTTGTGGATCACGCGTTTATCCGTCACCACGATTTCCGTCGTCACGCGAACGAACCACGTGCCGATGAAGGAAACGATCGCCAGTAGCCCCAGGAGCGCCGCGCCCGCCAGCGCGATCAGGCGTTGGTTCTCGACAAGAGAAAGCGAGAAAACAGCCAGCGCCACCGTCAGAACGCCAAGCCAGATGGCGTGTTTGTACATCGACCAATGGAGCTTCGCGACATACTTCACCGTCTCGTCGGGCTGCAGAACCTTGGTATAATATGCCATTACACATCCCTCGAATTGTGGAGCCCGCCCGGAACGACATCCAATATTGGCGAACAGGCCGGTGATTTGAAGCGCTCGTCCGCCATGGGGCCCGGATTATCCGGCCGCGAGTTCCCGTACCGCGAGTTACCGGGCCGCGAAAACCTCGAACGCGCTCAACACGCCAACCCAGCGCTGGATGTTGGCGCCCAGAGCCTCCGTCGTCATCCCATGCGTGGCTTCGACATCCATCGAAATCCACGGGGTGCCGCGGAAATCCAGAAACGCGCGGCCAAAGCGGTGGTCTCGGTTCCAGATCGCGATCGTGGTCGCCGTCAAAGCCTTGCGGCGAAACGGCGCGGTGAACTGGATCGAGGTGCAGCGAAGCTCGGCCCCGCACTGAAAGAAATAGACCTCGAATACCACCGTGCCGGTGGAACCGCGGATCATCGGATCGCCCATCCGGTCGTTGGTGATGTCCGCCGGGTAGCCAGCCGTCTTCAATGCCGCGGCCAACTCGGGCGCCGACACCCCGCCGTCCGGCAAAGGTCCGGCGTGACCCGCGAGCGGCAGGCCGAGCATCGCAACCAACCAGATCCACCGCATCCACCATCTCCCACCGGGCGCGGACATCTGGCGGACGCGGCGAACGCTGGCAAGCGGGCGGCTTCGGGGTGTGGGCTGTCAACCATGTGCCCGGTCGAACAACCCCGGACCCCACGAGGGCGCTGCCCCTCGACCCCGCCAAGGGCTTGCCCTTGGAACCGCTCATTTTGGTGGGGTTCTTGAGGAGGGCCAATCGAGACCGCGCAAGGTCCGTGTCAGGCCCTCCTCATCAACCCCAGCAATGGACGGATTGCAAAGGCGTGCCGCACCTGCCCTCGGGCTTGACCCGAAGGCTGGGGTCCAGCGGCAAAGCCCCGGTCGGGGTCCGGGGCAACGCCCCGGCGCCTACCCCGCCTCGGCGCCGGCCGCTTCCCGGCGTCGGGCGTACAACGCCATTCGGCGCCGCGCCGCCGGGGCGACGTGGTCCTCGCCGATCGCGTCCGCGGGAGGCAGTTCCGCCGCGCGGTGGCAGGCCACGAGGTGATCCTTCGCCCATGGGGTTGGCTCGGGCATTTCGCGCCGGCAGCGCTCGATGACGTGGGGACAGCGCGTATGGAAGCGGCACCCCGGCGGCGGGTTCATCGGACTGGGCACATCGCCGCCGGGAATTTCCCGGCCGCGGTCGCGATGCGGGTCGGGCCGCGGAATCGCGGCAAGTAACGTTCGAGTATAAGGATGCCGCGGATCGCTGAACAATGCGCGTTTCGGGCCGATTTCGACGATCTGTCCCAGATACATCACCGCCACCCGGTCGGCGACATGCTTCACCACCGCCAGATCGTGGGCGATGAACAGGTACGACAGGCCCAACCGCCGTTGCAGATCGCGCAGCAGGTTCACCACCTGCGCCTGAATCGACACGTCCAGCGCGGAGACCGGCTCATCGCACACGATCAGCGCCGGCTCCACCGCCAGCGCCCGCGCGATGCCGATGCGCTGGCGTTGCCCGCCGGAGAACTCGTGCGGATAGCGCCGCGCGTGATACGCGGCGAGGCCGACAACGCTCAGCAACTCCGCCACCCTGGCCTCGCGGAACGCGGCGCCGCCCAGATGGTGGACGATCAGCGGTTCCTCGAGGATCTGGCCGACGGTCATTCGGGGATTGAGCGAGGCGAACGGATCCTGGAACACGATCTGCATGCGCCGGCGCAGGGCACGCAGCGGTTCGCCGCGCAGGTCCTGGATATAGGAACCCTCGAAGCGGATCGTGCCGGTGGTCGGCTCGATCAGCCGCAGGACAAGGCGCGCGGTGGTGGATTTGCCGCAGCCGGATTCGCCGACCAGCGCCAGCGTCTCGCCGCGGTTGACCGAGAACGAGACGCCATCGACCGCGCGCACGACCCCGGTCGCCCGGCCAAACAGGATGCCGCTCTTGCCGGTGAAGTGGCGCGAAAGGTTTTCCACGGCGAGGATCGGTTCGGTCATTCGGGGCTCCTGGCCGATGAAACTGGCCGTTCCACTCACGCGGTCAATCCCCGTCCGTTCAATTGCCGTGCACTGTGTGCCCTGAGGCTGATGGCCGGGTCGAGCCCGAGGATGACGATGAGGGGGCCGGGGATGATGGTGAGGGGGCCGGGGGTGACGATGAGGGGGCCGGGGGTGACGATCCGGGGGGCGGGGTGACGGTGAAGGGGCCGGCGGGGACCATGAGCAG
>Ga0182030_10022934_pt1 | contig 11584 bp, 10 predicted proteins | sample 812S3MmetaG_FD_121299 | JGI IMG/M metagenome (GOLD analysis project Ga0182030, IMG submission 121299) | Permafrost microbial communities from Stordalen Mire, Sweden - 812S3M metaG (Illumina Assembly) | ecosystem: Environmental > Terrestrial > Soil > Wetlands > Permafrost | place: Sweden... | reverse complement strand
GTAAGGTCGCAACCGGCCTCGGCCAGCCGCCGGCCTTCCGTTTGAGCCGTGCGCGGACTCCAAATAATTTCCCGGCCTTGGACGACTTCGACTTCTCCCGAAGCCTCCAGCGCCCGCGCCACATTGGTTTGGTAACGATGGTTCAGGTCCACGAGGCTTTCGTGAATGTATTTCCGCCCATCTGAAAACGTGAGAATGCCGACTTTGGTTTTGCGCATTACCGGTGGTTTCATTAAATGTTTCTCTACGATCACTTCGGCTTTAATTTTCTCCGGACGAATTGGAGCGCCCGCCTGGCTTCCTTGTCCAAGTCAAGGCCATCGCGCAGGTCGCGATAGACACTGACATCGCGCCCCACTTCGCCGCCGGGCATCAGGAACGGCTCCATCGTGATGGCGCCGGTATAGTTGATTTTCTTGAGCGCCCGGAAGATTTCGTCCCACGGCATCCGGCCTCGGCCAGGAGCGCGGCGATTGGTTTCGCCGATGTGGAAATGTCCAAGCTCTTTGCCTGTAGACACGATCGCGTCGTGGACATTGTCCTCTTCGATATTGAGATGAAAACTGTCGAGCAGCACCCGGCAATGTGGACTGCCAACGCACTTCACATAGTCCACGGCTTCCTGCGCCGTGTTCATGAGGTATTGCTCGAAGCGGTTGACCACCTCGACGTTGAAATACACGTCGCAATCCTCCACGACTTTCATCACTTCAATCATGCTACGAACGCTGCGGTCAACGAAGGCGCGCTTGTCGGCTCCCGAAGGCAGCTTGCCTGGCCAGGAACTGTAAATGATTCCGCCGAGTTGCTTGTCGCCCATATAGCGGAGCATCTCGGCACTTTTTTTTAGAAACGCTACACCCGCCTTGCGTACCGCTGCGTCTGGCGAGGCGATGTCGTACTGATGCGGCAGGCCAATGCAGTATGTTAATTCGATTTTCGCGCGTTCGGCCGCCTGCTTGAGACGGTCGCGCTCGCGATCAGACATGTTCGTGAGGGTGCCGGAATTGACTTCGAGAATGTCAAAGCCAAGTCGCTTCACCTTCGCAACAAACGGCACGAAGTCCGCGTCCCAATTATGGGTCCAGTAGGCGTAATAGATTCCGATTTTATTCATGCGATGTTCGGGTTGGGAGTTTTGGATAATGGTTCAAGCAGATAATAGTATTCGACCGTCGGGAAGCAGCAGTGCAGGCGTGAATCCAAGTGGGCCGCCTGTCGTTTAAGACCGATGGCATCAACGGTATTGAAGGCGAACATGCCGAAGTGGTGCGGAATCACCAAGCCAATGCCCGCAGCCAGGCACAACGTTGCGGCCTCCTCGAAGCTCATGTTGCCCATGACTCCCCGCGAGGTGAGATCGTCGCGCCGTCCATTCACCGGCAGCAATGCGAGGTCAATCGTGTTCTCACGAAGCCGCTCCACTAACCCATCATAAACCACGCTATCTCCGGAATGATACACGGTGAGCGCGCCCAGTTTCAGGATGAATCCCAAGAAGTGATGCTCGCCGCGTTCGTTCACCTTGAGCGTCTCGTGCGCAGCAGGGATGACTTGGACAGTGAAAGTGTCGCTTACCCAAAAGGTGTCTCCACTGTTGACCGGAATGACGCGCTCTGCCGACACACCGAGACGGACGACTGTTTCAACTTCCGCCCGCGGGACGATGAACCGGCAGCGCGGATTGTTGTTGGCTAGGACCGAAAGCGATCCAGGATCCATGTGATCGCCGTGCGCGTGTGAGCACAGAACTAGATCGAGATCACGAACCTCATCCGCTCTGATTGGCGGCGGCATCAACCGCTCGTGCGGAAACTCCGAACCGGAGTATTTGCGCGCCAGATGATCAGAAAGATATGGATCAATCAGGAAGCGGCAGCCGGCATGCCGGACCGCGAATCCCGCTTGGCCCAACCAGGCGAGGCCAACCGCTTGGTCCGGCAGGTTTGCCCCCGAGAACACCTTTACATCACCCGTAAGCAAGGTCAGTTTCATGAGCCGTGTCCCATTAGACCGCGCGTCTTAACGACAATCTCCAGCGAGGCTCGACAACGTTGGCGTATGTCGTCCCATTTGCCGGTGGTCAGGTCCTCTTTCCGAGCGATCCAAGTGCCACCGACAGCCGCGACGGTCTCCAGTTTGAGATACGATTCCAGGTTGCTCATGTTAACGCCGCCTGTCGGCACGAAGCGGACGCCGGTGTGCTTATAAGGAGCCGACAGGTTCTCGATCATGGGCACTCCGCCAAGCGCCTCCGCCGGAAAGAATTTCAGCAGCTTGCAACCAAGCGCCAGACCCTGCTCGATGTCGCTGGACGTGGCGACGCCTGGCACGAAGGGCAGGCCCATCTCCTGGGACTGGCGGACAATTTGCGGATTCAGGCCGGGTGCCATGGCGAATGCTGCGCCGCTGGCCTTGGCCGCTGCCAGGTTTGCAGAAGTGAGCACGGTGCCTGCTCCGACCACGAGTTGCGGACGCTCCTGAACGAGCTTGCGAATGACCTCGGCGGCCGCAGCGGTGCGGAAGGTGATTTCGATCACTGCCAAACCTCCCGCCAACAGAGCGTCGGCAAGAGGGATGGCCGCATCCACATTTTCAATGGCGATGACCGGAACAACACCGAACGAGGCGACGCGATGGAGAATGGCTTCTGATGACATGGAGTAGATCTATTTGAGCTGTGCTTTGAGTTCGGCCAGCAGGTTGTCAACCGCCGCGTAAACGGCGCGATCCACGCTCTCATCTGTGAATCCGCCGATGTGGGGCGTTGCGATCACGCGGTCGCTGGACAGAAGCGGATCGTGGGTGGGCGGCTCGGTCATGAACACGTCCATCGCCGCGCCCGCGACCTGGCCGCTTTGCAGGGCCGCTGCAAACGCAGTTCCGTCTATCAAATCTGCGCGGGCGGTGTTGACGAGGAACACCCCTTTTTTCATCCGGGCCAATGTCGTCGCATTGATCAAAGGTTTGCCATCGGGCTGCGCTGGACAATGCAAGCTGATTACATCGGACTCGGCCAACACTTCATCCAGCATCGCGTATCGAAAAGAAGAGGAGGGCGCGAACGACTTGTCCGGCAGAACGTCATATGCAAGAACGTTCATCTCGAAGCCCAGCGCCAGCTTCGTCACCAACCTTCCCACGTGACCGCAGCCCACGAGACCGAGCGTCTTGCCAATCAGCTCCATGCCCTTGCGCCGTTCCCAGCCGCCGGACTTGATGGCCTTATCTCCAAATGGCACCGAGCGCGCCAGTGCGAGGATGTGGGCCAGCGCCAGTTCGGCCACACCGCGTGCGTTCGTGCCGACAGCCTTGTGGACCACAATGCCCAACTTTTCAGCGGCGACGAGGTCAAGGTTGTCCACGCCAACACCGTTGCGGCTAATGACCTGGAGCCTGCGAGCAGTGAACAAGGTCCGTTCGCTCACTTTCTCAACGCCGCAGAGATAGCCGACGCAATCCGGCAACAACCGCTGCAATTCATCTTCCGCCGGCAGCTTGCCAGGCATGGAGAAAACGAGTTCATATCCCGCCGCTTGCAGACGCTTCAACGCGGGGTGACCGTCGCACGTTAAGGATCTGGGGGTGATGAGGATTTTTTCAGGCATGGTTTGCCGGTTTTGATTCAACGACGGTTTTTCCATTGCGTAGAAAAACGCGTTGGGGAAATCCCTCCGTTTTGATGTCACCGTAATTGTGCCCGGCCTCCGCCGGATACACGCAGAATGAAACGAGCGGCTCGCGCTCGCTCGTATTGACCGAACGATGCGCCCAAAAGGGCGGCACATAGACCATTCGTCCCCGCGTCATGCGCACACTGGCGAACTTGCCTTCGGCGGTTTTCATCACCATGTATCCCTCCCCGCGCAGGCAGAGGTAAGTCTCCGCTGTGTTTGGCACGGAGTGGTAGTGTCCCTTCGTCATAAAACATTCGTCGCCGATTAGTCCCGGCTGAAGCGTGCTGATGCAAAACATCAAATGACCGTGCTCTTCCGGCACCGGCACCTCGAACACCTCGTAGTGAAGCGGATCCGACCGCTCCACAATGAGGCGTTCCAGCGCGGCCTCGTTGACGTAGTAACCGCGCATGTCGGAGGCGCGGCGCACCAAGTGGTTTTTAGCCTGAACCATCAGGCCCTTCTCCAGATCCAATTCGACTCCAAACGGATTGATAAACGTGGTTTCCTTGGCATTCATAAATCAATTCCTCACGGCGGCGGCGATGCGGGAAAGCTCGTCAAACTTCGACCCTCTCACCGGAATGTCCTGGTGAAAGACCTCCGCGATCACGCGCGTCCAACCGTGAATGAAGTAAATCCAACCGTCCTCAATCACGAGGCCGCGCTGCTGCTGCTGGACGCGGGCCTGCTTCAAAAAAATCAGGTCGCCGCGATAGTTGAATTCCCAGGCCATTCCGTTTTCTGGAAACACGCCCGCATCCGAGAGCGGTGAGCCGGGCGCGTCCTTCCCCAAGCCGGTCGCGTTGACCACCAGCGAGTGCGGCCGGAGACGTTGCAGCAACGCATCGCTGTGCTGCGCAGTGGGCACCTGATAATACTCCACAGGCACGTTGCTGCCGATGCGATCGTGGAGTTCCTTCATTTCTTCCAATCGCTCCGGCGAGCGGTTGGCCACGATGATTTTTGAGGGCCGGTTCGCGCCGTGCTCGCGCTTCATTAGATACCAGGTAATGGCAATGGCCGAGCCACCCGCGCCAAGCACGAACGCCTCTGCCCCAGTGTTTTCCCAATGCCGGTCCGGCAAGAACGCCTCCAGCGAAAGGCCGGCGGTGATGGGATCTTTGGCATGAGCCACCAGTTTGCCATCGTGCTTGGAAATACAACTGACCTCGCCCATCAGCGCCGCATACTCGTCCAACTGCTCAAACTGGTCGCGGCACGCCGTGAGCAAATCAATCTTGTGCGTCGTGACCAGCGCGCCGCGCGACAATGGGTCGGACTTGATGAAGGCGACGGCTTCGCGGTAGCGCTCCGGTTTGTCGTGCGGGACAAAATCAATGCCTTTGATGGCGCAGTCTCCTAAACCGAGGCAACACGCCCATTCGGGAAACACGCGCATGATGGACGACTTTCCGGTGGTGACACCGATGAAATAAATCGTGGGCTTTTCAGCTTTGCGGTAGATGGTGTTGTTCAATTCTTGCTCCAATCGTTTAGTGATTTCAAAACGGCTGCGTATGCTGTCAATCGTTGTTGATAATGGCGGGCGAACCGACGGTTCGGCTGGGCGATCTTACCGGTGCGAATCCATTTGCGCGCGGTGGCGTCAAGATCTTTGATCAGGCCGACGCCAAAGCCGGCCAGCAAAGCCGCGCCCAGCGGCGCTCCCTCGCTGCGGCCGACCTGCGCGACCGGCGTGCCGAGCACATTGGCTTTTATTTGGTTCCACAAGTCGCTTTTTTCGCCACCACCAGTCACGCGCAATTCGAGCAAACGCAGATTCGGATGCAGATGCCGCAAGACCTGCCGGTAAATTGCATATTCCATGGCCACGCCTTCGAGCATGGCCCGCCAAAGATGCGGCGCTTTGTGTGCCCAGGTTAGGCCGACCCACGCTCCGCGCAGTTCCGGCCAACTTGGTGACACCCGTCCGCCCAAGTGAGGCACGAACATCGGCAAATCAATCGTCGGCCCAATGGCCTCCGCCGCAGCGTCGAGATCAGCAAATTTCGGGAGACGACCGCTGGATCTAAACCCGGCGATCTGGTTGCGGAACCAATCGAGGTTCATTCCACCGCCGTTGATGTAGGCGTAGGGATGCCACAGCCCAGGCGTCGCGGCCTGCCCGCAACTCAATGTCTTGAATCTCCGATCAGGCTTGAAAGTCCGCGTGGTCGCGGCGAACACGGAGGCTGTTCCCGCCACGTCCACACAAATGCCCTCACGCGTCGCACCGCACGCGAGAAACGATGCCGCCGTGTCACCACAGCCCGCGACCACCGGCACACCGGAGCGCAATCCGCACCGCCCGGCCATCGAAGCACAGAGTTCGCCGACAACTTCGTGAGAATTTAGAATGCGTGGAAGTTTCTCCTGATTAAGGCTGAAGCGCCGACAGAGGGCGGCGTCCCAAAAGCCGCGCTGGTTGTCCGCAAAGCCGCTGAAGTGAAGATACGTCTTGTCAATGAAAGCGTCCCGGGCCGTTAATCCGCAAAGCCGCATCGCTGCGTAACCGCTGGGCTGAACGAACGCCGCAATGGCTCGAAACACTTTCGTTCGTTCGTGTTTCCACCAAAGAATCTTCGGTCCGTGGTTGAAGCTGGCCGGGCCACCAGTCTTGGCGATGATTTCGTCGCCCGCCACGCGTTTCATTCGCTCAATGTAAGAACTGCACCGGGTGTCCAGCCATGAATCGTAAGGCGTGACGTTCCGGCCATCCTTTCCCACACCAATGACGCCGGCCATCTGGCCGGCGATCGCGAGTGCGGCCACATTCCCGGGATCGATACGCGTTTTCCTGACACATTCTTTGATCGTGGAGCAAACCGTGGCCACTTGGCGTTCCGGGTCTTCCTCCACAACACCGGTGCCAGGTTGGTGCAATATTGATTTCCGGAAGCTTGAAGCCAGCAGCGTCCCGTCCTCCGACAACAGCACGGCTTTAGTGCCCTGCGTCCCGATGTCAACGCCGATTAATGCCTGCATGATTTGCGCTTTCACATGCTCAAGACTGAGGTCCCTTTTGACCCGACTGCTGATCACTGAATTTCTGTTTTTTATTCGAGCCGTTCCGCGGAAGCCACTGTTCCGCCGCCATCACCACCTTCAATCCCCGCCCGGAAAGTGCGATGTCATAAGCCTTTGCCACATCGTTGAGCGGAAACACGTGGGTGATGATCGCTTCCACGGCCACTCGCCGCGACTCGATGAACTTTAGGGCCGTCCGGTAATCTTGCGGCGAGCCGCCGGTCATGCCGGTCACGATCAGGTTCTTGTAGTGGATGGCATTCGTGTCGATCGGGACGGCGGATTCACCCCGCGCTAACCCGGCGAAGAGGCATAGGCGCCCAAATGGTGCCAGAAGCTCCACTGCCTCCTGCTGAACCTGTGGCAGCGGAACCGCCGTGATGACGATGTCCACACCACGACCACGAGTCTCCTGCGCAACCCATTCTTTCGTGGAGTTGCCAACGGGATAATGAACCGCGCTGGCTCCAAGAGTCCGGGCCAATTCAAGCCGCTGCGCGTTGGGGTCCACCATTAGCACCCGTGACGCACCGGAGACCAGCGCCAGAAGGAGATTCAACATCCCCATCGGCCCAGCGCCATAAATCAAAACCACGTCACCCACCTCCAACCCTGCCACCCGCAGACCATTGACAACACAGGACAGGGGTTCGGCCAGAGCCGCTTCCAACGGTGAAACGTCCGGCGACAAAGGAATGACATTGCCTTGGGCGATGGCATCGGCGCTGATCCGGATAAATTCCGTGTGCGAACCGTCGCGATCAATGCCGAACGCCGAGTACTCTGGACACATGTTCATCAAACCTCGACCGCACATTTCACACCGGCCACAACCAATGTTGGGTGCCACGCCCACAAGCGAGCCGACCGGGTGATGGCGGACATGGGAGCCAACCTTCTCAATCGTGCCAACGAACTCGTGGCCGAGAATGATCGTTTGTCCAATTCGTAACTTCCGATGCCCACTCCGAACTATCTTTGCATCCGTACCGCAAATGGATGTAGCTTCAACGCGGATGAGCATTTCGTCGTCGGCAATGTCCGGGATCGGCGTTTCGCCAAATTCCAGACCCCTACCCTGTGTGTATTTTGCGGCAATCATTTCGCCACCTCCAAAGTGATGTCCGCCGGCTGGCCCGTGCGGACAGATTCATTCACCGCCACTACGGCTTCCACGGCGCGCTGACCATCCACACCGGTCACGCGAGGTGTCTCATCCTGCTGCACGCATTGAACGAAGTGTTCCATCTCCGCGAGATAGGCGTCCTTGAACAGCGTGCGCCAGCTTTTCACCGCCTGACCCATGACCTGGCCGTCCATCGTCACTTTCGTATAACCGGCCTCCGCCACCGCGCCGATCAGCAACATTCCTTTTTGGCATAGCACTTCCACTCGGGCGTCGTAGCCATAATTAGCCGGACAGGTGCCATCCACAATACCCATGGTTTCCTGGGAAAATGTGAACTGCGCGACAACGTTGTCGTAAAAGTCCGGCCAGTCCTTTCGCGCGTCCGGACACTTAAAATTACGGCCTTGCGCATAGACGCGCTGGAGTTCCAGCCCGGTCAACCAGCGGAGCGTGTCGATGTCGTGGCTATTCACTTCGGCAACAATGCCGTTGGATTTTCGCAGGTCGTACATCCACGTGCCGGGACCTCCCGGACCTCGACCGGTGGACTTGATAATCATCACCCGTCCCATCTCGCCCGAATCAATGACTTCGCGGGCACGCCCGAAGCTATCGTCGAAGCGGCGCATGAAACCAATTTGAAATTTTACACCGGCTTTGTTCACGGCGGCATTGATACGCTGACATTCGGCCACGGTCAGTGCCATGGGCTTTTCGAGGAAGATGTGTTTCCCGTGCAGCGCGGACTGACAGGCAATCTCGCAGTGGAGGAACGTAGGCGTGACAATCACCACGGCGTCAATGTCGTCCCGAGTTACTGCAGCGCGATAATCATTGAGCCGGGTCGAGATACCCAATTCATCGCTGGCCTTGCTCAATATGTTCGGATCCGCATCGCACAATGCTACCAGTTCGGCTGCGCGTATCCGTTGCGCAAGGTTTCGGGCATGGATCAGGCCAGCTCGTCCGGCACCGATTACACAAAATCTGACGGGAGGTATGGCCATGTTGGTGTGGCGACGATTGTAGAATACACAAACGTAACTGGGATATTATCCTTTCGGCTAACTAAGATCGGTGAAAAGCGTCGGGCTTCAGCGTCGCGTGCGTCACGCGATCAAATCGTCAACCGCCAGGCTTAGGTCACATTTGAGCACAGCTTTGAGCAACGCACGCGCCGACGCCACTCTGCCAAGGCCGAACTGCGCCTTGGACCCGTGAAACTCCAGCTTCAACCGACTATCGAATGTCACTCGCAGAGTCGATTTTTGCCTGCACCCCTTGGATTTTCCATTTTCGCTGGTTAGACATGGATGAAAGCCTTTGTTTTGCGGCTTTATTGGATGTCAATAACTCCTGCTTATGAAGTTAATCTGGGGAATATGAGTTAATATTCGAAATCCACTAAGGCATCGTAGCCATATGCCGCTGATGCTGTAGAAGCCACTGATAAAGTTCCGGGTTACTGTAAGTTTCCGTCCAAGCATCGTGTCCCGCATCCGGATAGATGGTAAGTTTTATATCCTGAACTCCTTGACGTTTCAACCAATTTATCATGCGCTCAGATTCTTCCGTCGGCACGACAGGGTCTTTGCCGCCATGGAAGGCCCAAACGCCGAGCGTCTTGAGCGCTTGGCCTTTCCCACCGTTTGCGAGCATCACTGGAAGCACCGGAAGCAAATCCCCGCCGCCACAGACCGGAACGATGGCAGCAAACCGCTCAGGATACGCGCACCCAAGCTCCCAAGTGCCATATCCCCCCATGCTCAGGCCGGTCAGATAGACTCTTTCCGAGTCCACGGCATAACGGTTCGTGATTTCATCGAGCAGACCCAGCAAAATGTCTTTAGACCAAAGTAAATTTTCAGGACACAATGGCGATAATACAATGAAGGGGAAGTCGGGATGCGCGTTGACATATTCTGGAGGCCCATGTGAAGCAACCTTCGACACATCATTACCCCGTTCGCCAGCGCCGTGCAAAAACAAGATCAATGGCCAGCGCTTGTCCGGGTTTTGACCGTAGCCTTGTGGAAGAAACAAAAGATACTGAACATTTGCCTGCTGCGGCTTGGTGACGGTCCATTGTTTGGCTAGATTCTTTCCGCCTGAACTGGTGGTTGATTTGACTCCGGTCTCCGTGGAACGGCATCCGGTCGTGATCATCAAGCCTGCAATCATTATAAAATAGAAAAGTTTAATCATAAAATTTCGCTACGTTTGGTGCAGTTGCTGGATTGACTATAGAATTGCATAAGCGGACGCGATTGGGATATTGTCCTTTCGGCTACTCAAGCGACACGCATGACTTTATCCAAACCTTCGGCCTGCTTGCCCCACCTCCCATTTGCACTTTGATTGTCTCAATCGTTACGTGCAGGTGATTGGCCGCCTGCTTTCTCGCCCGCTTTTCCTATTGCATGGCTCTCCGCAGTCAGCCGTAGCAGCTCCGCGCCGTGAGATGCAACCTGCAAAACCACGTGATCTTCAGCGACACCTGAATCTTTTCTTTGCCACAAATCGCGCACCCGTTGCGGCCCCGCAAGCCCCAGTTCCCGCCAGGTGACCTCGATTTTTTCCATCCTCCCTGAACGATTGAACAGCGCCAGCGCCTTGGAACCATCATGCAGATCTCTGACCCAAAGATCCAAATTGTCCCGGCTGCGGATTCGCTTCCCAGGGTTTGCCGCGACGTCCTGATTAACTGCGAGCACCTCGTCATTGGTCAACAAAGCCAGCAGCCATGGATCTGCGTCAACCATGCTGGCACCCACCATCAGGGGCGAGGGTGCAATGCTCCACAATGTCATCAAACTCACCTGTTCATTGTGTGTCAATCGGCACTGGTGATCAGGGTCGGCACAGCGCCCATCCACTGAAATATGTCCCAATGGAAGGATATCCAAGTCGGGCCAGTGTCCGGCCCCCGCATAAACGCTCCACGTTGCGGCGATGTCCATGGTCGCATCCAATTTGCCCCAGCTATCCCAAAAATCTCCTGTAATACGCCACATGTTAGCGTTGGTAGAAATATCATTCGCCTCGTCCGTCGAGAGCGGCCCCGCTGATGCGGAAAATATCATCGGTCGTCCGCACTTGGCGATCGCCTTATGAATGGCATGAATGTATTCTGGTGAATAATCGTCAATAATGTGGTCCACCTTGACGAAATCAACGCCCCATTGGGCGAATTGCTCGAAGAGCGAGTCATAATAAGCCTGACCAGCCCCGGTGTCGAAGCGCATGCCGTAGAAAAAGGGATACCAATAAAATACTTCAGTTTTAACAGCAATATCCGCAGACCTTGAATCGCTGTTCATAATCGGAGTATTTGCTTCCACTGCCGCACGTGGAAGGCCACGCCAGATATGCAGGCCGAATTTCAGCCCCATGGCGTGAACTTTGTCGGCAACGAGCTTAAATCCTTTACCACCAGCGGACGAAGGCCAGCGATTCACCGCCGGGATAAGTCTGCCATACTGATCGACCGGGAATGTTGCATTCGTGTATGCCAACGGATGATTATCATGTGCCAGTGGATCATACCATCCGCCATCGACGACCACATATTGCCACCCGTGAGGCTTAAGATATTGTGCAACGGCCGACGCGTTTGCCAGGAATTCCGACTCCGTAATATTGTCACCGTAAGAATCCCAGCAGTTCCAACCCAGCGGTGGTGTTAGCGCCAGCGTCGGTCCAGGCACGATTTCAATGTTCGTGGTGGTTGTTCCATACTTGTTGCTGG
>Ga0182030_10022933_pt1 | contig 11584 bp, 10 predicted proteins | sample 812S3MmetaG_FD_121299 | JGI IMG/M metagenome (GOLD analysis project Ga0182030, IMG submission 121299) | Permafrost microbial communities from Stordalen Mire, Sweden - 812S3M metaG (Illumina Assembly) | ecosystem: Environmental > Terrestrial > Soil > Wetlands > Permafrost | place: Sweden... | reverse complement strand
ACCGCCCTCCGGCGCCGCTCGTTTAAGGCTTCGATCGATAACCTCCGCCCGTCAGTTCTCTCCATACTTATTGGATGAAATCAGATCACAATTGGTTGCACTGTTTAGGGCCGGATCAGTAACAGGAGTTTTTCCTCGAATTGACTTCCCACCTTGTATGTTCCGAGACGAGGCGTAACCATGGGTTGCGTTTCGGCGGAGAGGCCGGTCACACCTGAGGCCAGCGAGAACTGAGCCTGTTGCTAAGAACGGCCCCCGTCCCTCTCTGGTGACGCCGTGGAGAATCGGAGGCCGTTGAGCCTGCATGTTCAAGGTCGGCGAAAAGAGTAAGTCCGTGGACGCGGACAGGGGCGGAAGCCGAGACCAAATCCTAACCCGGAGAAGGTCCATGAGCAAGCTGTCCGATCCCTTACTACCTGCCGTGTTCTGCGGTATCGATGTCTGCGCCGCCACTCTGGCGGTGGCGATTCAGCAGGACGATCAAGCGTTGGAGCGACGCGAGTTCGCCAACAACGCCAGCGGACACAAGGCGCTGATCGCCTGTCTTCACAAGCGCAAGGCGCGGGCGAGAGTGTCGCTGGAGGCCACCAGCATCTACTCGCTGGACCTGGCGCTGGCGCTGGATGCGGTCGAGCAGATCGAGGTGGCGGTGCTGAATCCGAAGGTTGTCAATCGCTTCGCCCAGACGCTGCGGCGATCCAAGACCGACTCGGCGGATGCGCAGGTGCTGGCCGAATACAGCCGCCGCATGCCCTTTACCGCATGGCGTGCGCCCAACCGGAATGGGCTGCAACTACGCACCATTAGCCGCCATATCAGCGGGTTGAGCGTCCAACACACGCGGGAGCAGAACCGGCTTCATGCCGCGCAGGGTTCGGCGGCTACGCCCGGATGCGTGGTGCTGGATCTGAAGCGCTCGCTGGCTTCGCTGAAGCGGCGCATCGTGAAACTGCGGCGCCAGGCCATGGCGCTGCTGCAACTGGATGAGGCCTTGCGCCAGCGCTTCGAGCTGATGATCAGCATCCCTGGGATCGCCCAGATCAGCGCTCTGCAACTGCTGGGCGAGCTGGCCGCACTGCCTGACGAGATGTCGGTGCGGCAGTGGGTGGCGCATAGCGGCCTCGATCCGGTGCATCAGGACTCCGGCAGCTCAGTGCACCGGCCATCGCGAATCAGCCGCGCCGGCAACCGGCATCTTCGCCGGGCGCTCTATATGCCCGCCCTTGTGGCCGTGCAACACGACCCACATCTGAGAGCCTTTTACGAGCTGCTCCAGAACCGCCACAAAGCCAAACTGCAGGCGCTGATCGCGGTGGTGCGGAAGCTGCTCCACGCGATCTATGGCGTGTTCCGCAGCCAGATGCCCTACGACGGGCACAAGCTCTTCCCGGCACTCATCTTGGGATAAAGAGAAGATCTCCCTCTGCACTCCCTCTTAAAGAGAAAAAAGAACTTGCAAATCGAGAGAGAATCTTGGGGTGAATTCAATTCGAGACCCCAAGGTTGCGCATTGGCTAGAAACGAACGGCAGGGACCTTTCCTTTCTATACATTCCTGACCTGTTCACCTATCCCCTCAATTGGACAGCCCTTATGGCGGAGCGCTGCTATGACCTGTTCGTGTCGAGTGAGCCCTTCGCTGCACATTTGTCCGTCGAGCCCTCCCTGTTTGAAGCGGTCCTTCGGAACAAGAGTGGCGAGCAGAGGTTACTGATTTATGGAGGATTTCTGTACAATCTCAAGGCTTGGCAGGGGAAGGTCATGCTGGAGGTGTTTCGCCGTTTTCCGTTTACCTATAATTGGGAGGGACGACTCCGGGAGATCGTATATAAGTATCAGAAAGCAATGGCGTCAGAGGACAGCACTAAGCGTCCCTAGCGCTGCGCGTGGGAGCTGGGCTTGAGACAGTCAACCCGGTTTAACGGCAAAGGGACAATCTGGCCATGCCCCCCTGCCTGCTCTGTGCGCGGATAGGGGGAGATTATGGACACGCGGGAAACACCGGGACCAACTGGTAGAATGGAACCGAAAGCAAAGCACCGCGAACTAAGTGTAGCCCCGTCTTTGGAGGGTTCTGTGAGAATTGGCGTTGTCGCCTGCGAGGTAATGCGGCTTGAATTGGACTTGCTTTTGAAAGACATTCCAGAGATAGCGGATGTCATCTACCTCGAGGTCGCTCTTCATTGTTATCCCGAGAGGATGAAAGGGACCATCAAAGAGAAGGTAAGTTCGCTCGTTGACAAAGTCGATGTCATATTTCTGGGCTACGGCTATTGCCGTTCTCTGGAAGGCATCGATAAGGAATTTGATGTTCCGGTTGTTATGCCGCAAATGGATGACTGCATTCAAATTCTGATGACGCCGGAAAAATACCATGAGCAAATCCGCAGGGAAGTTGGGACTTGGTTTATGACTCCGGGTTGGGCGGAAATTGGCGTCGACATGGTTATCAAGGAGAACAAACTGGAGAGGGCGGCGAAGTATGGGAAAGACCCGCTGGAGATGGCCAAGAGGCTCTTTACCCACTACCGGCGAGGGCTCTACTTAGACACAGGCGTGGGCAACAATAACTACTTCTTAGACAAAGCCAAAGAGTTCTGCGAGATTCTGAATCTTACCTTGGAACAAACAACTGCAACCTCAAGAGTTCTCCAAGAACACCTGAAAATCGCCCAAAAGATCGGCATGAAACAGGAGGCACGGATTTCTGCAACAACAGTTAGTGAGAACCTACAACAGGTTGATCGTAGAACGGTTTAGCGACTCCATACTCCATACTTAGGCCAGCAGCCGCCAAGCTTCAAAACGACGATTGGAAGCGTTTCTACTAAAACGGCTTGCCCACGGCTGTCGCTACTATCTTCAGTTCAATAAACACAACCTTTCCCCATCCACTTGCTAAAGGCGCTGTCGTCTCATCGGTCTTCAGCGTAGTTTCCAGTCCTCTTCCGCCAACGGCGAGGGCGCGCCGCTCCGCCAGGGATTGTGCCAACTGTTTCCCATGAGCGACGGCCGGTTCGTAATCGTCAAACACCCGGTGTTCGTCAGCCGCAATCACAGCAAACCCGATAGGGCGGCTCGGTCTGACAAGAACCTGTGCGGAAGCGACGACCCGGCCGATGACTGCTCCAGCGGCATTTGCTACTTCAGCATGCTCGGGGATAACCAGCTTCGCACCGAGTCGCTTTGCTATCGTGGGAAAGTAGGCCGCGACCGGGGCCCCTACTGCAATCAGTGGCTTGGCCATTGTGAAGTGGGATGAAACTCCTCCGTGGCCATCCAAGCGGAGCAGACTTCCGAGAAATTCATGGCTTTCATGCGAAGGGAAGATAATGCCGTCTTCAGTAAGGAGCTTCGCGACAATATTGTATTGAAGCTTTTCGATAATCCGATCAAACAATAAGCCGACCAACTTTTCTGGGCCCATCCCGGTTTTCTTGCGATAGAACGCCAGCGCCAGTTCGGATGCTTCGGTACCCCAAAGGTCAAGAGCTTTGCTGGCGTGCAGCAGATCGGTTGGAGTAAAGGAGACTTCAGCCACACAACCGAGAGTTACGAATCGATCCAAATTGATCGCTATCCCGGCCTCCCTTTCCAGCGCGTCACGATGGAGCACTTTGCCGTCCAAGGCGTTCAGCATTGCCCGTTCGTACTTTTCCAGAAGAAATGAGGGCAGCCTCACCAAGGTAAAGAAGTCCAGATTGAGATCCTTCAGTCGAACGCCACTCGTGCCAGCGAGTTCTTCCATGGTTTCCATCAATGGTGGATACTGAACCGCGGCCAAAGAGAGCGGAATTGCCCGGCGAGGACCAATGTGGATCTCGTCTCCAGAATTCACAGAGATTCTGCTGTCGCCGCCCACCCCCGCTGTCCAAACATCAATCGATTGAGTCCGAGTCCGCCAGCCGCCGACCAATGCTCCGTGTTCCCGAGCAGTCGGGGCTGAGCCGGAAAGAATGCCGATGTCAGTGGTGGTTCCTCCCATGTCGACCACTACGGCATCGTCCAAACCGGTAAGCCATGAGGCACCGATTACGCTGGCCGCAGGTCCGGAAAGAATAGTTTCCACTGGCCGGGTTCTGGCGGCTTTCTCACTGATGAGTGAGGCATCGCCTCGCACTACCATCAAAGGAGCTGCGATGCTCTTCTTCGCCAATATGGCGATGACGGCATCCAACAGTTCCCCAACGACGGGAAGCAGTCGGGAATTGAGGGCTGCCGTAACAGCCCGTTCCAACATGCCCACGCCGCTTGAAAGTTCGTGGCCGCAGACCACCGGATATCCGCACTCAGCGGCCAGCAACTCCCGCAACCGCAACTCATGGGCTGCGTTGTAAATGCTGAAGTATCCGGATACGGCAAACGCGTCCACCTTATTCTTCATATGCCGGATGGCTTCCCCAGCGGCAACCAGGTCAAGCGGAGCAGTTTCGTCGCCTTGCCGATTGTGGGCGCCACGGATGACCGCCACCTCGTCCGCGGGCACGTGGGATGGGACGCGAAAAGTACTTTCATTCGGCACACTGATAATCAACCCCACGCGTGCGCCCTTTCCCTCCACCAGGCTATTGGTCGCCAGGGTGGTGGAGAGCGACACAAGCTTCACCTCGGGAAACAGGCTGGTATCCAACGCGGAAAGAGAGTTCTCCAGCCCAATGCTCAGGTCGTGCTTGGTCGTCAGGGTCTTCGCCTTGGAGACCAAGCGGCAGGACTCGAAATCCACGATCACGCTGTCGGTAAAAGTGCCGCCGGTATCTATGCCGATTCCATACTTCATGCAGTGTGCTCCGCGCTGCTATTGGGAAAAGCGAGGCACCTGGCAAACAACCGGTCGAAATCCGGGTAGCACGACAACTCGACGTACTCGACGCCCTGCACAATGCGCATCGCCTCCGCCCTTTTGACCTGGGACAGAAGACAGACAATCGCCCCGGACTTGGATGAGTTGCCGACAAGAGTGACACGATCCAGCAGTTCCTCGGCCAGCAGTCCGATACGCGCCATACTTTCCATCCTGACATGGCAGCCAAAGGCCCCCGCCAGGTAAACCCGGTCGATCTCCGAAAGGTCCACGCCCAGAGAGCGCAATAGCACGAGTATCCCGGAATGGATCGCTCCTTTGGCAAGTTGTACCTGGCGCACGTCTTTCTGGGTTATGCCGATCGTCGAATTCGAGCCTGTGCCGGATGCTAGAATAAAAGTTGGGGAACCACTCTCTGTGCGCAACCTGTCCGCCCAAGGCTGTTTCGCGCCTGGTTCCAGCGTTACGAACCGTCCGGAACTGGCGATCACGCCTGCCTGCAGAAGTTCTGCGACCGCATCGATTACCCCGCTGCCGCACAAGCCGATAGCCGGCGCATTACCAATGGTGTGAAGTTCCACATTTGGATTGATGACCACTTTTTCAATCGCACCGTCAGCCGCGCGCATGCCACAGCTGATATTCATCCCTTCCAGCGCCGGACCCGCAGCACAGGAGCAGGCAAAGATCTTTCCCTTGGAGCTGAAGGCGATTTCGCCGTTGGTGCCAATGTCGATGAAAAGCGCGCGCTCGTCCTTGTGGAGCAGTTCGGTGGAGATGATTCCTGCTACGATGTCGGCTCCGACGAACGCCGAAACGGACGGCAGACAATAAACTTCGCCGAAGCTCGCAATAGTAATACCCAATTCACGCGCTGGGAGGGTAACACCCAGGCTGAAGCCGCACGAATAAGGAGCTCTTCCCAGGGAGGATGGGTCCACGCCCAGGAACAGATGCATCATGGTGGAGTTCCCCGAGACCGCTACCTCATAGACATATTCGCGATTTACTGCCGCCTCGAGACACACGTCTCCGATCAGTGCGTCAATCGCCTCGCGCACCTTTAAGCTCAGCTCTTCCAGTCCGCCTGCGTTTTGTGCGTGCTGGATGCGGGTGAACACATCCAGGCCGTAGGTTTTCTGCGGATTGATCATGGTGCTCGACGCCAGTTCATCTCCAGTAGCAAGATTGACCAGCGAAACCACCATCGTGGTGGTGCCGATGTCTACCGCGATCCCGTAGGAGAGGTCGGCAGTATTGCCCGCCTCGAGGCCGATAATGTCCTGGCCAGACAGAATAACTGTCGCGGCAAACTCCTCGGCGCGCAGCAGGCCGGGAAGTTGTTGGAGAATTGCGAGTGGTATTCGTTCAGAAAACCTAATTTCTAACGCCCGTTCCAGTCGGGAGACATCGTCTACCGCGTCGTGGAGCGATGGCTTATCCAGTTGGACGTGAAGTTTGCGGATCTTCGGATTCAGTTCGAACTTGGGCATAAGCCCGTCCGACAGAATGCGATGCTTCCGTTCGGAACCGAACAATACCCGGAACGCAGCCCGTTCGGACACCTTCTGGCGGCAGGCAAGCCTCACTCCTTGTGAAAGGTCTTCGCGACTGATGAGTTGAATCTCATCCGGGTGCGGTGGCGACACTTCGCCCTCGGTTTGCTGGACGAGGCACTTGCCGCAGGTCCCGGTGCCGTTACAAGAAGATTCGATATCGATACGCGAAGCCCGCGCCACTTGAAGAAGATCGGCACCTTGATCCGCTTCCACGAATCTCGACTGGGGAAGGAACTCTATTTCAACCGTTGCCACTATTCACTCCGTTTTGTTTGCAGCTTGGGCCGGCCCGGAGACCGGTGCTACATCATGCCAGTAAGAGCGCAACCGAGTTACTTAGATCTTGAAACGTATGCACAAAAGACCTTTTCATTCAGAAGCTGATTACCTTATCAGCCTCTTCGGTCCACGCAACCAGTTCGTCGATGGTGCTACGGCGCACTTCGGAAATGAGAGACTCTGGGCGCATTCCGCGAGCTTCCATGCAAGTGCCGCACGCGGCAATCGCTGCTCCGGTTCCTGAAATCGCACGCAACATCTCTTGCGGGTTATAGTCGGCGTGGGCTGGGGTGAATCCAGCAAGACCGCATGTCACCCCATCCCCCAAAAGAAAGATACCTATGGGGGCCTTGCGCGATAAGGAGGTCGCCAGTCGCAACCCATTGTGAGTTCGTTGGTTTCCGTAAGGAGAATCGTTGAAGATGAATAGATATTTCATTGCCTTTGTTAGTCCTTCCTTCAGAAATGCATCTCGGTCAATCCCTATCGAGGACGGCCCTCGATAGGGCCTTGATGTTTGCAATGGAAGTTAGCGGACTTATGCCACAAGCCGGAGCAAGAATGTCAGCTCCCCTCTTTAAGCACAGTTTTCCGCTTCTTAGAACGCGCTCGGGATCTCCCTCCGCCAGCAAATAGGTGCTCACGTTTCCCATCGCGATTTTATCGGGGGCGTACTCTTTGAGCACTTTTATGCTGGTAATGGAATCCACACTGAGGACTTCCGCCTCAAGGGCAGATAGCACCGTTCCCAGAGGCCGTATCCTCCCGCAGATGTGAACAATGCAGGGAACCTTGTACTTCTCGCGAAAATATACCGTTAGTTCGTTAATGTAAGGAATGGTGAATTCCGAGAAGGATTTTCTTCCCAGGAGTTCTCCGGTAGCGGACGGATCGGCTATGCACACAAGGTCTGCGCCAGCCTCGATCAGGGCGCTGCCAAATTCCGACAGGTTCCTGGTGACAGTCTTCATCAGACGGTGAACACCCGTTTTGCTTGTGATCATGGCCCGGTAGAAAAGAAGTGGGTCAATCAGCGACGTAGCCAAACTGACGGGTCCGGTGAGATTCGCTATGACTGGCGTTCCGGGCAACTTCTGGCGAAGAATTCGCACGGCCTCAACGCAAACCTTCGCCCGTCCTTTCGTCACATCGATAGCAGGCAGTCGATCGACATCATCCAGATGACTGATCGCATACGACGCGACTCTAGGTTCCGTGGAGCGCGAACCCATATCGATCAGCGCTCCCATGGCTTCAGCCTCCACCGTCATACAGAAAGGAACCCCTACGTTTTCGATCCCAGCCAACCTATTCGCGGCAAGCGTGAGTCGAGCCATCTCTTCTGGGTAGCTATGAGCTTTAGGCCACCAACTTTCGGCAGCATCCATCAACTCGGTTACCACCATGTTCATCATGCCGCCAGGACACAGAACGGGATGCCGGTCCACGGTCCTTTTCTGCAAGACGTCTAAGAGCCGGGTTCTTTCGTCCATGTTGACCTCTAACCCCGATTCTTCTGCTTTAGGACCCATACGAAACCTGGGCGCCAACCTGACGGCGGCCTTTCAAATCAACCCCCGTCATAACGTTGCCGGCGATTTGAGCCACACCGACATCAACATTGAGTTTGTACTTGGGAATGGGTGCGCCCCTCGCGCAGTAGGTGAACGTCGTAGGAATATTAAGTTTCGAAGAATCAAGAGGATGCTGGGGTTGCCGGGCTGCTTCGGAGGCCACTATGATGGTGCTCTTTGCTGGTTCTTTCAATACCAAGGCCACCGCCCCAAGGGCGCGTGCTTGCCAATCGGGCGCGTTTCCACCCATACTCCACAGTTCCGCGTTCGTGTCTCGGACTCCGGCGTTCAACACAACTGGAAACGGTTTGATAGGCACCACCTTGTTGGCAATTGTATAGATGTCTCCATTGGTCTTGCCGCTTACTTTGCCCGGAGCGACGGTCGACTCTTTGACCCTAAACATCGAACCGGCCGTACTTGCGCGCAGCATTGATCAGGGCATCGACGTTTTCAGGCGGCGTATTAATGGGAACTTCACAGCCCGATCCAAGAATGAAACCCTTTTTATCTCCCATCTTTTCGCAAATCGTTCTTGCTTCTTCGTCGACCTCGTCGGGCGTGTTCTTGAGGAGGTTCGAAGGCGTGACGTTGCCCACTAGAGCCACTCTGTGTCCGGCAACGGCCTTGGCCTGCCCCAGATCAACGTTATCCAGGCTCCAAATATCGAAGTCGGATTCGAGCATGACTTTCCAGTTAGGCGTGGTCTTCCCGCAAATATGAAGCACGGCCGGCATTCCACCGCCGTTCTCGTGTACGTGGTCTGCCAGGCGCTTCAGATAGGGCCCCACGAACTCCTTGAAGTGGATAGGGCCCACTAAGCTGGCCGAACCAATCGGCTCCACGATAATGGGCAAGGACTTCCTTTGGAGGATTTCATCGATGAACTTGATGCCAGCCTGGGTGCATATCTCCAAGAGTTCATGTACCCAGTTTTTGTTTTTGATCAAGTCTCGTGACATCAAGTCCAGCGGAAACAATGCAGCGGCCGTGGTGAAGGGACCGGCAAAAACCGTACTCACGCACACTTCACTCCCCACTTCTTTCACCGCGATTTCGGTCGCTTCCATATACACCGGCAAGCGTCCGTCTTTCGAGAAATCGGGAACCTTGACCTTACTCAGGTCGGAGTGCTGTTTCAGGAGAGGTTCGGAGATCTGGGGTGCGTCCTCGTCGAAGAAGGCCATCTTTGTGCCCATGGCTTCGGCGAGAGTCGAGGTGGTGGAGAAAATCAGGATGAGGTCGTTCCCATAGCGCCGGAAGGCCGCTACGTGGGATTTCCCCATCTTCTTTCCATCGCGATTATATTCTCCGATCGGCACTCCCAGAATCCGCGCGGCATGATTCAGTATGAGGGGGAAACACGCGACTCGTTGAGGCGTTTCTCCCTTGAGGTAGGACATCACTCTTTCGAGCGACGACTGATTATCGGCTGGGATAGAAGCAACCGTGTTCATTACGCCCTCCTTACGGCAGATGATTTCGCGAGCAACTCGTTGGCAAGCCTAACGGCTCCGCTGGCGTTATCGGCACACCCGTCCGCACCTATTTTCTTGGCAAAGGAGGCCGAGATAGGGCCACCGCCAATCATCACCTTGAAAGAATCCCTGATCCCCTCTTCCTTGAGCATCTCAATCACGCCGGCCATGCCATCCATGGTGGTGGTCATAAGAGTGGACAAACAAATGAGCTGAGCATTTACCTCCTTGGCCTTTTCGACGAAGCTGGCCAATGGTACGTTCCTCCCCAGGTCGTACATTTCGATACCTGCGGCATCCATCATGATTTTCACCAGGTTTTTGCCGATGTCGTGAGTGTCCCCTTCCATAACGCCGATCACAGCGCGGCGTTTCTCCTTGGCATCGGAACGCTTGATATGGGGGCGGAGAATCTCGATCCCGGCGTACATCGCGTCGGAACAGATCAGCAGTTCAGGAACGAAGTACTCCTCTTTTTCGAAAAGATTGCCCGCCTGATTCATTCCGGCGACCAGGCCATCGTTGATCGCGTCATAAGCGTCGTAGCCTGCGTCCAGCGTCTCATTGGCGGCCCTTACCACCAGATCCTCGTCCAAGTTAAGGACGCCATCTCTGAGGTCCTTTAGTATTTCTCCTCTTTCCCTAGGCATATCAGTTCTCCTTTGATAGACGTCGCGTGGATATAACGATGCGACGGCGGTTGGTACCACATAGGCTGCGCTTTAGGTAGCCATCGTTCGGATAGGCCATGTTCATAGATAGTCGTGTTCGGTCTTATAAGGTGGGCGCAGAGCTAACAGCCGCGTATTCTGCGGACCTCTGCACAACTCAAGCCGTGCCGATATAAATGAATTTATGGACGAATTGGGGCGCCGACCGACGTTAGGAATGCACTCAGGTAAAACCAGAGACGAGATGGGCTCGCCATAGATGCATGCGGATCTTTAATGTACAAAGTATTGCGCCATTCTGCAAATATTGTTTTGGCCGATTCGAGTTGTGTTTCACCATAGTTCTGTCCAGGACACCTCCTCCTTGATGCGACCATCGATCTCACGCTCGAACTCGACCTCATAGTCCGGAGCGTCTTCAAGGTCGTCCACGTCCTCATCGTCGAGTACCGGTACCGTGGCCGCAATTGTAGGAGCGACGTCAGCTCCGCGCTGAAGAAGCTCAAGTTCACGAAGACGACTTTCCAGCCGCTCGATTTAGTCAAATTTCCCCGCACGCTGAAGACCAAAAAGTGAGGGTTAGAGACTTCGACAGAAATCCACACTTGTAGGTGGCTACACTAACAATCGAACTGGTGCAAAAGATCGGGCAGACCACAGCTGGCGTACAGCGTTTTTTTACGCCGCAACCCCAGCCGCTGGAGTTCAAGACGGAGTCGCGTCTTGCTGAGCTTCACCTGCAGGTGTTGCTCCAGCCGTTGCCCCAACTCGGCCAGAGTGAGATCCGGTTGATCCTGCAACTGCTGCCGCAGATGCTGTTTCACTGAATCGGTCACCCGGCTCACCGGCCCATGTACCCGTTGCAGAGGCCGCTCCATTTGTCCCGATCTCAACTGTTGCCGTCGAATCTTCTTCGTAAAACCGTAGCTGACACCAAACTGCTCCGCCAACTGCTCCAAGACGCTCCCGGCCCTTTCGTATGCCAGCAGAAGCTTGCACCGCAAATCATCCGAATATGCTCGTGGCATCGCTTTGTGTCTTCACGGAGAAATCGCCACCTGCAACTTACTTCAATCCCTCTTTTCTGGATATAACTACATGGGAACCGCTCTGATATGGAGTGACCGTGTCAAGTCTGCGATGCACTCGTGGGTTTTGCTGTTGTTGTTGAAGTTGTTTCGAGGGCAAGGCGCGCAGCGGTCGGGGCAGCTTTTGCGACGATT
>Ga0182030_10022932_pt1 | contig 11584 bp, 11 predicted proteins | sample 812S3MmetaG_FD_121299 | JGI IMG/M metagenome (GOLD analysis project Ga0182030, IMG submission 121299) | Permafrost microbial communities from Stordalen Mire, Sweden - 812S3M metaG (Illumina Assembly) | ecosystem: Environmental > Terrestrial > Soil > Wetlands > Permafrost | place: Sweden... | reverse complement strand
GGATTCGTGCTGGCATCCGCGGCCGCCGGATGGGGCGCACTCGAGTTCATACGCGCGGGAATTCCAGCGCTGAAGGCGGCCATGTCTGCCGCATCGAAGGCACCCGCGCTGCATCTGCCTGCATTCCACGGCCAGACAGCCTGGGTCGCCCTATCGTTCGGGATCTCGCTCGCCTCATGGATAGTCGCGAGCCGCTTCATGAGGCGTCGTTCGATCCAGCCCTAGCTCGCGTCGTACGGCTGTTACTGGGTCGTCCAGTCCTCGGTTCTGAGCCCATCCACAAAGGCGAACGCCTGATCGTGCGTCACCAGCGTCAGGTTTAGCGATAACGCGTGCGCAGCAATCATGAGATCAGCCGTGCTGAGCACGCGTCCCTTGCGCTTTAAATTGTCACGCGTGGTCGCCAGCACAGTTGCAGCGCCAGAATCCCACGGCAGACTTGGCACCCGCGCCAGGAAATCTGCGACGCCCACTCGCGTGCGAGCGCTGTTGGGCCGGCACAATACCCAGTAGCGAAGCTCCGCCTCCGTTACTGCCGAAACAGCCAGCGACTCAGCCGGGACACGAACGATGCGCTGGCGCACCTCGGGGAGATTCCCCCGCACCAAGTAACTCGCAATATTGGTGTCGAGTAGGTACGCGAAGGGCATTTAGAAGAAATCCCGCTCGACCGGCAGCGCTTCGTCTCTCTGCAACTCGTCTTCTTCCGGCGAACCAAGAGAATCCCAAACAGCAAAACGGGTCTCCCATGGCTCGGGCTGCGGCTCGATGAGCGGAGAGAGAATCACTTCCTGAGTCATCGGATCGCGCCGGACAGCGATCTCCGTGCCTTCAAAACTGAATTCTTTCGGCAGCCGCACAGCTTGGCTGCGCCCGTTCTTGAAGAGCTTGGCCGTCTTCGGTGCTGCTTCCTGAGTCGCTTTCTGCGCCAGAGCGGCAAACGGCTTGGCAGGGATTGCGCTCATGAGTCATCCTCCTGACGAATGGTCTATACCGCAGTATATACCATTCGTCATATCTACTCACTGCACTGTCAAATGCTCTTTCCCAAACTCCCGCAGCTTCGCCAGCGTAGCCGCCGCCTCGCCTGCGTCGATGGCTTCCGCCCCCATCGCCACGCCCTGCTTCAGGTCTCCGGCCAGCCCGGCAGCCACCAGCGCCGCGGCCGCGTTCAGCAGCACAATGTCCCGCCGCGGGCCGGGAATCCCGGTCAGCACGTCATAAATATGGGCCACGTTGGTTTCAACGTCGCCACCGGTACATTGTGCAAACTCCTCCGGCGTGGCCCGGGTGAGCCCTGCCATCTCCGGCGTAACGCGCGCCCCTTTAATGTGCGGCGGCCCGTCTTCCTGTTCCTCGATGCGCGCCACGATGGATTCACCTGTTGTCGTCAGCTCGTCGATCCCGTCCGTGCCATGCACCACAAACGCGCGCCGCGCTCCCAGCGCCACCAACGTGCGCCCCACCAGCAAAACACGGCTCGGCGCCAGCACGCCAATCACCTGGTTGCGCGCCCCTGCCGGGTTGGTGAGCGGTCCGCACAGGTTGAAGATGGTACGAAATCCCAGCGCCCGGCGCAGCGGCCCCAGCGCCTTCATCGCCGGGTGGTAGAGCGGCGCGTAAAGAAACATGAAGCCGGTCTGGCGCAGACATTCGGCAGCCAGCTCCGGCGAAAGGTCGATGGGCACGCCCAGCGCCTCCAGCACGTCGGCCGCCCCGCAGCGCGACGTCACCGCGCGATTGCCGTGCTTGGCCACCTTTGCGCCTGCAGAAGCCGCCACCAGCGCGGCTCCCGATGAGATATTGAAGGTCAGCGGGCCGCCACCGCCGGTGCCCACAATGTCCACCAGTTCGGCTCGCTCGTCGTCGTCCAGCGGCACCGGCGTGGCGCGCGCGCGCATTACGTCCACAAAGCCGGCCAGCTCCGCCACCTGCTCGCCGCGCGTGGCGAATACGGTGAGCATGGCAGCAATCTCCACTTCGGGAACAGTGCCGGTGAGAATTTCAATCAGAGCGTGGGTCGCCTGTTCGCGGGTCAGTGCCGTCCCATCTTCAGCAAGCGGCTTGAGAAACTCCTTCAACGAGGCCATATTTCAATATGGTAATCGCCCGGAAGAAGCGGTAAAGGAATGGGACGGACGCGAACCGAAAGCTGCTGCGCCGTTTGCCGCCCCTTTGGTGGGCGAGATAGTATTTAGTTACCGCTGTTACGGCTTCGCTGGCTCGGCATTCACTGCAGCCGGCGCCGAATCTTACCTTCAGCAGCGGCCTGGGTGGTCCCAACTTGAAAATTCACGAGTATCAGGCAAAAGAGATTCTGGCCAAGTACGGTGTTGCCGTGCCCAAAGGCGAGATGGCCAACACGCTGGAAGAGGCGAACGACGTAACGCGCAAGCTGTTTGCCGAGGGCGCAAGCGGCGTCGTGGTGAAGGCGCAGATTCATGCCGGAGGCCGCGGCAAGGGCGGCGGCGTCAAGGTAGCCAGGACCCGCGAAGACGCCGAGCAGTACGCGAAGAATATCCTGGGCATGCAACTGGTCACGCATCAGACCGGCCCTGCCGGCCAGAAGGTGCAGCGGCTGCTTGTCGAGGAAACTGCGGCCATTGATCGCGAGCTCTATCTCGGCATTGTGCTTGATCGCGCCACCAGCAAGTTGGTCTTCATGGCGTCGCAAGCCGGCGGTATGGAGATTGAAGAAGTGGCCGCGACGACCCCTGAAGCCATCTTCAAGGAGACCATCGACCCGGTCATCGGGTTCGGCGCATGGCAGGCCCGCAAGCTGGCCTTTGCGCTCGGCCTCAAGCCCACGCAGATCAATGCCGCTGTCACTTTCCTGCAGAGCCTCTACAAGGCCTTCATGGAGACCGATGCCTCGCTGATCGAGATCAATCCCTTCATCACCACCAAGGATGACAAGCTCTTCGCGCTCGACGCCAAGATCACCTTCGATGACAACGCGCTCTTCCGTCACCCGGCCATCAAGGCGCTGCGCGATACCGCCGAAGAAGACCCGCTTGAAGTGGAAGCCAGCAAGTATGCGCTGAACTACATCAAGCTGGATGGCTCCATCGCCTGCATGGTGAACGGGGCAGGCCTGGCCATGGCCACCATGGACATCATCCAGTACGCAGGCGGCAGCCCGGCCAACTTTCTTGACGTGGGCGGCGGAGCAACGCAGGAGCAGATCGAGCATGCGTTCGAGATTCTGCTTTCCGATGCCAATGTGAAGGCCATCTTCATCAATATTTTTGGCGGCATTCTGCGCGTCGACCGTCTGGCGACAGGCGTTGTGGCCGCAGCGCGCAAGCTGAGCGTGAAGGTCCCCATCGTGCTGCGCCTGGAAGGCACCAACGTCGAAGAGGGCCGGCAGATACTCAAAGAATCCGGCCTTGATTTCCAGGTGGGCGCAACGATGGAAGAAGCAGCAAATATGGTTGTGAAAGCAGCCGCAAAGGTGGGTGCATAAGATGGCTGTATTGGTGGATAAGAACACGCGTCTCATCGTTCAGGGAATCACAGGTAAAGAGGGCACATTCCACGCCAAGGGCGCAGCGGAATACGGCACTGTGGTTGTGGGCGGCGTTACGCCGGGCAAGGGCGGAACGACGCATGAAGGCTGGCCGGTATTCAACACGGTCGCCGATGCGGTGGAACAGACCGGCGCCAATGCGACCGTGATTTTCGTGCCGCCGCCGTTCGCGGCCGATGCCATTCTCGAAGCCGAGGACGCGGGTCTTCCGCTCATCGTCTGCATCACAGAAGGGATCCCCACGCTCGACATGGTGAAGGTCTGGGCCAAGCTCAAGCTCTCGAAGTCGCGGCTGATTGGGCCTAACTGCCCAGGCGTCATCTCGCCCGGCAAAGCCAAAATTGGCATCATGCCGGCGCGCATCCATATGGAAGGCTCGGTCGGCATTGTCTCGCGCTCCGGCACGCTGACTTATGAAGCCGTACACCAGCTCACGCAGCGCGGCATCGGCCAGTCGACCGCCATCGGCATCGGCGGCGACCCGATCATCGGCACCACGCACATCGATGCGCTGCGCCTGTTGAATGACGATCCGGAAACCGAAGCGATCATCATGATCGGCGAGATCGGCGGATCGGCCGAAGAAGCAGCAGCCGAGTTTGTAAAACAGTATGTCAAGAAGCCGGTGGTCGGCTTCATCGCCGGGCAGACCGCACCCCCAGGCCGCCGCATGGGCCACGCCGGCGCCATCATCTCCGGCGGTCAAGGCACTGCTGCGGACAAGATGAAAGCCATGACAGAAGCTGGAATCCACGTTGTCGTTTCACCGGCAGAGATCGGCGCCACGCTGGCGCGGGTGATCGGGAAGGCATAGCTGCAGGCGCCCTGCTCGGGCTCTTGTTCGCCTCCCGATGTCTTGCGCGTTCTACCCACGGCAGAAATCCTACTGTTGAGAAATCTAAAGTTCCACTTTAGATTTCTCAACAGTAGGATTTTGTTTTGCAGCCCCTCCTCTTCACCTTCCGCGATTGATTTCCGCTGAGAACTGCTCGATAGTAAGCGCCTCTGCGCCCCGCGCAATCGCAGTGGAGGCGGTTCCCAGCCGCGGCTTACGGTACACCACAAGGCGGCGCTCGGCGCGCTCCTTCGCGACGTTCGCAAGTGACAGCATCGGCGCGGCCATCGAAGGCTGCACAGTCTTTGAGGCTTTGGCCTCGACCAGCCAGAAACACGCGTTGGGCCGCGGGATGAGGAAGTCGATCTCCAGTCCCTGCTGGTCGCGAAAATAATAAAGCTCCTTGCGGTGCCCGCGATTGATCTGGCTCTTAAGGATCTCCGCAGCCACGAACCCCTCGAAGATTGAGCCGAGAAATGGCGACCGATCTAGCTCGGCCTGCGTCTGAATGCCGAGCAGATGGCAAGCCAGGCCCGCATCTCCCCAATACACCTTTGGCGACTTGACAAGGCGCTTGCCGAAGTTCTCGAAGTAGGGCGGCACAAGGATGATCTGGCCGGTCACCTCAAGAATGCGCAGCCATTCGGAGATAGTGGGAACACTGACGCCCAGCGGCGCAGCCAGGTCGGTGCGGTTGAGCATCTGCCCGTGGCGGCTGGCGAGCAGCGACAGGAAGCGGCGAAAGCCGGCGAGGTCGCGAACATTCGTAATGAGGCGCACGTCGCGCTCAATGTAAGTCTGCAGGTAAGAGGCAAACCAAAGCTCGCGTCCGCGCGGGCGCAGCACCACCTCAGGGAATCCGCCCAGCAGCATGTCAGCCTTGGGCGTCTCGGCCAGGCTGAACGGCAGCAACTGGAGAATGGCCGCGCGGCCCGCCATGGACTCGGTGATGCCCTGCATCAGCGGCGCCTCCTGCGAGCCGGTAAAGAGCCACTGGCCCATCCGGCGTGGATGCGCATCCGCAAGCGTGCGCACGTAGTCAAGCAACTGCGGCGTGTTCTGAATCTCGTCGAAGATCACCGGCGCTTTGAGGCCATCGACAAAAGCGCGCGGATCTCGGCGGATGCGCTCCTGAATGTCAGGATCCTCAAGCAGCACGTACTTTGCGTGTGGCAGCGCGGTGCGCAGCAACGTTGTTTTCCCCGATCGGCGCGGCCCGGTTATGACCACTGCGGGGAAGCGGCGCAGCGCCGAGTGCAGCAAAGGAAGGATCTGGCGCTGAATACTGGGCATATGAGAAATCTATAGTAGCACTTTAAAATACTCAAGCATAAATAGAAGTCGACCTGATCGATTCCGGCGGAATCAGGGGACAAAAGCCAAAGTAATCCGCATGCGAGGCGCTCTCAATCGAGAGCCCCGCAAGCACCTTAAAGCGGCTCGGCTCTACCATACCCGACACGGCGTAGGCGCTGCCATCTTTGCCGTCTTCTTGCAACTGAAGCTCTTGGCAAACTCCGGCAAATCTTCGAGCACCGTGTTTGTCCTGTACTCGTCGGGCGCATGCGGGTCGGTCTCGGCCTGCGTGCGCAACTGCTCGGGCCGCGTCTGGGTGCACCACTGCTGCGCGTAGGCGATCCAGAAGCGCTGGTCCGGCGTGTAGCCATCCGTCGTGGCGGTCATGTCAAGATGCGCCGCCTGCGCCTTATCGAGCCACGCAATCCACGCCAGCCACAGTCCGCCCAAATCAGCAAGATTCTCTCCCAGCGTGAGTTTGCCATTGAGGTGAACGCCTGGAACTGCTTCGATGGCGTCATACTGCTTCACCTCGCAGTCGGCACGCGTGTTGAATTTCTCCTCGTCTTCCTTCGTCCACCAGTTCTTCAGGTTGCCGTCCTTGTCGAACTGGCGACCTTCATCGTCAAAGCCATGCGTCAGCTCGTGGCCAATGGTCGATCCCATGTCGCCATAATTAGCCGCGTCATCTTCCTTGTCGCTGAAGAAAGGAGGCTGAAAGTATCCCGCAGGAAAGTTGACGTTGTTCTGCTGCGCATCGTAGTAGGCGTTGACAGTGGGCGGCGTCATCTCCCACTCGCCCTTATCCACGGGCTTGCCAATCTTGGCCAACTCGCGCGCGGTTTCAAACTCGTCGCTGCGAATCTGGTTTCCCAGCGCGTCACCTGGGACGATTTCGAGCGTCGAGTAGTCGCGCCACTTGTCGGGATAGCCGATCTTGTTCATCACTCCGTGCAGCTTTTGCTTGGCTTTGGCCTTGGTCTCGGCACTCATCCAGTCCAGACCGTCCAGATCCTTGTCCATGGCCTGTTCAATGGCCAGCGTCATGTCGAGCGCGTGCTGTTTGGCTGCGGGCGGAAAATACTTCGCCACGTAAACCTGGCCCAGAGCCTCGCCCAGTTCGCCATCCACGCGGCTGGTGCAGCGCTTCCAGCGCTCCTGCTGCTTCTCTGCCCCGTTCAAGGTGTGCGCATAGAAGTTCCAGGTCTCCTGGTCGAAGCTTTCCGGCAGGCTGGTTCCGGCGAAGGCGTGCAGCAGGTGCCAGCGCAGATAGGTGCGGATCTGCGCAATGGGCGTGTCCGCAACCAGGGCGTTGAACTCGGCGAAGAACTTTGGCTCCATGTCATTCAACTTGCCCGCCGCCGGAGCGTGGGCAGCAGCAATATACGCGGGCAGAGAAAAATGGGTGAGCTGTTTCGAAAACGCTGCGGTGTCGATGGGATGGTTCAGGTTCTGCGGGTCGCGCTCTTCGGTCACGGTGAGCGATGCCTTGGCCAGGCGCGTCTCAATGGCCATCACGACGCCTGCATCTTTGGCGGCTTGTGCCTCGGGCTCACCGGCAAGCACGAAGAGCTTGCGCACATGAGCGATATACTGCTGGCGCTGCTCTTCTGACTTGGCGTCCGTGCGGGTGTAGTAGTCGCGCTCCGGCAGCCCCAGTCCGCCGGCCGAATAAAAGCCGATCACAGCACTCGCGTCGCCGAAGTCCGGATTTGATCCCATGCCGAAAAACGCGTTGACGCCGATGGCCTGCAGATGGGCCAGCAGAGCGGGCAGTTGCGCCGGCGACTTGAGCGCGGCAATGCGGTCCAGTTCCGGCTGCAGCGGCTTCAGGCCAAGCTTGTCGATCGCCCCCGCATCCATGCAACTGGCGTAATCATCCCCGATCTTTTGTTCGTTTGCGCTACGCGGGTGCTCGTTGGCGCTGCTCGCAGCCGAAGGCGAGGCCGCCTGCTCCAGAATCTGCCGCAGGTGAAGGCGGTTCAGCTCGTAGAGTTCGGTAAAGCGGCCATACGAGGTCTGATCCGCCGGCAGTGGATTGCGCTTGAACCAGCCGTTGCAACTGTAACGATAAAAGTTGTCGCACGGGTCCACGGACTTGTCGATCAGCGAGGGATCAAACACGCGCAGTTCGGGCGCGGCCGCCAGCGGAACAAGCGGTCCGGTCTTAGGGCCGGAGGTGACGGCTAGATCCGTCACAGTGGCCGTCTGCGGAGCCGACTGCGCTCCAGCGGTTTGAATCACGAGGGCTGCGGCACAAAACGCGAGCAATGCGAGGTTGCGGAACATGCCGAAACTCTACCAGATTTCCTGCTGGTGCAGTGCGATGCACAGCTCGGATGCGACGCTGGTCGAATCGCGCTGGCAACAAACTGATTCGATCCATTGCGCATTCACCGGCCCTGCAAGCAGCGCCCTTTACAATGAAACGCAGCGGAAATATTTACCGAAGGAGTAACTTACATGGCGCAACGCACGTTCTCGATCGTCAAGCCGGACGCGGTCCGCAAAGGATTCACCGGCGGCATCCTGGCTGAGATCGACAAGGCCGGATTCAAAATCGCAGCCATCAAAAAGCTGTCGATCTCAAAGGAGCAGGCAGAGGGTTTCTACTACGTACACAAGGCGCGGCCTTTCTTCGGCGAGCTCACCACGTTCATGTCGTCAGGGCCGCTGGTGCTGATGGTGCTGGAGAAGGAAAACGCCATTGCCGATCTGCGCAAGCTGATGGGCGCCACCAATCCAGCCAACGCCGAAGAAGGAACCATCCGCAAGAAGTTTGCCGGCTCCATCCAGGAGAACGCGATTCACGGCTCCGATGCGGAAGAGACCGCGGCCTTTGAAATCGGCTACTGGTTTGCGGGTTACGAGCTGGTTTAAGCTCGGCTTAAGGTCCGCTGTGAAGAATGGTTGCTGAACGCAATTCGTTCGGGGAGCGACCATGCCATCATCGGACACCGAGAAGGCTGCGACGGGCGAGCAATTCAGCAAAGTCGCAGCCATCACGTTTTCATTCTGGATCATCAAGATTCTTTGCACCACGCTTGGTGAAACGGGTGGCGACGCCGTCACCATGTCCATGAACCTGGGCTACGCGGTGGGCACGGCGATCTTCGCCGTCATCTTTCTTGCCGCCGTCATTGCCCAGGTCTACGCGAAAAAATTCCACTCGTTTCTTTACTGGTTCACCATCGTTGCCACCACAACGGTGGGCACCACCATGGCTGACCTTGCGGACCGCTCTGGAGGACTGGGTTACATGTGGGGCAGCGCCCTGCTCCTGTTCCTGGTGCTGGCTTCGCTGGGTGTCTGGTACTGGTCGGCCGGCACGGTTGCGGTGGGCACTGTAAGCTCGCCAAAGACGGAGATTTTTTACTGGGTGACCATCATGTTTTCGCAGACGCTGGGCACCGCGCTGGGCGATTGGGCCGCGGACGACGCGGGCCTGGGCTATCTGGGTGGAGTCGGCGTATTCGGCGGAGCGCTGCTGGTGGTTGCCGCGCTAAACTATTTCACCAAGATTTCCAAGCCGTGGCTGTTCTGGGCGGCTTTCATCCTCACGCGTCCCCTGGGAGCCGTCTCCGGCGACCTGTTCGACAAGCCCGTTGCACAGGGCGGATTCGCAGTCAGCCGCTACACGGCATCCGCGATTCTGGCCGCTGCTATTGTGATTTGCCTGCTCATCTTTCCGCAGCGGCCGGCGCTACGTTCCGAGCATTGACTTAACGTCTCAGACGCCTCTCAGTCGCCGAACAGATCTTCGATCTTCGCGCGCAATGCGGCCAGCTCGCTGCGCAGCTGCATCACCGCCGCTTCCAGCAGCAGAATGCGCTCTTCCTGAATGGCGTTCGCGGAGCTGAGACTCGGATCGGCGCCATGGGAAGCGCCCGCCTCTCCACTCTCTCTGCGGACCTCCTGCATCAGCGCAGCATCCACAGGCCCGCAGAGCAGATGCGCGTAGCGCGCCTCCTTGGTTCCTGGCTGGCGCGCCAGCACCGCTACCAGCGCCGGCTCGCGCTCCATCAGTTTCTGCAGTCCGCCCAACACATCGCCAATCTCCTCAAAGCTGTGCAGCCGGTCCGTGCGCCCGCGCAGCTCGCCCGGCGTCTGCGGCCCGCGCAGCAGCAGCACGCAGATTAGCGCTGTTTCCGCGCGGGTAAAGTTGAAGGCCTCGCCCAGCCAATGCTCATACTTGGTCACGCGGCCATCGGCTCCGCGGGCGCGCCCGCCCAGTCCTTGATCCTCAAGGCGGCGCAGCGCCAGCCGCACCTCTTCCTCGTCCAGCTTCATCACCGGCTCGCGATTGCTCAGCTGATTGCAGGCGTTCATCAACGCGTTCAGTGACAGCGGATAATAATCCGGCGTTGTCACTTCCTTTTCGACCAGGGCCCCGAGAACGCGGGCCTGGGCTGGCGACAATACGATGGGCTGGGAGACGGGCATAGGCTTCTCTCCACTGTGCGCTGAGTCGCCGGCCACGGTCAATACGTCCAGTGCCTCGCGCGCGCATTCCGGTTCGTTCAGGGATTCTGCCCCGGAGTTTCCTTCTCTTTGGGGCCGCACAAAAGCTGCACTCCGAGATAGGCGATCCAGTTCGGCTCGGAGTTCTGCCGCGTCACCGCCTGCACCGCGCGTCCGCCCATGAACAGCAGCCGAACGTGGTTCTCGTGGTCCAGGGACAAGCGGCCGCCCACGTCTGCCGTCAGCGCCCGCTGCTTGGGCACGGGCCCGATGCGGTTGGCGTCCTGCAGGTCGTAAACCTCGCCGTAGAGCTCGAAGCGGTCGCTGAACTCGTGCCCCGCAATCAGCCCGCGCCCCCAGCGGCTGGGCACATTCCGGTTGCCGAACCAGTGCCCCACCTCACCATTAAAGTTGATCGGTCCCCACTTGGCGGTCATCTCCATCGGCAGGTAGTACTGCGGGCCGTTCTCCACCAAGCCGCGGCGCACGGCGCTGGTGGGGTTGTTGATGGAAGCCTGCGGATACGTGCCAATGGAGAAGTTCATGTTGTCGTCGCTGGGTGCTTCGCCTGCTGTGTGGTGCTCATACGGGCGCCACTTCACCCCCACCAGGCTCTCGCCCAGGCCGGCGCGTGTGGTGTTGTTGGGGTCGGTATAGACGGCCATGGGAAGCTCGTATTTGAGCTGGATGCGGTCGCCCCAGCCGTAGTTCATGTCGATGTCGGGCGTCTCGTAGTAGGCGTTCGCCGGATTGTGATCCGCCTCCCAGCCGAAGTTGATCTCCCAGTGCTTGTTGCCCGGCGTGCCGGGATCGTCGGTGATAAACGGCGGGCCACCCTGGGCGTGAGCCACGGGCGCCACTGCCGCACAAAGAAGCACGAGCCTGAAAAGGTTCCGCATGAAGCTGAAAGGACTCTCCCTGAGGTTTGCCGCCGCGCAGGCGGCTTTGAGATGCCTGAAACTAAAGGTAGCATCGGCCAGATGAATGAGAGCTTAAGACGCTTGCCCACGCGCGCTGACCCATTAAACTGGAATTATGAGCCACGAAGGCATTCGCTTTGTCGACAAGGACCACGCGGCGCGCGATGCGGAGCAGAATCGCCCCCTCGCCCGCATCGCAGTCACCCCGGAGAAGGTGCGCGTCCTGCTCTCTGAAGGCAAGGGCCTGGAGATCGACTGGCAGGACGGCCACCGCAGCGCCTGGACATTTGCGTGGCTGCGCGACGCCTGCCCCTGCGCCACCTGCAACGAAGAGCGCGAGAAGGAAGGCCGCAAACCCGGCCAGCCCAAGCGCAAGCCAGCCGCCGTGCTGCCCATGTATGTGCCGCCGCCCAAGCCGGCCAGCGCCCACGCCGTAGGCCGCTATGCCCTGCAGTTCAACTGGCAAGACGGCCACACCGCCGGCATCTATTCCTGGGAGTACCTGCGCCGCGTCTGCCAGTGCCGCGAGTGCACCTTCGCCGC
>Ga0182030_10022931_pt1 | contig 11584 bp, 12 predicted proteins | sample 812S3MmetaG_FD_121299 | JGI IMG/M metagenome (GOLD analysis project Ga0182030, IMG submission 121299) | Permafrost microbial communities from Stordalen Mire, Sweden - 812S3M metaG (Illumina Assembly) | ecosystem: Environmental > Terrestrial > Soil > Wetlands > Permafrost | place: Sweden... | reverse complement strand
CGCGATGCCTCTGCTCGGCTGGGGCATGCTGTCTTCTGCAAACTATCCGGTGGTGCTGTTCGGCGGCTTGCATCTCCCCATGATCCTGCCGCCGAGCGACAGCCTGCACACGCTGCTGTGGAACGCCCATTTCTGTCTGGCGTTCATTTTTTTCGCGCTCGTGTTGATGCATCTTGCGGCGGCGCTGTTTCATGCGCTGGTGCGGCACGACGGCGTATTCGAGGCGATGGCGCCCGGGCCGCGAAGCAAATCAGCGCGGGGCCGCGCCTCCCGGTAGCGAGATCATTTCATATCAGCACATCGTTGCGCTTCGATCGAGGCGCTTGCCCACCCGCGAAGCAAGTGCCATAGGATTTCCAGATCGTTAAGGACGGCCACGGGGTCGCGACCGCGGGCGCTCGCGAGTGCGCCCTTGAGCCAGGCGCTGAACGCCGGATGCTCCTCGATCCAGGCCATGCGCTCCTCGGCCTCGCGCAATCGTGCGGCCGCAGCAAAGGCATTAGACATAGAATCCTTGATCATGCAGTTACGAGGCGGCCTTAAGCCGGGTTGAGTTGAGTGACGATGATGTCAGGGGGGTCCACGTCAAATCCCCCGCGTAGCGGCTCGCCATGCGCCCCGCTTCGTCAAGACTAAAGAGATACAGCCAGTGATTATCGAACAACGCTCTCACGCCCGCGTGCTTGCGTAGGATCTCGGTCATGGCTTCCTGAGGCGCCTCGATGCAGACCGAGAGACGCAATGGCTCGTGAGCGTAGCGCTCACCATCATGCACCGACTGCCAGGGAAGGCCCGCGCGCAACACCCCGCCGTTCCCCTCGACCACACCCAGTCCGCCGGTGACGTTATGCAGCAGCTTGTTGCCGCCGCCGAAGACTTCGGGCGCGACTGTCGAGCCGTAGTACTGGAGACTGATCCAGCTGGCGACCACGACCGGCGCGGTCATGATGAGCTCGAGCACACCGAAGCCTCGGTCTTCGCGCCAGGCGTAATCATGAAGGAAGGCTCGCCCCTGGAGGTTCCGGCCGCCGGTTCGGTGGCGCGGCGCGGCGATAAAAGCCTGACAGCCCGCGAGGGCCCACTCCGGCCGCACCTCCGACCAGTCGCGGCTGCGCAACCGGATATTGCGCTCGCTCCTCGCGTGCGGCAGCCGTTGAGCCCGTTCCGTGCGCGTCACCCGCCCAGCGGCATCGAACCACGCCCCGGCCTCGGCAAGATCGGCATGGTGCAACTCGACGTTGGCATCCTGGGTGTAGAGAGTCACGGCGTCGGTCGTCGTGTCGTGGAGCGCGCCGAGAAAGAGTGTGTCCTCGGGAATCTCGATCCCGCGCGCGTAGAGTTTCTGGCGCACGTCTCGATCATTCAAGAGCGCGGCCAGGAGGCGCGCATTGACTTCGCCGGAATAGCCACCGCAGGCTCCGCAATGCAGGGCACTTGCGTGGGGGTTGTTGACGACACTGGCGCCGTGCCCTGCAAAAATCACCAGTCGAGCGAAGTTCTGCGTGAGCGACATCGCCCGTAGCACGCTTTCCGCCGCTTGCGACTGGATCGCAAGATCGAGAGGCGGATCCAAGCGAGGCGCGGGATCGTGGGGCGTTACCGGGTGAGACAGGGCGAATGCATCGCGCAAAAGCTTGCCGACATAAATCGGGCCGGTCGCCTCGACGAAGGCGAACGAGGAGACGGCCGCCAGCTTGAATCGGCCCCACGCGCGGGTGGCGCGTGCCTTGAATCGGGCTGATTGATCGGCGCCCGCCTCGTCTGGACCGCCGGAGACCGACGTGAGGCCGGGATTCAAGAGCACGGGCAGCCGCAGCTCCGTCACGTCCGAGGCAAAGCGCCGGTGTGCCGCGGGCAGGCCGAAGAACCCGGCAAAGCCTAGCGTCTGAATTTTCGGCGAGATCGCCTCGAGTGCGCGCCGGAAGATCTCCGAACGCACATCGATGCAAAATGCGGCTTGCAAGGTCGGCCGGCCGCCGGACACCGTAACGTTCACCGGGGCGTGCAGGACCTCCCCCAGCGCGCGCTGCGCCGCGTGCTCGGCGGCCTCCTGTAAAATCACGTCGATCACCTGGCTCGCAGTCGCCTTGAGCGCGACCGCGTGGGTCGCACACACCCTGGACCAGCGCTTCCTCAGCTGATCCGGGTAACGCTCATACAGCGCCTCCTCCCAGACCAGACGGATCGCCAGCAAGTCGGAGAGGGTGCTGTCCGACCGATCGGCGAGTTCGGCCTCCCAGAGGAGATACCGCGCATACTGCGCCCAACCGCCCAGCGTCATCAGCAAGCGGTGAAAATACGTGGTGAGCTCCGCTGGCTTAAGACCCAGCACGGACACGGCGCGGCTGATCGCGTCGGTAGCCATCCGCGGCGCCCGCGCCACATGAAGCGCGAACCCGGCCAATCCGATGATTTCAGGCGTCAGATCGTGGGTGGCCACCGCGCGCCAGGCGCTATACGTGCTCCTGCCTCGAGGGGCCGCCCAGATGGCTTGGCCCGCATCGAAGTAACCCGACGCCCAACTCCCCAGGCGCTCCGCGATGACGGCGGGCCAGTCGATCCCGGAAACCTCGGCGGCGAGCTCTGCGACCGTGGGTAGCGCCTTATATACTTCGGCAGGCTGCCTGGCCGCGGCCAACAGTGAAGCGACGCTGGCGGGCCGCAAATCGCTCGATGCGCCCGCGAGAGCCCACTCGAGGTCACTTTGACCGATGGCGCCCGAATCGATGCGCGAAAGGTACCATTCCCGCGGCATCGTCACGCTAACGCCGGCCACACGGGCCAATCGCGCGGCAGTCTTCTCCAGCGACTCGTCGGCTTGTCCTAAGAAGGGGTTGACCGCGACGCTCGAGGCCAGCGGCCAGACGGGCGAAATCGCGCGCACCGCGGCCTCAACCGCTTGCGCAATGCCTGTAACCGCTTCGTCGGGTACCGTTACGGTGTCCATGGGGTGCCGGTCAATCAATCAACATGATGCAGATGTCTTGCGCAGCGACCACCCGCCGAGCAGTCGGTCAAAGATCGCGTTGACATACAAGCCGTTGGACAGGTGGACGCGCAGTGCTGCCGCCGCCGGATGATTGGCCCATAAGGGGAACATCGCCTGAATCACCGCGACGATCCCGAAACTCACCACGGTGAGGAGGATCAACGCCCATTCCAGCGGCCCGGGTACGGGTGCCGGGGGAAGAACTGAGCGCGTCACGTAACTCGCACCGGACTGGAGTACGAAATAACTGATCGAGGTGACGAGCGAATATAGGGTCGTACGCCGCGTCAACGCGCGCGGCGCCGAATCTGCAAGTCCTTGCGCAATAAGATATGCAACGCCAAAGATCAGGATCGCGCCGAGCGCGATGGCCTGGGGGGACTTGTGTTGAAATCCGAAGGCGAAGCCCACCGCGACATAGATGCTCAACGCGAGCAAAAAGGCACGACCCACTGCCGCGGCATCCGGAATCGCCACGAGGCCCGGTCGCCGACTCGCCGCGATCGTTTCCACCGCGGCGCCCGACACCAGGAATGAATGCGCCTTGTAGAGCGAGTGCGCAAGGATGTGCAGCAGTGCCAGAGGAAAAAGCCCAAGACCGCATTCGAGCACCATGAACCCCATCTGCGCGACCGTCGACCAGGCGAGCGAGGTCTTGACGGCGGGCTGAGTCAGCATCACGAGGCCTCCAAAGAGGGCCGTGAAGCCCCCGATCATCACGAGCACTGCGAGCACGCTCGTGTGAAGCACCATCACGTCCGCAAAGCGGATGAGCAAAAACCCGCCGGCATTGATGACGCCCGCGTGCAGGAGCGCCGATACCGGCGTCGGAGTCTCCATGACCTCGGTGAGCCAGCCATGAGTCGGGAATTGTGCAGACTTCAGGAGTGCCGCGAGCGCCAACAGGCCGGTCGCACCTAACGTATAGGCGTCGCCTGATCCGGCTCGAGCGGCGCCGAGGATCTGGGCGAGGTCCATGGTGCCGTAATTGATGAAGAGCAGCGCCGATGCACCGATCAGCGCTGCATCACCCAAGCGGGCCGAGATAAATTTCTTGCGCGCCGCGCGTTGCGCGGCAACGCGCGCCGGATAGAACAGCAACAGGTGGTGCAGGAACAAGCTCGTCGCGACCCACGCCGCCGCGAATTGCACCAGGTTTCCCGCCGTGACGAGCGTGAGCACCGCGGCGAGAGTAAGGCAAAGCCACGCGGTGAAATGCCCCTGGCGCGGTTCCCCGTCCAAATAGTGAGCCGCATAGCGGACGACCACCCAGCCGATAAATGACACCAGTAACAGCATCGCAGCGCTGACCACATCCACCCGCGCGGACAATAACCGCCGGCCTGCCACGACCACGAAGCCCTCGCCCGCACCTTGCACCAACACCAACCCGATGGTCATGAGCGCCACCACGACGGCGGCGATCGTCGCCCATTCGGCCAACTTCAGCAGCCGTACAGGGCGAAGTCCTGGACTCACGAATCCAGCGCCGCCCGCCGCGAGCAGAAGCAAAGGGGCGATCAGCGGTAGGACGTACAGACCCAAGTCATTGCTCCAATCGTCGTGTTTGACTTCTTCCAAAAATTTATAGCAGTTCGATGGACCTGCGAAAAATAAAAGTTCGTGATCGAGCAATAAGAAAACTTTTCCTCAAACGAGAGCAGGCGCCTGCACCGCCCAACGAGCCGTGGCAATGCCGATGGCACCGGCGCGCTGCGCCTCAGCCATAGACTCCCCGTCAATGCCACCCTGGGCATAGAGCGGTAAGCGCGCGTGCGCGCAAAGGCGCCGGAAGCCGTCCCAGCCGATGGCGGGGCGCTTCGGATGCGCCGCACTTTGCAGCACCGGGGACAGAACGGCCGCATCGGCGCCGAGCTCGATGGCGCGCGCGAGGTCGCCTTCATCGTGGCACGAGCACAGCCACAGCTTCCCGGTCGGTCTTCCCCTTAAGCGCCGCAACTCCTGGGAGTTCGAATGCACCCCCGTGAGTCCCGCTCGATGCGCCTCGAGGGCAGAGCCCACCATCAGGACGCGCGCGCCCCAAGGGGCCGCCATCGCATTCACCCGGCGCGCCAACGCGACTCTCTGATCGGGCGATAGTTTGGGTTCGCGCAGTTGCAAGAGCCGTAGTCCGTTGCGCACGGCGACCGCGATGTGTTCGAGCATGGCCGCCATACCGCCATGGTCGGCGCTGCGGCATACCGCATAGAGCGATGGTAGCCCCAGTGCACCGAGAACGCGTTCGACGGAGGGTAGGATCGGTGCGACCGACGGCATCGCCGGATCGATCCAGGCGAGCCGCTGACCTTCTCGTCCGTGCGGGGTGCCCGCCCAGCGGTCCACCTTGAAGAAGTGCAGCCGGATGCGGCGCAGCGGATACGCATGTTCGTAGGAAATCCAAGGTCGAACCTTCTGCGCGCGAATCCCGATCTCCTCCTCGAGTTCTCGGATCGCGGCCTGCTCCGCGGATTCTCCGGCATCGATCTTGCCGCCCGGCAATTCCCAAAAACCCGGCGAGATCTGACCTCTCGTGCGCTCGGCCATCAGCACGCGGCCGTCGGTTGTGCGCACGATGCTCGCTGCGACCTCGATGATGTCCGCACGCATCTAATCAGGCCAAACGCGCGGCGGGTGCAGATCGCGCCAGCAGTTATCGAGGGTGGCGCGAGGAATACTGCCACCCTCACCCGGCGTCATTTCCGCGGGGCTGGGCGTGGCCGTGAGGCTGGGCGGTGCCTCGGGACTCGCCGCCGCAGCGGGCGGCGCCGTTTCTGGCGCACGCGCTGTAGGCGAGCTCGCTGGACCCTTCTTGTCGCTCCTGCCCATGACTACCCAGGGAAGGCGAGCGCGGCGGCACGGCTCGCAAACTCGATTTCGGTGGTTCCCGGTGCCCTCCCTTCTTTTCCATACACGGTCACATTGACGTGGGTAGTGCCAAACCCCAAGTCGGGATACAGCCCCGTCTCCTCGGACAAGGCGGCGAGCCGTTCGAGAAACGCGCGCGTGTCGCGGTAGCAGTTGAACTCAAAGCGGCGAAACAGCGAGGGTGGCGTCGGAACCGCCCTCCAGCCTTCCGGCAATGACAACGTGGCGAACATGATGGACCCCTCCTTCACTGTCGAGTCACGCAAAAGTTTCTCCGGCTTGCCGAATCCGTCGCGCGAGTTCCTCATAATGCGTCTCCTCCTCCACACCGATCGACTCGAACAATCGCCGCAATGGCTCCGCGCCCTGGCAGGTGCGCGCGGCGTCCCGATAGAGGCGTACGGCCGCCGCCTCCGTTGCGGCGGCATTCCGCAAGATCTCGACCACACTCCGGCCGATGGGGAAGCAGGCGACCGCGCCCAAGCCGACGGGAACTCCGGCTTGGGTGAGCGCTGCCGCGAAACGCTGCGCGTGACGCAACTCTTCGACCGCCGATCCCTCGCACTCCCGCCCCAAGGCCGTATCGCCCAGCGCTCGCGCCACGACCGCCTGCAGCGTAAATTGCTGAGCAGCCCCAAACTCGTGTCGCAGGGCACGTTGCAGGTACGCGAGCATGGCGGGAGTGGATCTTGTCATCGACACCGGGCCCGGGGCACTTGCGCACGGCTCTTCGGACTAACTGCGCGACCCGCTGACACCGTCCGTTTGCAAAGGGAGGATCTGTTCCACCTCCGAGTGCGGACGCGCGATGATGTGGGCCGCCGCCAAGCCGTCGCCCACCCGCTCGCACGCATCAGCGCCGGCGCGCACCGCCGCATTGACGGCGCCCGTCTCGCCGCGCACGAGCACCGTGACATAGCCGCCGCCGACGAACTGACGCCCGACGAGGCGCACCTCGGAGGCCTTCGTCATGGCATCGGCCGCTTCGATCGCGGGAACCAAACCGCGGGTCTCGATCATGCCGAGCGCGATACCCATCTTTTCACTGGCCATCTTCCATTCTCCTTGACTGTAGGTTGAACGTATGCAAAAAAACCTGGTCACTCGCGCCCGCCGTTAGCCGCGCCAGCGCTCCTCATCCCAATGATCGATGATTCCGCCGATCGTCAGGTCCGTGGTGATCTTCGGATTACCCGCCGCAATGCGCGCGGCCGACACCCCGATGGTTACGACAAAATCGCCTGGTTTGGCGCCGATCGGATCCAGCGCCACCTCGAGGTTGCCGCGATGATCTTCGACCACCCGCAGGGATTTCGCCGCCAGCCAAAAATTGCGCTTGGTGGTCACGAGGTCCCGAACGATGCGATGAATTTGCATGGCTGCTTATGCTCCCGCCTTGCCGCTGGAATCGTCCCAGTAGTCGATGATCCCGACGATGGTCAGATCGCTCGGATAATCCTTGCTGCCCGCCGCGTCGCGTGCAGCTGAACTTCCCACCGCAATCACCCAGTCGCCAGGCTTGCAACCCACCGGGTCGACCGCCACTTGCTTGCCGCTGCTGCCCCGCTCCTTGACGACCAGGAGCCGCCGATTCTCGAGGCTGCCGATGCGCGCCGTCGCAACCAGGGTGCCTTCGACCTGACAAATCTTCATGGGTGCAACCCCGCCAGGGGTTCCGGGCGGCGCTGTGGCGCTGCCTCGACCGCGTGCAGTTCGTCGGAGTCGCCGGAGCGCACCACGGCCTCCACCCGCAGTCCGCCATCACCGCTCAACTCGGCGAAGCGCGTCTCGATGGCCGTGCTCAAGCGTACGGCGCGCAATTCCGCGCGCTCGCGCGCGCCTGGAATGCGCGGATCGAAGCGAATATGCACGAGCAAGGGCACCGCAAGTCCGCGGGGCTCGTGCAACGAGCGCAATATCCGCACGCCCACATCGAGATCGGGGGCCCCTTCCTCGATGGTGGCCATCTGCGCCTGGAACGCGAGATTGCGCAGCTGCACATCATCGACCGAATCACCGATCACCATCAGCTGTTCGGTGTGGCCCCGGTCTGCATAGCTCGAGCCATGCCATCGGCGCACCGCGTCCACTTGCGCCAGATTGTTCTTGAGCAGATACCCGCAGAACCAGCGCATGCCTTCGGTCGGCGCATCATCGGTCGAGACGCCCATGAGGTCCGCGACCTTCTCGCGGATCACCTGCTTGCCTTCATCCCGGGTCACGCCTTGGGTGAGATCGTAGAGCGGGCGGCTGTCGATAAAGCGTTCGATCGACATCTGTCCCGCGGCATCCGGAACGTGGATTCGGATCGCATCGGTATCGGTATCGACGCCGACCAGTAATGTCGCGACGCGTGCCTCGCCGCCATGGGTCAATTGCACCGCCTGCTCGAATTGCCGCAGTCGCTCGAGCAAGGCGGCGGCTGCGCGTGCATCATCGCTCTGGTGCGCCGCGCAGCCCTCGTGGTGGGGGTCAATGCTGCTGAAATGGTAGACGCCGATCTTGAGGAACCGGGTGGACGCGGTCGCGGCATTGGGCCGCGCTTCCCGGAAGCGGCGCAGCTCCACCGTCTCCCAGTGACGCAGCGACTCGTCCACGTCGAACATCGCGCCCGCATAGGACTTGCGGAACGCGACAACCGCCGGGGGTACCCGCAGGATATAGTCGATCACGCCGCTCAGGCGCCCATCGGCACAGGGCGTGATATCGACCGCATGGAACCCGAAGCGTTGGATCAGCGCCTCGGCGCTCTCGCCCTCGAAAGAGCACGCCAGGTCGCGATCGAGATGGCGCTCGATCAAGCGGCAGAAGGTGGCGAGCACGCAGTGCGCATAGAGGCGCCGGACATCGAGCGGCGCCGCCCACGACACCGTCAGCAGTTCCGGGGGAACGCTCAAGCCCAACCGCTCGCGCAGATACTCGCGCGCCGTGTCGGCGAAATTGTCCTCGAATTGCCGCGGCGCAAGCGCCCTCAAGCTCGTTTCAATGGCCGCAAACGCACTTTGAATCTGATCCGCGCGTTCTTTGAGCGCGCTGCTGATCGCAGGGTCCGCCAGCGGATGACTGGGGGTCCACGCCGGGCTCGTGGGGGCGGCCTGCCAGGATGGCGTCTTCGCGTGGGACGGGACGCCGACGCCGACATACCCCGGCCGAACCCGGCTGCATCTCTGCCAGGCTGCAGGGAAGGCGGTTCCGCTTCGGCGCTGTGCGGGCTTCACGCTTGCGCTCCGCCGGACAGAGTGACCTTGGCCGCGGTCTTGCCCGACCATCCCAGAAGGCCCGTCACCAGCTGCTTGGGCTCCTCGCGTTTGGCGAGCGTCTTGAACCGGCCAGCGCCGGAGAATGAATGGGGCTTGCCGGCGCGTTCGCTGGGATTTCGGTCGGCTGCAATGGGACCCTCCGTCCCGGTGACGTTCGATTGCTCCGACCAGGACCATCCCGTCACCCGGGATCCCTCGGCGCGTCCCTCGCCGGTGAGCCGCAAGCGCGCGGCCGCCGGCTGGGTATCGGTGGCACTGCGCGACTTGAACAGAAATTCGGCGTTGCCGGTGACCCGGTCGCGCGCGATCGCGAACGACCCCGTGATGGGTGCCGCGCTACCCGACTCCGCAACGTTGCCGGGTTGCTTCGCCTCTGCCTCCTGCGCGGCACGCGCGCGCAGGTGCGCGCTGCGCTGGGGCGAGGTGACCGAAAACCGGGCATCGAGACCCGCAAGGGCATCCTCCGACGGCGTCGCGGGACCCGGCGTGGGCTGTCGATAGTAGGGGGAACCGGTCACCTCCCGGGTGGCGCCCCGACCGGTCCCGGTGAGCGCATCGGAGTGCTCCGGCACATCGCCGGTAATCGCTGAGAGCGCTGCACGCCTCGGAAGTCGATGCTCGGCAGCCTGCGCGGCACCCGGCTCGCACCATCCATGGACCGTGTCGGCCCCGTGATACGGAGTTCCCGTAATGATCGAGCAGCTGCCGGCGGCATCTCCCGTCACCCGAGGGTCATGCTCCACGTTGCTGCCCGTGAGGCGCTGTTGCCCCCAGGTCTGAGCCACCGTGACCTTGGCGCCGGTCACCGGATCGCGCCGCGCTGCTCCCATCTGCGCGGCCGGCGCGGTCCCGCCGCCCAAGCCGCCGCATTCGGCCTGCGCGCGCGCTGGGCTCAGGTACTGGCTCCCCGTCACCTGCCGACAAGCGCCTTCGTGGTCGCCGGTGACGCGAACGGTACGACCGACCGCTGAACCGGTGATCGGCAAGCCATTCTCCGTCGATTCGATCGGCGCTTCGCGCCGCCGGTCGCGGGAGCCGAAGGAACTGGCCGAGCGGCCGAGATTCGTGCCGAATACGCTGTGCCCATGCGGGTCGACCTGCCGGGAGAATTGACCGGACACGTTCGCTCCATCAGCCGCGCGCGGTGTCAGATCATCGTCTGCGCACTGTTCAGCTTCGCCCGTGATCGTAATCGAGCCACCGGGCTCGTCACCGGTCACCCGCACCTTGCTTCGAACCAACGTGCCCGAGACGATCCCTCCGCCCCTGGTGCGCGCCAGCCCCACCTTGGGTCCGCCCGAGCGCGCGGGCGGACCGTCGCTGGCACCGATGTATTGGGTCCCCGAGACCGGCAGCTGCGCTCCCGCCTCATCACCTGTGACGCGTGTGCCCCGTCCAATCCGACAGCCGGTCACGGTCTGCCCCCCGTGGGTGGTCGACTCTTCTACTTTCCGCGCATATTGGAGAGTGCCCTGGCGCGGCGGACGAGTGGGTAACGCGGCGGGACCCTCGCCTCGGCCGCGCTCACTCAAGAGCGCCCGCCGCGCGCGAGCTTGCTCGCGGCAGGAGCCGACGCAGTTCGCGCCCGATCCCCTGTCGGACAGCGAGACGGTTGGCTGTGCAGGGGCACTCGGCGAAGAAGCCGCGGAGTCAGCGGCTGGCGACACGGGCGCCGCGGCCTGCAACGTGCGCTTGCCGCCCGCCAACCGTTGTCGCCGCAGCATGGAAAGCATGCGCCCCGATTGGCTGGCGTTGGCGAACGACGTTGTCGGTGGGGCGATTGCCTCGAACCCCGGCGTCCGAACCACGGGTGGCGTGGATGTCGTGGGTCGCGTCGATGTCGCCGGCGGCATCGCTGGCCCCGGCGGCGACCCGACCTTCGGCGCTGGAATCGCCGCGCTGCGCTCACCGTTGCGGACGCGCTCCGTGGCCGGTGGCAGGGCAGATTTGCCGGCGGAAAGCGCGCGCCGCCGCGCGAGGGCCGCCGTGCGGCCGCTGAAGGAACTTAGGGTGGCAGCTGACATGTCACTTCAGGCCCAAGCGGCGCTAGCGAGCGCCCGCGCGGTAGACGATGAACGCGGTGCCCTGCGACTGGGTGTAATTGTCGTAGCCGAGCAAGCGCACGTGATGGGCCGGATTGGCGCGGCGACAGGCTTCCAGTTCAGAGAGAATTCTCTCGACCGACCGTTCGCCGAAGAAGGGCAGCTTCCACAGGTACCAGAAACTGGAGAATGACCTCTCGGGCTCGGTATGCTCGATGGCCGGATTCCATCCTTGCGCGATCAGATAAGCGATCTGTTGGCGCATCCGGTCCGGTGTCATCGGCGGCAGGTAGGAGAAGGTCTCCCCGCGCCGCTCGGTGGTCTTGTAGGCTTGTACTTCGGGCATTTGCGCACTCCTCGATATCAGGCGTTGACCACGTCGAGCTTGTCGACCGTGTCGAATTCGAATTTGATTTCCTTCCAGGTCT
>Ga0182030_10022930_pt1 | contig 11585 bp, 8 predicted proteins | sample 812S3MmetaG_FD_121299 | JGI IMG/M metagenome (GOLD analysis project Ga0182030, IMG submission 121299) | Permafrost microbial communities from Stordalen Mire, Sweden - 812S3M metaG (Illumina Assembly) | ecosystem: Environmental > Terrestrial > Soil > Wetlands > Permafrost | place: Sweden... | reverse complement strand
TTTGCCACGGATATTGGGTCAAATTACATGCAATATATCGTGACGCCCGGAAACGTGACCAACAACACCGGCTCGTATAAAGGCATGGGCGTGCTTCAGATTGATATTCCCTCGTCTTACGGGGCGCTTATCAGCCCCAACATGAATAATGGTGGAGCGGGACAAAACTTCCCGTCCGGCACATTTGGGACGGGTAACATGCAAAACTTGCAGGTCAATCAAGACACCGGCGGTAATTTCATTTTCAATTACAATGCACCATCATCCGGCAACACGGTCGCTCCCGACAGCCCGACAACCTTCCAGTTAACATCCGTGGCCAACAATGCCAATAACGGCAGCTATTCGTTAACAGACTTTCAAAATCTCTACGCTGCTTACACCGGCAATATTTATGAGAATTCGCCGACCACCTTTGGCAATGCCCTTGTGACCCAGGACCAGACCGGCATCCAAGGCCAGCCGTCCAACCACCAGACAGTTGGGCAATATCTGGCTGATCCGGTGGACGCCATGACGGGTGAATTTTATGTGGACGCAACCGATTTGGTTTTGCCGGGGCCGATGCCCCTCACCATGCGGCGAAATTATTCCAGCCAGAACGTCATTGCCAACCAGTTCGGTGTCGGCTGGAAATTAAGCTACATGCCATTTCTCACCGTCAACAGCGACAGCAGCGTGATATATGCTTCCGAACCGGACGGCTCGGTTATTGCCTACCAAGCTGCGTCAAATAATGTGTGGACGACGAGCGTGGCCTTGAATCCGACCCTGAACACGCATACCACCTTGGGCATTGGTTCGACCGTCAATTTATTCAATGGCCGGATTGTGGAAACCATCAGCGGCCCGAATACCATTTATACGCTGTATAGCCCTGATGGCAGCACGCGGACTTTCCAAGTGATGACCTTTACGGGCTTTGTCACCAGCACGCGCCCCTATCTGACGCAATGGACGGACAATCGTGGCAACTACTATACCTGCCAGTATGGGACAGACCCGTCGCAGCCGGATTTTGGACAGGCACGCCGCATCCAGTCGAGCAACGGCAACTATCTTGGATTTTATTTCGATGTCTATGGCCACATCACCGAAGCCTACACCGGCGATGGACGCCGTTTGAATTACGATTACGACCAGTTTGGTGATCTGGTGACGGTGACGCTGCCCGACCAGTCGCAGCTTTCATACGTCTATCAGCACAACCTGCAATCCGTCACCAATAATTCCGTGGTGACGCAAGTGCCTTATTCCACGCACCTCATTATTCAGGAAATCAAGCCTGATGGCCGCGAAGTGGACAACCAATACGACGGTCAGCGGCGCGTGACCAACCAACTGGCGACCGTCGGGCAGGATTTGAACCTGATTCGCAGCGCCAGTTTCACCTTTAATAATAATTTCAACCTGACCAATTCGTTCACGAATACCATCACCGGCTCCACCATCGTCACAGACGTGAACGGCAATCCATCGCGTTATGATTATTCCGGCGGCCTGATGACCAACATCACCGACCAGTTGAGCCAGACCATCCAGCAAGTCTGGTATCCCGACAATGCCACCACGCCCGGCTATCCGCGCAGCCTTTGGATGTCCAAGGACAAACGCGGACTCTGGACGGTGCTGCAATATGATTCGATGGGCAACATCACGAATCATACCGTCATCGGCGATTTGACCGGCTCCGGCAGCACCAACGAGCAGGCCGTGACCACGGCCATCTACAACACGAACAATCTGCCGCTGCAAATCACCGACCCCGCCACCAACACCACGCAGTATGTTTATGACCCGGTGTTTAATTTTCTGCCGCAGCAAATCATCCGCAGTTCGGGCGGCACGCCCGTCAGCACCACCTTGATGCTTTACGGCAACGTCACGAATGTCCTGGTTAACGGCACGTTGACCGTGACCAACTCGGCCTTGGGCCTCATGCAACGGGTGGTGCGTGCCTACGGATCGCCGGATGCCGCCACCAACGACATTGTTTATGACGGACGTGGAACGATTGTTCAGGAAATCAAATATACCGGCACCACCGACCCGAACGTGGTCCTCTACGATATTTACGATAATTGCAATCAACTGGTGCAGCAAACTGATGCGGCCAACCGCTCCACGCTCTTTTATCACGACCCGCTCAACCGTCCAACCGGCAAGGAATCCTACAATGAAAATGGGAACATCGTGGAATGGCATTACAATTACTATAACGACAATGGCGATTTGGTTTGGAACGACGGCCCGCGTTACAATCCCGAAGATTACATCTGGCACGATTACGACGGTGCCGGACGGAAGATTCAGGAAATCCACTGGCGCAGCCGCGCCAAGGCCGATGGCAGCGGGGTCGAGGCCGAGACCGGCGATAATCTCTACGCCACCACCTTTTATTTTTACGATGCGTTCGGCAACCTGACGAACGCGGTTGATCCGCGCCAGAATTATGCGCTGATGAATTACGATGCCATTGGCCGAATGCTGCAAAAAAGTTCCTACAACTCCAACAACGTCCTGCTTAAAACCGAAGGCTATTCTTACGAGCCGGGCGGACTGGTTGCCACGGCCACCAACGCCCTCGGCGGTGTCACCACCACGATTTACACGGACACCGGCAAGCCGGAAATGCAGATCAATCCCGATGGGACGACCAATCAGTGGCGTTACAATTTGGACGGACGCATCGCGCAGGAAATCCAGCCCAACGGCGCTTACTGGCAATACACTTACGATGACGTGAATCTGATCGTCACCCGCAGTTATCTCAATGGCGGTTTTGGCTTTCCTCCACAGGAAGTCAAACAACTTGACCGGCGCGGCAATCTCGTCAGCCACACGGATGTTGACAACAATGTTTTCACCGGCACGTTCGACGATTTGGACCGTCCCAAAACCACGAGCGGTCCCGGCATGACCGGAAACAGCGACCAGCAATACACAACGTATGTTTACGACAACAGCGGCAAGGTGTTGACCGTGATTGACGGCCTTGGTGAAAAGGACATCACCACTTCCGACGTGGTGGGCAGGCCGGTGAGCATGGACATCCGCGACGCTTCCAACAGTCGCGTCCGGTTCACCACCAACAGTTACACCCTCGACCACAACAGCGTCACAACGACGCAGGGAACGTCCAATTCGATTGTAACGACGACCTTCACCGATACTTACGGCAAGCCTGTCATCACCCAACGCTTTCCCGCTGGTGGAATCACCGAACGAACAATCAATAATTACGATACGGTTGGCAATCTTTTGACCAACACTGAATCCTCGATCCAGAGCGGCACGGTCACGATGTATGCTTCGACGGTCTATGCGTATGACGGATTGAACCGTGCCACCAGCCAGACCCGCAACGGTGCGGAAAACATCAGCTTCATGTTCGACCCGGCTGGCAACATCACCAACCGCGCCATGCCGGGGCCGCTGACGTGGATGGCCAATTTCGATCCGGCGAGTCGCATGACCCACGAGGAAGTGCGTGGTTCGGACAATCTGGCCAAACGTGTTTTCAACTATTCCTATTATGCCAATGGCAATGGCGTCGGCCTGTTGCAAACCTTGAACGACCCGCGCAGCGTGACCTTTACCTACACTTACGATGGGTTCCGCCGCCTGCTCACCAAGAGTTCAACCGGGACTTCCAATGAGCAGAACATGGTGACGGCCTATCTGCATGACAATCGCGGCAATGTCACCGACATCAGCGAAACGACGGGCGGGCAGCCCAGCACGGAAGTCGCCCGCACCTTCGACGGTTACAGCCAGTTGATTGACGAACAGGTTTTCATCGGCGGGTTGCTCAACCGTGAAGTCGTTCAAAATTGGGATGCCGCTGGCAGACGCAAGGAAATGATTGCCGCCCCGTCATTCCAGCAGGGTTTCGGGAGTGGACATGACATCACCTACGGCTATCGCCCTGACGGCTTGCTGTCCATGGTGAATCCGGGCGGACTCGGCTATTCATTCAATTATGGTGATAACGGGCTTTTAGTTTCCCGCTCAAACCCATTCCGCACCGAAACCATTTCTTCGCGTGATGGCATGGGACGCATCTTGTCCGCCAATCAGGTGGTCAGCGCCAGCCAGTTGGCCGAAACTCTGACGTGGCGACCGGATGGAAAGTTGACCAGTTATTCCGGCGTTGAGCCGGCCTTCACCGACGCGCGCACCTACGCCTACAATTACAACCAAATGAACCGGCTGACGAATGAAACCCTGTCCCTGCTGCCAGGACAAGCCCCGTCCACATTCTCATATTTTTACGACTTTGGCACGAATGGCGGGCCGGGCATCCGCACCGAGCTTCAGGAAGATGGTGATGGATTCAATTATTATCTGAATGATTGGATTACTGCCAATACCAGCGCCTTTTATGACCCACTTCGCCGGATTATCTCGGAGGGGGAAAATTATATCGCCCGCCGCGCCTCGACCGGCACGGCCACAAACTGCGCCTACATCACTTCTTCATTGACGACCTTGTCATTCGACAACCGCACAACCAAGAATGTGGATTACGACCCGGCCAGCACCCTGTGGCGCACCATGTTGCAACTGCCATATTACGACGGCTCCAGTTACACCAAGCATATCGTGCGCGGCTATCATCCCAGCGGAGTTGTCACTGGCGCGCAAACCAATCAATATGCCAACCGCGCCGTTGATATTTGGACCAACGCATATGATGCCTTCGGAAATTATACGTTCCACAAATTAAAAAGCCATGCGGGCACAGTGGTCAATGGGAACACCCTCATTTGGGATGCTGCCGGGCGCCTCATAAAAGTCGCCAATCGTGACGACGTGAATGACGGTTTCGACTGGACGGCAACGTATGACGGCCTTGGCCGACGCCTGCGGACAATTTACACGCCCATCATCGGTGGTGTTTCCCGAACCAATGTCACCCTCACGCTGGATTCATGGTATGACCCGCAAACGACCTATCTTGAAATCGGCGTGGCGGTCAACAATCAGCGGACTTGGAAAATTTACGGCCCGGACATCAGCCAAGGCTCGGCCATGCAGGGCTTGGGGGGTCTGGAATCCACCATCCGCGAATACGACGGCTATACTGTCGGCATCATCAACGATTATTTCGGCAACGGCGTGGCCATGATTACCAATGGCGTGACCGTGTTTGGCGGGCGCGTGGCCAGCTACGGCCCCATTCCGTTGCAGGATTTGCCGCTGCTTTCGCCTTACACGTCGCTGGCCGAGTCCACCATCTGGCGCGGCAAACGCATTGACCCAAGCGGATTTTACTACATGGGGGCGCGTTATTATGACCCCAATGCGGGAAGATTCATTTCGCCCGATCCGCTCGGCCATGCGGCCAGCATTGACCTTTATTCCGCGTTCGCAGGGGATGCCGTCAATAATTTTGACCCCGATGGCCGCTGTGTGGAAGGCGCAGGCACGGCCGTGGGCAACTTGGTTACGAGCACGGCCACTCTGGCAAACAATGCCTATTTCTCAATTTCCTACGGCCTCACGGCTCTTACCTATGGCACGGATCAGGCCGACCAATGGTATGGCCAGAATTTGCAGGGGTTGAAGAACACCGTTACCGGGACGGCGCAGTTGGCCTATAATGTGTCGGCGACGGCCACTTATGGGGCGATCAGTCCCTTCGCGCCGGATTTTGCCTACAATAATTATGGCGATAACGTGCAGCAATTGGTGGGACAGGCACCCTCATTTTACGGCGGCAACAATCAATCAACCGCCTATCAAATTGGTTACGGGACGATAACTGCTGCAACCATGTTATTGGGTGGGGAGGAAGCTGAAGTTGGTAATTTGGGAAAAGTTGAATCAGGGACTGTCCAGACTGGATTGAAGGAGGGTTCGTTCTCAGTCACTGATTGGGGTAATTTGCCTGAAAATTTAAGACCTACGGGACCATTGAATTTACTACCAACTGGAAGCGACGAATTGATTGCCGCACAACGAGCAAAAGCCTTGGCAAATGATACCCTACGAAATAACCTTGATCTCACCGGTGTTCCTATGGATATACATGAGATTCAACCTGTCAAATTCGGAGGCAGTCCAACAGACTTGGGCAACAAAACACTATTGCCTAGAGATTTTCACCAGCAGGTGGTGACTCCTTTTTGGAATCAACTACAACGAGACATCGGCCCTTACGTTACATCTCCTGGAAATTGATTATGAGCACTCCATTAGAAAATTGCTTGGCTGATTTTTCTGTGCAATCAGGAGCGGCTGAACATCTTCTTCAAGTCGTAGAAAAGGATTCTGGTGTTTTGCTGCCTAACGATTATCGAAGTTTTCTGATGAGGTCTAACGGCGGAGAAGGATTTGTTGGGAAACATTATCTGATTCTTTGGAAGGCTGAAGAACTTTGTCAATTCAACCATGATTATCAGGTCAATGAATATGCGCCAGGTTTTTTTATGTTTGGCTCTACTGGAGGCGGAGACGGTTTTGCCTTTGATACAAGGTCAACTCCTTATCGTGTGATGCAAGTTCCATTTATCGGAATGAGCGTAGATGATGCATTTTTTGTGGCAGAGAGTTTTACAAGATTATTAGAGAGGATGATTGAAGTTAATGGACCACTTTTTTGATTGGCGAATTCGAGACAGACAGCATCTCGCAGGTAAAGAAATCTACGAGATAAAGCCCGTCATTCTAGGTGGCAGTCCAACCGACCCAGCGAACAAAACGACCCTCACCCGTCAACAACACATTGAGGCAGTCTGCTATTGGAACAAGATGATTCTCGAACTTCGTAAGAATAAAGCAAAGTAGAACGCAATTTTATGTCTGAAAAAAATGTTTGGGACATTCTTAATCGCAATCTTTTCTTCATTAAAAATGCCGTTGAAAAGCGTGAAGTAAAGACATCTGACAAACTTGATGTTTATGACCCTGAATCCCGCCAGATTCTTCTTGAATGCAGAGAGCCGGACATTGGAGTTTTGACAAAAACTGCTCGCTTTTTTGGCGGCAAACACGACAAAGGGACAAAATTTAATTTGGTAGCAAACATTCCGACCAGCAAGGAACAAGTTCTCCGTATTGTTCGTGGCAACACAACTTTTAAGTTTGGTGGTGCTGCCATAAACATTTATGACCAATGGAATTCACTCCTTGGCAAATTAAAAAGAAAACACCTTACCTTTGAGATGGAATTTGTTTTTCTTCCTGAGAAGCTAGGGGACACTTTTGTTCTACAAATCAAAAATCACGAAATCCTTTGCAATGGCAAAACAGTGGCTGCTTTTGAAAAACACAACACTGATTTTTTCAAAGAAAATAAATTTGATTACGCTTTTTCAATCAATCAAGAAGTTCCAGCAAACTCCCAAATGCGCCAAGCTTTGCTCGCTCTTGCTTTCACTCAACACCGAACACTTAATATGGTTTAATTTTCAAGCCCCTCTAATTCACAAGCAATCGTGAAGACTTAAACTTTAACAGCACAACCAAATGAAATTTTCAACGATCTTTTTTCTAGCTCTTGCCACACTGACCGCATCCGCCCAACTTGCCGTCACCGTATCGCCGCCGAAAGTGGTCGGCCAGAAGGCAATCGTAACTTTGGAGATGAGAAATGATTTCAGTGAGAATATCAAATCCGCTCGCGCCTCATGCTTCTTGCTTGATGAGCAAGGCGTGATGGTTGCGCAGTCCGCCAAATGGGTTATCAATGCAAATCAGAACAAGGCCGGCCTTGCCGCTGGAGGGACAAATGAATTTAACTTTGTCATCACCAGCGGCCAGCCATTCACCACCACAAATCTGACAGCAAAAATAAATTTCAGTCGCGTTATTTTAGCAGGCGGCCAAATGGTAGATGTGAATAAAAACGTCCAAATTAAAAATCCCCAATAATGAAAACTTTCGGTGGCATTCGTTTCGTCTTTTGTGTCATTTTGAGCGCAAGCATGAAGCGAGCGACGACATTGATCTTAACAACTGCATTTATTGCGAGCGTGCTGGCATCCACAGCGCGGGCAGATGAACAGCGGATGTCCCAATTTCAAACCGCATTGGGTTCGACAACCATCAGCGGCTTTGTTCAATCTGGCCTGACATTTTATCCACCACAAGACGCCTTCGGCACGCGAAACAGAATTCTTTGGGGGCGACATCAATTTGAGTTTCCCCGTTTTCAAAATACCGAAAGTTCATCTTTAACGCCGCTGCCGCCGTTGTCACTTGATGAAAATACGCCTTTCTCATCTTCGTCCTTTGTCCTGACATTGGTAGATACGCCGGTTCAGCCAGTCGTGCTGCCATTGACATCTGATTCATCCGCCACGGGCGCGGTCATGTTGGAAACGATTCGCATGGACGAAGTAACCGGGGCATTACAAGCTTCCATTGCGCCACCGCTAGATTTTCAAATTCAGCTTTATCAAGCGGGAATACAACCCGTTCCAGAACCTTCCCTGTTTGCGTTTAGCAGCTTGGCCGTTGGATTAGCCGCGTTAAGGCGATCAAAATTAAAGGCAAGGCTGTAAGAACAAATGATTTGTAAAATACATGGCATTTATGCTCAAAATCGTCTAAATTTAGACCGAAAACTGACGATTGGGGTATGGGAAGAATTCAGATTTGAGCGCACTTTTTTGAAACATTAGGTTAAACGTCCAGCGCGCGGATTATGGACGTTTAGGCGGGCACGCTGAAACAACAGTTGATTTGCCGACATGCCGAAACTTCGCATAAAACGGTTTTATTATCGTAACGACCACGTCCACGCGGAGATCAGGGAAGTGGGAGGGGAGTTCCACGGTCTAAACCGCACCTGGCACCATAACGGCCAACTGGCCGAGGAATTGCGCTACCGCCACGGTCTTTTGCATGGCATCAGCCGGCATTGGGATGAAAAGGGACGGTTGCTCGGTTCTTTCACCATGAACCACGGCACCGGCAGGCAATACTACTGGCATCAAAACGGAAAATTGAGGCTGGAGATAAATTCACTGAACGGCAAATTTTGGGGGCGCAACCGGACTTGGTTGCAGGACGGCACGCTGGTTCAGGAAATTTATTATATCAGCAACGTGGACGTAACACGCGCCGCCTACTTGAAAGCGGCACGCAGGCATCCTGACTGGCCGCAACACGACGGTCAACCGGCGGGAAAAGTAGCGCGAGACAACCGCGCCTTGGAACTGCGGCAGTATGAATTGTTCATTGAATCCCTGTTGGAAAAATCCCATGCGGAAGCCAGGCAATGGTTGAGCGCAGCCAAAAATCCCGATCTTCGCTCGCTCGCGAGGTTCCGCACAGCAAAGGCGGCGCTGCGATTTGTGGAAACGCTATCCGCTGCCGGAGCGGAAACCGTCATTGTTGCTGTTATTTACGCGGGCAGACGCGGAAAACAATTTGCCGACCGGCTGCTGGTCAAACTGCCGAAGACACCGGCAAAACGAAAGGCACTACGAAAGATTTGTCAGGAATTGTGCGCCAAGCGAGGCGGCGCATTTTTGCCGGACGAGAAGGACATGGGTGAGAGCCATCTGTTTATCCTTCTGGAATAAAACCGCCGGGACCAACGGGCGGGAACTGACACGGCGGCCTCGCTAATATCGCTCCGGCCCGCCTTCCGTCATTTCCCGCCCGCTCGTCCCTTGCGCGAAAATTGGAAACGCAGCGGCGTCCGCTTCCGTCTGGCGCGAACTCGTGTCGCCCGCGCGGGACGCCACGAGTTCGCGCCAGACAGAAGCATAACAGAACTGAATGTTTGCGGAATTTAACCATTGATTTACGGAACGTTGTCGGCGATAGAATTTTTCCAAGTGAAAATCCTTGATAGAACTTCGCCGATCCATTTTCATAAACCCATAACAAGAGTAGCGGGTAATAAAGATTACTATCCATTGTGTCGTGTGTGCGCTACGGCTTAACAATAATTTTAGGGATCATGCTCGCGCGTTACGCCAAATCGTATGTTGACCAGCTTTACCAAGCCAAAGATGTTTTTGCGCTACATGGTGTGATTGGCGTCGTTGGCAGGCAGCGTCAGTTGCCTGAGCAGTTTTCGGTTTTTACGCGGCTTTGGGAGTGGTGCTGTTCAACCCGTTCAGGCATCTGGCAGTATTATGAGTGTCTTCCGGCACACGAGTGCGAGTCATTCGCCGGAGTTTTGGAGCGGTTTGAATTGCGAGAGTTGGCCGAACGTTATCGTGCTGGTGTTAGCACATGGCAGGAGCCGGACAGGTGCGGTGAGCTTGATCGTTGGATTGATGAACATTGGTGCGAACTTGAAGCCGCAGCTTTCCGATTAATCGCAGATAGTCGAGATTGTTTGTATGATGATGAGACCTAACCAGTGGCCGGAGCAAACTACTTGGAGTGCTAGAGGTTTGCGAGTGAGCTTTCAAGTTCGCTACATCGCAATTCGGCGGCGGATCTTCTTTCTACGGCAAGCCACTTTTCACGTATGACTCTACGCGACATTTTGAGCCAAGCGACAGCGAGGCAGCCAAACGCATGGTTATATCTTCCCGGCGACGTTAAGCAGTGGACATTGGACACCGAGGCGTTCCTTCTCAATCCAGAGTTTGAGCCAGAACAGGACGATCCCATTTTGCCAGATGATTTAGCTCACAAAGGTCTGCGCGAGGCACTGGATACATCCACAATTACTGATTGTGTTCAGTGGGCTGACAGATTAGTTGGTCATCCCGATGATGATGTTCGTTTTGAGTCATTCATTTACTACGTTCGTTTCGACGCATTTCTTCCGAAGATTGGTGCACCAGACCCACCGCCGCCAGATGAGATTATGCGGCGGCTTGATGCGGAGTTTTATGACAAGTTAGGAGGAGAGGATTTGGCGCGACCATGCAAACACGCTTGTTGCAGTCGAGGCGCGATTCAGTTCAGCGTCTTGTGCAGGCGTCACCACTTTGAGATGATAAGGCATCGTGAGTATCCATTTGACCATTGACGAGGGCTTAACTGTTGCGAACTTTTTTTGGCATCGTAAAAATTGCCGAACTAGCATCGTAACGATTTTGGCCGTTTGACCGCACCGCCATCGTATTTCTTGGCCGAATAGCCGCGCTCTGATCGTAAGGTTATGACGCGGCTGGTTCATTTTTAGATTTTCAAGTGACCGGGGGATTTCTCACCACATTGGCATCGTAAGTGACCGCTGTTCCGGGGTCTTGCCGCACTGGCATCGTAAGGTTGGATTTTTGCCGTTGCTCCGGCTTTTGGCCGAACTGGCGTCGTAGTCACTCCCTGGACAATTCACAGTTCCAATCTTCACACCGGGATGCTGCCCGCTTTCGCAGCGATGAAAAGGCGGGGCAATTATATGGCTTGGGCGGAAACGTCAAGGATACTTCGGGTCGTGGCTTCCGATCCTCCTTGACGTTTCCGCCCAAGCCAAAGCCCTGCCTTTAGGTTTTCATCGCGCACACCTGTCGCTGCGCGTGCAAAGAAAACATTAACAATGAAATGAAAGGCAAATATATGTTCACCACATCAACACCGTCCGTCCGTCGCGCTGAACTGGCCGACGACCAAATCCGCACCCTTGCGCCGTCCGTGTTTGCAGCTTCGCCGCTGCCGGACGTGAG
>Ga0182030_10022929_pt1 | contig 11585 bp, 10 predicted proteins | sample 812S3MmetaG_FD_121299 | JGI IMG/M metagenome (GOLD analysis project Ga0182030, IMG submission 121299) | Permafrost microbial communities from Stordalen Mire, Sweden - 812S3M metaG (Illumina Assembly) | ecosystem: Environmental > Terrestrial > Soil > Wetlands > Permafrost | place: Sweden... | reverse complement strand
GTTACTGTGCCAATAGCCTATTAAATGCAAACTGCCACGGATACTCCAGCTTGCCGTTGATACTCACGATATGATCGGCCAGTCGTGCGTTGATTGCTGTCAGCGTTGCGCCGTCGTCCATCATCCACTCCACCTGCCAGGCGTAATCCTTCAGATTGGCTTGCAGGCTCAGGCGATTGGGGTAAGGCGTGGTGGACGTGATAGTCAACGGTTGCATCGCATCGCACTCGCGTCGCGCCAGATCGGGCGGCACGCCGATGGCGAGCAACTGCACGAATACTGCCTCGATGAAACGCTGCGGCAACGTGGCGTAGGGTGCGGCTTCCAGCGCCAGCCCCAGACGGTCATGCTCGCTCACTGCTACCACCAGCTTCGGGCGCGTGTGCAACAGATTCAGTGACCAATCCCCCAAGCGGTTCGCGCCCGGCACTGGCGGAGCGGACGGTGCGACCTTCATCGCCATCAGCAACTTTTGCGTGCAGCGTAGCACGGTCATGCTTTTAGGCTGCTTCCAACCCAATCACCAAACGCTTGCCAAGTAGCTGTATGGCTTGGGCGATGCGCGGCAGCTTAGAAGCATAGTGGGGGTCAAGCAGGCGACGCACTTCTTTTTCATCGATACCTAATTGCTTGGCAAGCTGCACTTTGGTGATTCCCGCTTCACTCATTGCCATATACAAGGCCGCTTTTGCCATTGTTTCGGCGGGTGGGGCGATTGAATATTCTCCGCGTCTTGTTTTGCTTGGCGTTGGGAAGGTAAGACCTTCCAGCATATAAGTCGCAAACACCTCATCCATCGCATCGGCGGCTTGCGTCAGCGCATCCTCCTTGTTTTCGCCTTGGGTAATCAACGCTGGCAAGTCGCGGCAAGTCACGATAAATCCGCCTTCTTCGGCGGCTTTTAATAATACGGGATATTCAAAACGTTCCATTACACACCTCACAAGTCATTTGGTTTAATACCGAGCTGGGAACACATGCCGTGAAACGTGCCTGTTTTCAACTCATCTTTTGGGTTGCGAACTATCGTGAATGCGCTGCCGAAATAGAGCGTTTGATGGCTACCTTTGCCGCGTGACGCATTGAGCGTCACGACAACGCCTTGCGTTTTGCCATACGCTTTTAATTTACGGATAAATTCGTTTCCAGTCATGCCGCCATTATCGGACGAAAACGACCGATTGCGCAATAGGAGTTTTTAGCTGCTGCTATGTCAGAATAATCGAAGCCGACCCTTTAAGTTCTTTCACAAATACCCTTCTTGCTCGCCTTTCTCGCCATGTTCAAGCATCCACTCGATTAGCTCTAAAAAAGGAGCGGGGAGCATGGATTCTTGCTGTAGGGCGACAAGCTGAAGCTTATCTGACTCGGACAGTGGCTTGCGTACATGCAAGGCAGCGAGATCGGTTGCTGCCATTTTCCATGGTAGCCAAGTGAGATTGCGTTTCCGCCACAGTTCAGCGGCTTTGAGCGCGATGGCGATACCAGCCGGGTCGGGGTCGCAGGCCAAGTGAGCAGGGGCGGGTGCAAGGTCGAGCAGACGGCTCACCGATGCACACCACCAGCTTGGCGGAAAACCTGGCAACCAGATCACACCTACGTCATGCTCACGCTGACGGGCGACACGCTCGAAGCTGGTGCGGTTCTCCACCAGTTGCCAGTGTCTGACCGAACCTGAGACTGCGGTGGTGTTTTGCAGTGTGACGGGAGTGATTGCGGCAAAGTCGGGATGACAGGACAGGTCGAGTTGACCGCGCGGTAGCGTCAATGTCAGTGAGGCAGAGAGCAGTAGCAACGGCGTATGGCGCTCAATGCGGAACTCAGCTAAATCCAGTGTTTGCTCCAGCCAGTTCCATTCGGCTTCGCTCACTCCTTTGGTGTCGTCGCGCGCAGCCAAGGCAAAGTCGCGACGTGTACCGCTTTTCTGCATATTCTGCCAGCACTGTAGGGCAACAATCAGGTCGTAGCGTGCCAAAGCCCGCTGTGCGGGGAGTTCATCCAGCGCGAGCAGGGCTGGGGCAAGGTTGTCGTCACCGCAGGTTTTAAGTTCTTCGCGCGCCGCTTGCCAGCGTTGCGCATTTTGTTCCTTGTCGCTGATGCCAAGGGCGGCGCGCAGTAGCGGCAGATTGCGCAATTCTACTGATTGTGGCCACCACTCGTTATGCTGGCGTTGTTCCACTACCACCGCCCAACCTTCACGCAACAGCCAGCCCCGTAGCGACTCCGCCATTTGGATGCCAGTCACCCCTGCATCATTGCGCAAAGTTTCCCAGCGACTGTTGCCACCCCGACGCACCCAGCGGGTCAGCAGTTCTCGCCATTCGCCGGGAATTTGTTCAAGTTGTTGCGGCAAATGCTCTCGATAACGTTTTCGCCGCTGGCTAATCTTGCGCTGATCCAACGCTTCAATGTGGATGTCGTCAGGCATTGGCATCGCGTACCAGAACCTTGACGCCCGGTGCCCAAGATTCGTTTGGACGCTTCTTGAATGTCACTAGCGTTAACATCGACGGGTCGTAGATGCTGACGTTGTGCGTAACGGGCGTAGTGAGCAGGTATTGTGCGCGGGTAGCCTTGAGAAAACTGGACACGCGCTCGATGTTGACGATGTCCAGATGGGCGAACGGTTCGTCGATGAATACGAAGCCGCCGGGATGCGACTCTTCCATCATCAATCCGACCAGTAGAATAAGCGATTTCATTACTTGCTGACCGCCGGAGGCATCACCGTCGTTCATGCCCATGAAGCCCTTTTCATCGAAATCGAAGCGCACTGCCAGTCCGGCTTGCGCCAGAGCGAGATCATCATTGCCGAGCAATACCGGTTCGTGCTCAATCTTGACTCCGGCTAGGTCGCCGAGTGTGCGGATATTTTTCACATAGCGGGTGACGGTGTGGCGCAGCACGTTGATGTATTGCTCGCGTGCAGCATCAGTCTGGCTACGTGCCGTCTCATTATCTCGGCGGCGTCCTACAAGGTCGGTATCCATTTGCTGATAGTCACCTTTAATCTTGTCGCGCAATGCGATTACGGTGCTGTCGGTTTCCCAGGATTCATCCTTGAAACGTCGTTCGATTTCTTCAATTCGCAAATCGATATTGGTGGTGTCCCGGTATTTTTCGGCGAGTAGTTGGTTGGCAGCGCTATCGTACCAGCCTGCAGGAAATTGTTTTCGGTTATGACGTAACTTTTGCAGACGACTGATTTGTTCTTCGCGTCCACTCCGATTTGCCTTACTGGCAATTTCATTCTCCAGTGCTTGCAAGCTGAATTGCATTTTTTGCAATGACTCACGTGCCGTGTTGACGGCCTGATCGGCCTGATCGCGATCTTGCTGTGCCTGATACACACCGTTGTCACGTCGGCGCAGCACGAGCGCATCATATTCCTGTCGGGCTTCGGCGAACTCGGCAGCGCGCGTCGCCAGTTGTGCTGCGGCATCCTCGCCCGCCAACTGCGCTTTCAGTATGTGGATTTTCTCGGTCAAGTCTTTACGCTGCTGATACAGCGGGTCGAGAGCTTTCTCAATGTCGGCGCGTTGCTTGCGCAACGCCTCCAGGCGCGCTTTTCCGAAGCGCGCCTGCTCCGGCGCCGCGTAACGTCCGCCGCGCCGCTCGCGCAAATAACCTTGACGTGTGATCCAATCCTCGCCACGCGGCAGCTTTGCTCCTGCGGTGGCATCCTCGACGCGGCGGGTGCGCTCCAGAGTACGCAGCAGCCATTCCGGTACCGGCTTGGTGAAACGAACAACTTCAAGCAATGAACCTTGCGGCGGCAGGCCAGGTTGTATGCACTCAGGCACGATGAAATGACGATAACGAAGCTTTTCACCCAGCGTCATCGCATGCTCTGCGTCACGGCTCTTCGCCAGCAATACAAGTGTGCGAATGGGGCTAGTACGGCTTCCACCGCTGGTTGCCAAGATGCATCGGCAATCTCGATGACATCGCTGAGCAGATCGTGGGCAATACCGGCCTGATTCAGTGCCTGACGGAATGCTGCAACATCGGCAGGATCGGTGCGGCGTCCGGCAGCAAGATTTTCAAGCATCTCGTCGAACTGACTTTGCTGCCGGGAAAGCTCGGCGATGCGCACCAGCAAGTTGGCGCGCTCGCCTTCCAGCCGTTCAATCTCGCGCGCGTCGGCTGTCTGCCCCCCGGCGGCATCTGCCTGCTGTAACAGGCGTTCATGCTGCTTGACGATGGCTTCCCAGTTGCCCAGTTCGCGGTTCAGCTCGTTCAGCGCGCGTTGCTGGTTCTGTTCGCTCTCCTGCGCTGCTTGTCTGCGCAATTGCGCAGCCTCAAGCGCTTGCTGCTCTACTTGCAATTCCAATTGTTTCTTCTGGAGTTCAGCGCATTTCGTTCGCCATTCGCGGCGCTGGGTTTGCAACGTGCGTCCTGCGTTCTCCGCCTCGCGTTGCAGCAGATAATGTTCAAGGCGCGGGCGTTTTTCAGAAAATAACTCGGTGCGCTCATCGTTGAGATGTTGCCATTCTCGGTAGCGGTTCACTTTCAGTTCATGTTTTTCCAGATTGTTGCCGAGCGCTTCCAACTGATTCTGCACGGCATCGAGTTCGCGCGCCGTGTGTTCCTGATGGTGGCGCGCTTCCTGATAGCGCTCCAGTACTTCCTTGTCGCCGAACACATCGAATACCAAGTTCAATAACTCTTTGGCCGAAAGTTCGCACAGCTTGTCTGTCTGCCCCTGTTCCAATGACAGCACGCGCGCGATGGCTGGCGACAGCCCCGCGCTGTGCAGGATGCGCTGATAATCGCGCACGCCAAATTCTTCGCCGGATTGTTCGATTTCCTGCAAGCTTACTTCGCCGTCGGCGATCCAGTATTTTCGATTCCAGTCGCCGCCTTTTTTGTCGATGCGGCAGGCCAGTGTGATGCGATCCTGTTGATAGGGTAAGCCGAACGGGCGCTTGCTGCTGCCGGGAGGGCGCTGGTTATCGATCACGCCGCGCAGCCAACAGAAGTCCTCGCCATTGCGCCGCACATAGCGCTTGTAGTCACGCTTCTTGGAACACTCTAATGCGAGCAGGGTGCGCAAAGCATCGAGCAGGGTAGTTTTTCCAGAGCCGTTGGGGCCGGAGATGGTGATGATGGGTGCATTCAGCGGTAATTTAAAATTGCGCCAGTAGTCCCAGTGTACGGTTTCTAGTTCGAGCAAACGGAACATTATTGTGCCTCCTGTTCTGTCGCATCACGCAGTAAGCCGCGCTGTTTCAGCAAGTCTGACAGCGCGCCGTTGAGGATGCGCGGTGCCATTTCGGCATAATCGAAGGCGAGGTCGAGCAGCGGGCCTTCATGGATGACTTTGTTCTTGAGTTCGATGAAGCCGAGGCGGGTCAATTGCGGCAAACTGAAACTGATGCGCGTTTTTCCGCCCAGCAATTTGCCATAGTCTTCCAGTAATACGTTTTGCGGGATGCCGCGCGAAGCTTCGTGCGCGAGAGGCGTGAGCTTCACGCTCCCGAACAATTCGTCCTGCGTTTCCTGCTGCGCAGCTTCTCCAGTCAACTGGCGTTCGCGCTTTGGCAGAATGATGAGTGCCCACAGGATTACCAGCAGTGCTACCGCATCCTTGGGCAGGCCAATGTTACTGGCTTGCCAAGTGTCATTTTGCTCGAATACGGCGCTTTCGCATTCGCGGGTGAGGGCGATGCCTACATATGCGGCAAAGGGTTGGGCCAACAAGCGCAGGCCGCTGGCTGTGAGGCGTTGTTCCACTTCGTCGCGAAAGCTGCTGTCGATCAGCAAGCGACGAATTTCCGCGTCTTCGCGCGGCAGGTAGCGCAACGCCAGAAGTCGAGCAATCAGGCGCGCGGCGGGATCATGGTTCATGTTTGCTTCTCCTCCATCGGGGTAAGATATCCGCTGCTGATGGCGGCAACCTCATCGCGGTTGATAGTGTGCAGTTCGTTGTGTTCGTGCCATTGCAGCCTCACCGGCAATTCCGCAAGCGGAGCCAGTTCAGGATCGACGTTTTGCTCCCCGAGAAAAGACAGCAGCGAGAGGCGGTACGAGGCCGCGCTGAAGCTTCCGCCGACCACAGCGTCGGCTACGGACAATGACGCATTCAACCCACTGAGCAGCCGGGTTAGCTCCAGTAATTGTGGCGGCGGCTCATGCGGCAGATCGTTGACATACTCGATCTCGGCGGGTGCAGGCATGGTCGAAATGCGGCGGTTTGGCTGTTCGCGCGCGATGAATTCCTCGGTGTTGTCCAGCATCACGTCCGGCAAAATGAAAGTGGCTTCCGGTGTGTAAGCGAGTTGTTGCGCTGCCAGCTCAGTCAGCTCGTCGATGCTGCGCTGCTTGAGCCAGGCAGCCAGTTCGGAAGAGGTCAACCCGCCTTGCGACAAATGAACTTGCTGCCGTGCGATGGCCGCCAGTTCGCGCTGAAATACTGATGACATGCGCATCAGTTTTGATTGGCGCTGGCCGATCTGTTGCGCAAGCCGCCAAGTGGTTTCGTCGAGGCCATCGGCAGAAAGATTCCGCATCACTTCGTTGGACTTGTCCATCCATTTCTGGACAGATTCAAGTTTTCCTTGCGCGGCACGCAGGCGGAATTCGGAACCCGAAGTGACGGCCTGTGAGAATTCTCCCTCCAATTCTGCCAGCCGCGCCAGCAAATGCGACAAAGCCTCTGGCGAAAGCTTGCCGACCGAGGAGCCTGCGGCAATCTGTGCGGCGAGGAAGCCAAGTTCGCCATCTTGTTCGGTGCTGAAATTCAGCAGGTTGGAGAGGGCTGACAGCACCATGCGCCCGGCGGTAGAAAGCTGATAGACGCGCCGTTCAGCATCCCACAGTAGCAACTCATGCTCGCGCAGGCGGTGGAGAACGGTGCTGAACTTGGCTTGGGTAATAAAGGAAAAATGGGAACTCAGTTCCTGTGGCGACCATTCCGGCGCATCCGCGCGCAGACCGATTTCGCGTAACACCATCAGGCGTACCAGCACCTCCTCATTGCCGCCCCGAAACATGGCGATGAGTGCGTCGATGTACGAGCGCGCGTTGAGCAGAGGGAATAATTGTGGAACATCATGAGGCTCAATGCCCGGCGCGAAGAATTCAGTCAGTGAATTTTCTTCGCGTTCAGACATGTTTAAACCCCCTGCTTCAAACTCGCCGAAATGAAATCGTCCAAATCCCCATCCAGCACGCCTTGCGTGTTGCCGATTTCCACATTGGTGCGCAAATCCTTGATGCGCGACTGATCCAGCACATAAGAGCGAATCTGGTGACCCCAGCCAATGTCGGATTTGCCGTCTTCCAACACCTGCTTTTCTTCATTGCGTTTGCGCAGCTCTTCTTCGTACAGGCGCGATTTTAGCATCGCCATGGCTTCGGCGCGGTTACGGTGTTGTGAGCGGTCGCTCTGGCATTGCACCACGATGTTGGTGGGGAGGTGGGTGATGCGTACCGCCGAGTCGGTTTTGTTGATGTGCTGTCCGCCTGCGCCTGAGGCGCGGTAGGTATCCACGCGCAGGTCGGCTGGATTGATTTCAACTTCGATGGAGTCATCCACTTCGGGAAATACGAACACGCTGGAGAACGAGGTGTGGCGGCGGTTGCCGGAGTCGAACGGCGATTTGCGCACCAGACGATGCACGCCGGTTTCGGTGCGCAGATGGCCGTAAGCATAGTCGCCAGTAACTTTGAGGGATGCTCCCTTTATACCCGCGACTTCGCCGTCGGATTGCTCCAGAACTTCCACGCTGAAACCCTTGCGTTCGCAGTAGCGCAGATACATGCGCAGCAGCATGGAAGCCCAGTCTTGCGCTTCGGTGCCTCCGGAACCGGATTGGATATCGACGAAGCAGTTGTTCGGGTCCATCGGGTGGGCGAACATGCGGCGGAATTCCATGTCCGCGACGCGCTTCTCGATGTCCTGAATGTCGGCGGCGGTGGCGTTCAGACTCTCGTCGTCGTTTTCAGCCTGGGCCATTTCAAACAGCTCGCCCGCGTCGTTGATGTCTTGCCGGATTTTTTCGAGTCCGAGTACCACGCCTTCCAATATCTTGCGTTCGCGGCCTAAGTCTTGTGCGCGTTTAGCGTCCTGCCAAATGGCGGGGTCTTCGGCGAGTTCGCAGACTTCGGCTAGGCGTTCCTGCTTGGTATCGAAGTCAAAGATACCTCCGTAATTCCGCGCTGCGTAAGGCCAGGTCTTCTAGCTGGTGGGTGAGGGCGTTGAGTTGTTCGGCTTCCATGCTATGTATTCCAGATTTCTTAGAGGGTGCACATTATACCTGTCTTGAGTTGGTCGAAGGGACTGTCCCGAGTCGGTCTCCTGAACTAAATGTAGGTCGGGCTATGCCCGACATGGTGGGCATAGCCCACCCTACGTTACTACCTCCCAATGTTCGATGATGAGTTGCAGCGTGGTCTTGCCGTTGTATTCGTTGAGCGCGAGTTTGTAGGCGGCGCAGATGCGTTCCGGCATCGGGTCGGCACTGAAGAAGCGGATGGCGTCGTAGCTGGCACTTGGTGTGGATAGTTTAAGCTTGAGGTGTTTTTCGCCGACAACGCGCTGGCTTTGCACGGCGAATTCTCCTTCGAACAGCGGCTGCGGGAAGCCTTGTCCCCATACTTGTTGTTCCAGGCTGCGTGCGATGTCCAGCGAGAAATCGGCTGCATCGAGCGCGCCGTCGGTTTCGATAATGCGGGTGAGGTCGGCGGGGGAAAGCAGGCTTTGCGCGATGACTTCGAAGGCGGCCTGAAATTCATCGAAGTGTTCTTCGCGGATGCTGACGCCCGCTGCCATGGCGTGTCCGCCGAATTTTTGCAGCAGGTGCGGATGGCGTTTGGAAAGCTGGTCGAGTGCGTCGCGCAGATGCAAACCGGGAATGCTGCGCCCGGAGCCTTTTAATTCGCCGGTTTGCGCGCGTGCGAAGGCGATCACCGGGCGGTGAAATTTATCTTTCAGGCGCGAGGCGAGAATGCCGATCACGCCCTGATGCCAGGTCTCGTCGAACATCGCGAGGCTGGAGCTATCGGTCGGATTGATATGTTCCAGCGCGGCCAGTGCCGCTTCCTGCATGTCGGCCTCGATGCTGCGTCGTTCACGGTTGAGCGCATCCAGTTTCGCCGCGATCTGTGTTGCTTCGACATCATCATCGCTGAGCAAGCAGGCGATGCCCAAGCTCATATCCTCCAGCCGCCCGGCGGCATTCAGGCGCGGCCCAACGACGAAGCCGAGTTCATAACTGGAAACTTTCGCATAATCTTTCTTGGCTATTTTTAGCAGCGCATTGATGCCCGCACACGCGCGCCCGGCGCGGATGCGCAGCAGTCCTTGTTGCACCAGAATGCGGTTGTTCTCATCCAGTTTTACTACGTCTGCGACTGTGCCCAACGCCACCAGGTCGAGCAGGTTACCGAGGTTGGGCTCCGCAAACCCCTCCCCAGCCCTCCCCTTGTCAAGGGAGGGGGCTATGCCTCCCCCCTGACAAGGGGGGATTGAGGGGGGTTGGGTTTTAGTGTTAGAAGAAAATATCCCTCTTGAGCGCAGCTCCGCCCGCAACGCCAGTAACACATAAAACATCACACCGACCCCCGCCAGATTTTTGCTGGGAAAGTCGCAGCCGGGCTGGTTTGGGTTGACGATGCACAGCGCATCCGGCAAGGCGTCGCCGGGCAGGTGATGGTCGGTGACCAGCACTTGCATGCCCAGCCGGTTGGCCTCGGCTACGCCTTCCACGCTGGCGATGCCGTTGTCCACGGTGATTAAAATATCGGGGTTGCTTCCGTGTGCGAGCTTGACAATTTCCGGCGTCAATCCGTAGCCGTATTCAAAGCGGTTAGGCACGATGAAATCCACTTGTGCGCCGAATGCGCGCAGGCCGCGCAATCCCACGGCACACGCCGTAGCGCCATCGCAATCGTAGTCGGCGACGATCAGCAGCTTCTTGTTTTGTGCGATGGCATCGGCCAGCAGCACCGCCATTTGTTGTGCATTTTTCAGCAGCGTGAAAGGCTGCAGGCGGGCCAGACCGGTTTCCAGTTGTGTCGCGTCGGATATGCCGCGTGCCGCGTAAATGCGCGCGAGCAATGGTGCGATGCCCGCATCGGTGAGACGTTGTGCGGCATCTTTGGGGTGGCTGCGAGGGATGATTTTGGGCATAGGGTGAGTGCTGTATTGCAAGGTGCGCCAGTGTAACAGAGCCGGAGCATCCTCGTTTTTTACGTCCGCTTAAGGTAGAATTCGCCCCTATTTCGTAAGACAGGTATAAGTATCGTGGCATTGATTGTTCAGAAATACGGCGGCACGTCGGTAGGCACACCGGAGCGTATCAAGAGCTTGGCGCAGCGCGTAGCAAGATTTAAGGCGCAGGGGCATCAGGTCGTGGTGGTGGTTTCTGCGATGAGCGGTGAAACCAATCGGCTGATAGCGCTGGCGAAAAAAATTCAGGATCTGCCCGATCAGCGCGAACTCGATGTAGTGATTTCCACCGGCGAGCAGGTGACCATCGGTCTGGTGTCCATGGCGTTGATTGAACTGGGTTTGAAGGCCAAGAGCTACACCGGCGCACAAGTCCGGATTCTTACCGATAGCGCCTTCACCAAGGCACGCATACTCAGCATCGACGAGCAGAATATTCGCGCCGATTTGGCCAATAACTATGTGGTGGTGGTGGCCGGTTTCCAGGGCGTGGACGAGGAAGGCAACATCACCACGCTGGGGCGCGGCGGATCGGATACGACGGGAGTGGCGATTGCCGCCGCATTGCGCGCCGACGAATGCCAGATATATACCGACGTGGATGGGGTCTATACCACCGACCCGCGTTTGGTGCCGGAAGCGCGCCGCCTGAAAAGCATCACCTTCGAAGAGATGCTGGAAATGTCCAGCCTCGGCTCCAAGGTGCTGCAAATCCGTTCGGTTGAGTTTGCCGGCAAATACAAGGTTAAATTGCGCGTGCTTTCATCGTTTCTGGATGATCCGGGCGATGGCACGCTGATTACTTTTGAGGAAAACGATAAAATGGAACAGGCAATTATTTCAGGCATAGCATTCAATCGCGACGAAGCCAAGATCACCGTGCGTGGCGTGCCGGACAAACCCGGTATTGCGTACCAGATACTCGGCCCGGTGAGCGAGGCCAATATTGACGTGGACATGATTATCCAGAACGTCAGCGTGGACGGCTCCACCGATTTCTCCTTCACTGTGCACCGCAACGAATTCACCAAGGCGATGGATATTCTGAAAAGCCAGGTGCAGCCGCACATCGGTGCGCGCGACGTAATTGGCGATAACCGGAACGCAAAGGTTTCGGTGGTCGGCGTCGGTATGCGCTCGCACGTTGGCATCGCCAGCAAAATGTTCCGCACGCTGGCGGAAGAAGGCATCAACATCCAGATGATCGCAACCTCTGAAATAAAAATCTCCGTAGTGATAGACGAAAAATACATGGAACTGGCTGTGCGCGTGTTACACAAAGCATTCGATTTGGATCAGGAAGCCGTCTAACGTTTGACCTTTGAGAGGGATTACGGTAATCTGCGCGGCCTTTCGGAGAGATGGCCGAGTGGTCGAAGGTACTCCCCTGCTAAGGGAGCGTAGGGTTTAT
>Ga0182030_10022928_pt1 | contig 11585 bp, 9 predicted proteins | sample 812S3MmetaG_FD_121299 | JGI IMG/M metagenome (GOLD analysis project Ga0182030, IMG submission 121299) | Permafrost microbial communities from Stordalen Mire, Sweden - 812S3M metaG (Illumina Assembly) | ecosystem: Environmental > Terrestrial > Soil > Wetlands > Permafrost | place: Sweden... | reverse complement strand
TCGAACTTGGTCGACAAAATGATCGACGACGTGGTGCGCTCCACGCCGTCCAGCGCCCCGATGCGATCGATGACCTGATCCATCTCCGCAACCGATGCCGTCGCCGCGACCGCAATCAAGTCCACTTCGCCGCTCACCGAGTGCAGAACGCGCACCTGGGCAATCGCGCGCAGCGCTGCGGTCACGGCGCGCACCTCCTTCGGACCCACTTTGATCATGACGTGAGCGCGTACCGCCCCGAGGCTGTGCTCCGGCGCGAGCAGCACGCCGTATCCGATGATGACGCCCTGCTTCTCCAACCGTTCTATCCGGCTCTGCACACTGGTGCGCGACCGCCCCACGAGTCGCGCCAATTGCGCAGTAGACGCACGGCCGTTTTCCCGCAGGGCTAGAAGCAGCCGCTCGTCAATGGCATCCATGGCATTTCGCCCAATTAGACCTACATATTGACGTTATTGTACCGTAAAAACGTCTAAATTGACCCTACCATTCGTAGGGCCTGCGGCCGACAATGGCGCTCATCATCGGGAGCTTGATATGAAAGACATCGTTATCGTCGGCGCGGGCAAGATCGGATCCATGATTGCGGAACTGCTGGGCGGGTCCGGCGACTATTCCGTGACGGTCGTGGACCGCTCGCAGCACCAATTGGACCGCCTCGAGACGAGCGCCGCCATTGCGAAAGTCGCCGCGGACATCACTCAAGGCGACGCCTTGCGCAAAATACTCGCCGGCAAGTTTGCCGTGCTGAGCGCCGCGCCCTATCACGCCACCCGGCTGATCGCCGAAGCCGCCAAGGCGGCGGGGGCACATTACCTGGACTTAACCGAAGACGTCGCCAGCACCCGCGTGGTCAAGCAGCTCGCCGAAGGCGCCCGCACCGCGTTCATTCCACAATGCGGATTGGCTCCCGGATTCATCACCATCGTCGCGAGCGATTTGGCCTCGCGCTTCGACCAGCTCCAAGACGTGCGCATGCGCGTCGGCGCGCTGCCGAAATTTCCATCGAATGCGCTCAACTATAATTTGACCTGGAGCACCGACGGCGTCATCAACGAATACTGCGAGCCCTGCGAAGCCATCGTCAACGGCCAACTGCGCTAGACTCAACCTCTGGAAGAGTTGGAAGAATTTTCGCTCGACGGCGTTTTGTACGAAGCATTCAACACTTCCGGCGGTCTCGGCACCCTTTGCGAAACCCTGGCCGGAAAGGTGCGCAACCTCAATTACCGCACCATCCGCTATCCCGGCCACGCGGCCATCATGAAGGCGCTGCTGAACGACCTGCGGCTGCGCGACCGGCGCGAATTGCTCAAAGATATCCTGGAAAACGCAGTGCCGATCACGCTGCAGGACGTGGTCATCGTTTTCGTCACCGTCAGCGGCATCCGCGGCGGACAGCTCATGCAGGAGACTTACGCCAACAAAATCTACGCGGCCCCCCTGGGCGGCCGCGTGCGCAGCGCCATCCAGATCACCACGGCAGGCGGCATTTGCGCCGTGCTCGACATGCTGAGCGCCGGGAAGCTGCCGCAGTCCGGCCTCATCCGCCAGGAAGACATCAAGCTCCCGGCCTTCCTCGCGAACCGCTTCGGCCGATGCTACGCCCTGGCGACGCCGGCAGCCGCCAACGCTGCCTGAGATCGTGATCGAGCCCGCTGATCGGGACGCATTGCTGCAGATCGTCGGCACCGCCGGTTTGCTGCTGGCCCCCGAAGATCGCATGCCCTATGAGACCGCCGCCCGTTATGGCGGCGGGACGGCGGCGGCCGTCGTGCGTCCGGCGGACACCGCGGAAGTATCCGCGGTGGTGCGGCACTGTGTTCGCCGGGCGCTGCCCTTTACTCCTCAATCCGGCAACACCGGCCTGGTCTTGGGCTCCACGCCCGACGGCACCGGCAATCAAATCGTCCTGTCCCTGGACCGTCTTCGCGCGCCCGTGCGCATCGATGCGTCGGATCGAACCGTCGCCGTTGCAGCCGGCGTGCGGCTCTCGGCATTGAACGCCGCCCTCGAGCCTCATGATCTCTTCCTGCCGATCGACGTCAGTTCCGATCCCATGATCGGCGGCATGGTGGCGACCAACACGGGCGGGGCGCGGTTCATTCGCTACGGCGACATGCGCCGCCACGTGCTCGGCCTGGAAGTGGTGTTGCCCGACGAGGCCGGCACCGTGCTCAAGCTGTCGAACGGCCTGCGCAAGGACAACGCCCACCTCGACCTGCGCCAATTGTTCGTCGGCAGCTGCGGCGCATTCGGCATCGTCACGGCAGCGACGCTGGAGGTGCATCCCCGGCCGCGTCAGTCCGCGGTCGCGCTGCTGGTCCCCCGCGATGACGACGCGGTTCTGGAGCTGCTGAGTGCCTTCGAGGCGGACGCCGGCGAGTACCTCACTGCTTTCGAGTGCATGTCCGGGGCGGCCATGCGGCGCGCCTTCGCGCACAACCCCTCCTTGCGCAATCCCTTTGCGGAAGGGCTTCCGGCCTTCGTCATCCTGCTCGAACTCACCTCCACGGCCGCGGAATACGGCGGCGAGCGCTCGCTCGATGCCGTCCTCGAGGCCGTGGTCACCCGGCTCGCGGAGCGGCAGTCCTCGCCGCTGGCAGACGTCCGCTTCGGCGCGGCTGAGCGGTTTTGGGCTCTGCGCCATTCGCTCTCCGAAGGGCTTCGTGCGAGCGGACCCGTGGTGGGTTTCGATCTGTCGTTCCGGCGCACCGAGGTCATGCCGTTCAGGCGGGTTGCGGCCGCACGGCTGGCCGCCCGCTTTCCGGAATTCGAACTATGCGACTTCGGCCATATTGCCGATGGCGGCGTGCATTTCAATCTGGTGCGCAGCGCTCCGGCCGCGGCCGATGCCGCACACGCCGGCGCACCGAGCGCCTACGCCGCTCACATCGACACCGCGCACATCGACGCTGCGCGGGTCGCCGCCCTGCGCGATGAGGTGCTGCAGCTCGCCGTCGAGGATTTCGGCGCCAGCTTCAGCGGCGAGCACGGTATCGGGCGCGCCAATCAATCGGCCTACGACCGATTCACGCCCATGCTCATACAACAGTATTCGGCGGCGGTTGCCGCCGTCTTCTCACGCGTGCCCGCCGCCGCGGTCCGATTCGGGCCGCCCGCCACGGCGGCCGGAGTTTGAATTTCATGTCGAGGAGGATTTTCAGTTGAGCAATGCAACCCATCTGCGGCGATTGATCGGCAGCATTGCCGGCGACCGGCCCGCATCGGAGATCTTGGACACCCTGCAAATCGACCGCGCGCTTCTCATCGAAAGCGCGGGCGAGGTCACGCGCGCCGTGTTCGCCATGGCGCTCAATGCACTGCTGTTCCAGGATCTGCTCGCCCGCGTGCCGACCGGAGCCGCCTACGTCGCCGACCGGCGCCGCGGCCATCAGCGCGTGACTTTCGACCACGGAGCGCTGCGGACCATTCGCTTCGCGCACGGGCCGACCGGCGCGCTGCCCGGCGGCATCGCGGCGTTCGCGCGGATACTGGAACCCCTGGGCTACGTGCAAGCCGGCACCTATCCGCTCGATAAGCTGCGAATGACGGGGTATGGATTCGCGCAGCGCGAATTTCCGGCGGCGCTGCCCCAGTTTTTCGTCAGCGAGCTGAACGTCGACCGCTTCTCGCCGGAGTTCCAGGCCGCGGCCGGACGCGTATTCGGCGCCAGCCATGACCCGCTGACGCAGGGCGCGCTCGCCGTGCTCGATCAGTTTGCGCGGCGGGGGCGCTGTGGATTCGATGCGGCCGCGCTCGGTCTGCGGGAGATGATCGGCGCATTTCGCCGCTGCCACGACACGCCGGACCTGGCGGACTATCGCCTGCTGTTGGCGGAGTCCGCGGAGGCGGCCTGGATCGCCACGGAAGGCTGTGCGTTCAACCACGCCACGGACCGGGTTGCCGACGTCAATGCCACCGCCTGCGAGCAGCGGGCGCTGGGACGGCCCATCAAGGCCGCGATAGAGGTATCCACCGCCGGATCGGTCCGCCAGACGGCATTCAAGGCCGATCCCGTGGTACGGACGTTCCGCACCGACGGCGGCGGCACCACGACGTTGATCGTTCCCGGCTCATTCTACGAGTTCATATCGCGCGATGCGATCGTCGGACCCGATGGGTCGCGCCAATTGGATTTGCGCTTCGACAGCATGAATGCCCAGGGCATTTTCAAGATGACGGCGGTTGCCTGACGAACTGCTCGATGTCGGCAAGCGTCGGCGCTCGGCCCCGCGCCGGTTTGCTGAGAGCCGCCACCGTGTCCGCATGCAGGAGGTGCGGATAGAGTTTGAGCGTCACCGCAACGCCGCGCGCGCGCAGGGCGGTCGCGAGATTGCGCGAGTTCTTCGGCCACACCGTTTCGTCCTTCAAGCCATGGATCAGAAGCATGGGCGGCGCACCGGCGTGCACGAAATTGACGGGCTGGGACAGGGGATACTTTGGCGGCGGCCCGAACATGTCTTGAACGTCCGGCTCCATCAACGGCAAAAAATCATAGGCCCCCGACAGGCCGATCATGCCCGCAATGGCCGGTGCCGGCCGGCCCGTGGCGGCGAAATAGCGCGGATCGAGCGTCGCCAGAGCGGCCATGTGCGCGCCCGCCGAGTGGCCCATCAAGTAGAGGCGATGCGCGTCCGCACCGAATTCGGCGGCGTGCGCCGCGGCCCACTGGCCGGCGTGCGCGGCATCGTCCATGAAGCCCGGCATTTTGACTTCGGAATAGTGGCGATAGTTCGGCACGACCGCGACGTACCCCAGCTCCGCCAAGGCTGCGCCCACGAAGCGGTAGTCGGATTTGTCGCCGAAGCTCCAGCGGCCGCCGTGCCAAAAAGTCACGATCGGCCGCGGCGCGGCCGGTGCCTGATCGGGCACGTACACGTCGAGCCGCTGCTGCGCATCGGTCCCGTAAGGCAGATCGGCGTGGCGCCGATAGGCGCCGAACACGGCGGGGACATTCGCGGCATAAAATGCAGCGCGGCCGCAGCCGGATGCCACGGCTGCCGCCACTCCGGTCATCGCCGTGCGGCGCGATATCCGCAGCGGCAGTTCATCGGCAGGCATAAGTGGCGCGTCCCTGCGAATCGAGCAGGCGGTGGCGAATCAACCAATCCCTTGCATCGTCCGCATCTTGGGCGAACCAGGTTGCGGCCGATCCCAGCCGGAAGCTGTAGCCCCACTCATCCATGTCGCGGCACATGCGCTCCCGGCCGAATTTCGGCAGCGAATCCGCCAGGATCACCTGCAGATAGCAGACCGCAGCTTCCTCCGCATCGTCGCCTCCGGCGTCGGTATCCAATCCGGCGCGCCGCTCCGGCGTCATGCAGATGAAATGCGCGGTTTCGTGCAGCACCGAGTGCATCGGTGTATCGAGACGCGCATAGATCTTCGCGCCGATCAGCCCCGCCTCGCGCTCGCCCCAGTAGGAGCCGGGAATGACTTCCTCGGGCGCCACCAGCTGAAGGTGCAGTTTGTAGCGGTCCAACAGCACCTCCAGGCTCAATCGATCGACGGCGTTGACCAGCAGCACGCTGCTACGGCGCCCTTGGCTACTTCAGGCTCGTGAGCCGGCGCATCACGATCGCGACCAGGTCTCGCGCCATTTGTTGGCGAAGGATATCGGCCTCGTGCTCCTTCGCCAGCAACACGTTTTCTTCGAAGCTGTAGTCCTTCGCCAGGCTGATGGTCTGCGGCGCCAGCAGTTCCTTGTCGGTCCCCCGCACCGTGAAAGTGACCGTGTATGTGAGTTCATATTCGGTCGGGATATTGGTCGCGGACACCGACAGCGTCCGTTGCTCGACCAAATCTTTCGTGACTTCGATGGTCGCCGTCGAATTCGCGCGCACGACCTGCAAGGTGGCGCCGGCGCTCTTCAGCTGGTGTTCGAATTCGCGCGAAAAATCGGTGTAAGGATCCTTGAGCGATAGATACGGGCGCGCCAGCACCCCCGGCAGCGATTCGCTCCCGACCAGGCGGAAGCCGCACGCGCACAGCGCCAGGAAGGCGGCCGACGCCAGACAGGCCCGCAATGCGGCGCACGGGGCCGCACGCTTGTTTCCGTCGTTCGAGATAGCCATGATGCGATTACACCACGATGTTGACGAGCTTACCCGGCACGACGATCACTTTGCGCACTTCGGCCGAGCCGATGAACTTTCGCGCGTTGGGGTCCGCGAGCGCCGCCTCGCGAACAGTGCCTGCGTCGGCGCCCACCGCAACCGTGATATGACCGCGGAGCTTGCCGTTCACCTGTACCACCAGGGAGATCGACGATGTCAGCAGAGCCGCGGCATCCACCGCCGTCCATGGCTCGTCGATCAGCGCCCTCCGATGGCCCAAGCCTCGCCACAAAGCGTGAGTCACGTGCGGAATGATGGGCGACAAGCCGAGCACCGCAATTTCCAGCGCCTCCTGCATCACGCTTCGGTCCTGCGCCGAGCGTTGCGGATACTTCGCCAGTGCGTTCAACAGCTCCATTGCCGCGGCGATCGCGGTATTGAACGTGCGGCGGCGGCCGATGTCGTCGGTGATCTTCGCCAAGGTTTGATGGGCCTGGCGCCTGATCGTCCTCTGCGCGTCGTTCAGCGCCGCCTTATCGAGCGGCGCCGCCTCGCCCGCGGCCACATGGTCGTGCACCGCCTTCCACAGGCGCTTGATGAACCGATAGGCGCCCTGCACTCCCTCATCCGACCACTCCAGGGTCTGCTCCGGGGGTGCGGCGAACATGGTGAACAGGCGCGCGGTATCCGCGCCGAATTCATCCACCAGCGCCTGCGGATCGACGCCGTTGTTCTTCGATTTGGACATGGTGACGACGCCGCCGGATTCGACCTCTTCACCGTCGGAGCGCAGCACCGCAATGCGGCGCTGAGCGGTGGGATCGAGAGTCACTTCGACGTCTGCGGGATTGAAGTATTCCACCCGGCCGGCGTCCGGCTTCCGGAAGAACACTTCGTTCAGCACCATGCCCTGGGTGAACAGATTGGCGAAAGGCTCCTTGAAGGAGACCGAGCCCAATTCCCGCATGACGCGCGTCCAGAACCGCGCGTACAGCAAGTGCAAAATGGCATGCTCGATGCCGCCGATATACTGATCCACCGGCAGCCAGTATTGAACCCGCTCGTCCAGCATGGCCTTGCCGTTGTCCGGACAGGCGAAGCGCAGGAAATACCACGATGAATCGACGAAGGTATCCATGGTGTCCGTTTCCCGCCTCGCAGCCGCTCCGCATCTCGGGCAGGGCACGGAGAGGAATGCCTCATCCTTGAGCAGCGGATTGCCGCTGCCATCGGGCACGAGATCCACCGGCAAAATCACGGGCAATTGGTCGTCCGGCACGGGCACCGTGCCGCAATTCGCGCAATGAATCACCGGGATCGGGCAGCCCCAGTAGCGCTGCCGCGAAATTCCCCAGTCGCGCAGGCGCCAGGTCGTTCGCCGTTCGCCCAACCCTAGGGCCGTGAGGTCGGCGGCGATGGCATCGACCGCCGCTCGAAAATCCAAGCCGTCGTATTTTCCGGAATTGATGCAGCGGCCATGCTCGGAATACCACGGCTGCCAGGCGTGCGTCGAATACTCGCGGCCTCGCATCTCGATGACCGGCTTGATCGGCAGATGATATTTTTTCGCGAATTCGAAGTCCCGCTCGTCGTGCGCGGGCACGCCCATGACTGCGCCGTCGCCGTAGCTCATGAGCACGTAATTGCCCACCCACAGAGGCACCGCGGCACCCGTCAATGGATGGCGCACCTCCAAGCCGGTGGGCATGCCCTTCTTTTCCTGCGTGGCGAGTTCGGACTCGATTGCCGGGCCGCGCTTGCACTCCTCGATGAAGGCCGCGAGCTCGGGCCGCCCGCGCGCGGCGTATGCCGCCAGCGGATGTTCCGCCGCCAGCGCGCAGAACGTCACTCCCATGAGGGTATCGGCACGCGTGGTAAAGGCGTGCAGGACTCCGGGACCGCCGATCTCGTACGGAAATCCCAGCCTCACCCCCTCGCTCTTGCCGATCCAGTTGGCCTGCATGGCACGCACGCGTTCCGGCCACCCCGGCATGTTTCCCAGGGCATCGAGCAGATCCTCGGCATAGGCCGTGATCTTGAGGTAGTACATCGGGATTTCGCGCTTCTCGACCAAGGCGCCGGTACGCCAGCCGCGCCCGTCGATGACCTGCTCATTGGCGAGCACCGTTTTATCGGTGGGATCCCAGTTGACGACTCCCGTCTTCTGGTAGGCGATGCCCTTTTCCAGCATGCGCAGGAACAGCCATTGGTTCCAGCGATAGTAGTCGGGCCGGCAAGTGGCGAGCTCGCGGCTCCAATCCAAGGCGAACCCTAAGGATTTGAGCTGCGCCTTCATGTAGGCGATGTTGTCGAGGGTCCATTTCGCCGGCGGCACCCGGTTTGCCATGGCCGCGTTCTCGGCGGGCAGGCCGAAGGCATCCCAGCCCATGGGCTGCAGAACGTTTCTGCCGTTCATGCGCATGAATCTCGACAACACGTCGCCGATGGTGTAATTGCGCACATGACCCATGTGCAAGCGTCCGCTTGGATAGGGGAACATGGACAAGCAATAATACTTCTCGCGGGTGCCGTCTTCCTTCGCTTCGAAGCAGCGTTCCTCGTCCCAATAATGTTGCGCTTCCGCTTCGACGGCGGCAGGTTCGTATCTTTCTTGCATGGTTGAGCGCCAGAATACCCGAGAAGCCCGATGACCGTGAACTGCTAACCTGATGGCGAGATGAAAAACCTGAATTTCTTCGGCTTGCTCGGGCTCGTCACCTTGAGCGGATGCCTGTGGTTCCTGGCGGTGACGCCCTTCGACCTCTCCGCGCTCGCCTGGTTCGCCGCCGTTCCCATGCTGCTCGCCGTCGAGCGGGCGCCGTCGATGAGGCAGGCGCTGCTGCTCGGCTGGTGGGCCGGCGTGGTGGAAACCGCGGGCGGCTTTTACTGGCTGATCGATGTCACGCAGCGTTTCGCGGATTTTCCGTGGTGGGCGGCAGCCCTGGTGCTGCTGGCTTTCTGCGGCGCGCGGGCGCTGATTTTTCTGCTCTTCACCGGCATCGTACGCGCGATTCGGCAAAGGCTGCGCGTGCCGATGACCCTGCTCGCACCCATCGCCATGGTCGGCTGCGAACTCGTCGTGCCGCAAATATTCCCCTGCGGCCAGTGGATTTCGCAGGCCTGGCATCCGCTGGTCATTCAAATCGCCGAACTGACCGGACCCTTCGGCGTCACCGCCCTGCTGATGATGGTCAACGGCGCGCTCTACGATCTCGCGGTGGACGGACGCGCCGCTCGGCATCCCGCCCTGGCGGCGGCGGCGATTCTGGCCGCGGCGCTCATCTTCGGCGCCGTGCGCATGCGTCAAGTGGATGAGGCAGTGGCGCGGGCGCCGCGGCTGAAAGTTGGCCTGGTCCAGCCGAATTTCGCCTATTCGGTGGATGGTGAGATCTCGCGCGATGAGATCCTCCGCCAGTTATCCGCCCTGCAATCCCAATCCGCCCGCCTCGAACGGGCCGGTGCCGAACTCATCGTCTGGAGCGAGGGCAGCTACCCCGTCACCTTGCCGCGGGATTTCAGCGCCGATTTCCCCTCCGAATCGCTGGCGATGATTCGCCGCGGCCTGCATGTACCGATCGTCATCGGCGCGGAAATGTACGACCCCGCGCACGAGGATGCCTTCAACTCGGCCATTCTGCTCGACCGGCAAGGGCGGGCCGCGGGGGTGTACGACAAAGTGCGGCTGCTGGCATTCGGCGAATACATTCCCGGTGTCGAGACCTTCCCCTGGCTGCGCAAGTTCCTTCCCATCGGCAGCGGCCGCTTCACCGCCGGAAAAGGCCCGGCGGTCATGTCCTTCACGGGAGCCACCGGCGAGGTTTGGAAGCTCGGCCCGGTCCTTTGCTATGAGGACATTCTGCAGGGTTTTTTGCGCGGCGTCGGCAAGCTGCACCCCAACCTGCTGGTCAATCTCACCAGCGACTCCTGGTTCGGCGCCGACACGGAACCCTGGGAACACCTGGCGTTGTCCGTGTTCGGCAGCGTCGAACTTCGAGTGAGCATGGTGCGCGCCGTCAATTCCGGCATCTCGGCGCTTATCGATCCGAACGGACGCCTGCTGCAAAGAACCGACGCCGACGACCCCTACCGCAACCCGCGCGCGGAGGACGGCATCGTCGTCACGGCGCCCCGCATGCCGGGCGGCGAAACGCCCTACGTTGTCCTGGGCAATTTATTCGCCTATCTATGCATCGCGGCAACGCTGCTGCTCATGATCATCGCCACCGCACGGGAGAAGAACAAGTGCCAGCCATCCTAAGATCGTTCGCGGGGCCCTTGTCGGCCGCCGTTTTGTCCGGTGTTTTGCTCGCCGTCTCCGCCACGGCGCAGACGCCGGCAGCACCGGCTGCGCCGTCCATCCTCGGATTCTCGCCGGCGCACGCCGCCGATGAACAGGCCCGCGAGGCATTGTTTCAGTCGCTGCCCTCGGCCGACAAGGCGCGCGAATGGCATCGCATTTTCACCGCCCATCCGCACCCCGCGGCTTCCAAGGAGAATAACCGGCTCGCGGCCGTGTTGGCCGGCGAGTGGCGCAAGCAGGGTTGGGAAGACGTCACCCTGCGCCGCTATGATGTATTTCACTCGAGTCCTCGCTCCGTCAGCTTGGAAATGACGGCGCCGGTGCGATACACGGCCTCGCTGCGCGAGGACTCATACGGCCAGGATCCCGACACCGGGAATCCGGCCATCGACCCGGCATATTTCGGCTATTCCGCCTCCGGAAATGTCACGGCCGAACTGGTCTATGCGCACAGCGGCAACCCCGAGGACTATGACTTGCTGCGCAAGAACGGCATCGACGTGAAAGGCAAGGTGGTCATCGTCCGCTATTCCAATCCGTACAGCTATCGGGGCTTCAAGGCCCTGACGGCGGAACGCGAAGGCGCCGCAGCGCTGCTGATTTATTCCGACCCGGCCGACGACGGCTACGGACGCGGCAAGGTCTTCCCCGACGGTCCGTGGGGTCCTGAAACTCACATCCAGCACGGCGCGATCACCTACGACTTCATCGTCCCCGGCGATCCGACGACGCCGGGCTGGCCATCCATTCCGGGTGCGAAACGGATCGCACCGTCGCAGGCTCGGTCGCTTCCGAAAATCATTGCGATGCCGCTGTCCTGGCATGATGCCAAGCCTCTCCTCGAGCGCATGAACGGGGCGCAAGTCCCGGCCGCGTGGCGCGGCGGATTGCCCATCACCTACCGCTTCAGCGGAGGCGTTACTGTGCATGTCCACGTGGATATGGATACGGGGCGGAAGCCGTACACCGTGGTCGAAGCACGCATCCGCGGCAGCGAATTGCCGGACGAGTGGGTGCTGGTCGGCAATCATCGCGATGCATGGGTTTTCGGCGGCGTGGACCCGGTGAGCGGCACGTCCGCCATGCTGGAGCTGACGCGCGCATTGGGCGAAATGAAGCGCCGGGGTTTGCGTCCACGGCGCAGCATCGTGGTTTGCAGCTGGGACGGAGAAGAATACGGTCTCACCGGCTCCACCGAGTGGGGCGAACAATTCGCCGGGGACCTC
>Ga0182030_10022926_pt1 | contig 11586 bp, 15 predicted proteins | sample 812S3MmetaG_FD_121299 | JGI IMG/M metagenome (GOLD analysis project Ga0182030, IMG submission 121299) | Permafrost microbial communities from Stordalen Mire, Sweden - 812S3M metaG (Illumina Assembly) | ecosystem: Environmental > Terrestrial > Soil > Wetlands > Permafrost | place: Sweden... | reverse complement strand
TCATCATTAATTACTATCAATAAAAGCAGAATGTAAAAACCGTTTCGCAGTCTGGCCTAAACACTATAATACCAGTTGGCATATAACATCCACCCCTAGCTCCACCAACACCGCTATCGCACTTTTCAAACTTCTGAGATTGGGGTAAAGAAGGCAGAAGACATGTCACGCGATCAGCAGTACGGCAGCACAGGCGACGAGACGAAGGGAAATGCTCGGGTCGAATACATACCTACGAAGTTTTTTCATGCTGAGCGGGCGGCGCAGGGTGAGTTGATGGCGGCGGTGCTGGTGGAAACGGGGGAGGGGGATACTTCTCGTCTCCAAGTTATTAAAACTAAGCGCGGGTAGGCGAGTGTTGTTATGGAGTTTTACGAAGGACGACCTTGATGCGAGTTCGGAGAAATGGCTGTTTCGGTTTCGGAGGCAGCGGGGGGATGGAGTTGGTCTCGTGCGCAGTGGAGGAGGAAGGTAGGTGGGAGATACTGAGAAATACCTAGCCTCAAGTCATTCCCGTGTCGAATAGTTATTTATCCTATTATTAATAGGCACTCTTAATTTTTGAGGTGATGAAAGCCCGGGGTTCGCTGATAGGCGATATTGAGACCGTGTATGCGAAGGTTCATCCTTGATTTTAGAATCGACGGGGAAGAAGAGCGGAAGAGTGGCTGCAGGGGAGATTCAGCGTTGGTGATGGTGCCGCTAGGTATTGGACTGCTTTATGGAATGGGGACGCTCACGGAGTATGAGAATGAGGAGGTGGTGTATGTTAGGGACAAGGTCGTTGCGGAGTAAATGATACGTTATGACCTGATGACGGGAGGCAAAGCTTGAAGTGAGGATGAATGATGGAGAAGTGTTGGGGAAAGAGGTAAAGCACGCGGGAGGAAGCTTGGAAGTGATAATGAATGAGAGATTGCTGCGAGGGAAATTTGAAGATTAGTTTGCAGAGGTGCCAGGAGACAAGTTGAGTGTAGTGGATGAAGCTTGCTGGAATGTTGAAGAGCTAAGGGGTATTCGACATCTTACAAGCATAATGTACCTAGGCCATGAATAAGTATATCTATCTAGGATCTTTATCTCAGCGATCTATTGGTCCCCTTCACACGCCCAGACGCACCTCACGCCCCCTACTCCTTCAACCCCAAATCCTTCTCCACCATACCCCTACAAATCGGATGATAGAAATCCCTATTCTTCTCAAAGGTCTCTAACGCCAACTTCCGATCCACCTTAACCAAGCCCCGATACAACACTCTAACAAATTTCATCCTCCCCACCTTCCCCAACAACTCCGCCGTAGGTTGATACACGCTCTCATCTTTGGCAGCGAGACCGATCTCGAAGTAGCGGGATGATAGCTCAACATTTTTGGTTGAGGTGAGCGAGTAAGTGGAGCCGAGGAGAGAGGATTGGGAGGGGGAGAGGGGGGTGGGGAATAGTTGGATAGTTTCAAGGAAGACGACGATTTGGTTGGCTGTGAATCCAGAGATGTCGGAGGGGGAAGGTTTATAATCCTATTCACTTTCAATTAGCCCTCATCATTTGAAGAAGGGGGGTGGGTGGCGAGTAAGGACGTACGGGCGATTCCCACTTCTTGGCTAAAGCATAACATTTATCCACCATACTGGTATCGAAATCTGGCTTATGCGGTAATCCAGGTTTGTAGAACCAGGTATCCCAATCTACGGACGAGAGTGCTTTAGATGCCTCGGCGTTGGAGGCGAAGAAGGAGAGGAGAGTGGATTTAAAATCGTAGGAATCAAGGGATTTCTTCATCCAGGTTGTGAAGTAGTGGGGGATGAAGGTGTCCCATGCTGGTTTACCGACGACAGACTCGAGATAAGAGAGGAAATGATAGCCCTGGGAATGTTAGTGGGCTATTTTTAGAGAGGGGAGGAGGGATAACTTTTTCATAGGGGACGGTGCTGAATGCGTCATCCGGGTCTTTGCCTTTGAGGTCCACAATGAGTCTGGTGAATTCGTGATCATGTCCGAACCGGTCTACAGAACCCACTATGAGGTGTTAGGTTGATTTGCACAAAATACGGTGATATCAAGTACCTAGAGCTTTCCATCCAATGATGGCGGAGAAATCTCGATGAGATTCACCATGGATAGCCGCTTGAATTCTCCGCTCTAGATAGGTCGTCCAACCCTCATTCAGCCAGCTATATGAGAATTAGTACGCGGCGTTTCGAAGGAACGAGGGGGGAAGAAGCGTTGAAGAAAATTCTCATCCCCAGGAAAAATTCATTCGGGAACTCACAAATGTTCCCAACTAGCATTACTAACCAAATTCCCACTCCAACTATGACTCAACTCATGGGCAATCACATCTACGTTCTCTCTATCACCACTAATAATCGTCGGGGTCGCAAACGTAAAAATCGGATTCTCCATCCCACCATACGGGAAACTAGGCGGCAACACCAAAACATTATACTGTGTCCACTTATACTCATACACTAGCTTCTCAGCAACCTCAATAAATTTCTCAGTATCAGCTTCTAGTTCCCATTTTGCGGCTGAGAGCTCTTCTGGCCCAGTGGAGACAAGGGAGCGAGGACCAATAGATGCGGTAGCGATGTCTCCAGAAGCGAGAGCGAAGAGATAAGATGGCATGGGGATTTCTTGGTAGAAAGAATAGAGGAGTGTTCCTGGTTCGCCATATTCACCGTGGACGAAGGCGGAGGCACCGCGGGGAAGGCCACTAGCAATGACGGGGAGAGGAGACCGGATGCGGAAATCATACGTGCTTTTCACGTCGGGGGTGTCTTGACATGGGAAGATGGAACGATTGTGGATGGCTTGACATTGGGAGAACATGTAAGGGAATTTCTTGTTGGAAGTTTGTTCTTTGGCGAACCATTGGAGGGCGGTGCATTTGTCTGTTGTTGAGAGTGCAATGTCCACAGCTACGATGTCGCCCTTAGCAGCCCCGCTGGGAATTTGGATGGTGAGCGGACTGCCATAGGGCTCAAAGCGGTCTTTGACTTTCCATTCGCTGGTTTTGGCACCATTGATACTGATATCTTGAACATCTAGGAAGCTAGTATCAAGGATGATCTCCTTCGATTCCTTGTCCGTGATAGACTCTAATTGAAGCGTGACCGTCCCATGCAGCCTCTGCTTCTTGAAATCAATAGCCAAATCAGCAATCGTATGCTTCGTCCTCCAATTGTTGTAATTGGATAGCGTATTGGGATCACGTGGCGGGTTGATGGTGGCCATGGTGCGGACAAAGGCGAGGGGTTGTATCTTCCAGGAGATCGGCCGGGCTGTGGTGGCGATAGCTCTGACAGATAGGAGGAAGATATTCATTCACCCCTAGATTCGCCTTCCGGAGTCGCCGAAGATGTCGATATGAAGTTCGATGAAACGATGTTAACAACTTGCAAATTTCTTGAAGTTGGGCAGCCTCATGTTTCTCGCAGCTGCTTCATAAGGCTAGCTAGATCAACATTCACTCCGTACGGATAAGGAATTAAGCTTTCTAGCCTCAAATATCAGTCATAGAGTCACGTGTCTAATATCGGCCCGAAATTCGCCTACTCCGAGAATATCCCCTCCCCTTTTCATCACGAACCTCCCTTCCGCCCCTAATCCCTTCTCCTTTCTCCTCTCCTTTTAACATCACTCTCATCCTCACGATCCTCACGATCCTCACGATCCTCACGTCGTATTGCCTTCCACCACCACCTCCCTCTCCTGAAAAACGTGGTCTTCCGTCTTACTCTCACTCAGAACGCAAAATGACGCATCCCTCGCACATCTCGTCAAACGAATCCCCTGAAACGCCAAAAAACCAGCCACCCACACTAACAACCCAATTTCACACCAATAGCCCGCTGTCACGGTGCGAAGTCACGAACAAACGCAGTCCAGAAGCAAGTGAAACGGGCCTATCACTCCCAGCTTCTGCATACAGACGATGTTCCCGACGCCAATTTTCTTGTGCAAGTACATACAGTACGTCGGGTTTTCTGGCTCTCTGATTCCAGCGCTGGGTGTGCCGTGGCGGCACGTTCTCTTCCAACCATCGTTTGGCTTTTTACAGAAATGACCGAGATGGGATGTGATGTGATGCTAATTGCGTGTACGGAACCACGTTTTATGGGCACGGAATGAGGATTTTAGACTCGAAGTGGTGACGGGAGGAAGAGAGTACGCACGTGGAAATGCCCCTTCCGTCTGTCAGCCCGCCATCAGACAAGCCAAGACAGTGAAAGTTACGCATTTGATAGTGTAAGATATCGATCAGCACACGAGGTACATATTTTGCCCTCCTTTTAGAACATTCTAAACCTTTAATTGTGCCGTTGCGACTCAATACTCCTATTTTCCACGCCCTGTTTCTCTTGACGGTGTGTTGGTGGTGAGGACGGGATAGGGCGGCGGGAAGGGGAAAGGGGAAAAGCAGCGACGTGTGGGAGAATTGATCATGGTGTTGTCTGTACTTGACAATATACGACCTTGCGAGTCACGACGAGTCGCGATGTGCTTACGTTCCAGTCTTCGCCGCACGGCTCGTCTCTCCCGTCATCGTCGCCGTCTATGCAAAAATTCCCTGGTCCATCAACAATGGTCCTCAACCAATAATCCCCTATGTAGTTTTGGTGGCCATGCCCTATAATTTATAGGATCTTATAGGCTTCTTTATCGGTTAAGGACCGCCATCGACAGGATTAGCCAGAGAACTCCTGTAATCGCAAATCGTGACTTGGATGCTGAGACCGCATTCCTGGATCTTATTGGGTGGACTTCCGGCATGCTGCATACCTGGTTTTCGTGACATCTTTTTGCAGCGATGGGTATGAATGGAATGACATGGAGATTGATAATCAGATATAGTATCTTCGATAGCTGGCCGAACCGTAGGGACCCGTGGCAATCAACATGAAGTAAGCCCAGCTGCCAAGGGCTCCGCTCTCAAACACCCGCGTGCCGAGCCCAACCAAGGATACGGTACAGCGCCGAGATTAATGATGGGATATTAATAGCACAAACTCAAGGTTAAGAAACGAACTGCATGTGTCTGAAAACGAGCATGAAACAGAGATTCGGAGATATTTATATTGTTATATGGGGTTCTGTGGATGGAGATTTTAGGTACGCCAGACGGAGAATTAAGGTATGGTTTTGGGTTTGCTGGGAATTTTCTTGCAATTTCTTAGGCACAACCATGTGGTTGCTTTGTATATTAGGAATGGAATCAAGGTATGGGAGAAGCGACGCTTGAGCCCTCTCTTTCTTCCTCAATCAAGCAGGTAGGTTCTCGACCATGACCGCGAAATCCGCGAACCCGAAAATCGTGATGCCATCTGAGTAAAACATCATCTCCGATCTACCCCACCAATCCCCTTTCCACCTCCTTTTCCCAAAATTCTCAGCACCGTCACATCGCGACTCCATCCTCTATCCATCGGTGGGCGCTCGCCTTGACGTCGAAAGCTGAGAATATCTTCAGAGCACGGTTCGCGGGAGCCTTCACTCTTATTCATCCTCCGGGTCAGCTTCCGAATCCTTCCCGCCTGCCTATTCCTTTCTTCTGCCCGTCCACCTTTCTCTCCCACTTCCCACAACACGTCTCCCTTAAGGTACCTCACAACCCAACCTCTTCATCAAATTACATCATCATCAGCTTAAAATTAGCAAAGAACTGCAAATCTCGTTCATCTCAAGTTCCTAAACTGTTTGATTTCCCATTTTCTTTCGTTTCATGCACTCAGTTACCCCACCTTACAAACCTGGCAAAGGATCCAGGCCCGTTTCGCAAACTCTCCGAAGAAAATAAGTGAGCAGGAACGTTTTTCTGAGCCATTAATATCCAATGAAGGACCCTGATTTGGGATCTCACTTGATTGGTTAAGTGTGTGATTAGATGGAGGGAGCCTGGAGGTCTTAGGGTAGGGTTTTTGCGCGGTGATTGGGTGGGGGTGTGGAGTGGGTGAACAGGCTGAAAGGGGAATTAAAGTATGCTGGACATATATTACGAATTTGTGGGTTTGCATATAGGGCCGCCAGGATAGGGATATGGGGGTCTTGCATGGGTGGCATGTGGGGACGGGGATGTGCGGAGGGGTCTGAGTGTTGGACTCGTTTTTGAAGCGTTACCATAGAGAGAGAATTTTTGGAAGAGGAGCGGAAAGCAATGTTAAGGTTATCGATGGGGTGGTTGATTGATTGATAACTTTGACCACGAGGTTGTGCAAGCTTTGGAATTGATTATGTTGGAAAATTGGAGATCAATGTACTCTTTGTGATGCAAAGTACGGCATGAACTCGAACTCAGATTCGGATCGGAGAATTTTGTCGCTCCTTGTATAACAATTCAAACAGTTAATCTATATGTGGAAAGAAAGAGTATCTAGTACTAGAGCAATGGCGCTGTTCGTATTGGAACGTTCGTGCTGTTTCTTGGTCATCAGCTATGGGTATATGAAAGACCTTCTGAACGGCTCTGAATCGGAGTTAATTGCCTCCAGATCTAATCTCGCAGCACTCAAGCTCTTCTCCTTCAGCCATAAAATCTCATTCGGGTAAGCGTACCGTTCAGACAGCCTCTCACATCCCAAATCGTCTGATCTTTCTGGCCAACCCCTCCAAAATAGGTCATGAGGCTTTCCCTCTTAACTAATCAATCTTGCGGTGAACTCGGGTAAAAGAAGGATGATAAATTTTGACCGGTCATTTCTTCTCGTTTTGACGAACGGGAGCGAAGACGATCATGGGAAGTAGGTTTCCGCTGCCAAGGAAGAGATCAATGCGTTTGCAGGATGCGTTCTCCACAGTCCTGTTCTTCATGCAGAGCTCGCAGAGGGAAATTATCGATCTGTGCGAGATTGTCAACCTGTAGGAAAAGAGGAAAAGGAAAATATTGAGGATGCGATGCATTATTGCGAAAGTTGGAGTGCGTAGTTGCATAATGCTCCGAAGATGATGAGTGAAAGGCACGTTTGAACGGGAGTGATTTTGCAGATGCAGAGCAGAGAATTGGAATGCATGAAATCTTCCCTAAGATACGGGAGATGAACGTTGTGCACTGCAGCTGGTCATGAAGATTTTTAAATGAAGAAGTTTTGCGATCAGAGGGCCGGTGATTGATCGTGATTCTAGATGGGATGGTGATGGCTTTCAGCCAACGTACATGGTGAAATCGGAAAAGAGGGTGTTTCCCTGACCATCACTATCACAGATGATGAAATGCCCTCCATCGTTATCTGAGCCGGTCACCGGCAGTTGACTCAAACGTAGATGAAGCATCTTATCAGTTGCGATCGCTCTGATGCTGGACCACAGCACTAAATGTCTTGTTTCATGGCCACTACTTCCTTGGAAGTCCTGCTATAGACAAGCTCAAAGATCCAGGAAAATAGTTTGGTGAGCCGGTTTCCGCCAGTGCGGGGGAGATCGACATAAAGTCAATGCAATTCATTTAAGCCTTTCAAGATAGACTTAGTTGAAAACTCAATTTGCCTTGACAGATGTCTAAACGTTCCTAATCGCGATATCTGCAGAATGAACCTCAAATATGGAAGAAACACTGTAGATTTCTCGCGATTCCAGCCATGGAGTCGCAGGCCCACTATGATGGTACTAGTACCCTGAATTGTGTTTTCGCCAGAAGAAAACCAAGATCCAGGCGATGAGATTCTAGTGGAACACCGGGTCGATTTAAGCCCACGGGAGTCTAAGTCTTCTCAGGGTGTTCCCGGGTCCATTCTGAAATCTACTACGCATAGGACGAGATGTTCGACGGCAGAAAGTATTTTGAGACCATCGCGGTTTGAGCATTGGGAGCTTTTCGGGCGAGATGGGAACCTCGAGCCCTGTCAGCGCACAGACAGGCACGGCATTCTGTCTGAATACAGTTGGATACCCCGCGTTATTACAACGATCGAAGGGATATGAGGCATAAACGTAACGGTAATTGGATGTTTCGACGATGATTGTTTCCTGATTATTCTTGGCAAGTCGAAGCTTTGTTCGAAGCTTTGTAAGAAGACGCCGAAGTAAAGCTGGAGATTCTGACAGTTGAGAAAGAATGACCCATGGAAGGTAGGGGGTCAAAGAACAGCAGTGGCGACGTTGAGTCCGTGAACAAATAAACCTTATGACCTGCTTAAGCCTTAGAACTGCATTTCCCAATAGGAATTGAGAAGCTTCGATCTAATGATTTTAGTCGCCCAATCAACCCTATATATCAGATACACTTTGACTCAATCCGAGTCAAGAGACCAATCTAACGTTCAGGATGATTCGTTGGATATGGGTATGTGATTATCTTGATCTTCAAGAATGGCTCCCGGAACGTGGAGATGGCGCAAAACCAGCATAGGGGGTTGAGGTTGAGGTTGAGGATCAGATTCGCGACAGGCCATAGCAGAAGTCGTCCGGGCAATAATCGGCATCTCTGAGACTGAGTGAAATTGACCGGCACTTCCATTGCTTGATATAGAAGTCTGATTATGATAAGTGTCATGAGGCATATTTCTTTTTGGCTGTTATTGTACCTTAGAACATGTCGAGAGGCTTTGTGTGCGGCAGTGATGGTGTGACCGAGGAGATGGAAAATTGAGAATAGCACAATATGCCCCACCATCTCAAGTCAACACCCAACCCAAAATCAACGTCTGAGCCCAAAATATCCTATTATCAGTCGTCCCTATGCCAGCCAATAGGATCCCAACTGAATCCCTTTGGATGACATTATTCATCTTTATCCATACATCTCTCCGTACCCCACCAACAGAAGAGCAAGCACTCGAAACTGTTGCAGGTGTCTCCTATTGACTATTCGAGAGCTGCATACAACCTGCATAGACCCATACAAGTTCCCATGCAGGAGTAAGCCCGAGTCGAACATCGCTTATGGACATATCCCTTGCCATTGAGAAGTGCACGGTGCACTTGGACCCTTGTCTGGTCTCGGAGGAGCGATTCCTCTCGTGTGCTCAAGCGGTGTTTCATTCTGCACCGAACATGCAGGTCTACCAACCTGGCACTCTGCCAAACGTCAACGCCTCACTTGCCGTTGTAGCGTCGCACCCAATTCTCGTGCTGCTCTTCTCCTTACCCTTTTCTTCTATGTCTCAGACGCCACAGCGTTCATGTTCCCCTACCGGGGCTTCTGCACCGGCACCATCGTTGGAGGTCGCTGAACTATTCATCCTTGCTGCATAAGTTCTTAAGTGACCTGGGGCTTTCAGCTATAGGTATTAATTCACCTGCCACCTGCTGGGATTGACCGTTGGTTCTCATAAGTATATCTTCCCACCGGCTTATTTGCTTTAATTTCTTCTGCGTGCACTCGATCAGGGTCACCCATTCATATTTTCCACCTCACTTGTTTTAAGATTCATAGATTGTCTCTTCCATATACCCCTTCTGCGCTGTTTATATAAGAGGCATCCTTGACGGATAACCACATGGCCCATATCGCCGATTTTATGGTTGATACCCATAGTAGTGTGGGCTTGAACAATTATATAGCGAGAGAGCTATCACCACACTCATTTCAAGATGTTGTACGTTAATCACAAAATATCCTACTACCTATACATCCATTCCTGACATAGCATAGCGTTCAGAGACCCCACCCGAAGAGAGGGAGAAGCACGTCTGGAGGATGCACCAACCCGCCGAACCTCGCAAATACCAATTATTTCCAGCAAAGGAGAAGTTATCAATAACAGCAGGACGAAAGAGCCCAGATCCAGAGACCGTCTTCGCCATAGCAATGGGCCAAAACGGAACAGCAGAAAAAGACCGTTCAATACCCGGCGGTGGACTTCGAATAAAACCCAAAGAGCAAACCCTCGTCCGTCGACGAAAGGTCAGCGTACCAGAACTAGGACCTATGACAACAGTCCAAGAAATCGCTATGGATTCCCGTAAGTCTGATATCAATTGACGTTATATATATATGTGAAGCTAAAACGAAACAGCAACAATACCCGGACGCCCCCCGTTGCACGAACGATCGATCAGTGCACCTGGGAATAGTTGGCGGTCACACGTATTCGGAGAAAGTATGCTGTCGTGCATATCCGGACCTGCATTGGATGAGAATGCAGAAATGGCTATATTGGATAATAATACCCTAACTGTAGGCCAAGCGAGCGATGATAGCCAAAACTCAACCCCGAAACAAATGGCAACCTCATCACCAAAACAGCCTGCGTCGCCCAGAAACCTTGCTCCACTCGTCATACCTTCCTCGTCGGCTCCATTACCCAGACTTGCCCGTCAAGCATCAAATAATCGCATGCGATCTGGCTCAACTCCGCCAGATGTCCCGCCAAAGAGTGCAAGGATGCTCGAAAACTCGCCTTATTCAAGAGCGAGTCCATATACACCCAACTCAGCATCAACGACCTCCCTCATATCTACGGCGCCTACATCACTAACCAACACGCCCCTTTCTGGCCTCCCCACCTCCCTACCGGAAGGCCGCTCCTCACCGAAACCATACTCCACCCTCCCCACACCAACATCCGCACCCACAACCCACGGGCATACGCGCGGCCAGTCCGAAACTCCCCTCCCCCAACATCAAAAACTAAATTATACCCCCGGCCACCGCCGCCACGAATCCGAAGGCGCGTCCTCAATCATGGATCGCGGACGCCCAAAGAAACGACCCGACGGGTCCCCATTGAAAAGAAAACCCAGTCTCCTAACCGGATCCATCGATGAACGCAAAGCCTTCGAGACCTTACCACAAGGGATCCGAGCCAGCTCCGCAGCTTCCATCTTACCCTCGAACGAAATCTCAATTTTGCGCAAACAAGCTATCGGCCAAGCATCGCGGTTCGAGGTCCTCAGTTCCCGCGACGTCGACGCGCTCTCGCGCGAACTCCGCGGGTTGGACGAACGGTGCGAGTATCTGCGACGCACGCATCGGAGTTTGAGATCCGGGAGGCGAAATCTGCATTCTAGGATTTGCACGTATTTGCGCAGTCCGCGAGTGGCGCGGTTTAGTCATGAGAGTATTCTCAAGCAGGAGGAGGCGCTGAGTGAGCTGGATGCGAGTATTGATGATTGGGTCAGCAAGTTGGAACAGGCGGAGAATAGGAGGACGAGGGTGAGGCAGAAGTTGTTGGAGCATGTGGCCGGGGCGTTGATTATGGTTCCCCAGGGAACTGGGGTTGGTGAACATGGTGGGGATGAGGTGAGGGGTGTGGGAATGTCCCCTGTGGGTGGGATGGCAAGGGAGGTTGATACACCACCAAGAAGCCCGACGAAGAGTCAGAGTCCGCAGAGATTGGCGGCCCAGGTTGAGGTTGAGACATTGGAGGAGACGAACAGAAGGGATGTCGAGAGTATTAGGATTTATGCGGACTCAGACGTGTATGCGCTGCTTGCAGACGTTGAAGATGAAATTAATCGGATGGGCGAGGAGTCTGGTGAGAAGGAGAGGAGAGTGGAGACGACGGAGGCAATTAGGGCGGGTTTGACGCTGAATGCGGTTGCGTTTGATGGATTGCACGCGGGGAGGAGAGAAGAGTTTGTTTGAGGAGGATAATGATGTTATGTGTTGACGGTCGTTGAGATGATGTTGTTTTTGCTTGCATTGCTTGC
>Ga0182030_10022925_pt1 | contig 11586 bp, 12 predicted proteins | sample 812S3MmetaG_FD_121299 | JGI IMG/M metagenome (GOLD analysis project Ga0182030, IMG submission 121299) | Permafrost microbial communities from Stordalen Mire, Sweden - 812S3M metaG (Illumina Assembly) | ecosystem: Environmental > Terrestrial > Soil > Wetlands > Permafrost | place: Sweden... | reverse complement strand
TGGTCAGGGTGTTGATGGGTAATCACGATCGCGGACAGGCCGGTGATGCCCTCGAAACCGTGCGCGAAAGTTCCGGGGTCAAACAGCAAGCTAGTTTGCCCGAACTGGGCGAGTAAGCAGGAATGGCCGAAATGCGTCAGGTCCATGTTGGTGATTCTGCCTTGCGGGAGGCAGCCAGGACGGGAGTTGTACCGTCGACGTCCGGTGGATCACTTCGTGACCAAATTGTGACCACCGCCACACGTTGCAAGCGCACGATATATTAAGTAACTCTCTTATTCTTTATTGATGGGACTGAGCACCCTGTCTAACAGTGCTGTTGAGCCGGCCGTGGCCGACATCAATGATTACGTCCTTGCCGATGGCACGATCGTCTTGCCAGACGGCTTGACGCTGACCTCGTATCTCGACCAAAACCGCGCAGCATTCGGCGAGCGTCCGTCGTACCGGTTCATCGACTACGCGAAAGACCCGGACGGGCGCGTCGTCGAGCTGAGCTGGAATGAGCTGTGGTCGCAGGTCCGCGCGATCGGCGCCCGCCTCCAGCAGGTCACCAAACCGGGGGACCGGGTGGCGATCGTGGCGCCTCAGGGCGTCGAGTATGTGGCGGCCTTCTTCGGCGCCGTCCACGCGGGCAACATTTCGGTCCCATTGTTTGCGCCGACTCTGTCCGGGCACGCGGAACGGTTGACGGCGGTGCTGGCCGATGCCCGGCCCACCGCGGTGTTGACCACTACGGCGGCAGCCGGGTCGGTGCGGGAATTCCTGCGGGCGCACCCGGTGGCCGGGCGGCCACGGCTGATTGCGGTCGACGCAATCCCGACGACGCTCGCTTCGATGTTCACCGACGCGGCAGTCGGCACCGACGATGTCGCCTATCTGCAGTACACGTCGGGCTCAACGCGCATCCCTGCCGGGGTGGAGATCACCCATCGCGCTGTCTGCACCAATGTTGCGCAGATGATCCTGGGTGCCGGGCTGGACCGGGGAATCCGCGGCGTGAGCTGGTTGCCGCTGTATCACGACATGGGCTTGCTCATGATCATGTTCCCGGCGTTGTCCGGTGAATACCTCACTCTGCTGGATCCCATGGCATTCCTTCGCCGGCCTTACCGATGGATCAAGGAACTCAGTGCGGAAGCAAAGAGCGGTCGGACGTTTGCGGCCGCGCCGAACTTCGCCTACGAGCTCGCGGCCGAGCGGGGGTTGCCCCCGCAGGGCGTCACCGTCGACTTGAGCAACGTTGCCGGCCTGCTCAACGGATCCGAGCCCGTGACGATGTCGGCAATCGAAAAGTTCACCAACGCGTTCGCTCCATATGGTCTGCCCCCGACGGCGATCAAGCCGTCCTACGGGATGGCGGAGGCCACGCTGGGGGCGGCCACCACCGCCCCGGACGCGGCGGCCGGTGCTGTTTTCCTCGACCGGGTCCAGCTCGCCGCCGGGCGCGCGGCGGTGGTCGCGCCGGAAACCCCGGGCGCGGTTGCCTATGCGTCGTGCGGCCGGCCGTTCCCTAACCTGTGGGCTGTCATCGCCAGTCCCGACGGTGCCGAGGTGCCTGACGGTACCGTCGGGGAAATCTGGTTGCACGGCAACAACATCGGTCGCGGATACTTCGGGCGCGAAGAAGAAACGCAACGCACTTTCGGCAACAAGCTGCAGTCTCGGTTGGAGTGCAGCCGCGCCGAGGGTGCCGCGGATAACAGCTGCTGGCTGGCTACCGGCGACCTTGGCGTCTTCATCGACGGCGAGCTCTACCTCACGGGGCGGATCAAAGACCTCATCATCATCGACGGCCGCAATCATTACCCGCACGACATCGAGACCACGGTCAGTGCGGCGTCGCCCGGCGTCCGCACCGGCTACGTGGCCGCATTTTCCGTTCCCGCCGGCACGCTGAGCTCGCCGGCCGCCGACTCTGCAGAGCAGCTCGTGGTGGTGGCCGAACGCGCGGCGGGGGTCGGGCGCGCAGATCCAGAGCCGGTCGTTGCGGCCGTGCGCGCAGCAATTTCACGCGAACACCGCGTCAGGGTCGGCGACGTCCGACTCGTCGCTGCCGGTGTTATCCCCCGCACCACTAGCGGCAAGCTAGCGCGCAACGCCTGCCGGGCCGACTACCTCGCCGGGCGATTCGATCGGTAAGGCGACTTCGGTCGGTGCGTGCCCGTGAGCCGGTCCGGCACGTGCCGCCGGTAGAGTTGGCGCCGAGCTAGATCTGAGGAGGAGCGCCGATGGCCCGGGTGGTCGTGCATGTGATGCCCAAAGCGGAGATTCTCGACCCGCAGGGGCAGGCGATTGTCGGCGCGCTGGGCCGGCTCGGCCATCCGGGGATCTCAGATGTCCGTCAGGGCAAGAGGTTTGAGCTTGAAGTCGACGATACCGTTGATGACGCGGTGCTCGCCGATATCGCTGAGTCGCTGTTGGCAAACACCGTTATCGAAGAATGGACGATCACCCGGGAGACGCGGTGACGGCGCGGATCGGCGTCATCACCTTTCCCGGGACGCTTGACGACGTGGACGCCGCGCGAGCGGCGCGGCGGGTCGGCGCCGAGGCGGTCAGCCTTTGGCATGCGGACGCCGACCTCAAGGGTGTTGATGCTGTCGTGGTGCCGGGCGGCTTTTCCTACGGCGACTACCTGCGCACCGGCGCCATCGCGAGATTCGCCCCGGTGATGACCGAGGTGATCGCGGCGGCGGCCCGTGGCATGCCAGTGTTGGGAATCTGCAACGGTTTCCAGATACTGTGCGAGGCCGGACTGCTGCCTGGCGTCCTGACCCGCAATGCCGGTTTGCACTTCATCTGCCGTGATGTGTGGCTGCGGGTGGCCTCGACGGCGACGGCGTGGACATCGCGTTTCGAGACCGACGCTGATCTGCTGGTGCCGCTGAAGTCCGGTGAAGGACGCTACGTTGCCCCGGAGAAGGTGCTCGATGAGCTGGAGGACGAGGGCCGGGTGGTGTTTCGCTACCACGACAATGTCAATGGCTCGCTGCGCGACATCGCCGGCGTCAGCTCGGCCAACGGTCGCGTTGTCGGGTTGATGCCCCACCCCGAGCATGCCATCGAAGGGTTAACGGGTCCCTCTGACGATGGGTTGGGCCTGTTCTATTCAGCGCTGGACGCTGTCCTGGCGGCTTGAGGCAGCAATCGCTTCTCAGCCCAGGATCGGGAACCGGCGTTGGCCGGCCAGTCGCTTGAGCGCGATCTCCATAGCCGAACGCACGTGTGCGTCGACTTCGTTGACATCGGGGTCGTCGCCGAAACGGGCGGTGACATGGATCGGTTCGAGTACTTCGGTGACGATCTTGGACGGCAGCGGCAGGTTCGGTGGGAAGATCACACTGAGGCCGAACGGGAACCCGAAGCTGAGCGGCAGGATGTCCATTCGGGCTTTGGTTAGGCCGAGTCGGCGGGCCAGCCAGTTGCCCCGGCTCAGGAACAGCTGGGTCTCCTGGGCGCCGATTGACACGGTGGGCACGATCGGTACCCCAGCTTCGATGGCGGTCCTGACGTAGCCCGTGCGGCCGTTGAAGTCGACGGTGTTCGCGCTTAGCGTGGGCCGGTAGGAGTCGTAGTCCCCGCCGGGGAATACGAGCACCACCGCATCGGAATGCAATGCGGCGGCCGCATTTTCGCGACTCGCCTCGATGACGCCGAGTCGGCGAAACCAGCTGTCTAGCGGGCCGATGAACAGCCCGTAGTGGGCCAGGGTGTAGAGGGGGCGGTGATAACCGAAGGTGTTGTAGAACGCCGACCCGAAGATCATCACGTCGGGCGTGAACATGCCTCCGGAGTGGTTGGACACCACCAACGCGCCGCCGGCCCGTGGGACGTTGTGCACGTTTCGCACCTCAGCGCGAAACCACCGTTTGACCAGTGGCCTGAAAGTGCCGATGAACCGTTCGGTGAACCCCGGATCCCATTTGACGGTCTCGTGGTTGTCGGCCGCCGTGCCTCTGATGCCTTTCATAGTCCGCCCCCGTCAGTGATTTATCCGCGCCACGCCGGCCCCTGCCTTGGCTCTACGCTTGTAGAGTAGACTTAACGATCCGTCTGGGGAGTTACATACCCATTTCCGCAGAGAAGCACACCTCGGGAAAATGACATCTGAAAGGTGCTTTCCTTCAGACAATTTCGCGTTCGGCTGCCACGCGAACGACGGCTCAGCCAGCGTCTCGTACCAACGGCTGCGCCGTCGACGTCAATTCGGCAGCCGGAGCTAACTCGGTGAAGAACTCGATCGCGGCCCCGATGGCGCGGTCAACGTAACAAGCGAACTCTTCGAATGGGATGCGATCCCGGACCCGCCGGGAGCTGCGCGCAAAAATACCGATGCGCCGAGGGTCCGAGGAGCCGTGCACGATCGCGGTGACTTCGGGGTTTTGCTGATTCCAGGTATCGGCGAGCCGCGCCAGGCGAGCACTGTCGGTGGCGGGGAAGAAGCAGGCCGGAGCGACCCGGATCGTGAACACGTCGCTGCGCCAACGGGAGAGTCCGAGGTGGACATGCAGCCGACGGCCGCCGGCATTGGTGACAAAGAAGCATTCGCCGTCATGCTGGCCCCGAAAATGGCGGACCCCGCGGGAGCGCAGGTAGCGTTCCGTCAGTTCGGTAGACAGCGGCTCAGGCGACAGCTCACTCATGGGAGTAATGCTGAGGCCAGCACCTTTGCGAATCCTTTGAGCCGAGCAAGGCGTGAGCGAAGAATCTGTTGAGAATTTGCTGAGCGCCGAGGCCCAATTACCCGTTCGCCGGAAACCACCGTCCCGCGTAGACGGTGCCCAGCACCGAAATCCGATTCAGCTCTTCCGGGTTAACGGCGTACGGGTCCTCGCCCAGAATGGTGAAGTTAGCGAGCTTGCCGGTCGCGATGCTACCCAGTTCGTGCTCCATCCGCCACGAATAGGCAGCCTCAATCGTGATGGCCCGCAAGGCGTCATGCACCGAGATTCGTTGCTCAGGGCAGGCAATTCGTCCACTGGGCGTGCGGCGATTAACCGCGCACCACGCCAAGGTGAGTGGATCGGCTGGCCCCATCGGCAGGTCCGAGTGGAACGACAACGGGATACCTCGGCGCAGCACTGACGCCGACCGCACCATGGTGTCGGCACGGTCGGGTCCCAGCCCGTGCTGGGAGTACTTGTCCGCGAAGCCGACCGGGTAATACGGATTGGCCGACACGATCGCTCCGACACGCGCGATCCTGTCGATCTGGTCTTCCGTCGAATTGGCGAAGTGGACGATGACCGTGCGGTGATCGCTGCGCGGATGCGCCGCCATGCACCGCTCTATGGTGTCGAGCACCAGCTCAAGCCCTGCGTCGCCGTTCACGTGAATGTGCAGTTGCCAACCGGCGTCCCAGTAGACCTTGGCGAACGTGCGAAAAGTATCGGGATCCATCATCCATTCGCCGTGATGATGCGGGTCGGGTCGGCCCGCACCGTCGAGGTAAGGCTCCTTCATCTGCATCAGCTGACTGATGATGGCGCCGTCGGCGAACAGTTTCACCTGCTTGGGCAGTAGCCGTACCTTGCCATCGGATGTGCGTGCGACTTGCTCGTCGGCGTCGGCTACCGCGTCGGCAGGATCCATGCCGGCGTCGGCCTGGCTGCGGGCGTCGACGAGGAATGTCGACAGGAACGGCGTGTTTTCGGCGCCGAGGATGTGCTGATACAACTGCCACGGCTCGACTTCCCACATGATGCCCGGTTCGTTTAACGCGGTGACCCCGGTGCTGTGCAGGTAGCTCACCAATTGGCGAAGACCTGCCGTCAGCCGCTCAGCGCTCATGAATATCGGCGCCAGTTTGGCCAGGAGCAGATTCATCCCGGTCTCCCACCAGTGCCCACGGTCAACGTCGACCATGGTGCTGGCCCGGCCGTGGCCCGCCATCGTTTCGGGGGTGATGCCCAAGGCTGTGATGGCCGCGGAGTTCAAGAACCATTCATGGCACGAGCGATGCCATACCGCGATCGGACGGACGCGGTCGATATCGTCGAGCACGGAGCGGTCGAGAGGGCCATGCCACAGCGGGTGATAGCCCCAGGAGAACAGCCAACCTTCGGGATCGCTGTCGGCCCGGTCCGCGTCGCGCAGAGCCTGCCGATACGTCTCCTCGGAAGTTGCGGCCGGGAAGGTGCGGCCGGGAAGGACCCAATCTTCGGGGGCGACCACCTCGGTGGCCAATGTGGTGGCGCCCAGGATGGGATGAAGGTGCTGCTCGATGAAGCCGGGGCAGACCACCGCGTCGGCGAACGTTTCGTCGATGACGGCGCCACTGCGCTCACGGAGTTCCTCGAACGACCCGACCGCGACGATCCGATCACCCGATATCGAGACGGCGGTGGCGTCGGGCGTGGAAGGTTCCATGGTGATCACCCGACGCGCGGGGAACACCGTTGTTGCGGCTGTCATCGACCTACTCATTACGCAGTTGCATTTCCGGCGTCTCGATCCAAGTCGAAGCGTACGGTCAGTCTTGCCGTCACACGAAGTACAACACGACCGCCGGGAGGGCTGAAGATGGGGTTCGCGGTGCAACGGTTCGACCATATTGTGTTGAACTGCAACGATGTTGAGTCCACCGCATCGTGGTACGAGCGGGTCCTGGGTATGACACGAGAGACGTTTGGACCGTCCAACAGGACTGCCCTTGGCTTCGGGAATCAAAAAATCAACCTGCGGCCAGTCGGCGCGCAAGCCGACGATCCTGACTGGTTCACCGGGTCGGTCGAAGCGGCGGGCTCCGAAGACTTGTGCTTCATCACGCGTTCCACTCCGGAGGAGGTGCGCGCCCACCTCACCGGTTGTGGAGTGGACATCATCTCCGGGCCGGTGACCAAGATCGGCGCGCTGGGTGCGATGACCTCGCACTACTGTCGCGACATCGATGGAAACCTGATCGAGATCGCGGTCTATTGAGCGTCTGAGAGCGGATACAGACTCGGCAGGTTGACCACGATGGCCTCTTGGGTGCTGCGCGCGATCACGACTTCCGCGGGTGTGTTCGGGTCCGGGTTTTCTTCGCGGTGCGGCAGGTAGGGCGGGACGAAGATGTAATCGCCCGGCGAAGTCGAGATGCGAACTTCCTGAGTGCCGTCATGAAACACGAACTCCGGGTTCCCGCTTCGTACATAGATCGCGGTCTCCGATTCGCCGTGATGGTGATTGTCCGAGACGGTTTCGGGTGACACGTGTGTCTCACCCATCCACAGCTTCTTCGCGCCGACCGATCGACCGCTGAGGGCGGCGAAACGCCGCATTCCCTCCGATTGTGCGGTGTCGGAACTGATCTCCGACGCCTTGATGTGGTGTACGCGACCATGCGTCACTGCGTGTTTCGCCTCATCGAAATCCGGATGAAATCCGTCTGAGGTTGCCACGCTCGCTCCTTGCACCCGCTGGGTTCTCGCTGTTATTCCGATGAGTGGTCCTACGGGCTGAGCGCTACCGACGCCTCGGCGGTGTAGCACAGGAACGTCAGCGTCTCCTGCAGGTAAAGCTGCACAGTGTCGGCATCGTGGGTGGTGTATCCAATCGACACGTCGGTACCCAGCTGCAGGTCGAAATCGCCGCCGCGGGTGGTGAGCACGAAAGCGCCGTCGATGGCCGGGGCCCAGATGATGTCCCCGTTGACCAGCCGGTTGATGTGTTCGAGGATCGGATATCCGTGTTCGGTGGTCTCGCTGACCCTCGTGTAGACGTCGGCGGATAGCAGCACCGAATAAGGACCGTCGACGCCGGCCAGCCGTAGTGCGGACAACGCCTGCGTGATGACGTCGGGAATCGCGCGAGGGTCTTCGGGCAACGTCAGCGCGGGGTTCGAGCTGGCGTTGCGAATTCCATCGATGGACGCGGCGGAATAACCCTCGAAGATGGCACGGTCTTCGACGAACGCCAGCTTCTTGGCGGCGGCTTTGACCGGATCCCAGTCGGAGTCCTGCGCACCACGCTCGACGTCGTCGATCTCATTGCGGGACAACGTGAACGGAACCCGCAGCCGCACGAGGGGTTTGCTTGCGCGTAGGTGGGCCACCACTCCGTCGCCTGGGGCCTTCACGTCGACCAGCCGCCCGGTGCTGACCGCCGCCGTGACCGGCCCGCCGGGCTCGCTGACGTCGACCACCCGGCGTCCGGCGATATGACGCTTGAACGTGCGCGTGGCCTCGAGTTCGATCTCGGTCCAGGCGACGTCGGTGATCGGCGCCAGATCGCGGTAGAGGTTGTTCGTCATTGGGTGGTTCCTTTCAGGCTGCCAATCGAGAGTGAGTCGTATTCAGGGGTGGGTGCGAGTGGTCGCTCGGTGACAAGCGGCGCGGGCAGGTCCGGTGGGTCGTCGAGAAAGTCGATCGTGGGCGAGAAGAACAGTCCGCCGGTGACCGCGGTGGAAAAGTCCAGGACGCGGTCGGTGTTGCCCGGCGGATCGCCGAGGAACATGTTGCGCAGCATTTGCTCTGTGACCTCAGGGGTGCGCGAGTAACCGATGAAGTACGTGCCGTACTCGCCCTTGCCCAGCTCCCCGAAGGGCATGTTGGCGCGCACGATCTTCAGTTCGTTGCCGTCTTCGTCTTCGATGACATTGAGCGCGATGTGTGAGTTCGACGGCTTCACGTCGTCGTCCATCTCGATGTCTTCCAGCTTGCTGCGCCCGATCACGTTCTCCTGGTCGGTGACCGACAGCGACTCCCACGACCGCATGTCGTGCAGGTACTTCTGCACGTGGACATAGCACGAGCCGGCGAAGTCAGGATCCTCGTCACCGATAGTGGTGGCGTTGACGGCAATTGGGCCGTCGGGGTTTTCGGTGCCGTCGACAAACCCCAGCAGGTCGCGGTTGTCGAAGAACTTGAACCCGTGCACCTCGTCGACGACGGTGACCCCTCCCGCCATCGATTTCAGGATTCGGCCGGCCAACTCGAAGCACACGTCCAGCGATTCGGCCCGGATATGGAACAAGAGGTCGCCGGTGGTGGCCGGCGCTTCGTGCCGCGGGCCCTTCAGCTCGATGAAGGGATGCAGCTCGGCGGGGCGTGGGCCGCCAAACAACCGGTCCCAGGCGTCCGATCCGATCGAGGCGACAACTGACAGGTGTTTGGTCGGGTCACGGAAGCCGATGGCGCGCACCAAGCCCGACAGGTCGGGCAGCGCGTCGTGCACGATCTGTTCGCCGCCATCGTCGATGGTGACGACAAGGAATATCGCGGCGGGTGTCAACGGCGCGAGTACGGATTGCGGCTGAACCGGAGGCACTCTGCAGACCCTAGCGTGAACTCCGCCTCCGCGAACAGCCATGATGGTCAACATGTCGGCCAGCGCGTCAGGTCTCTGCGATTTCATCGACGCGTCTCCATCGCCGTTTCATGCTTGCGCGACCACGGCTGCGCGCCTCAGTGGCGCCGGATATACCGAACTCAGCGAAGCCGACCGCTGGCCGGAACAGCCGGGCCGCTACTTCACCGTTCGCGCCGGATCCCTGGTCGCCTGGAATTCTGACGTGCCCGACGGTCCGTTCCGGATTGTCGGCGCGCACACCGACAGCCCCAACCTGCGGGTCAAGCAGCACCCGGACCGGCTGATCGCAGGCTGGCAGGTGGTATCGCTGGAGCCGTACGGGGGAGCGTGGCTGAACTCCTGGCTGGATCGCGATCTTGGGGTCAGTGGGCGGCTGTCATATCGGGACGGCGTCGGGCTCAGCCATCGCCTCGTCCGGATCGACGATCCGATCCTGCGAGTGCCGCAGCTGGCCATCCATCTGGCCGAGGATCGCGCGTCACTCAAGCTGGACCCGCAGCGACACGTCAACGCGGTATGGGGGGTCGGCGACAAACCCACTTCGTTCCTGCAGTACGTCGCCAATCGCGCCGGCGTGGCCGCCGCTGACGTGCTGGCCGCCGACCTGATGACCCACGATCTGACGCCGTCCAGACTGATCGGAGCGGACAACAGCCTGCTGAGCGCTCCCCGGCTGGACAATCAGGCCAGTTGCTACGCGGGCATGGAGGCATTACTGACTGCCGAGCCGCGCGGCTTCGTGCCGGTCTTGGCACTGTTCGACCACGAGGAGGTTGGCTCGACCTCCGACCACGGCGCGCAGTCGAATCTGCTGGGCACCGTCCTGGAACGTATCGTGCTGGCGTCCGGCGGCAGCAGGGAAGACTTCCTGCGGCGGCTGCCGGTTTCGCTGCTGGCCTCAGCGGACATGGCGCATGCCACCCACCCCAACTACCCGGAGCGGCATGAGCCTAGCCACCTGATCGAGGTCAACGGCGGACCCGTGCTCAAGGTGCACCCGAATCTGCGGTACGCCACCGATGGACGCACGGCGGCGGCGTTCGAGCTGGCCTGCCGACACGCCGGGGTCCCATTGCAGCGCTACGAGCACCGCGCGGATCTGCCGTGCGGCTCGACGATTGGCCCTATGACGGCCGCCCGGACGGGCATTCCGACGGTTGATGTCGGCGCCGCCCAGCTCGCTATGCACTCGGCGCGTGAGCTGATGGGGGCGCACGACGTGGCCGCATATTCGGCTGCGCTGCACGCGTTCTTGTCGCCGGAATATCAGGCGCCGGCCTCTAGATGACCTGAACGTCGGAAGGGGACCAGAACGCCCGCATCGACGTGATCTTCGCGTCCTCGTCGAACGTCATGAGCGAGATCGGCGAGATCCGGGTGCGGCTGTCGCCAGTGTCGAGCGTGAGGTGCCACAGAAACGTCGCCTCACTGCCAGCCGCCCGCAATTCCGCGAGTTCGGTCGACTTCGGCACATCTTGGAATGCCGCATAGAACTCACGGATTGCGTCGTGACCGCGCCGCAGGTCCGATCCGACCGGATCCTCAACGGTGGCGTCGGCGGCGTAGAGGCCCGCGATGTTGTCGGCGGTGCCGCTGGCGACGAGTTCGAGATAGCGATTGACGGTCTGTGTGACCGCGTCCTGAGAAGCCATGGCTCCGGACGCTACACGTGCGCCGCGCTCGCGTTCACGCGACCGAAAAATGGCGAGCGCGAGGGAAATGGCCCGGGACTCTAGACTGGCTGCGTGACGTCTGGGCTAACCCGTGTGATTGACACCGTTGAACATGCCGCCGCCACCCCCGATCAGCCACAACCGTTCCGGGAGTTGGGCCTCAAAGACGACGAGTACCAGCGGATCCGCGAGATCCTGGGCCGCAGGCCCACCGACGCCGAGCTGGCGATGTACTCGGTGATGTGGAGCGAGCACTGCTCGTACAAGTCCTCCAAGGTGCACTTGCGCTATTTCGGCGAGACCACCACCGACGAGATGCGCGCCGGGATGTTGGCCGGCATCGGCGAGAATGCCGGTGTCGTCGACATCGGCGACGGGTGGGCCGTCACCTTCAAGGTCGAATCGCACAACCATCCGTCCTACGTCGAGCCGTACCAGGGCGCCGCCACCGGCGTCGGCGGCATCGTCCGCGACATTATGGCCATGGGCGCGCGACCGATCGCCGTGATGGATCAGCTTCGGTTCGGCGCCGCCGACGCTCCTGACACCCGCCGCGTGCTGGACGGTGTGGTGCGTGGCATCGGCGGCTACGGCAACTCGCTGGGCCTGCCCAACATCG
>Ga0182030_10022924_pt1 | contig 11586 bp, 13 predicted proteins | sample 812S3MmetaG_FD_121299 | JGI IMG/M metagenome (GOLD analysis project Ga0182030, IMG submission 121299) | Permafrost microbial communities from Stordalen Mire, Sweden - 812S3M metaG (Illumina Assembly) | ecosystem: Environmental > Terrestrial > Soil > Wetlands > Permafrost | place: Sweden... | reverse complement strand
GAACGGCATCACGCTCGAGCTGCCGCCGCTGACATTGCGCCGCGACAAGGAGAGTCTGATCCGCAAATGTCTGGCGCGCGAATCCGCGCCAGGCGAGTCGATCTACATCGAGAACGCCGCGCTGCAATTGCTGTTCGACTACGGCTGGCCCGGCAATATTCGCGAATTACGCAACGCGATTCGGGCCGCGCTGGCGATTTGCGAGGACGGGGTCATCGGTGTTTGCGATATTCCGGAAGACCTGCAAGCATCCGCGGCCTTGCGTCCGCTGGCAGGCGAAGCGCGCAGCATCTCGTTCGATGGGCAAATTTCCTTGCAATCGGCGGAGCGCGACGCGCTGCTGCGGGCCATTGAACAGAATCGAGGCCATATGACCGCGGTGGCCGCGCAACTTGGCATCAGCAGAAACACCTTGTATCGCAAGATCAAACGTCACGGCATTCAAGTCACCCGCCGACCCGAGGGTCACTGAGCTTCTTGATTGTCCAAATCGACGTCCGAAAACGGCCAGACAGGCTGTCCGAATTGCACCAGAATGACTGCCCTTGGTTTCACACGGTGCCACGACATGTCATTCCAACTGGTTGGTTTGCCCTATGAACCTTTTGCCGCGCTGTTTTCGCTGACGGATGATGAGTTGACAGAACTCGATGCAGTGCGAGTCCTGGCAACCGAGAAACCTGGATATCCATGCCGCGTCAGCCTCGTCGATGCCGAGGTTGGCGAGGAGCTTCTGCTGGTGCCGTTCGCCCATCAGACTGCCCGGTCGCCGTATCGGTCCAACGGTCCGATTTTCGTGCGCCGAGCGGCGCGCCCAAGCCAACTTGCGGCCGATGAGATTCCAGACTATGTGCGGCGGCGTCAGATGTCCGTGCGCGTCTACGATAGCGCGCACATGATGATCGATGCGGCCGTTTGCGAGGGCGAAGAAACCGCGTCGGTTCTGGATGGTATGTTCAGCAATCCGCACGCCGCCTATATTCATTTGCACAATGCGAAGCGGGGCTGCTTTTCTTGCCGGGTGGATCGGGCTTAAGGGGGTCGATGTGAGCGAAACTGATGCCATACACACCGGCAGCTGTCTGTGCGGGGCAGTCCAGTACCGCGTACGGGGAGCCATGCGCGGGATCATTGCCTGCCATTGCGGACAGTGCCGCAAAACCAGCGGTCATTTCGCGGCGATGACCAGCGCCCCGTCGGCGAATATCGATCTGACAAGATCCGATGGGCTGCGCTGGTACAGGTCATCGGATACGGCGGAGCGGGGATTTTGCGAACGCTGCGGCGGCAATCTATTCTGGCGCCAGAACGGACGCGACGCCCTCAGCATCACCGCCGGCACACTCGACACGCCGACGTCTCTCGCCATCGACGAGCACATCTTCGTCGGCGATAAGTCCGACTACTACAGCATCAATGACGAGTTGCCGAAGAAGCTTCAGTGGTAGTGACCTTGGCCCAGCGTTCCAAGAAGTGATCGATAGACACCCTGCCGGCACCGGCGATCGCAAGCCACAGGAACAGCGCAAGATATTCGAACTCATCGAATCCGAGCAACGTTTCGAGCGAGTCCACGTCGGCCCATTTGGCGGATTTTATGGCGACGATCATGGTGATGCCGAGTGCCCCGGCGGATATGCGAGTGAGCAGACCGGCCAATAAAAATAATCCCCCGAAGAACTCGACTCCCGAGACGAACGGACTTAAGGCATTGGCAAAGGGGATGCCCCAGCCGACGAAATTCTCAGTGACCTGCGGCAGATTATTGAGCTTGCCCCAACCGCTCCACATGAACACCCAACCGACCGTGATTCGGGCGAAGAGCGGCGCCAACCAGGTTAAATGCTGCGCGACGCTGCGCGGCCATTCAATCAGCCACTTACCGAGAAATTTCATTGGCTCTCCGGAGTTCCTTTGGAAACGTGTTTGTCTAGCATACAGACCGGCAGGAACTCGCGTTTATTTCACATTCAGCGCACGAACCCGCTACGCAACGCGCGCACCCAATCTTGTCTTCCTCGCTGTTGAGCGAGCTGCGCGGCCGTCTCCCAGTCGTAAGGGACCGCGATGAAGTCGACGCTCCAACCGGCCGGCAATTTTTCCGCAATGGCATAACGCGCATGCGGCGAGCCGGTCTCCACGGTGTGCGGGCTCGGGTGATGGCCGTGATATGCCTGAATTCCCACGCTTCCGGGATTGGCGATGACTTGGCCGCCCGCGAGCTGCACCAGGCGTGGAATGTGGGAGTGGCCGCAAAGTATCAGCGAGGCGTCGCACGTTCCGGTGCGTTCTGCAATCCGATCGAGCGGCGCCGGACGCAACTCGCCGTCCACCAGATCCTCAAGATAGCAATCGACGTCATTGTGCGGCGTCGCGTGGCAGAGGAATACCTCGTGCCCGATCGGCAACACCGGCGGCAACGCCATGATCCACTCGCGCTGAGCGCCGGTGATGGTGTCGAACGCATAGCGATCCGATTCACCCATCTCGCCGGGGTTCATCGAGTAAACCTGGCGTTCGTGATTGCCGCGGATCGTCGGCAAATCGAGGGCCATGAGCCGCTCGGCCGTCTCGCGCGGCAGCAGCGGGCCGGAAAGAATGTCGCCGAGATTGACGATGCAATCGGCACCGCGGCGCTCGACGTCCGCCAATACCGCTTCGAGCGCGAACAAATTGCCGTGGATGTCGGATAGGGCAGCGATTTTCATCAGCTGAAATTATACCTCCGCACCGACTGCCAGCTGCCGGCGGATTCGAAACGCCACGCCAAAGCCCGCTACGTTGTCGACGGCTCGCGGCAGGATGGCGGTGATGAGCATCTCTTCGGCTTCGGCCGCGACCAAGACGAGGCAGCCGAGTTTAAACGGAATGCTGCTCCAAGCGGCAAAGAACACCACCATGGCGGCACCCATCGCATAGGCTGCGACCGTCATGAGACGCGTGTGATAGCTCGTCAAGCGGCGAAACTTCACAAACCCAAAGACGATAGGCGTGACGTACGCGGCGGCGGCGACCACGGCATACACTGCTATCTGTCGCGCCTGCTGCGGTCTTAAGCACCAAGCGGCATAGGGATAAACGAGCACGGTCAAGAAGTCGCCCCAGCTATCCAGGCGGGCGCCGAGCGGTGTCTGCTGGTGCAGCACACGGGCGAGCAGGCCGTCCAGAATATCCATGAGCAGTGTTGCCGCCAGCAGGGCGGTAAAAATCGGCAGTCGTTTCCAAGCGAGAAAAAGCAGCGCCGGCACCAGCAGTATGCGCAGCGCGGAAATAGAATTCGGTACATTGAGATTTTGCGCATTCATCCGACGGTCGATTTGAGTTTCAGGGCCACCATCAGCGCAGCGACCAAGGGATGCAGGACCAAGCTCAGCCCGAGAGTCAGCGCGACGAAGACCGAGTCTGGCCGCCACACCGGCGTCAACAATAAAAAGACGCCGACCACGGAATCCACTTGATCGACGGTCCAGCTGATCAATCTCGCTCTGCCGCGAGCCGGCCGGCCCGGCGCAATATCGAATTGGCGTTTGATCAGGCTGTTCGGAAGTTCTCCGCTGATGTATCCGGCACCGAGCAGAAAGCCCCACACTGCCGCATGCTCGACTTGAAATGAGGCAACGGCGAGGCGCCGCGCAATCGAGGGTGCCGCATGCTCGAGCAGCGCCGCACTCGACAGGGTCGCAGCGATCATGACGAGCGCGCCGCGCACGGTCTTGTTATCGCCGAGCAGCCGCTTGCCTCTGAAGGTCGCCCCGCCGTCCAGAGGAAGGCGCGCAAGGGCCGGCAGCCAGTTCAGTTTGATGACGCCGACGTGAAGCAAGCCGCCGATGATCACCGGCAGCGCAAACCACAGCGCCTGGCAGAATCGATTCAGCAGCATCAGTGCATCGCTCGATCGAGCGCTTGCCAGCACTTCACGACGCGGGGGAGAAAGGTCTGCCTGACGAGGGAATGCAGCATCGCATACAGGGAAAGTCTCCGCAGCATAACGTCGGCCAAGGCCAGACGGAACCCTTGGTTCCACGACTCGACGTCGAGCGCACGGCCGATATTTTTCGACAGTTCACGCCGGTGAAGCTCGATATAGTACGGCGCTTGTTCGACGACGTTGTCGATGCGCAGAGTAAAGCAGAGCAGTTCCGCCAAATCTCGTTGCGGGGGTGCGAGGGTACAAAGTTCCCAGTCGTACAGGCAGGTCGACAGTGCGCGCGCATGCTGTTTGAACGCCATGTTGCGGGGATTGCAATCGTTGTGGACGAGCGTCAACGGTTGCCGGCCATAGTCTGGAATCCACTGCGCGACGGTGTGCAGCAACGCTTCGATTCTGGCCGTCAGATCGCTGCCGCCGCAGTGCGCGAAAAACGCCCTGCCGTAGTCGTACAAGCCTTGCCACAGCTCGTTCGATTCGACGATTCCGGCGGCGTCGAGACGTCGAATGGCCGATGGCACGCGCGCGTCGCCGGCCTTTGCGTCGTACCACGGCGCATGGATGGCAGCGAGATCGCGAATCGCGGCGGCAATGTATTTGCCAACCCAAAGTTCCGGACGGTCGACGCAGTTCAGGAGCTTCGCACCGGTGAGGTTCTCGAGAAGCAGCATCCGGCGCCCCGAGGCGGGTTCGCGTCCGATTGCGTAGCAGCGAGGTATGCGCTCGGTGAGCGCGGGGAGATCGGAACCGTAGATGAGAGTCTCGCGATCGTTCGCCCCTAGAAAATCGAGTTGGCTGCTGAAGCGTGCGCATAGGCTGCCCAACTCGCGCTTGCAGCTGGCGGCGACGTCGATTGTCGTCGTGAGCGACTCGTGCTCCGTCGGGGCGATCTTCAAGATGAGGTCCGCCTCGCCGGCCGGCGCGAGGCTGCTCGCGATGCCGTACAACCCGATTGAACCCCCGTGGCGCCACGAGGTGATCTCGGCGCTGATGCTGCCGCTGGCATCGAAACGCGCAATTCGCAACGGCGCGGCGTTCGCCGGCAACCCAGTGCCGAGAGGCTTGAGCGCCTGCAACACGGATTGAGGCGGATGCGGGCTGCGTTCGATGGCAGGCGGTCCTGCCGACGGCTGCAGCAACTTGGCCTCAACCAGCGAGGACAGATATTGGCTGAAATAGGCCGCCGAGAGTTTCGGGAACGGCAGGCCCTGGCCGTTCAGGTGCGCTGCGCTCTGCGCATTGGAAATTCGCGGATGCCCGGCCGCCGCGTATACCTGCGCTCGCTCGGTGAGGAATCCAATGAAGCGGCGCAGCGGCAGCGCCTTATCGGGAAAATTCGCCAGACGCTCCAGCCAGCGCGCAACACTCTCGAGGCGGACTTCATAGCCGTTGAGATTCAGGAGCAGCACGACTTCGCGCCAGGCGCGCGGTTCCGGATGTGCGATATGCAGGGTCTTGAGTCCCCGACCGAGTTCGAGGTTCGCCGCGATGGCCGCGGAAACATAGTCAACCGGAACGATGTCGAGCCGCCAATCCGCGTCGGGCGCCCAGCCCATCCGCACGCAGCCACTTACCAGCCAGGAGATGAAGTCCTGCGCATTCGCCCTGCCGCCCGACGTGTGCCCGGCAATCAAAGCCGGGCGGAATATTGTCGCGCTCATACCGCGCGCCGCCGCGTCCCGCACCAATCGTTCCGCCATGGCCTTTGACTGCGCATATCCCAACGGCATCTGCGACAGATAGGTCGAGGGATCGGTCCCCTCATGGGTATACAAGCTCACGTCGGTGGAGTAGCAGACCGCCATGCTCGAGATCAACGCAAAATGCTTAGGGTTACCCTGGCAGGCAAGTTTCAGCAGGTGCGCGACGGGAATGACGTTGGCGGGGTGCAATTTGGCGTAGGAACTCGACCAACTGACGTCGGCCGCGCAGTGAATGATGGTCGAGACGTCATCGGCGATGGCGGCGTAACGCCGATTCGAGAGCCCCAGCCGCGGCCTCGACAGATCGGCCTCGAGGATCCGCAGGCGATCGATTCTTGCCGGGACATCGTCCGCGTCGTTGAGCGCGCGCAGCACGCGCGAATAGGCGCTGCCCTTTGCGTTCGGCCGAGCCAGACAGAAAATCGGCGCGCGCGTGTGCCTCAGCAAATGGTGCAGCAGATTGCTTCCGAGATAGCCCGTGGCGCCCGTGATCAGCACGCCGCCGATCTCGCAGCCCACCCCCGATGCATCGACCGCAGTGTCTCCCGCCATAGGAGCGGCAGCGTACAGTGAGGTATCATTAAAGGGTACTTTGTATCAAAAGTGGCACCGTGTTAGCCGTTTGGTATCGCATGGTGATACTTCACGGATAGGAAACATAGATGGCAATGCAGAACCCGATCGTCGCGGAACTCAAGCGGGCGCTGCGCGAAGGCAGCCACACCTACCAGGCGGTCGCGAAACAACTTGGGCTCAGCGTCGCTAGCGTCAAGCGTTTATTTTCGACGCGGGACTTCTCGCTGCAAAGACTCGACCAGATTTGTGAACTGCTCGGCGTCGAGTTGTCGGTCATCATCGAGCGCGCCCAGGAACGTGGCGCACCGACCAATCAACTGACGTTGAATCAGGAAAAGGAAATCATTTCCGATCCCGGACTGTTCCTCATCGCCTGGCTCGCGCTCTGCCGCACCCCGTTCGAAGACATGGTAAAGAACTATCGATTCTCCACCATCGAAGTGCAACGCCATTTAGCCAAACTCGATCAATTGAAAGTCATCGAATTGCAGTCTGCCAACCGAGTGCGCCTGCTGGTGAGCCGGCGTTTCAGTTGGCGTCGCGGCGGCCCGGTGCAGCGTTACATCCACCAGAAGTTGTTGAAAGAATTTTTCGCGAGCCACTTCGCCGCAGATCAAGAGGAATTTTTCTTTCATGGAGACGCGGTCTCCCCGCAAGCGCTGCTGCAGCTGAAACGGTCGCTGCAACACGCGGCGCGTGAGTGCCTGGAGATCATTGAGCGCGACCGAGGAACCGACGAGCGGCAGGGCGCAGCGTTCGTGATGGCCCTGCGCCCCTGGGAGTACAGCGGTTTCGTCGAGCTGCGCCGCCGCGCAGCAACTACTGAGTAACACGCCGCTCTCGGACCTCTATCAACGCCTGGCGAAGATCGAACGGCTGTCCTGGCTGTGCAGCGCTAGACTAGCGCAACCGCAAGACCAACCGGTCCTCGTCCAAAAAGGCGCCGTCGACTTTGACGGCACGGGGTTCGCGGCCCACGATTTCGAAACCGCTGGACACGTAGAGGGTACGCGCCGCCAGGTTATCCGCGATGACGGACAAATGGACCTGGACGATATCCTCGAGAGTTCGCGCCCTGGCGATGATTTCCTGCAGCAGCTTGCGCCCCACTCCGCCTCGGCGCAGATCCGGAGCGACGTACATACTCCAAATGTTTCCCTTGTGGCGAAGCTTCGGCCCTTCGCTGCGATAAAAGCCCGCCACTCCCCCAAGCGCGCGCTCCTCAAATGCGCCGACGACGAAATTGTCCGGCAGCGATTGAATTTGTGCGGCGAAATGGCTCAGCGGCCGTTGCCGATTCGCTGCGTAATCCGCGGTGAACGCTGCGGGACATTCTTTCAGCGCCGCGAGGCGCAGCGTCCGGAATGATTCTGCGTCGCCCCGAGTGAGTAGACGAATTTCCATGTAATACCCAGTGATGTTCCCGCCTCGATAATGACCATATCAACTCGCTTGGGCCAATGGAATGTTAAACTCGGCTGTTGGGGCTGCGCGTGCCCTTGCGGAGAACTGGTAGTTGTCGGTCGAATCCAAATCCCCACGGGCGCTCGTCGTCGCGTCCGTGATGGCATCCATGTTCATGATTGCAATCGAGGCGACGATCATATCGACCGCCATGCCGCAGATCGTTGCAGATCTCGGCGGATTGCACCTCTACAGTTGGGTATTCTCGGCGTTTCTGCTGGCGCAGACGGCGCTCACCGTGGTGTTCGGCAATCTCGCCGATATCTACGGCCGCAAACCGGTCATGTTGACCGGCATCGCAATCTTCGTTGTAGGTTCGATTCTGGCCGGCTTCGCCTGGTCGATGCCGGCGATGATTCTGTTCAGGGTGGTTCAGGGCGTCGGCGCCGGAGCGATGCAGCCCGTCGCCATGACCATCATTGCCGACCTATATCCCGCACGCGAGCGGGGCAAAATTCAAGGTTATCTCGCGAGTGTCTGGGCGATTTCCGCCGTGTTGGGTCCCATCGTCGGCGGGCTCATCGTCCGCAACCTGTCTTGGGCTTGGGTGTTCTGGATCAACGTCCCCGTCGGTGTGATCGCGGCTGCCGGTTTCATCGCCTTCCTGCATGAAAACGTCAAGCATGAGCGCCGTGCGATCGATATCGCAGGCGCGACCGCCTTTACCATCGCGGTCACCTCGTTATTGGTTGGGCTGACGAAGATCGGGTCTCCGGACACCGCTGCGCTCGCCACGGCGGCCGGCATATTCTGTATCTCGACCGCGGTCTTTTTGCTGCAAGAGCGCAGAACCGCCAATCCGATGCTGAACTTCGCGTTGTGGAGTCACCGGCCGATAGCGCTCGCCAACAGCGTGGCCCTGTTGTCGAGCATGGCGCTGATCGGGCTCACGACTTTCGTCCCCATCTACGTGCAAATCGTGTTGCACCGCTCGCCGGTGGTCGCGGGCCTCGCGCTGACCACCATGCTGTTTGGCTGGCCGGCAGGCGCCACTCTCGCCGCCCGTTCGTTTCACCGTTTCGGTTTGCACCAGCTGCTGGTTGCCGGTGCTCTGCTGCAGCCCGTCGGTGCGATTCTGTTCGTATTATTGACGCCGCATAGCTCTCCCGTGACGGCCGGACTCGGTTCGCTGATCATGGGTTTCGGCATGGGGTTACTGAGCGTGAGCTCGCTCGTGTTGATTCAAGAAATTGTCGATTGGTCCGAGCGCGGCAGCGGCACGGCGTCGAATATTTTTTCCCGCAACCTCGGAAGCACCTTGGGAGCCACGGCGCTCGGTGCGGTCCTCAATCATGGTCTCGCCCGCGCGACCGGCGGCACGCCGGTGAGCTCGGATCGGCTCCGTCAGCTCATCGAAATGCCGCCGGGCTCGTCAGCCGAAGATTCCGCGCTGCGCTGGGCTTTGCAACATTCTCTGAACCTCACGTTCTGGGCGATGCTCGCAATAACGGTGGTCACCGTTGCGATCGCGCTTCGGGTGCCATCGGTTGAACTCAAGCAGGCGAGCCCGGCACCAGCAGATTAGGAGTCGGATCACGTCCCCGAAAGCTTCGGCTGCCGCCAGCGGCCGATCATGTTGAAACCGATCGTCCAAAGCAGATACAGCAGAACAAACAGAAAAATAAACTCCAACCCCTCGCTAAACGCCCACATGCCGCCGGATGCGTCCTGAATTTGAACGATCTCGGCAACAGATACCCCCTGCTGCGCGGCTTGATACCTGATGATCAGTTCGCGAAGACCGTCGACGATTAGCGAAGCCAGCTCGAATGAGACCGAGATGGCAAGGAGCTCACAGAGGATGCGCACAAAAATGTTGAGGCGGCCGACAAATCGCGGCTGAGAATCTTGTGGTGTCGGCGCGCTATCCTTGAGCAGGCACAGCGCGACGAATCCGAACGGACCGAGTGCCGCGAGCAGCAGCCACCCATACGAACGCCCCTTGGATCTGAGAATAAAGAAGCAAGTCAAAATCCACAGGCCGATGACCGTAAGCAGCGTTGCCAACATGATCACGTGTTGCGCCAGGGTGAGCAGCCGGAAGTTGCGCTCGTAATGCGGATAATGGGCGGCGATTTCTGGATTGATGAGAGTGGTCAGCCGCGGCCCGAGCATGCCAACCACTGGGATTGCCAGGAACAGGCCCAGCGCGATCAGGTAGTTTTTCTTCATGGGAATTCTCCGCGTCGTTGCTTGATGCGCGTCCGATGAGCTGCCTGCTTGGCCCGATTTCCACAAATTTCCATGACGCACCAGCGGCGCGTGTGGCCACGCGTGTGGTCCGCGAACATGAGCGTGCACGCGGGTCCCTCGCACGTCTTGACGTGCGAGAAGTCTTCCGTGGCTACCAGGAGCGCGAGAATTTCGCCGATCGGCTGCAGCAGCGATTCCGGCGAGCGCCAGCGCCGCAACGTCTCGAGCGCGAGGCTTGTGGGGTTTTCGGGCCGTGCAACCAGCCGACCGTACATTTCGTCGCGCTCAAGCAGCAGATTGAGAGGATCGATTTCTTGCACGGCGGCAGTGGTCAACGGTGCTCCCTGGTGCCGCCGCACGAATGTGCGGAACCACTCCCTAAGGTCGCGAGCCTGAGCGGCCACCTGGTTGAGCTCCCCGGGCAGGGCACGAGCCCGGATCTCATCCAGAGTTGCGCACGGTACGAGTTGAGCCTGCTCGAGCCACATGAGGAGTCCCTCGCCATCGTCGATCCAATCCACCTCCATATCGGCCGGCGTGGCAACCGAGTTGAGAAAATCGAGGGCGGTGGAGTCGGCGATGAATATGGCTGAGGGGGGCTGGGACATTGGACGCTCAAGATAGAGACTAACCATCATAAGGCCATCTGACAAGTTACTTTCGTAATAACCATCTTAGTTATACTTTGGAAGTTATTAATGGATTGAATCAGCGCCTGTGCTGGTCGTTAAGGTCAATACGGAGATTGGAAGCCCACCAATACGGTGCCAAAGCGGTTACTCCTAAGTTGGACTCGTTCGCAGATTCTGACCAGCCAGTGCCCGCGGAGCTAAAAGATTATCGCGCTGACGACTGGGCCGGAGTCGGCGCCTAATCAGGGCCACCCGGTACGCGGACCCGCCCACCCAGCCTGATTGATTGTGTCCGCAATTGCGGATGCTTATCCGGCGCCTGGCTACGCGCCCATTGTTTCGACCCACGGAGCACGCCAAGCGCTGGCCTCGAACGGATCCGCAAAGTACTGCGTCTCCCGCGCAACTTTGTCGCCGCTGAACTCCATGATGCTGACGGTATAGGACGGCTTACCGTCATACGTCAGGATGTATTCGGTGATCCAAAGATCACCGGAGCCGACGACCCGGCGCACTGCGAAGTGCTTTTTGCTTGGCTGTTTTGCGCGCGTGATCTGTATGTTGCGCCGACCGCGGATTCGCTCGCCCGATTGGGGATAATCCAGCACCGCATCGTCGAGGTAGATGTCGTGCTCGGCTTCAAAATCGCTGGCATCGGATGCGGCCCAATGCCGATCCAGTGCGGCGCGTATCTCTTGATCCGACATAGGAGCCTCCAGCATCACCAACTATCGATGACCAGCGCAGCCTGTCACGGCAAAATCAAATTCCGCTCTTCAGAACGCTCTCACATCGGAAACCTCGGCGCGCGCTCGAGCGCAATATACCCTGGCTCCTTGCGCAGCGGTTCGAGGAGAGAATCGGCCCCGTCCCATGAGGGCGGCAAACTGGCTTCACTGCCGTTCACCATTCACCGCCTTTGAATGATCGGTGCCATCGCGACTGCCAGAGGCTGCGATGACGGGGCGCATTGTCCGACCAGTCTTGCCGCTCTCGTTCGGCATTCATAGTGATGCGCTTGGCCGGGGCTTGGCTGCTGGAAATCAGCGCGCGTCAGTGGCAAGGCTTCGCAACCGCTGTAATCAACCAT